>Ga0209007_1000168_pt1 | contig 37443 bp, 11 predicted proteins | sample JacPinW_OM1H0_O2_FD_187961 | JGI IMG/M metagenome (GOLD analysis project Ga0209007, IMG submission 187961) | Forest soil microbial communities from Algoma, Ontario, Canada - Jack Pine, Ontario site 1_JW_OM1H0_O2 (SPAdes) (version 2) | ecosystem: Environmental > Terrestrial > Soil > Boreal... | reverse complement strand
TGTGGGACTAAACGTCCCGGTCGCTCCCGTCGGCAGGCCGCTCACGCTCAGGCTGACAGTGCCACTGAAGCCGCCAACTGCAGCCGTGCTCACCGTATAAGGAGTGCTCCCTCCAGGGTTGACGGTCTGAAAGCCCGGTGTCGCCGACATCGTGAAGTTGGCGGTCACCACCAAAGTAACGGTTGCAGTTTGAGTGATGGAACCGCTGGTGCCGATGATGGTCAGGGTGTAACTTCCGGCCGGAGTGCTGGAAGTGGTAGCGACGGTCAGCGTCGAACCGCTTCCGGCACTGACCGATGTGGGACTAAATGTACCGGTTGCTCCCTTCGGCAGGCCGCTCACGCTTAGCCCGATAGACCCGGTGAATCCGGCGAGCGCGGTTGTCGATACCGTGAACGTCGTGCTACCGCCAAACAGCACACTCTGACTTGAGGGCGTGGCCGAGACTGAAAAGCCTTGTGCAGCGAGAAGCCCGTAGACGTTCAACGTATTTGAAAATGTGTTCAAGTACACTTTGCCGTTTGCAACTATGGGAGGGCCGAATTTGCCAGATGTGCCGGCGTCATCCCGCGCATCATCCATTTCGGAGTCCCATAGTTCCGTTGCGACGTTGTTGGCATCAAAGGCCCGCAGAACGCCCTGACTGGTTCCGTGGGTATCATCCGCACTCAGAGCCAGGGACGCCCAAACAATGCCTGTCCCGGCTGTACTGCCGTTTGCCGACACACTTAAGGCTGCGTCCGTGTAGCCTGACGGAGTCAAAAATGTGCTTTCGGAAAGTGGAGTCGTGTTGAAGCTAGAACCACTAAACTGGAAAGCCTGTAATGGGCTCGAGCCGGCCGGCCAGACGTACAGCGTGGCGCCGGCACCCGTTGTACGGTTCCAGAACGCGGGTCCGCCCTTGATCGAGCCGCCGAGGGCAAAGTTTTGAACGGTTTGAGTGTCGCCGGTTACCTCGTGTCCCAGATTCGACGATTGGACTACGTAGAAATTGGATGTTTTGCCCGCTGTGATGAGCAGGTTCGTGCCCGGAATCAAGAGCGGCCCTGATGAACCGAAATCCAGATCGTTGGCCTGAAGGTAGGCGTAATTGTCCGGCGTGAAATAGTCAGCAATCGAGAGAGTTCCGTTCGTGGTACTCACCCTTATTAAGCTGTCGCCAAAACTAGATACGCCGTCCCAGTCCCCGTTGCCCGTCGCGTAATACAGATTCCCGCTCGAGTCCGCCACCGGCGCCCGCCCAGACATCCAGATGCCGGCATTCTCGCCATTCGGAGTCGTGCAGAGGATGCTGGTCTGCTGAAGCGTCGCCGCGTTGTACGCCATGACCCATCCGTGCCAATCATCGAAGTCCTCGTGGGACGCCCATGAAAAAACGATCAGGCCGTTGACCAGAACGAGACCGGATCGTTGGTTCTGGAAAAAGGAGCTAAAGGTCAGCGTACCTGCGGAACTTCCCTGCCCGGATCCGGGCACGGAACCCTGAATCACAACGGGACCTCCGAACTTCTCGGCTCCAGTGGTTATGTCGAGTGCGTGAAGTCGTGCCACGTAGTTCGTGGTTGATCCGGAGACCTCCATGGTTCGGGCAACCAGGTAGATCGTGTTTGACGAAAGATTAATAACAGGCGTGCTTTCGATGCCCACAGTTCCGACTATGTTCAAACTGTTGGAATTCACGATATTGACAATCGGAATCGACGTCACGCCCGCCGCGGAATTCGTGAAGTTCTTGCTCCAGAGAATGCCGCCGTTGACGGCATTGCTGTCCGCGTTAAACGCATAGATTGAATCGTTCATCGTGGCGACGTACACAACGTTGTACGTTCCCTGGCCCGGAATGACAACGTTGGGGACGTAGAGCGGCTGCGCATAAATCGATGCGTCAACCGTGTAGCTGTAGAGTTTGCCGAACTGACTCACATTCACGTTCGAGGTATTGAGGGTCGTTTCGCTAAGGTTTGAGCCGCTCCTCGAGTTGTCATAGCGCTCCGTCGTGACGCTCACTTGGGCATGCACTGGAGCCGCGAAAAGGGACACCGCTGCGACGGTCGCTATGAATGCCGCGATGCGCAAGAGTCTTTCACAATAAGTTCGGGTCATATTGACTAGTTTCTGGCAACTAATGTGCCAAGCGCGGGCAGAATCCAGCGCCTCCGATAGAAACTCGACGCTGATTCTAAACGGTTTAAGCATGCCAACTCACGTGTCAGGCTGCAACCAGACCAGTGGGAATGACATAAGGACCAGATGTGAAATTTCGTAACCCAAAAAGGAAAATCCCCGGCTCCTCGGATGATGACGGGATTTGATTACCCGACGACAACCGTGCAACCTCGGACTCCTGTTGCAATTGGGCAAAAGTCTGTCAAAGTGTCGTCAAGTAGGCAGCCAAACAACGGGAAAGTAGATGATCTTGCGTTTATCGACGACTGTTATGTTGTTGTTGGTGTTTACAGGCGGCTGTAACACCTCCGACACACAACAACCTTCGCCGGTGACTGCCAATCAATACGCGACCGAGTTTCCCGCCACCGAATACCCGATTTCACAGGGTGGAAGCTGGGTTGGTGGATTGTCTACGGGTTTGGATTGGTCCGACATCGGAACAGTAGCTAACACGAATGCCTATCCCGTGATGCAAAGCGGTCAGTTCGCCGATGCCACGGCAGTTCTCGACCCGGCGAGCACAGGAACATGGGGCTCAAATGAGACGGTGGTTTTGAAGGTTTATGATTCTTCTCCTGCCACGACACAGGGGGAAATCGCCGTTCGTTGTCATTCGGCAATATCTGCTCATTCCAGTACAGGCTATGAAGTCGGCTGGCGCCTTCACGCTACCAGCGGTGCATATAACGGCGTCACGCTATGGAATGGCGCGTACGGAAACTTCCAGCAGGTCGGTACGTTGAATCAGGGTTCGCAGTATGGAGTAGAAAATGAAGATGTAGTCGTCGTCACATGTTCGGCGACGGGAGTAATCACCGGATATAAATGTCCCAGCGGCGCGAACTGCGTCCAACAGATTCAGGTAACAGACACTACGTTTCTCGGCGGAACGCCGGGATTCGGGTTGGATGGTCCGGTTGGTACGCAACTCAACTACGGAATTTCTTGCTTTGCCGCTAGCGATGGACCGATTCCGAGCGTCGTGGCACCGACTTGCCCGTAGGCAGATATGCGAGCGGCATTGGGCGCCACTCTCGGAAGCGAAACCCAACATTCCAACAGATACCTGCGAGCGGACCAGCGGGATCACAGTGCACACGGGGATTGAAATTTCTATCGTCGGCGCCGGGCAGTAAGCAACGACGATCTCCGCGTCGCGATTCGCCCCTTCTTTAAAGCCGCCGGCCAGTCCAGCCCGAATCCTTCCAAAGTCAGTATTGCCGCATTGTGTGCGTCTTTACGCGAGGTTCTCGACAAAGGTCATGGCACGCCATACGATATTTGATGACATCTGCCCAAGCCGCCAGATGTGCAAATGGTCCACGAACGACGCATACCATCCCTCGACGGATTGCGCGCCTTCAGTATCGCCGCGGTCCTATTGGCTCACTTCGGAGACAAGCACTGGGAATATGGGTACGCCGGCTATGGGGTTACGACGTTCTTTGTGGTCTCCGGCTACTTAATCACAACGCTGCTGATTAGGGAGAGGGAAGCAACGGGCGCCGTCAGTTTGCGCGAGTTCTACATTCGGCGCGCCTATAGGATTTTGCCGGTCTCCTATCTATATCTCGCGATCTTGACCGCAGCGTATTGGCGCGTCGTCCCGATCACGGACTTTGCGCTTTACTGGGCATATCTAGGTAATTACGCTCGCCACGGAACGTGGAATTTCGTACACCTTTGGTCGTTAAGCGTTGAGGAGCAGTTCTACTTTTTGTGGCCGATCATCTTCGTCATTGGAAAATCCAAAAAGTTCGCATGGAGCGCTATCGCAATTGCACCGCTAGCGAGATTTGCCTTCGCGCAACTGGGATATGAGAGGTTGGCAGAAGGATCGTTTCCGGCCAGGTTCGATTCGATCGCCGTCGGCTGTCTCCTGGCGCTTTACGAACCCTCTCTCGCGCGTCACATGAATTTCTTTCGAAAAAAATGGCTGGCCGCCATATGGGTCTTCGTCTTGCTTATCCCTGTGATCCAACTGCAGTCTCACGGAATCTTTTGGCACGCCGCGCTTCCCGTTTTCAATTTCGCCGTCGCTTTGGCGATGTTGAACTCGATAGCGACAAAACCTTGGACTCTCAACAATCCCGTAATAGCTTGGGTGGGAACGATAAGTTATAGCCTCTACATCTGGCACATGCCGTTTGCGAACCCAGCCACTCGAATCCCTTGGGAAATTGGCGTCGCGGGGACTTTTCTCGTGGCGACTCTCTCGTTTTACTGCGTTGAGAGACCGTTCCTCAATCTACGGAAGACGTTGCTCCGCACAAAATCCCCTAATGTGGGGGCGACAGCGAGGGCCGTGGGAGATATCTCTACGCCCGTGTGAAGACCATTTTTTCCGATCACAGGAATAACGTGCGGGTTGTTTTCAAGCCGGAACACAAGGGAAAAAAGGAGATATTTCCTGATTGTCACCATGGAATGACCGGCCCCGATACGCAGCGCGTAAGTTACACCGTGAGTCGGTAAGAGAATAAGGTTGGTTTGGATATCCACGCAGAGACGATTGCGGTCTCCGTTGCGGAGCAAGGCGAAGAGGTTAAATCAGTTGTGTTCCTTCCGGAAGCGTTGCCTAAACTCGCCATGGGAGCCAGTTCGCGCAACACCGGCGTGATCCACTCCGGTTTGTATTTCGCTCCGGGCTCCCTGAAAGCGCGGCAATTCGTGCATCGAAACCGGTCGCGCCAACGCCGCCAAGGGCATGCCTGTGATCGACGGGCCGCGAACCTTGCCCGCGAGCCTCTTGTCGTCGGCGGAAACCCATTGCTTAATTAGGGAAAGAGCTTTCCCTGGCGCCACCCGGTACCGACGCGGTGCCACCATTCCATTGAGACAACAGTGACGACCCCTCCTCTGTAAGTATTCTGCAGTCAAACAGATACAGAAGCTACGCGGGAATCTCACCAATGACAGTTGTTCGACTTTGGTCAAACGCTTGCAGATACCTACGGATATAGTTGCAGGAGCGTTCCGAACCTAAATCATAAGCAGCCAGAAACAAGGTTGCTGACCGGCTAGAGACTCAGATTGTTGAGTAATAGTGTCACCGCTGCGGCGTAATCGTGGCCAATCTTGGCGCCGCGGTGCTCTTCTGTCCAGTTTGTTCTCGGCCTGGCCGCATGTGGTCAGTAGCGCAAAGACCGGATTCAAGGATTGGACGGCAATCAGAATTAAGCTGTTTTCAATCGAAAGAGGAACAGGCACCCGGTGGACGATTTTCTTGAACGCGTATCCAAGCTCTCGCCGAACCGCCTCACGCTGGTCGCGGCGGAGCTGAACTCGAACCTCGAGCGACTCAAGCGTCAAGCTTCGGAGCCGCTCGCGATCATTGGCATGGGCTGCCGCTTTCCTGGTGGTGCGAACGATCCGGAGTCGTTCTGGCGACTGATGACCGAAGCACGCGAGGCCATCACGGAAGTGCCGCCGGATCGGTGGGACATTGACGCGTTTTACGATCCCAATCCCGATGCACCGGGAAAAATGTCCACGCGTCGGGGCGGTTTCCTCAGCGGGATTGACCAGTTCGATCCAGAATTCTTCGGTATTTCGCCACGCGAGGCGGCGGGAATGGACCCGCAGCAACGGTTGCTGCTCGAAGTAGCTTGGGAAGCACTCGAACACGCAGGACAAAGCGCCGATCTTTTGGAAGGCTCGCGCACAGGTGTGTTCGCCGGTTTGTGCAACACCGACTATTACTTGATGCGGTACGAATCCGGTCCAGGATCGATCGACGCATATGTGGCGACAGGAAACGCTCACAGCGTTGCGGCAGGCAGGATTTCGTATCTATTGGGTTTGCAGGGACCGAGCATTGCGGTGGACACAGCCTGTTCCTCCTCACTCGTCGCGGTCCATCTGGCCTGCCAGAGTTTGCGGCTGGGCGAATGCAGTATGGCACTGGCGGGTGGCGTAAATCTGATTCTTAGTCCCGACATCACGGTTACGCTCTCGAAGTCGCACATGATGTCGCCCGACGGCCGGTGCAAGGCCTTCGACGCTTCGGCGGATGGATTTGTTCGCGCGGAAGGTTGCGGTCTGGTGGTCCTAAAGCGTCTGTCGGACGCCGTGGCAGCCGGCAACCGGATCCTGGCGGTGATACGCGGCACGGCGTCCAATCAGGACGGCAAGAGCAGCGGGCTGACCGCACCCAACGGGCCCTCGCAGGTAGCCGTGATTCAGCAAGCTCTGGCCAATGCGGGGCTTAAGCCGTCGGATGTTGACTTCATCGAAGCGCATGGAACAGGTACGTCGCTGGGCGATCCTATCGAAGCACGTGCGCTGGCGGATGTATTTGGGCCTGGCCGCGCGGCAGATTGTGCACTGCAGATTGGGTCCGTGAAAACCAACATCGGGCATGCAGAATCGGCGGCCGGGATTGCTGGGCTCATCAAGACGGTGCTGGCATTGCAGTACGGGCGAATCCCGGCCAACCTTCATTTCAAGAAACTGAATCCGCACATCGACTGGAACGGTCTGGCGATCCATGTACCCACCGCGGAAACATCCTGGAACCGGGGAAAAGGATTCCGCGTCGCTGGAGTCAGTTCCTTTGGTTTCAGCGGCACAAACGCGCACGTGGTTCTTTCGGATTTGCCGGCTGAAGAATTAGTTCGAAACCCCTCCGGTCAGAAATCCGGTCAGAAAGAAGATGCGGGCAATCCGCCGCTTCATTTGCTTCCTCTCTCCGCGCGAACGCAGCCGGCGCTCGCTGCGCTGGTCCGCGAATATGAACAAGCTTTCAGCAAAGAGCCGAGCCTCAACCTCGCCGACGTTTGCTACACAGCCGGCACTGGGCGCTGTCACTTTGAGCATCGCCTCGCAGTAGTAGCCCCCAGCGTCGCTGAGGCGAAGGAACGACTCGCGGCGTTCCAACGGGGCGAAAAGCACGCAAGCGTTCAAAATGGACGCTCTACGAATTCCGCAGTGCCGGGCATTGTCTTCATGTTTACCGGTCAGGGTTCGCAATATGTCGGCATGGGACGCGAACTGTTTGAGACACAGCCAGTGTTCCGACGCGAGCTGGAACGGTGCGCTGAGATTCTCGAGCCACTTCTTGAGAAGCCACTCCTTGAAGCGGTATTCCCTAATGCCGGTGAAGGGAAGCGCTCAGTCCAACTCATTGACGAGACGCAATACACGCAACCCGCTCTTTTCGCCCTGGAATACGCTCTGGCTGCGTTGTGGCGGTCATGGGGAGTTGAACCCGTCGCGGTTGTGGGTCACAGCGTAGGTGAGTACGTGGCGGCTTGCGTTGCCGGCGTATTCAGTCTGGAAGACGCATTGCATTTGGTCGCCGTCAGAGCGCGACTGATGCAGACGCTGCCGCAGAACGGAACGATGGCTGCGGTGCTTGCCGGCGAGGACCAGGTGCGAGCGGCTATCGCGCCCTATGCGGATTCCGTTTCCATTGCCGCAATCAATTCGCCGCAGAACACGGTCATCTCTGGAAAAGCAGATGATGTTCTCGCCGCACTGGAACGCTTGCGGCAAGAAGGTGTGGAGGCGAAGCTGCTGACCGTTTCACACGCCTTCCACTCGCCGCTGGTCGAGCCGATTCTAGATGAATTCGAACAGTACGCGCGAAGTGTCCAACATCAAGCTCCCGTCATCGACTTCGTGTTGAATTCAACAGGGCGGCTACTGGATGAGACGTCGCGGCTGGATGCTGCCTATTGGCGGCGGCACGCCCGGGAAGCAGTGCGGTTTGCGGAATCGATCTCCACACTTCGAGAGCGCGGAATGCGGGTCTTCCTTGAAATCGGCCCGGCGCCCGTGCTCACCGGTCTGGCGCGGCAATGCGTCGGGAATTCGGACGTAACATGGCTCGCGTCGCTGCGCAAAGATCGTGACGGCTGGTCTCAGATGCTTTCCAGCCTCAGCTCACTATTTGTGCTCGGTGTCAATCCCGACTGGCAATCCTTTAACGGTCCGCGCGTGCGCCACCGCGTTGCACTACCCACCTACCCTTTTCAGCGCCGACGCCACTGGATGGATACTCAACGCAGGAAATCGCAAGCAGCGGGAAGGCATCCGCTGCTCGGCGATGGCATTCGATCCGCGCGCGGAGAGTGGGTGTTTGAGTCGAAGCTGAGCCTGGAAGCGTTACCGTATCTGAATGATCATCGCGTCCACGGGATCGTGGTGTTCCCTGCGCCCGCCTATCTCGAGATGGCGATGGCCTGCGGCCGGCGAGCGTTTGCCGGCCACGTTTGCGCGCTGACCGACTTCGCGATTTTGGAGCCGCTCGTGCTTCCGGAAGAGGGTGAGCTGATTGCACAGCTCATCGCCGCACCGTGCGGCGATGGCGTACTGAGCTTCGAGATCTTCAGCCGCGAAGACCGTATGGTCGGATCGGAGCCCGTCTGGACATTGCATGCGACCGGACGACTCGCGCCGTCCGGTGTAGCGGTGACTGCGAATCTGACGCCGCTCGATGAGGTGCGCAAACGGTGCTCCGAACAGATTTCCAGCGCTGCCTACTACGAAGAGCTCCGTGCCTTGAGTATCGCGTTCGGCCCCTGCTTCCGCGGCATTCGCGAGATCTGGAGACGCGACGGCGAAGCGCTCGGGCGAGTCGAGGCGCCGGAGCTCGTGTCCGCCGAGGCGAACCGGTATCACATTCACCCCGCGCTGCTCGACGCCTGTTTCCAGTTGTTGGGTGCGGCGATTCTTGGTGGCGAGGACCAGGCACGGTCGGATTCTTATCTGATGATCGGACTGGAGCGGGTCGTGATCGCGCGTCCGCCCTCAGCGGCAGCATTCTGGACTCATTGTGTTTTACGCCCTTCCGACAATGACAGTCGTGACGAGCTGGTCGGCGACATGCAGCTCGTAGGCGACGATGGCGATGTTTTTGGCTACGTCGAGGGGCTTCGTCTGAAACGAGCCGCCCGCGAAGCACTGCTTCACTCATCGCGCAGGCGCCTGGAGGACTGGCTGTATGAAGTGCGTTGGGTGCCCAAGAATAAACTCGAGAGCAATCGCCTTACGCAGCCGCTTGAGTACATGCCGACGTCGGACGCCCTGCGGGCAACGGTGCAGGAGACTGCGGCCGAACTTTGGCAACGACACCGACTCGCCACCTACGGTGAAGCGATACGGGGCCTCGAGGCTGCCAGTCTCGATCTGGTGATTCGTGCGTTGACCAGGCTGGGCTGGAAACCCGAGCTCGGTGAGCGTGTTACCGCATCCGCACTCGCCGCTCAATTGGGGATCGTGAAAACACACTGGCGACTGGTTGGTCGCCTGTTGGAATTGCTTGGCGAACAGGGCATTCTTTCCCGCGACGGCGGGGAATGGATCGTACGATCTACCTCCGCTGCAGGCGATCCCGAGGCCCGAATCAAGGACCTTGGCCGGGCTTTTCCACAAAGCGCGGGCGAAATATCGATGTTATCGGAATGCGGCACACGGCTGGCCGAAGTGCTGGCCGGAACATGCGATCCTCTGGGGATCCTGTTCCCGGGTGGATCGATGACGGAGGTGGAAAAGCTAACACAGGATTCGCCGGCCGCACAGGCCTTCAACGAATTGGTGGCGCGAGTGATCGAAGCGGCGCTGGCGAAACTGCCGAGAGACCGTATCGCTCGTGTGATCGAAGTCGGTGCGGGTACGGGCGGCACCACCACGGCGGTGTTGGCTCGACTTCCCGACGCGAAAGTGGAATACGTTTTCACCGACGTCTCGCAGCTTTTTCTGGCGAAGGCACAACGGAAGTTCCAGGGACGCGAGCGCACACGTTTTGCGATCCTGGATGTGGAGGAAACCCCGGGCAGCCAGGGATTCGAGGAACATTCATTCGATGTGGTACTCGCGGCGAACGTGCTGCACGCGACGAAAAACCTTCGAGAGACATTGAGCAACGTCCGTCGGCTACTCGCTCCCGGTGGCCTGCTGGTGTTGTTCGAGGGAACGACCCCGCAACGCTGGATCGATCTGACATTCGGTCTGACGGAAGGCTGGTGGCGATTCCGGGATGACGACCTGCGGAGGTCACATCCGTTGCTTTCGCGCCAGTCCTGGACGAGCCTGCTGCAGGAGTCCGGATTCACGGAGGTCTCGCTGCTGCCAGAAGGCATCGGTTCAGACCTGCCCGGCTTGCCAACCATCCTGCTCTGCAAAAATGCCCCCGAGGCCGCCGCGATCAAATCAGGAACGTGGCTACTGCTGAGCGGGAGCGAAAACGCCGCCGAACCCTGGAGAGCGGCACTGGAAGCGCGCGGGGAGCAGGTTCAAATCGCAACGGCCGCAGAGAACTCGTGCGATGTTGAATCCGTTTCGATGGCATATGGTTCGCTCTTGCAGCGGACCCGCGCAGCCGGCACACCGGTGAAAGGGATCGTTCACCTTGTGGGCACGGAAGGTCCGCGGGTCTCCGGTAAGGTCGAACTTTCCACTCTCGAGGCATCCGTGCGTCACAGTTGCATGAGCGCGCTCTCGATGTTCCAAGTGTTGATAAGTGAGAACGCAACGCAGTCGAGCCGTATTTGGCTGATTACGCGGGGTGGTCTGCCAACAGCAGGATCCCTGTCGGCTCTCGACCAGTCGCCCATGTGGGGCCTGGGACGTACTTTCGCCGTCGAGCATCCGGAGCTTTGGGGCGGGTTGATCGATATCGCCGAAGTGTCCAAGGAGTCCGTCGCTACTGCGGTCGACCAATTACTGGGCCCGGCCGGCGAAGATCAGCTCGCGGTCGTAGGCGAGGAGGTGTTCGCCGGCCGCCTGATTCGTTGCGCCAAATCGATCGAAGTGAAACCGGAGGGGCCCATCTTCAAGGCCGATGCCAGCTATCTGGTAACTGGCGGATTTGGGGGCATGGGCCGCAAGGTGCTGGACTGGATGGCCGACCAGGGCGCACGGCATATCGCCGTGATCGGACGAAGCATTGATCCTGCAAATCCGGACGAGGCCGTTGCGGCACTCGGCGCGCGTGGTGTTCAAGTGTTGTCGATGCGCGCGGATGTGGCCGACGACGCGGCGCTCGGACGTGTGTTTGAGGAGATAGCTGCCAGGCTGCCGAAGCTCGCGGGTGTCATCCATATCGCCGGGATATTTGATGACCGCGTGCTGGCACGGCATGATTGGCCGCGATTTGAACGCGTGCTCAAACCGAAGGTGGCTGGCGGTTGGAATCTACATCAGCGGACGAAGAACCTGCCGCTCGATTTCTTCGTGCTCTTCTCGTCCGGTGCCTCGTTCCTCGCCCCGGTCGGGCTGGGAAATTACGCGTCCGGGAATGCCTTTCTCGACGCATTGGCCCACCATCGCCGTGCCCAGGGTCTGCCAGCTGTGAGCATCAACTGGGGTGCCTGGGAAAAAGTCGGCATGGCCAAGGCCGTCGGTGATCGTCGTGAGAGCCAATGGATCCAGGGAGGGGGCGCGACGATGACGCCGCAACAAGGACTCGCCGCGCTCGAGCGCCTGATCCGCGCCGCTCCGCCGCAAGTCGGCGTGCTTATCATTGATTGGCCGAAATACTTCGAGCGCTTTGGCAGTGTGGTCCCACCTTTGTACGCGGAGCTTCACCGCGTGATGGAACGAGCGAACCGCGCCGCCGGACCGGTTGCCGCTCCGCAGCGGGAGGTTGGCCTCGTCGAAAGGCTGGACAATGCCGCACCCGCCGAGCGACGGCGGCTCGTGCAGGCTTTCGTCCGCGAACAAGTTACGAAGGTGCTCGCGCTCGATCCGTCGCAGCTCATCGACAATGACCAGTCGCTAAACGAGCTGGGGCTCGATTCGTTGATGGCCCTCGAACTACGAAATGCAATAGGTGCGGGCGTGAAGCGGCCACTTCCGACCACACTGGTTTTTGATCAACCCTCCATTGACGCGCTGACGCAGTACATCTGCACCAATGTAGTGGATCTTGAGGAAGCTTCGCCGCGCGCCGCTCAGGGCGGGTCGGACGTCGCCGGTTCAATCGTGCTCACGAACGCGGGAAGAGCCATGGATAAAGGCACGACGTTCGCAACTGTCACGATGGACATCGAGGAGGGTGAACTGTGAGTTCGACCCCACAACCCGCACCCAGAGAGGGGACGACGGGGCCACGAGACGACGGCAGGAGCAAGCCGGCGGAGATACTGGAATCTCTGGCACGTCACGGCGTCAGCATTTGGGCCGAAGGGAGCAGGATCCGGTTCCGCGCCTCTAAGGGGGCGCTTACCGAAGAGATGAAAGCGCTTCTGGCAGCTAACAAAGGTCCGGTTCTTGCCGCGTGCAGAGAACGCGCGGCAACCGAGGTCGAGTCCTATCCCGCCATCCACGCCCAAACCGCCTACTGGTTAATTCACCAGGATCAACCGGATAACCCCGCCTACAACGTTGTAATGGCTCTACGGATCAGGTCGAAAGTCGATATCGCGGCTCTGCGATACGCCTGCCAGGCATTGCTTGACCGGCATCCGTCCCTTCGGACCACATTCGTGATAGGCGAGGTCCAGCTCGAGCAACAAGTTCACGGTGACATGGCGGTGCCTTTTCGGGTCCATGACCTGTGGGGGACTGATTTCGAGAAACTCCGGGACGAGGCGATTCGCGCATCACAGCATCCGTTTCGGCTTGAAACGGGGCCACTGTTGCGGGTGGACCTGTTCAGCAGGGAGGAAACCGACCATTTTCTTCTCATTGCCGCTCATCACATTGCGTTCGATGGCTGGTCTTATAAATTGCTGATCGATGATCTGCTCAATAATTATTCCGCCGAAAGAAACGAGGGGCCCGTGCCGCCGGCCCGGCCGGAATACAATTTGCTCGATTTAGCGCGGTGGCAGGAGCAGATGCTTGCCAGCCCCGAGGGACAAGCGCACGAACTCTATTGGACGAAAGCTCTCGCCGGTGAAATTCCCAAGCTCGACCTGCCCACCGAGAAGACGCATTCCCCTGCCAACATCGGCGGCGCGTCCTGTCCGGTTGATCTCGGTAGAGATCTCAGTAACGCAGTTCGTGCACTTGCGGTCACAGCTCGGACGACACCTTTTGTTGTTTTGCTCGCAGCCTATTATGTGCTGCTCTATCGGTACACGGGCGAGACGCAGTTGATCGTGGGAACGCCTACCTATGGAAGGAATCGGTTGGAATTTGAAAACATAATCGGTTATCTGATCAACATAATCGCTCTGAAGGCTGATCTGAATGGCGATCCGACATTTCGCGAGTTAATGGGGCAGGTGAAGAACCGTGTGCTCGAAGGAATCGAGCATCAAGACTATCCCTTCGCGTTGCTCGTGGGAAAGCTTCATCCCGTCCGCGATTCCGTGCACACGCAGGTATATCAGTCCCTCTTTAATCTTCAGAAATTCAGGCAACTGGCCGGACATGAAGGGCTTCCGTCTCGCTCGCTGGAGGCGTCCATCTCGACCGGCGGACTCCTTGTGGAACCAACTCCGATCCCGCAACAGGAAGCCCAGAGAGGTCTCGCACTGGAGCTCAGGGAGAACGGCGGTCTGTACGAGGGCAACCTCAAATTCAGCAACGATCTCAATGCTCCAACGACCATGGCAGCAATGGCGGGGAATTACATCAGACTTCTACGTGCGATTGTTACCTCGCCCGATGCTCGGATCTCTCGGCTGGAGTTGCTTTCGCCGGAGGAGTGCAAACACCTCGTGTATGGCCTCAACGCGACCGACACGAGCTACCCGTCTGATGCGACGGTAGTCACGGCGTTTACCGACCAGGTGGCGCGTCGCCCGGACGCAGTGGCCGTTAGTTTCGAAGGCCGACGGATGACGTACGCGGAATTGGACTCTCGATCCAATCAAATGGCTCGCCATCTTCAGTCATTCGGGATAGGACCGGAATCGCTGGTGGGTCTGTGCGTGGAGCGCGGCTTGGAAATGATGGTGGGAATACTTGGCATTCTCAAGGCCGGAGGTGCCTATGTGCCCTTGGACCCCGGCTTCCCCCCTGAACGGCTGCGTTATATGGCCGAGGATTCTGGAATCAAAGTACTGGTAACTCAGGCGGCTGTGGGTGAGGCTTTATTTGCACAACTGCCATTGGTCCAGGTGTGTGTGGACCGGGACCAAGAGAAAATTCGGCAGCACAGCGGAGATCCGCTGGCACGCCTCGCCAAACCTCCGAACCTGGCCTATGTGATCTACACATCGGGATCGACGGGCCGGCCCAAAGGCGTAGCAATAGAGCATCGGTCGCTGACGAATTTTCTGTATTCGATGGCCCAGGAGCCTGGGCTGGCGGAAACCGACGTGTTACTCGCGGTTACGACGCTCTCGTTCGATATTGCAGGTTTGGAGCTGTTTTTGCCGTTGGTCCAAGGGGCGAGCGTTGAATTGGTGAGCCGCGAGATCGCCATGGATGGAGTGGCTCTTAGCGGCGCGCTGCGCGACGCACGAGCGACCGTCATGCAGGCAACTCCGGCGACGTGGAGAATGCTGCTCGAATCAGGCTGGCAAGGCGACCGGAATTTGAAGGTATTGTGCGGTGGGGAGGCCATGGGCCGCGACTTGGCGGCGCGGCTGGTTTCGGTGTGCGGGCCAGTCTGGAATATGTATGGACCGACGGAAACAACGATCTGGTCGTCCGTGGCTCGCATTGATTCAGAACAGGTGACCATTGGCCGGCCGATTGCGAATACTCAAATGTATGTCCTGGATGCCCATCAGCAGCCCGTGCCAATCGATGTGACCGGTGAATTGTGGATTGGCGGCGAAGGTGTTGCTCGTGGGTATTTGAACCGGACGGAGCTAACCGCCGAAAAATTTCAGTGCGATCCGTTTCGGACAGCCGGACGGATCTATCGAACGGGGGATCTGGCTCGGTATTTGTCGTCGGGTCAACTGGAGTGTCTGGGACGCAGTGATGACCAGGTGAAGGTCCGAGGTTATCGGATTGAGCTGGGCGAGATCGAGTCCGTGCTGCGCGAAAATCCGCAAGTGGCCGAGTGCGCCGTGTCGCTATGCGACATGGACGGAGAGCAGCGGCTCGTGGCGTTTGTCGCTGGATCAGGTGCGTCCGCAGACTCCTGCCGGGAGTGCCTACGTAGACGGCTGCCCGAATACATGGTGCCTGCGGCTTTTGTATTTTTGGATCGCCTGCCCTTAAGCCCTAACGGGAAAGTGAATCGCAAGGCATTAACTCTACCCGAAGGGATGGCCGTTTCGAGTCTTCGAGCGTACGTGGCTCCCCGAACGGAGACAGAGTCAATTGTAGTGAAAGTGTTCGAAGAGGTTCTGGGGTTGGAACGAGTGGGAGTGGAAGATGATTTCTTCGAGTTGGGGGGGCACTCGCTGGTTGCCACTCGAGTGGTTTCCCTACTAAGAAATCGACTCAAGGTGGAAGCGCCAATACGCTGGCTATTTGAAACCCCCACCGCGGCCAGAGTCAGTGAGTACGTGGACACAATCCGTTGGGCGGCGGCTCAGGATCGCGGGAATGCATCTGCCGCCGACGAGGAACGGGAATGCCGGGAAATATGACATCCATCGAGATCTTAAGCCGATTGCGGCAGTTGAACGTCGGCGTGCGTCTGGGTGGTGATCGGTTGTTTTTGGATGCTCCCAACGGTGTCCTGACCGACGATCTGCTGGCGGAATTGTCGTCCCGGAAAGCTGAGGTTATTTCGATTCTTCGTTCGTCGGTGAAAAGTGAAGGCGGACAGGATGAAGTGGGAATTGAGCGCACCTCACGGGAGGGGTTGTTGCCGTTGTCGGACGGTCAGGAGCGGTTATGGGTCTTGGACCAACTTCGGCCTGGCGGTGCCGATTATCTGCTGCCGGCGGCAGTTCGGGTGCGTGGGGACCTTAACGTCGGAGTGCTGCGGAAGAGTTTAGGAGAGATCGTGCGCCGGCACGAGTCGCTGCGGACCAGGTTCCCAAGCACGGACGGAGTGCCTTATGCGGTGATATCGGATCCTGGGGAGGCGGAGATCGCGGAAGTGGACTTACGCGATCGTGCGCCGGCGGAACGGGAACGAGAGGCGCGACGACTGGTCGAGCAGAATGCGCGTGAACCGTTTGATCTTGCCCGTGGACCGCTTTGGCGGATGAAGGTGCTACGCCTGGGAGAGCGCGAGTACGTTGTGTTAAGCGCCGTTCATCATGTTGTTTTCGACGGTTGGTCGATGGGAATATTCATGCATGAGCTGGTGGAACTTTATACCGCTGCCTTGGAGCATCGTCCGCCGGTATTGTCACCCGTACGGTTTCAATTTGCAGATTATGTCCATTGGCAGAAGCGACGCCTGGCCGCGGGGAACAGTACGCGGAATCTGAATTACTGGAAAGCGGCACTCGGCGAGAAGGTGCAGCCGTTAGATTTGCCTGCGGATCGTCCCTCTTCCTCTGATCTGCCTCCGCGCGGCGGCCATCAATCTCTGAAACTGCCTGCGGAAGTATTCGAGAGGCTGAAGGCCTTGAGTCACAGGGAAGGGGCCTCGTTGTACATGACTCTTTTGGCGGCGTTCCACCTGCTCCTGCACCGCCTGACGCATCAGGAAGAAATCCTCGTGGGAACGCCCGTAGCAGGGAGAGATCGAACCGAGACGGAAAGCTTGATCGGCTTCTTTGTTAATACGATCGTGATGCGAGCGGACTTTAGGAAGCAGCAAACGTTTCGAGAGTTGCTCCAGCAGGTGCGAGAAACCGCGCTGGAAGCCTATGCACACCAGGACATGCCCTTCGAGGAACTGGTGGCGGCGGTAGATCCCGAGCGGGATCTGAACCGGGCTCCGCTTTTCCAGGTTTTTTTCAACCATCTGACCGACCTGAACAGGGATCGCCCTCCGGAGGAGGTCGCAGGGCTGAGAACGGAGTGGTATGGAGATGTAATTATCGAGTCAAAGTTCCATATGACGCTCTACGTGTTCGAGAGCCCTAAAGAACTGTCCCTGGTATTGGTATATAACGCGCAGATCTTCAATTCAAATCGGATCAAGATTCTGCTCGAGCAGTATCAATCGCTACTGGAGCAGATTGTAAAGGACCCTGATCGCTCGGTGGGTCAATATTCGCTGGTTACACCCCTGGCGGTTCCCCGATTGCCTCAGCCTGCCGTTCCACTGGAGGTCCGATGGACGGGTTCGGTCGAGGAGCGGTTTCTAGCCCAGGCGGCGAGACGACCTGATGCTGTGGCGATCAGCGAGCCCGGCGGGGAGTGGACCTACGGTGAGCTGGAGCGAGGCAGTGGAGCGCTGGCAGCGTGGGTAGCTCGCCAAGGGATCGGCGCCGGGGATATCGTTGCGATCTATGGGCACCGGTCTGCATCGTTGGTGTTGGCGATGCTGGGGGTGCTCCGGGCTGGCGCGGCTTTTTGTATTCTGGATCCGGCCTATCCGCCATCGCGCCTCTGTCAGAGTTTTGAAGCGGTTGGACCGAAAGGCTGGCTGCAAATTGCCGAGGCGGGCGAGCCGCCGGAATCACTTCAAGCGTTTGTTCAGCGCAGGGTTGGAAACTGTCGATTGAGCCTTTCCGGAAACTATCAGGCGACAGGCACGCCGGAATGGGCGGCAGGACAACTCCCACAGAGAGAAACAGACCCGGATTCCCTCGCCTATGTGACCTTTACCTCTGGCACGACCGGTGAACCCAAGTGTGTTCTCGGCACTCATCGCCCGTTGTCCCACTTCGTGGCGTGGCACTGCACAAATTTCGGACTCCGAGAAACCGACCGGTTTAGCATGTTGTCGGGTCTGGCGCACGATCCACTTCTGCGAGATATCTTTACACCCCTTTGGCTTGGTGCCACTCTGTGTATTCCGGAGGCGGACGAGATTCTGGCGCCGGGATATCTGTCCAAATGGATGCACAAACAACACATCACGGTCAGTCATCTCACGCCGGCGATGGGAGCCTTGCTGGCCGAATCGGCAACGGTTCAGCTTCCGGCACTTCGTTACGCGTTCTTCGGAGGCGACCTTCTCACGCATCGTATAGCAGCCCTTCTCAACCGTATCTCACCGGATGCACAGATCGTAAACTTCTACGGAGCAACAGAAACTCCCCAGGCAATGGCATGGCATTCGATTGATTCAGCGCAGGTGGCCGGATGCGAAGAGACCGAAGCACAGCCCGTTCCGATTGGAAATGCCATACCCGATGTTCAGCTGTTAATCCTAAACCGCGCCGGAGGACTGGTTGGTCCGGGCGAGATGGGCGAGATTTTCATCCGCACGCCGTACCTTACCTTAGGCTACGCGAACGATGAAGAACTCACCCGCGAGCGGTTTGTGGTCAACCCATTCACCGGCAGGAAGGAAGACCGCCTTTACCGTACGGGCGACCTAGGACGCTACCGTCCAGACGGAATCGTCGAATTTGTTGGCCGGGCAGATCAACAAATCAAGATCCGTGGTTACCGTGTCGAGTTGGGTGAAATCGAGGCCGCTCTGGCCGCCCACGAGAGCGTCCGCCAATGCGTTGTGGTGGCCGGCGAAAAACAGACCGATGGGCAGCGACTCGTGGCTTACCTAATTCCGGCCAGCCGAGAGCGCCCGAGGATCGATGACTTGCGGGATCACCTGAACACGCTTCTGCCCGACTACATGATTCCGTCAGCTTTCGCCTTTATCGAATCAATTCCTCTCACGCCGAATGGCAAGGTGAACCGAAGTGCCTTACCGGTTCCTGACCTCTCCAATGCACCCGTCGGGTACGTGCCTCCGCGCAACGAAGTCGAGCGCGTCATGGCCAAGATCTGGGCCGAGGTGTTGGGGCTACAGAAGGTGGGCGTTTTTGGGCACTTTTTCGAGTTGGGCGGTCACTCTCTTTCGGCCACGCGATTGATCGCGCGCCTCAGGTCGGCATTCCAAATGGATCTTCCGTTGAAGAGTATCTTCCTTCAGCCGACGATCGCCGAGATGTCGAAACACATCCTCTACGACGGGCGCACTCGAACGTACCGCTACAGGAGCGAGATTCCCCGCTGGAATCGCTTACTACCCGCCCAACCCAAGGGTTCACGAAACCCGCTCTTCGTGGTGGCGGGGTACATGAACCCGGATGACACATTGCTTGTCCTATCGCGAATATTTCCTCATCTTGGGCTGGATCAGCCGGTGTTTGGCTTTCAGCCGCGCTGGCTTGACGGCCATTCAGATAAGTACGCATCTGTCGAGGAGGTGGCGCGTGAATTCGTGACCGAACTTCGGGATTTTCGGCCTGAAGGCCCCTATTTGCTCGGGGGCGACTGCGTAGGGGGCATTGTAGCCCTGGAAATGGCCCGGGAGCTCTCGCGACAGGGGCAAGAGATCGGGCTACTCGTTATGTTCGATACGGAACGGCCGACTCCCGTTCGTGCCTTGTTTGCCAACCTCCGGGTCGCATTCCGCAGAGGCAAACATATGGCTACTGTCGTCGCGCAGATTATACAGGGCAAGGACCGCTCCAGAGCCCAGCTCATTCGGGATCTGGTCGATCGTAAGCGTAAGACCGTCCACCCACGGACAGTAACCGAGATCGCGCCCGACTCCCTATACCGTGCGCGACTGGACTATCGGCGCATGATCTACCGCCACAAGGTGAAGAAATATCCCGGTCAAATTACGCTGTTACTCAACGAGCAGACCTACAAGATCGACCAGAATTCGGGGTGGAATGGTGTTGCCACGGGCGGCTTGAAAGTCCATAGCACGCCGGGCGGCCACTTGACGCGTTTTACCGTTCACGGTAAAGAGTTTGCGAAACAGCTTCTTGAATGCCTCGAACGAGCGCAGGCTGAAAGTGCACCGAGGCTGCGCCCCTCTCACGATCACGTGAAGGTTGGGAACGCGATTTCATGCACGGACGGCTGAAATCATGCGACCCAATGTCGATGCTTGACGCCAACAATCCAACGCACACGTTTAGCCGGCTCGCTGACGATATATCTCTATGGTTCCCTGCTTTAAAACCTCGCCCGGAAGCGTCACTGCGCCTGATTTGCTTTCCCTATGCAGGCGCGGGCACGGCTGTTTTCCGTGCTTGGCCCAGTGCTTTGAACGACACGATTGAGCTGCGTGTCGCCCAACTTCCCGGACGCGGAGCCCGCCTCCGTGAGGATCGCTTTGAACGAATGCCGCCTCTGATTGAAACCCTGGCAGAGATATTGCGTCCACTGCTGGACCGGCCGTTCGCATTTTTTGGCCACAGTCTCGGTGCACTCGTGGCGTTTGAAACGGCTCGGATCCTGCGCGGATGCTCTCTCGCCCCTGTGCATTTGTTCGTGTCCGGCAAAATCGCTCCTCACCTTCCCGATCCTGGACCTCGGATCCATGAGTTACCGGACGGTACTTTCCTGCGCGAACTTCAGAAGTTGAACGGCATGCCACAGGCCGTTCTCGATTCGAACGAACTACTGGAAATCATGCTTCCTGTCGTGCGGTCGGATTTCAATCTTCTCGAAACCTACAAGTATGAGGCCGACGCGCCTCTTGGATGTCCCATCACCGCTTTCGGGGGACTTCAGGACCCACGCACAACAGAGAATGGACTGGAAAGTTGGCGTACAGAGACGACTGGCTCATTCGATCTTGTCATGCTGCCAGGCGACCATTTCTTCCTCGACACCGCGCGTCCCCTCCTGCTGCAATCGATTACACGCAGTTTGCACGGAACGAATTCCGAGTTTGCCGGATCGAAAGATTCTTCATGACTCCTGCCCCGGCAGATCGAGACACATCCCTTTACGACCTTCCGCAAGATTCGATTCGGGTTTGGCGAGTGCACCTTGATCGCGTAGCTGTGAGCTTTGACCGTTTGGAGCAGCTTCTTTCACCCGACGAAATGGATCGTGCGCGCCGTTTTCACTTCGAGCCCGATCGCCGCCGCTTCACTGTAGCCCGCGGAGCCTTGCGTTCGATCCTGGGCGGGTACCTGCAAATGAATCCGATGTCGATTGTGTTTAATTACGGACCTCAAGGGAAACCCTTCCTGGCGCCCGCTGCTTCGTCCATCCGCTTCAACGTCGCCCATTCCGGAGAACTGGCTCTGGTCGCCGTTTCGCGCCAACGCGAGCTGGGTGTGGACGTGGAGTTTGTGCGTTCGTTGACCGGGGTTGAGCAAATTCCCGAGCGTTTTTTTTCGCCGCGCGAAGCAGCGGTGTTCCGCTCGCTCCCCCACGATCTGGCCGAGCCGGCCTTCTTTGCGTGCTGGACTCGCAAGGAGGCCTACATCAAGGCGCGCGGCGGCGGGCTGTCAATTCCGCTTGATCGCTTTGACGTTTCGCTCGAACCGGGCAAACCGGCAGCCCTGCTGGAAGTCCGGGATGATCCAATCGAAGCGTCGCGATGGAGCATGGTGGAACTCCAACCGGCTTCTGGCTACGCGGGCGCCTTGGTTGTAGAAGGGAAGGGCTGGTACTTCGGCTACTGCGATTGGCCTGGACAAGCGCGGTAACGGGTCATTCGATTGCCGCCCACCCACCGCTCAGTATTGCATCAAGGTCCCCTCTTTGCGCCCCTTCCGCACCATCGCGGCGAAAATGGCGAGGCTGATCGGCAATAGAACCGCAGTCATCAAACCCAAAGTCAACAGCGGCCGCGCCACCATTTGCACGGAGTATCCCTTCAGCATGGTCAGTCGCAGCGCGTCCAGAGAATAGGTAATCGGGATCAGGAATGAAACCTTCTGCAACCAGTTCGGCAGCACCTGAATCGGGAAGTAGGCGCCGCCAAGCATTGTCCCCATCCCGCCCAAGATCCAGGTGAAAGGATCGCCCCTTTTGAGCCACAGAATGGCGGCCGCCGACAACACTCCAAAAGCCACGAAGCTCAAAGTTGAAAAGCCGAACACCAGGAGGGTGGCGACAACGTCCATGTGGCTAAAATTCACCTTCATGATCACGGCTCCGGCGATCAGGATCAGCAGCAGTTGCACGGCCCCAGAGATCAGTCCGTAAAGCGACGACATCAGCACGATGGTCAGGGAGTCGGTTTGACTGCTCATCATCGCCTCCAGGCATCCCGTCTGCTGCGCCTGTCGAATCGAATCTGAAAACATCGTGAGCGTAAGCTGGAAGTAGCGGGCGAACGAAAGCCCGATAACAACAAAGGAGAGATAGTTCCCACCGTAGCGGCCCAAATCGGGCGCGCCGCCTTCCGACAGGAGTTTATTGAGGAAGTAGAAAAAAACCAGGATCACCATGGAGTTAAGAATCCCGATTAGAAAGTTCGCTTTGTAGCCGGACTCGACCTGGAAGTCGCGCCGGATGAACGCAGCCGCTTTGCGAAGGAGCAGGATCATTCGCCGTTGGCCGTAACGTTGCGGCGGTAATAGTCCGACAGCGTGACGCCCTGTCGGAGGAGGTCGGAGATTCGATCAAAGGCTTGAACGTGGCCGTTGTTGATCACCAGTACCTTGTCGCAGAGCTTCGTTACTTCTTCCAAGCGGTGGGTGGCGATCAGCAGGGACTTGTGGGAGTCCTTGTGAAGACGCTCGATAATGAGGTTGATGAGATCCTCACACGCCACGGGGTCGAGCGTTCGCGTCGGTTCGTCAAGTATCAGCACTTCTGGTTCGCTAATGAGTCCGCGCGCCAGCGCCAGGCGCTGTTTCATTCCCGACGAATAAGTCGAGACGGGCATGTCGGCGTGTTCTTCAAGTCCTACCAAGCGAATCAATTCCTCGCTGCGTCGCCGAACGTCCGCTGCGCTAAGGTTGTCCAACACCGCGAAGAATTCCAGGTTTTGCAACCCGCTCAGTCGCCAGAAGAAGCTCCGCTCTTCGTTCATTACGAATCCCACTGACTTGCGGGCGGCGTTGTTGTGCCGAAGCGTGTCGTAGCCGTTCACCACGATCTCTCCCCCGGTCGGGAGTAAGAGGCCTCCGATGAGTTTCAGCAGGGTCGTCTTGCCTGCTCCGTTGGGCCCCAGCACGGCAATCCGGTCTCCTCTTTCCACCTCCAAGCTGACAGACGTGAGCGCCTGGAAAACGCGCCGCGCCCGAAACGGGTGAAGGACCAATTCGCGATAGCGTTTGGCGATGGGATATCGCATCGTGACACGCCGCGCTGAAACAAGATTGCCGTTTGGTTCCACTTAACTATTGAGCACTCAACGCGCAAGAAAATGAGCCATCCAGGAACGCCAGAGCGGCCCTTTGTCTCGGGACTCTCGCGTTCCGTTCTCGCGTGCTTTCCGGTTCAATTTCACAGACCGAGTTCTGGTGCCAGCGCCGGTGGGAAAGTTTACATCCTTGCCTGTCGCTAGCCCAATGAGATCCGGACCAGCCGCGATACACCGCGGGCATCGTCTGCAACGCGCAAGGGGACCTTGAATGTTCCAAGATATCGGAATGAGTGGAATCGAACCAGCAAAGTTGGGAAACCATTTTCCTCCACCCGCTCCCTACGCTTCAGGGAGCGTGGGATTATCCGTAAGTTGCTGATACATAATGGCATAGCTTTATAGCATAACGGTGGAGTCGGCACATCAATTGCCCATCTTGTTTCTAGACTGCTGGTGTCGTTTCGTGCAACGAACCGGACCCCCCAATGGGTTCTAGACGCGTGCTCTAGTGAGAGGACGTCATCTCCAATGCGGGATGTATTGAATCGATGCGCGCATGGTTTTGTGGCGGTGCCGGTGATACTGGCCTGCCGGAGAGGCGGGGTGTTCACCGCCCTCGAGGCCGGTCCGCGCACGGCCGAGAAGCTCGGCAAAGAACTGGGCGCCAACCTCGGCCACTTGCAGGTCGCTTTGCGTTTGCTCGAGTCATTGGGATGGATCGATCATCGGGCCGACGGGCAGTTTGAGGCGAGTGCCTCGCTCACAAAGTACCGGCTGGTGCAGGAAGATCTCCGGACGTTGATGCAACTCGACATGGATACCTACCTGCGCGAGGGTTCCGGCGGATTGCTCGCTCCCTGGATTGCCAAGGTTGGGGAGCGATGGGGTATCGACGACGAGTTGCTGGCGGACTTCCTTGACAGCTGGCTGGTCGTGCCGGTATTGGCGCTTCTGGCCCAGCGCGGTCTGCTGAAGGAACTCCCCACGCGGAATTTTGCAGATTTACCCGCGGGCGTGAGGGAAGAGGTTATCTCGCTGTTTAAGGTCCTCGGTTGGCTAAAGGACCCAGGAGGATACTACCAGCTCAGCGCGCCCGGCGCGTTCATGTTCGAGCGGGCTATGAACCTCGGATTTGTCGCATCCTACCGCCCCATGCTGATTGCCATGGACGAGTTGCTGTTCGGCCGCGCCGAAGGCGTGTTCACTCTCGGGGGTGAAGGTCAGCCATCGCATATCGACCAGCCCATGAGCGTCATGTCGAGCGGTTTGAAGCACGACGGTTATTTTGCGGAGGTGGAGCAAGCACTGATTTCGATTTTCAGCCGCGAACCGATTTCCGCGCAACCCAAGTATGTGGCCGAGATGGGCTGCGGTGATGGCAAATTTCTCAGGCGAGTCTACGACACGATTCGCTATAAGACGCCTCGGGGCACGCAACTATCGAAATACCCGTTGACACTGGTGGGCATCGATCCAAATCAGGTGTCGCTTGATGAGACCATTCGTACTTTATCGGGAATCGATTACATCGCCGTCGCCGGAGATATCGGTAACCCGAGAAAGGTTGTCGAAGATCTGCAAGCGCTCGGCGTCGATCCCTCAGGCGTGCTGCACGTTCGTTCGTTTCTGGACCACGAGCGTCCCTATATACCTCCGGCAGAGAAAACGTCACTTGAGGCGCGTGTCCGCGCTCGCTATCGGGGCGCAGTTGCGGATCGCCAGGGCCATGCCATCCCCCCCGCTGCGGTGGTGCAGAGTCTTGTCGAGCATCTCGAGCGCTGGGCAGAGGTTGTCACCGAGCACGGCCTCATCCTTCTCGAAGAGCATTGCCAGGATCCGATGGTGGTTCGCGCAGACATCGACGGGACCGAATCTCTCTACTCCGATGCGATCGGAGGCTTCTGTCAACAGCTATTGGTCGAGGCGGAGGTGGCATTGATGGCTGCCGCCGAGGCGGGACTCTTTCCCGTCAAGGAATGCTTTCGCAAGTTTCCCAAACTGCTTCCCTGCTCGCGGATTACGCTGAACCGTTTTGAACGGCGACCATACCGCGTCCGACCCGCACAGCACTCGGATCTGCCCGCGCTCCTGCGTTTGGAGGAGGCTTGCTGGTCGAAGGCCATGTGCGTTCCAGCCGAAGATCTGCTGAAACGGATCGACGACTACGCGCTTGGACAGTTCGTGATCGAGATGGACGGCGAAGTTGTGGGCGTCATCTACTCCCAACGAATCGCCGACGTGAATCAGTTGCGCGACTGCCGGGTCCAGACTGTGGCCGCCCTCGCTGAAGAGAACGGAAGCGTCGTCCAGTTATTGGCGATTAACGTTCTTCCGGAAAAGCAGCAACTCGGCCTCGGCGATCAGCTCCTCGATTGGATGTTGATGCGCAGTGAACTGCAAAGCGGTGTGCGCCAGGTCGCGGCGATTACCCGATGCAAGGATTTTCGCGGCCAATCGCTCGCCGAGCTGGCCGAGTACGTCGAACGCCGCAATTCATCCGGCTGGCCGGTCGATCCCATTCTCCGGTTTCACCATAGCCACGGCGCCAAGTTCTTGGGGCCTGTGCCAGGGTATCGGACTGAAGACGCGGACAATCTCGGCGCGGGCGTGTTGCTTTGCTATGACTTTGAAACCCTGAACGAGACACGCGGTGGCGCTAAACCTGGGGCCCTGGTACCTGGTCCAATGCCGGTGGCTGTGCCTACCGATCGGCTCGAATCGTGTCTGCGCAGCCTGCTCGGACCCTCTCGCCAGGGGGCTTTCTCCTGGAAACTCCCGCTGCGGGAAATGGGACTTGATTCGCTCAACATTCTTGAATTTCGCCTGCTGCTCGAGCAGACGTTCGGGCAGCCGTTTTCCACGACATTTTTCTTCTCGCATCCGACGCTGCTCGACATCAAGCACTATCTGGATCAGTCATCGCCGGAACCTGCGCGCGCTGCCGGAACACCGGCAGGGGACCGTGTGAACCTGGCAGGCGGGGTTGCACCTGCAGGAGAGCCTGAGACACGCGCGCGCGAAACGCCGGCAGGCGCCCCGGCTCATCCAGGATTGATTGCCGTGATCGGCATGGCGGGCAGGTTTCCCGGATGCGCGGATTTGCGAGAGTACTGGGATGTTTTGGCAAACGGTCGAGATGCGGTGACCCAGATTCCGGCGGAGCGATGGAATGTGGACGAGTTCTACAGCGCCGATCCGGAAGCGCCTGGCAAGATCGTTTCCCGCGAGGGCGGATTCCTCGACAAGGTCGACGAATTCGACGCCGCGTTTTTCAATATCTCTCCGCGCGAAGCCGAGCTGATGGATCCGCAGCAGCGACTGCTGCTCGAAATGCATTGGGAGGCGCTCGAAGACGCAGGCATAGATCCGGAGCGGCTGCGCAAAGCCGCGTGCGGAATCTTCGTCGGGTTGTATTCACACGACTACGAGTTACTGCAAGTGGCCGGCGGAACGGAGAATGATCTCGGTGCGCACTTTGCGACCGGCAACGCGGCATCCATCGCGTCCGGGCGGCTTGCCTATTTTCTCGGGACGCGGGGGCCGGCGATCACGCTCGATACGGCTTGCTCGTCGTCCCTGGTCGCCGTACACCAGGCGGTCAGAAGCCTGCGAACCGGGGAGTGCGAACTGGCGATGGCATCCGGCGCAAATCTGATTTTGTCACCGCGGCTGAGCATCGCCTTCTCGAGAGCAGGCATGTTGTCGCCCCACGGCCGGTGCAAGACGTTTGACGCCGCCGCGGACGGTTACGTGCGCAGCGAAGGTTGTGGCGTTGTGGTCTTGAAGCGTCTGGATGACGCCGTGCGCGATGGAGATTCAATTCTTGCGGTAATCCGGGGTTCAGCCGTCAATCAAGACGGCGCCAGCAACGGGTTGACCGCACCGAGCATGCCTGCACAGGAAGAGTTGATCCGTGGTGCGCTCAAGGACGCCAGGCTGCGGCCCGCAGATATCGATTACGTCGAAGCTCACGGAACCGGCACACAGCTGGGCGATCCGGTTGAGTTTCAAGCCCTGCGAAATGTGTTTCACGCGGACTCCCATCGAACCGAGCCGTTGTGGCTCGGATCCGTAAAGACGAATATCGGCCATACCGAGGCAGCGGCAGGAATCGCTGGATTGATCAAGGTCGTGCTGTCCATCCACCGGCAGCAGTTGCCCGCCCATTTGCATTTCCACAAACCGAATGCGCAGATCGATCTTGAAAGCGTCCCGGCACGAATTCCCGTACGCAGCGAGCAGTGGGCCCGTCAGGATCGGCCTTTGCGCGCGGGCGTCAGCTCGTTTGGATTCAGCGGCACGAACGCCCACGTGATTGTGGAGCAGGCTCCGCCGGTTCTTCCGACAAGCCCTGTCGCCGATCGGCCAAGCCACTTGCTGACTTTATCGGCAAAGAGCAGGCCCGCTTTGAAAGCTTTGACAGCGCGTTATGCCCAGTGGCTGCCGGATCATACGGATTTGCAACTCGGCGATATCTGTCGTAGCGCCAATACGGGGCGCGCGCATCATGATTATCGCCTTGCGTTTCGCTCCTCAACCCACGACAGTCTTGCCCGTTGTCTGAAGGAAGGTTTGGAGCGCGCCTCCGCGATCAGCCTTGTTCAAGGCCCGCCGAAGATCGCGTTTCTATTTACGGGACAAGGGTCTCAGTACGCAGGGATGGCTCGAGAACTGTCTTTGACTGAGCCCGTGTTTCGGAACGCGCTCAGTGAGTGCCGCGCAATCCTCGCTGACGAACTGGATCAACCGCTCGAAGATATTCTTTACCCGGACGCGGGTCAGCGCTCGGTGCTCGACGAAACAGCCAATACCCAACCCGCCTTGTTTGCCGTCGAATATGCGCTCGCACGCACGCTCGAATGCTGGGGCGTCGAACCCGATGCTGTGGCGGGCCACAGCGTCGGCGAATACGTGGCCGCCTGCATCGCAGGAGTGTTCAGCTTGCGGGACGGATTGAAGCTGATTGCAACGCGCGGACGATTGATGCAGGCACTGCCGCGCGACGGAGCCACGTTCGCGATTCTCGGGCACGCCGATGCGGTCCTAGAAGCCGTGAACGAATCCGAAGGCAAAGTGTCGGTTGCCGCATTCAACGGCCCCGCAAATATTGTCATATCGGGCCGCCGCGCCGAAGTCGAGGGGATCGGCCGCCGTTTGGAACATGTCGGCGCAAAAGTCGTCCCCTTGCAGGTTTCGCACGCGTTTCATTCTCGCTTGATGGAACCGATTCTGCCGACCTTCAAAGAAGTAGCGCGCATGATTCGCTTCTCGCCGCCCCAAATTACTTTCGCGTCGAATCTGACCGGCGATCTCGCGCGGGACGAGGTCACGACGGCGGATTATTGGGTTCGACACATCCGGCAACCGGTCCAATTCGCCAAAAGCATTCATGTTCTTGCCCGGCAAGGCGTCGAGGTCATGATCGAGATCGGTCCGCACCCGGTATTGTCGGCGATGGGCCAGGCTTGCATGCAAGACACCGAATCAAGTCCCATTCAGTGGCTGCACACGCTCACGCGGGGCGCTTCGGACTGGGACGGAATGCTCGCGACCATCGGCGCCCTTTACGAAAAGGGTGGGAAGATTGACTGGTCTCGTTTCGACGCAGCCCACAACCGTCGCCGGGTCAGCGTGCCGAAATATCCCTGGCAGCGAAAGCGGTATTGGTTGGCTGGGAGCGAGCCCGTCGGAAGCAAGAATCAGTCCATACCCTCCGAAGTGCCATCGGACTGGTTTTATGAGGTTCAATGGGTTCCCCGGTCTCGACCGAGTGATGAGGCCCCGCGACCGGGGGCCGAATTCCTGGCTGCGACCGCCGGATCGTCGACAATCGACAGGAGGGTCCCTAGAGAGTCGCCCGCAGGGGAGCGGCCCGGCCACTGGTTAATCCTCGGGGACAGCAACGGCGTGGCTGCGGCCCTCGATCAGCAATTGCGCGATCTGGGTGAGGAAACAACTTTGGTCGCTCGAGGGGAGATGTCAGGCCTAAACGCCTTCAGTAGCGGACCCAATTACGGTGACCTGCTCGACCGCGTTCGGCAACAGGCTCGATTGCCTCTGCGAGGCGTCATTCACTTGGCGAGTCTGGATGCGCCCGGAAATGATTCGCTGCAGCCTCTTGTACTGGAAAACACGCATCGGTTCGGTTGCGAAACCGCTCTACATCTCGCCCGGGGAATACTCGAGCGCGAATGGTCCGAGACTCCCAAACTCTGGCTTGTTACACAGGGATTGCAGCCGATGGCGACATCGGACTTCACGCCCGCACTGGCACAGGCTCCGTTGTGGGGAATGGGCAAGGTCATCGCGCTCGAACACCCCGAGATTTGGGGTGGTCTGATTGACCTCGCGGTGAATGACGATCCTGCGACCGCGGCCTGTCGGCTCGTTCGTGAAGTCTGTCAGCCGGACGGCGAAGACGAAATCGCCTTCCACGAGGGAAATCGCCTCGTGCCTCGACTACTTCCTTTCTCTCCACAAGCCTGCTCGCCCTCATCATTTAAGGCGGATGCGAGCTATCTCATCACCGGCGGATTGGGGAAAATCGGGTTGCTGCTGGCACGCTGGCTCCTGGACCATGGCGCGCGATCGCTCGTTCTCGTGGGCCGGACTCCACTTCCGGATCGGTCCCTATGGCCGACCTTGTCTCCCGAGTCAAGCGACTATGACAAGGTCCGGGCAATTCAATCCCTTGAACGGGATGGCGCCCATGTCCACGTGTGCGCGGCAAGTGTGTCGGACGGCGAAGCAATGGCCTCGTTGTTTGCCCGTTTTGGCCGCGACCTGCCGGCTCTCAAGGGCCTGATTCACGCCGCAGGAGTTTTGGAATCCGCGGCAATCCCAAAGATCGACCCTTCCGCCTTCGAACGCGCGTTCCGGCCCAAGGTCAGTGGAGCGTGGATCCTGCATGAACTGACCAGACATCTCCCCCTGGATTTTTTTGCAATGTTTTCTTCGGCGGCGACCGTGTGGGGATCGCGCGAGCTTGGCCCCTATGCGGCTGCAAACATATTCCTCGACGCGCTTGCACGCGTTCGGCGCCGCGCAGGGCTCCCAGCAGTTACGATCAATTGGGGCTGGTGGGAGGATGGCAGTACGTCCGGGCACTTTAACGAATTTCTGGAAAAATTTGGAGTCAAAGCGATGCCGACATCCCTTGCGCTCAGCGCGTTCGGAAGCCTGCTCGGAAGCGACCGAGTTCAAGCTACGGTGGCGAGTGTTGATTGGAGCCTATTTCAACCGATCTACGAAGCCAAACGCCGGCGACCCTTCCTTTCCGAAATGCGGGCGCGCGCTATGGGCAAATTCGATTCCGCGGAGTCCGCGCCGGCGCCGGATGACACATTCTTATCGCGGCTCCGCAGCGAGGATCCACAGAAAGCAAAGGAACTTCTGGAAAATCACGTTCGGCATCTCATCGTCGGCGTATTGCACCTCGATCCGCGAGAGTCGATTGATGAGGGGCTGGGTTTCGTTAAGCTCGGCATGGACTCACTGATGACCGTGGAAGTTTGCCGTCGCCTCCAAAAGAGTCTCGGGAGGAAGTTTCCGACCACAATTGCATTCGAGTACCCCAGCATTTCCGCCCTCACCGGGTATTTGTTTGGCGAGCTTGAATTGGCTGCGCTCCCGACCGTCTCATTCGCACGGCCCTCCGCCGCCCGACCGCCTGCAAAGACACCGCACGCGGTTTCGTTGGATCAACTGGAAGATGCGGATCTGGCTTCGATTCTGGACAAAGAACTGACGCGCGTCCTCAACATACCACCCGGGCCCGGCTATGCCGAGTGACCCAACAGAGTATGGGAATCGCGAGCGGCTGAAGAACGCCGTGATCGCGATCAAGACCTTGCAGGCGCAGCTGGAATCGGCCGAGAGACGACAGCGGGAGCCGATCGCCGTGATCGGCATGGGTTGCCGTTTCCCAGGCGGCGCCTCTGACCCAGAATCCTACTGGCAGCTCCTGCGCGACGGGCGCGATGCCACGAGCGAGATCCCCGCCTGGCGCTGGCCGGTCGAGGAATTCTACAGCGAGGATCCGGATGCGCCGGGCCGGATGTGCACCCGGCGGGGCGGCTTCGTGGATGGCATCGAAACCTTCGATGCCGACTTTTTCGGCATCTCGCCTCGTGAGGCGCTGCGGATCGATCCGCAGCAGCGCTTGCTGCTCGAGGTTACTTGGGAAGCGCTCGAAGACGCAGGGTTACCGCCCGACAATCTGGTCGATTCGAACACCGGAGTCTTCGTCGGCATCACCGGCAGCGACTACGGCGAAGTCGTGCGATCGGCAGGCGGTGAGTACCTCGATGCCTATCACCTGACTGGCTGTTGCCCTAACTTCGGCCCGGGCCGCATCGCCTACCTCCTGGGTTTACGAGGCCCTGCTCTCGCGATCGATACCGCATGTTCCTCGTCGCTCGTGGCGGTTGATTCAGCGTGCCGCAGCTTGCGTACCGGTCAGTGTGACCTCGCGTTGGCTGGCGGCGCCAACGCCCTGTTGATCCCTGACACATTCGTGACGACGTGCAAGGCCCACATGCTCGCCGTTGACGGCCGTTGTAAGACGTTCGACGCCGCCGCAAATGGATACGCCCGTGCGGAAGGTTCGGGCATCGTCGTCCTCAAGCGTCTGGCCGACGCGCAGAGGGACGATGATCGCATTCTGGCAGTGATTTTGGGGTCCGCCGTCAACCAGGATGGGAGAAGCAGTGGCTTGACTGTTCCCAACCGCCACGCCCAGGAGGCCGTCATCCGTCAAGCGCTCGAATTCGCCGGCATCTCTCCCCGCGAAATTCAATATGTCGAAGCGCACGGCACTGGCACGCCGCTCGGTGACCCGATCGAAGTGCGCGCATTGGCAAACGTCCTCGGTCAAGGCCGGCCCCTTGCCAATCCGTTTTATCTCGCATCCGTCAAAACCAATATCGGACATCTGGAGTCAGCGGCTGGCATCGCCGGCTTAATTAAGGTTATCCTGGCCCTGCGCCACCGCCAGATTCCGGCCCACCTAAATCTACACAATCCGACACCGCACGTTCAGTGGAGGGAAATTCCAGTCCGCGTGCCCACGAGTCTAACACCGTGGTTGGCTGAACGCGCCCCGCGCCTGGCGGGCATCAGCTCCTTTGGTGCCAGCGGCACGAATAGCCACATGGTAGTCGGCGAGGCCCCAGAACCGGCCACGCCGGTGCCTGCTCCGCAAAGGCCGCTGCACCTGCTGACGGTTTCCGCCCGCACCGATGCCGCCTTGCGGGCCGCGTGGAAGCGCCTGGATGAACATTTGGGGTCGCATCCGGAAGCATCCATCCAAGATGTCTGCCACACCGCAAATGCCGGGCGAAGCCACTTCGCCTCGCGAATCTCGGTGTTGTGCACAGATATCCCTGAAGCCAGGGAAAAACTGCGCGATTGTTTCTCCTCTGGGACTCCCAATGGTGTCACGGCCAGCCACGTCTCCGGGCGCGCCCGTCCTCGTATTGCGTTTCTGTTCACGGGTCAGGGGTCGCAGTACATCGGAATGGGACGGCAGCTTTTCGAATCGTCACCCATCTTTCGTAATGCCATCGAGCGCTGCGCCGATGGGTTGCGTCCGCATCTGGAACATCCGCTGTTGTCTGTGATTTTCCCCGCCGATGCTGGATCGACACTCATCAACGAAACTCGTTACACCCAGCCCGCTCTATTCGCGGTCGAATACGCGCTGAGCGAGCTCTGGCGCTCGTGGGGAATCGAGCCTTCATTCGTGTTGGGACACAGCGTCGGTGAATACGTCGCGGCCTGTGTCGCTGGTGTGTTCTCTCTCGACGACGGCTTACGGGTCATCGCCGAGCGTGCGCGATTGATGCAGGCCGAGCCTTCCGGAGGCCGCATGGTCGCGGTGCGAGCGAGCGAGGAACAGGTGCGCACCACAACGGAACCGTTTTCCCGCACGGTGTCCGTCGCGGCGATCAACGGACCGCACAACGTCGTGATTTCTGGTTTAGCCGCCCATGTGGAAGCTGTCGTAACGCGCCTTGCGGCTGAATCCGTGCACTGCCAGGACCTGCCCGTCTCTCACGCGTTTCACTCACCATTAATGGAACCGATGCTCGCGGAGTTTGAAACGGTCGTCGGCACAGTCGACCTGCAGGCTCCGAAAATCCGCCTGGTGTCGAACGTTACCGGACGAATTGCCGATCCGAAACAGATCACGCGCACCGACTACTGGCGGCGCCACGTTCGCGAGCCGGTCCGGTTCGCGCAAGGTATGCAAACGCTCGTAGAAGAGGGCTGCCGCGTCTTTCTCGAACTGGGACCAAGTCCCGTGCTGCTCGCAATGGCACGGCAGTCGCTCGAAGCAACCGACCTGTTGTGGTTGCCTACCTTGCGTCCGAATCGCAATGACTGGGCTGAATCCCTCGGCAGTCTCCAGGGGCTCTATCATGCGGGAGCGGCCATCGATTGGAAAGGTCTCGATCGCGACTACCCGAGTCGGAAAATCAGCCTGCCGACTTACCCGTTCCAACGCGAACGGTTCTGGATCGAGTCTGACCGCGGCCCACGGAGCTCGCGGAGCGGCCGTCGCGTTGACCACTCGGAAGACCAGCATCCGCTGGTTGGGGTCCCCGTGCATTCTCCCGCTATCGAGGGCAGCGTCTTTGAGACCGAGTTGAGTGCCCGACAGCCCTTGTACTTGAAGGACCACCAGATTTGCGGGCGCGTCATTTTTCCCGCTGCCGCTTATGTCGAAATGGCATTGGCCGCGGCGCGTCAGCTGTTTGGCAAGAGCGCGTACCGCGTTGAAAATCTCATACTGCACGAGCCGCTCGTGTTACAGGCCGATGTCGAGACGAAGGTGCAGTCAATTTTTCGTCCTTCCGACGGCCACGCGAACACATTTGAAGTATTCAGCAGTTCCGGCAAGAGAGAAAACTCCGGCACATGGACCCGCCATGCTGTTGGAAAAGTGAGTAAGACTGCCGAAGGCGAAATAGTCGAAAACAAAGCTGCCGACCTCGCAGCGATCCGCGATCGCTGCGCGGAATCAGTGGACATCAAAGCCTACTACGAACGGTTGAGCGACCAAGGCTCCCGATTCAGTCCGGCATTCCCAAGTCTTTCGACGCTTCTCCGAGGGAATGGAGAATCGCTGGCAGAAATCAGACTCGCGGAGTCGCCCGCCGACACCAACGCGGGATACTGCTTTCATCCGGCCCTGTTGGATGCCTGCTTCCAGGCCGCCGCGCAGGCGACCGTTCCGGGCGCGGACGACGGAGCCGATGATGAGGTTCTGTTGCCCGTCGGCATTGAATGCGTGCGAGTGATTCGCGATACGCCGAGTACGGTTTGGAGCCACGCCCGTCTGCAGGCAGCGTCTGACCACGAAGCTCGCACGTTTGTCATGGACCTTGCGATCTTTGATCAGGATGGAAAGGCCGTCGGATCTGTTGTCGGGTTCAAGGTGAAACGCGTCCAACGAAGCACGTTGGACGGCGGCCTGCAGGCAGGCGGTAAGGATTGGCTCTTCGAAATTCAGTGGCGCGAAATGCCGCCGTCCAAAACGGTCGCGACGGAAGGTCGAAATCCGTTGAACCGACCGGGGACCTGGTTGATTTTCACCGATGAGCAAGGTGTGGGTGAGACACTGCGAACTCAGCTAGCGAAGCTGGGCCAAAAAAGCGTCTTGGCGAAACCCGGATCCGCTTTCCTCTCCCTGGGTGCGAATCGATATGTCGTGGATCCGGCGAATCGGGCAGATATCGCGCGACTTGTCGAAGAAAGCGGGATCACGCCGGAGATGCCGCTTCGTGGAGTTGTCCACCTGTGGAGCTTGAATTCCGCGCATCCCGATATGATGAACGCCGATGATCTGGCGCGCTCCCAACTTTTGGGTTGCGGTGCTGTCCTTCATCTCGTTCAGGCACTCGCCTCGCGGAGGATGGAACCGGCGCCGCGTCTTTGGCTCGTCACGCGTGGGGCCCATGCGGTGATCAAATCGTCCGCCGCGGTTCACGCCGCGATGGGTGCGCTGTGGGGCCTGGGACGGGTGATCGCCGCCGAACATCCGGAACTGCAATGTCAACGGATCGATCTGGACCCGGAAGAGCAGGACGCGGATGCGCTGTTTGAACTGTTGTGTCACGAAGAGTTCAAAGAAGCCGAAATCGCCCTTCGACGCAAAGTCCGTCTGACACCGCGGCTCGTCGTGACCCACCCAGCGCCGAAGGCCACATCCGGTTCTACTCCGAAAAGACTCCCCTTACGCGGCGACGCCAGCTACCTCGTCACGGGCGGCTTCGGCGCCTTGGGCCTTGAAACAGCACGGTGGATGGCACAGGAAGGCGCACGCAACCTTATTTTGATCGGACGCCGCGAACCAAGTCCTGCTGCCAATACGATGCTTGATGAGTGGGCGCGTCACGGGGTCAAGATCGCGATCGAAAAATGTGACGTGGCGGACGAAGCGCAACTGACGGGCCTGTTCAACAGGATTGCCGAGTCGATGCCTCCGCTTCGCGGAATCATCCACGCGGCGGGCGTACTCGACGACGGCGTCCTCCTACAACAGACCTGGCCCCGCTTTGAAAGTGTGATGGCGCCTAAGGTGCAAGGTGCATGGAATCTGCATCGCCTTACATCATCGCTTGAGCTGGATTTCTTCGTGCTCTTCTCTGCTGCCGCAGCAACGATCGGTTCGCCCGGACAAAGCAACTACGCCGCTGCCAACGCATTCATGGATGCTCTCGCGCACCAACGAAAAGCCATGGGCCTGCCGGCTCTGAGCATTAACTGGGGACCCTGGGCGGACGTCGGAATGGCTGCGCGGCTCGAGACCCAGGGTTCTCAACAATGGCGCCATCGCGGCTTGCGCCCGATTGCGCTCGAACGAGGCATGAAAGCACTTGGCGAGATGATGGGTGTTTCGGAAGCGCAAGTCGTCGCTATGCCGGTTGATTGGTCCCGATTACTCGCGAGTTCCGGCGTGGGACAGTCATCCGCATTCTTCACGGAGGTCAGTGGCGACTCGCAGAAAGTGGCGGATTCAGCCCGCCTCGCAGGCGATCTGGTGGCCCGTCTCTCTGCCGAGCCGCCCGTCCGCCGCCTCGCGGTCTTGCACGCGCATGTGGAATCGGTTGCTTCCCGTGCGCTCGGCATGGCCAATGGCAAGCCGCTCGACCCTCGGCGGCCGTTGCACGAGCTGGGACTGGATTCGCTGATGTCGGTCGAACTGCGGAACGCGCTTGCGGCCTCGCTTGGACGGACCTTGCCACCCACGCTGTTGTTCGATTATCCAACCATCGAATCGCTTGCATTGTATCTGGCCAACGACGTTCTCAACTTGGAACTGGCTGCCGGCGCTGAGACCCCCGATGCTGCCGCAGCGGCAAACATTGATTGGAAAGAACTCGAAAAGCTGAGTGAGAGCGAGGCGGAAGCGCTGCTGTTGGCCGAGCTCGACCGAGCGAATCAATATGCCGATGACTGACAGCCGCAAGACACAGGAACAGCTGTCTCCGCTGAAGCGCGCCATTGTTGAATTGCGTGAAATGCGTGGGAAGCTGGACGAACTGGAGCGCCGAAAGAACGATCCCATCGCGATTGTTGGCCTCGGCTTGCGTCTGCCTGGTGGTGCCTGCGATGAAACGTCGCTCTGGACAATGCTAGCGGAGGGCCGTGATGCCGTCACCGAGATCCCAAAAGAACGTTGGGATATCGACGCCTATTACGATCCGGACCCCGACAAGCCAGGGAAAATGAACATCCGTCACGGCGCTTTTCTGACCGGGGTGGATCAGTTCGACGCCGACTTCTTTGGCGTCTCGCCACGCGAGGCCGTCAGCATGGACCCCCAGCAGCGACTGCTGATGGAGGTTTCCTGGGAAGCGTTGGAAAAGGCCGCTATTGCGCCAGCGTCCCTGTTTGGCACCCAGACGGGCGTTTTCGTCGGCATGGGCAACAATGACTACTGGCGGATGGTCTACGGTGATGAGGAGCAAATTGACGCCTACGGCGCCCTGGGAAACTCCTACGGTGTAGCCGCCGGGCGGCTCTCGTATTTTCTCGGCGTCCACGGCCCGGCCTTAACGGTGGATACGGCATGTTCTTCCTCGCTCGTCGCGGTGCATCTGGCTTGCGCGAGCCTGCGCTCAGGCGAGTGCTCCCTGGCGCTCGCCGCTGGTGTGAATCTGATTCTGTCGCCTGAACTCAGCATCAACCTCGCAAAATCGCGGATGCTCGCCCCGGATGGTCGCTGCAAGACTTTCGACGCCGCAGCCGATGGCTACGTGCGCGGCGAGGGTTGCGTTGTGATCGTGCTGAAACCGCTGTCGGCGGCGCTCGCCGCGCGC
>Ga0209007_1000167_pt1 | contig 37464 bp, 38 predicted proteins | sample JacPinW_OM1H0_O2_FD_187961 | JGI IMG/M metagenome (GOLD analysis project Ga0209007, IMG submission 187961) | Forest soil microbial communities from Algoma, Ontario, Canada - Jack Pine, Ontario site 1_JW_OM1H0_O2 (SPAdes) (version 2) | ecosystem: Environmental > Terrestrial > Soil > Boreal... | reverse complement strand
CCGGTGAGCCGGGAACGTTGTATGCGGCGCAGGCGGGAGTTGCTTCGATTGACCACGCCAACCAGCTCAGTGACGAAACGATGCGGCTGATGCGTGAAAAGCAGATTTTCGCGGTGCCAACTTTTACCATCTTCGAATATTTCGCGGATCACGCGGCCACGCCGGCGCAGGCTGCGCACGAGCATCAGATGCTCGATTTGAAGGTGCAGGATTTCGGCAAGCAGGTTGCGGCGGGGGTTCCGATGGCGGTGGGATCCGATGTGGGACCGTTTCCTCATGGCACGCAGGCGCGGGAACTTGTGCTGATGGTGAAGTTTGGTATGACTCCTCTGGCGGTCTTGCAGGCGGACTTGCTTAACGGAGCGAAGCTGCTTGGTTGGGACGGGCAGATTGGCGCGTTGGAGCCGGGATATCTGGCGGATGTGGTCGCGGTGTCGGGCGATCCGCTGCAGGATATTGGTGCGGTGGAGAAGGTGGAGTTCGTGATGAAGGGCGGGGTGGTTTACAAGAAGTGAGCCGGTGAGGGCAGCTCAGCGGAGTTCCTTACGGAGTCTGCGGTGGAAAATGAGTGCAAGGGTCCTTCGCTCCGCTCAGGATGACAGAACTAACTAGAACGAATCGTCCTGCTTCCATTCGCGATCTGATTCGTCGGTGTCTCGAGTTTGATTGCGTTTGCGGTAGCAGACGAAGATCAGGCCGATGCTCATGAAGGTTGGCGGAGCGATGAGGATTAGGATGCCGCTTTTCAAGGCTTGAATCATGCGGCTGCCCGAAGATGCGGCTTGGGTGTAGCAGAGGGCGCAGCTCTGGGCGTGGGCGGGCACCGGGACGAACACAAGGGCGAGTCCCGCCAACGCAATTCCTAATATCCAGATTGATCTCGAATATTTCATCTGCTTCGTAATTAATGCTTCATACCACGAGGCTACTTCGCCCATGGTACACCGTTTACCAAACGGTGAGCGTCAGTCCATCCGTATTGCAGGCCGAGCAGGACGGCAACGGTGAAGCCGACCACGAACCAGCGCAGGCCGCGATTCTCGTTCAGGTGCATAAAGAACAGAAGTGCGAGTCCGGCTTCGATGATCGCCACGACCAGCATGCGCTCGAACATCTGAGACGTGCTGATATCCTGATAGGCAATCACGAACTGGATGGCTGCCAGTATCAACAGAAAAACATAGACGATCAGATCTTGCGCGATTCCGCTATCTTTGTGCGCCTCTGCTGTAGTCATCTTATTTTGCTCCTGCCTTTACCAGCTTAGTGAGATAGATTCAACAGATAAACCAGCGGAACCACAAACATCCAAACCAGGTCCACGAAGTGCCAGTAGAGTCCTGTGATTTCGATATCGTCGGCGTTGTAGCGTCCACCCTGATATCTGATTCCGACTGCGATGAGAGCGACCACGCCACCGCTGACGTGCAGCAGGTGCAGGCCGGTGATGCTGAAAAACAGAGAGCTGAACAGCGGCGTGCCCCAGGGATTATGGAACAACGTTGCACCCTCGGCGATCATGCCCATCCATTCGCGAAGGTGCAGAACTGCGAACAGGACTCCAAGAACGGCTGTGATTGCGACCCAGCGGAAGGCGCCGGATTTATCGCCCTTCCGCGCCGACTGTACTCCAATCAGCATGGTCAGGCTGCTGGTGAGGAGAATGAACGTCATCAGGGCAACGTTGGTGATGCTGTGAAAAGGCCGCGGCCAATTGGGGGTGTAGGTGCGTATAAATCCGTAGGCGACGAGACAACCGGCGAAGGTCGCCGTGTCTGCGATGATGAACAGCCACATCGCCATTTTTTTGGCGGGCACCGAAAAAGTGGGCGCGGTCATAATTTCGTTCTCGGTCGACCGCGACACGAGCCCATGAATCGAAAGATCGGCTTGGCTCACTTTGCCTCCTACCTCTTATGTGTTTAGAGCTTCATCCAAAGCAGCAAAAGCAGATACAGCCACAGCGCACCCATAAAGTGCCAATAACGTGAGGTCGCAACCAGCGTGCTTCGCCACAGTACAGAATGATTCAGTTTCACAATCACACGAACCAGGCCACCCAGGCCGCCCAGCACGTGCAGAGCGTGAGCTACCGTAAGCACATAGAAGAAGGAGTAGCTCACGTTGGTGGCAAGTCCGAATCCCTGGGCTTTGAGTTGCATCCAGGCAGAAGTCTGACCGGCAACGAAGACCAGGCCCAGCAAGAGAGTTATGTAGAGCCAGCGCGCCGGATTTTCTGCGTGATCTTTATTCTGCGGGTCGTTCCGAACATCGCCGCCCATGAAGTTCGCAACCCGGCGGCGCGCTATTTCCAGCGTGATGCTGCTGGCGATAATCACCAGCGTGTTGAAGTAAAGCACTGGCGGCAGAGTAAAGTGCTGCCAATCATTGGCGCCGCCCTGGCGCACGATCAGCGCGCTGGTAAAGGCGGCGAAAGTCATGGTGATCGACGCCAGGCCCACCCAGATGCCGGTACTTGCGGGAGGAGGAGAATAATCCTTGACCCGCCGAGAGTCGCCATCGGCCGGAACCTGATTGCGCCAGCCTCCGTTGCCGGAGCCCTGGCTCGGTGAACGGTCTAGGTCGATCTTCGGAGGTTCGTGAACTGTTGTCGCCATACTGCTAACTCCCTTGGAATCTGGGCCGCGTCAGGGGCTAAAGCCCGAATTCCTTAAATCTCTTTTACGGCACGGCTGAAGCCGTGCCCTTCCCAAACGTTTACTTTTCTTCGTCCGCGTTCTTCAGTTGCTCGGGCGAGGTCTGCATTACAAAATCGGCGCTTGCACCCTCGACACCATATTGATAAGGATCGTGGTAAACCACCGGCATCTTGTCGCCAAAGTTGTTGTGCGGAGGAGGAGTGGCCGTGCTCCATTCGAGCGATGTGCCTTGCCAGGGATTATCGTTCGGGGCATGCTCACCCCAGAAGCGGCTGTGGATCAGGTTGTAGATGAAAATCAACTGGGCGAAGCCGGTGAACAGGGCCGCGTAGGTGATGAATTTGTGCACCGGGATCAGCGGGATAAGGTAGTCGTCGGTGAAAGCCTGATAGCGGCGGACGTTGCCGGCGATGCCGAGATAATGAAACGGCATGAAAATGCAGTAGGCGCCGATAAAGCTCATCACGAAGTGAACCTTGCCCAAAGTCTCGTTCATCATGCGGCCGGTCATCTTGGGGAACCAGAAATAAGTTCCGGCGAAGATGCCAAACATGGCCGCGACGCCCATGACCAGGTGGAAGTGGCCGACGACGAAATAAGTGGCGTGCAGCATGATGTCGATGGAAGGCTGAGCCAGGAAGAAACCGCTGATGCCGCCGCTGATGAACATCGAAATAAATCCCAGGGCGAAGAGCGACGCCGAGTTGATGCGCAATTTCGAACCGTACAAACTGCCCAGCCAGATCAACACGACGATGGTCGAAGGAATGGTGATGATCAGCGTGGGGAAGGAAAACGCCAGCGAAGAAATGGGATTCATACCGCTCACGAACATGTGATGGCCGTAGACCATGTAGCTGAGCACGGCCAGAGATCCCATGGAATAAATGAGCACCCGGTGGCTGAGCATAGGCCGGCGCATGTTGGTGATGAGCACGTGGGAAACGATGCCCATGCCGGGGATGATGGCGATGTAGACCTCGGGATGGCCGAAAAACCAGAACAGGTGCTGCCACAGCAGAGTCGATCCGCCGGAGTGCGGCAAGACTTGATCATTGATCACGAGATTCGAGGCGACGAAGAAGCTGGTTCCGGCGACGTGATCGAGAATGAGCAGAATGCAGGCGGGCATTAATACGGCGAAAGCGGTCAAGCCCATTACCGAAGTGATGAACCATGCCCACGCGCTGAGCGGGAGGCGCATCAGCGACATGCCTTTGCAGCGCATGTCGAGCGTGGTGGTGATGAAATTCAACGAACCCAGCAACTGCCCAATACAGAAAATGCCAATCGCAGATGCCCAGAGAACCACGCCGAGACCTTCGCCGGGGCCGCCTACGCTACCGATGGCGCTGAGCGGAGCATATTGCGTCCAGCCGCCCAGGGTCGGTCCATCGCTCGCGAAGAACGATGCGACCAGAACCAGGAAGCCGGTGAACGTAATCCAGAACGACATCATGTTGAAATGCGGAAAGGGCATGTCTTCCGCGCCCGTCTGGATGGGCAAGAAAAAATTGCCGAATGCCGCGAACGGCGCGGTGGTGAGCACGAAGAAGACCATGAGTGTGCCGTGCATGGTCATCAATTGCAGGTAATACTCCGGGGTCATTACGTCGCCCGGGGCCCCATTCTTCGAGAGCAGGTGCAGGCCGGGGATGGCATAACTGCCGAAGCCGAGATGGATGCGCATCAACCAGGAGAGCACCATGCCGACCACGGCGGCGACCAAGGCGAGCGCGTAATACTGCTTGCCGATGACCTTATGGTCGATACTGAAGACATGCTTGCGAATGAAGCTGGTCGGTGCTCCATGCGTTACCGAATGTGCTGTATCGTGCATTTGTGCTCACCTCGAGCTAGATCGTTGTACCTCAGGGGCTAAAGCTCTGATTCAGCTTGACGCTTTACGCGGCGCTTAAGCGCCGCTCTTCCACGGCTCTGCATGCCTTATTTCAACGGCACGGCTCAAGCCGTGCTCTTCCCACCTTCATCCACAACGACCGATAAAAGTAGCGTCTACCTACTGCAGCGCCGCCTGCTGTTTGATCCAGGCATCGTAATCTTCCTGCGACTTCACTTCGAGATACGCCTTCATGTTGTAGTGGCCGAGGCCGCAAAGCTGAGTGCAGACGATTTCGTACTTGCCAACTTTCGTTGCCGTGAAGTGAACCGTTACATCCAGGCCGGGAACGAAATCCTGCTGGATGCGCAGTTCCGGGACGTAGAAGGAATGTCCAACATCCTTGGCATGCATCAGCAGATGGATTTCCCGGTTGACGGGAATTGCCATCTCTGCGGTTACGATGTCGTCTTTGGAATCCTGATCGTTGGTGGTGTCGAGGCCGAAGAAATTCGCAGTGGCCTCACTGATCAGGTTCGCGTGCAGCGGGCCGAACTTACCATCCGGGCCGGGGTAGCGGAAGTAAAAGGCGAACTGTCCGGCTTGCACTTGGATTGGTATGGCATTGGCGGCGGGAGGTGTGAGGTAAACGCTGCCCCAGGCTTTCACTCCGAAGACGCCGAGAGCCAGACATTCCGTGCCGACTAACAAGAATGCAGCGATTACCAATCCCGTGGCGCCACCGGGAAACCTTTTGATTTTGTCACTGGGCTTGGTAGTGGAGAACTTCCAGATGAAAAAAGCCAGGAGAAACTGAGAGAGCAGGAACGAGACGCCCGCCTCCAACATGGTATCGGCATACTGCTCGTCGATCAGATACCCGTGGGTGGAGATGTCCTGCGGCATAGGCCACATGTGCACCACGATGGGAATCGCCGAACCAATTGCGATCAGTACGATGACAATCGCGAATATTTTCGCCATATCGCTCCCGCCTTCGGCCGACTAAACACGGCCCTGTATCGAATCGCCGCAGGGTTTGGCTGCGGCGATTCTTGGACGAATTTTGCAACAGCACCGGCTCTCGTTCCGGTTCCTACTTCGCTTTGAAGGTGAAATCGGCGGTTGCCGAACCGCCAGCCGCGACGGTGACTTTCTGGTTTTGCGTGCCGGCAGCTTCCTGCCATGCCGTAACCGTGTAACTGCCGGGTGGCACGCCGTTGATGGTATAGGCGCCGTTACTGTCGGTAGTGGCGTATGGGCCCTTGACCACAACAAACCAGCCGTTCATCCAGGGATGGATGTTGCACTTCACCGGGATCACTTCCACGGCCTTCCAGCTCTTCTCGATGGGCGGCGCTCCGGGCGGCTGAGACTGATTCCAGCCGACATTCACCATCGGGTTGGGTAGAGGATGAATGTTGTGGGCGGTCTGATCGCTGGTTTGCACTTTGAACGTCTCGTTGACGTCCATGGCCAACACGTGCGGCGTATACATGCAGTTCTTTTGATCGAATACCGGGACTGCCGTGGATGTGGTGGCGGCACCGCTCCAATCGGCAATATAGAGGACCACGTTCTCCAAACCGCCATTGGCGCTGGCTACATAGGTTTCGAGGTGCCCGGGGTCGGTGGCATGGGCCTTCGAACAATAAGGGTCCTTCGACATGTCGATACCCCGCATGTGAGGAGCCGGGCCATCGAGCTTCACGGTTCCGGTAATTTTGCCTTCGCCAGCGGCGTTAACTTTCTGGCCCAGGATCAGAGCTGCACAGCAGACCAATACTACCGTCGATAGTGCAAGTGCGTAATTCTGTCGCTTCTTCATAAAAACCTCTCCTTGAAAGCTACAAACTGAAAGCCGGATTGCCGCTGCTTTTGTAGAGTTTATTGTTGGCCTGCCGGGGCATTTGGATCAACCGGCTTGAGTCCAAGCTGCTTCGCCATTTCTTTTTCTTTGCTCTTCTGGGACATAAACGTTCGCAAATAGAACACCAGATCCCAGGCCTCGTCGGGTTTAATGTTGTCGGCGAATGACGGCATGGGAGTGCCATCCAACCCGGTCATAAATATCCGGTAAATATCCCGATCGGTATCGCCGCACTTCGGGCGCGTGCCGTCGGTAAAGTTGAAGGGCGCGATCGGGCGGCCAAGGTCGTCGGTGAGAGTTGAGGCTGATGGCCCATTGGCCATGCCCGCCACGCCGTGGCACTTCCAGCACTGCACTCTTGCAAATACGTCACGCCCCGCCTTGATACGCTCCGGGGTGACTTCCGGCTCGGCAGGAATGGTTATCGGTGTTCCGGGTTTTTCGGTCGCCCAGCGCGGAGAGTAGTGCTTCACCCAAGCTACGAGGTCAGCGCGCTCCTGCTTGGTGAAGGTGCTCCACTGCGGCATGTTGGAGCGGTCGAGGCCGCGGGCGATGGTATCGAAAAGATCCTGGTCCGTCGGCAAGGTTCCGGTTGGGGTAGAGCGGCATTTGAATACGCCCAATTGGAAGTCGCGGGGCTTCGCGTACATTGGGGTATCGATCCAGGTGGCGACTTCGCCGTTTCCATCGCCTAACTCGCCATGGCAAACGACGCAGTAACGGCGATAGTCACCCTTGGCATCCTTGGCATGGCCGGTAATATTCCCAACGTGGCTCTCCATGCCTATGCGCGTGTTCAGGTCATACGTCGTGAGCTGCGCCCGGGAAGCCAGCGGCAGCATCAAAAACGCGGCTGCACCGAGTAAAAGCGACCACTTCCGCAATCTTGTTGGCATGTCTATCCCTCTCTAGAAATCGAAGTCAAGTCCCATCAGTATTTCGCTGGTGTTGATGTTGGCGGTCGAAAGGCCAAGACTTGGGCCCGTGCCATCCTGATGCAGCCAGTTATATTCGTTATGCCAAGCCAGACCGGCGCGGCTCGTCATAAATGGGTTGTAGCGGAAACCGATGGTGTACGTGCTGATATTGCCGAAGTTGGATGGGGTTGGACCAGTGACGCCGTTAGCTCCGGTCGTTACATAGTTCCGGCCGTCAGCCTGCTGCGACATCCGTTCAGCTTCATACCGGGCGATGAAGATCAACTGCGGACTGTATACGTAGTGGCCTTCGAAGGTGGCGCCGTTCCAGACCGGCGACTGCGATCCCACCGGAAGAGCTGTCCCCGGAACATTGTTCAAAGGGCAGCCGGGGGCTGGACTCGAACAAGTTGCGGTTGTGCCGCCGTTTCCGTCGGTCAGTATGGCGTTGCCATAGCCTTGGCCAAACCACGGGTTATCCGAGCCGTGCTGGGTAACAACCGTTAGATCGACGTGCGGGCCGAAGTAGAATTGCCCAACGAAGCCCTCGCGGCTGTAGCCCTTGTTGGCAATGCCGGAACCGCCGATGGGAACGCCGCCCGAAGTCAGGTAGTAAGTTGCCGCTTCTCCGGCCATGGCGTAGAAGCCGACCCTTTGTACTCCCAGCCTCCCCGCGTCGAATGCCTGGCTCCCGGCAAAGAAGCCCGAGTATGAGTTGGCTCCGGTAGTAAGGTTCACGTTTCCATCACTCGAACTGACGAGGGATGCCGAAATTCGCGACCGGTCATTCCACGAGTGCCCTAGGTACTCGATGCCGAGCTGGTTATCGCCGATCTGCCCATAGATGTTGGCATCACCCACCGGGATGAAATGGTAAGTCTGATAAATACCGCCGTTCCCAGTCAGGGTCAAAATACGCTTTTCAGAAAGCAGGTTGTCGAGTTCGAATCGGCCCAGCTTGAAGTTGAGCCATGGGCTATGAAGAATGTTGTCGAAGCGAACAAAGACCTGCTCAAAGTGGAAAGCGCCCGTGGGATCGGAGGATGGAAGCAGGTAGAACGAGATGTTCTTCTCGAGAGTTCCAGCGGTGTGGAAGTCAAGACCGCTCAAGTCAAAGCCGGAAGTGGAGATGCGCTGGACCGCTGAACCTCCCGTGGGCTGGCCGCCCGCATAGGTGTCAACTTCGACCTTGCCGGTGCTGACCCGGTGCCAGATCGGCGTGATACGGAAGACGACCGGCCAGTAGCCGGGATTCTGCCAGATCGGGGCATCGCGATCGTTCATGATCTGGTAGCCGTTGTCCTTGAACTTCTGGCCGAAGTAATTCAGCATCGGCCAGGACTCATGGCAGGCAGAGCATCGCAGGCCATACTTGCGAGCGAAGGCCGGCAGAGCGTGCGCGGGCTGGCTGCAAGTCAGGACTACGGGAACGAGAAACAGAGCCAAGAAACATACGGACGTCGCAGAGCGAACTACCTGGCTAATACGAGAACATCTCAAAACGCGCATGGCCGGTCTCCTCGGCATCAAATCAAGATCTGTCTTGTTGTAGAACCGCATACCCAAAGCGTCAAGGCGCAGATAACATCACTAGTAAACGGCTTGGCGAGAAAATCTTTTTTCGCTCTGCCGCGAAGTAGAACCATGCTCCAGGTCCTACCACTCTACCGGGGCGGAATCCTACTACGGTCGCAAGTAGTAGTGCAAGAAGTTTTACAAATATTTTACAAGCCAGCGTTGACAAGGCTTTTCGAGCGCCAGCTCGGCGCGAAACCTTCCGCGCGGGTTGACAGTTTCGCGTCCCGAGTACGAGACTCTGGAAGTTGAACGGAGATGATGGTGAATCGACGGGCAGATTTTCGAAGCGAAGATTCGAACTTCTCGGAAGAGACTGCAAGTGCGGCCCATACTGGCTCCAAGCACGGGTGTTGGCGGTTCGTGCGTTGTATCGGGCCTGGCGCGGCGGTCTGGATTTTCCTGCTCGCGCTGGCGCTTCCTCTTGCCGGCCGCACGAAAGACAAGCTGACTTATGGCGAGGGCCTCGTCGTCAACATCTCCCTGCCGGCGACCGAAGTCGAGCAGGTTGTGCAAGACGTTACCGAGAACGGCATCATCCGGGGAACCAAGGAGTACAACAAGGACGAATTCGTTTCGGGCGCGAAAGCCGCCGATAGTTCAAGCGCCTTTCAGCCATGGAAAGATGCGGGCAAGGTTTTCTACAAAATTCGCGAACAGGCCATCGACCCGCGCAACTTCAAGGACAGCGGCGATGTGGGGACGCTGGTTGTGCGATATGTGGTGATCTCTCAAGGCAGGAATACGCTTCTGCGCATCGACGCAGTGTTTGAAGAAGACTTCCGCCACACCGTGCATCAATCTGACGGCTCGGTCGAAAGCAATGAGTACAAGGACATCCGTGAGCACCTGGATGCGATCGAGTTGATGAAACGCCAAAACGTCGAGGCAGCGGAAGAGCGCGCGGAGATCCTGGCGAAAAAGCAGCAGGTTGCGCGGGGCGTTATTGACGCGCCCGCGGAGAATTCGTCCTCTTCGTCTTCCATATCTTCATCTTCCACATCGTCGTCCGCGCAACCTGCGGCGCAGGATCTGGATGCGCAAACGCCCGCTGATCCAAATTCAGCGGCCGACGCGACTCCACCTGTGGAACAGCACACAGAACCTGATATTGCAGGGCAAGAGCCGCCGGGGCAGACGCTGGAAGAGCACGTCAAGTATCTGCGCAAGCAGGTAGAGCGGATGGTGAAGTCGCCGGGTGCTCCGCTGAAGTCTGCGCCGTTTCACACCGCGAGCACGCTGCAATCGTTGCCGACAGGCACGGAAGTGCTGATTGTGATCTCTACTCCCTACTGGTACGGAGTGGAGACGCACGACGGGCAGCATGGATGGATGATGCGCGAAGAGTTGGAGCAGCCATGAAGAAACGCATGGCACCATTTCCCCGCACATCAGGTCGTCGCGCATTCTGGGGCGCGATATTGGCAGCGGTTGTCATTTGCCTGGCGCCATGGAGTGCTGCGCAAGGCGGCGGATACGAGCGGGCTTTCCCCCAGTCGAAAACGGCAGTAGAAAAAGTTTTGAAGGATATGCAGGCGGCTGCGTCGGGACGCCTTCCAGTTCTGGAGGGTTTCGCTACGTCGACGGATCATCCTCTGGACCGCTATCAGCGCGGCTACTATCAGGCGAAGTTTCAGGTAACTGCCGGCCCTGCGGGTGGATCGGTTGTGCACGTGAGCGTAGAAGTGACCGCCTGGTATGCGGATCCAGTTGCTGCTCACTCCGGCTATCACTTGTTGACATCGAACGGGCGCCTGGAAGCGGACCTGCTGGAGCAACTGTCCGATCAACTTGCGGCAAAGGCACCCGCGGCGGCCTCTGCGACCAGTGCGAGCGCAGGCCAGACTTCTTCAGGACAAAGCGTTTCAGGGCAAAGCAAGTCGCGACAAGCTGCGGGAACCGGAAAAGCTTCTGCTGCGGAAGACTCTGCTATTGCGGCGCCGATGCCTAGAATTCCGGAGAGCGGAAGCGGCTCTTTGGCCCAAGGTTTGGCCGAGCAAGAAAAAGCTGGGACAGCAGCGGCAACGCCTGACAAAACTCAAGCTGGTTTGCGAGCCGAAGCCGAAAGTCTGGAGGAGGTTCTCAAGAGCCAGTCGCACCCCAGGAATCTGGTAGTGGTGAAAAAGACCGGAACGCCCGTGGTGGAATCGGCGAGTTTGAGCGCCAAGACTTTATTCCTGGCTAGCGTTCACGATGAATTCGAGATGCTGGATTTCAATCGGGATTGGGTGCATGTGCACATTTCCGGACTGTCCCGTGGCTGGATCTGGCGCAATAATCTGGAAATGCCGGCGGGCATTCCGGAGAACGACATCCTCTCCTCCGCTGGCGCGCCCTCCACGGCCTCCGAGATTTTCCATATGGCTCGGGAAGAAGAAGCGCCGTTCCCGGGAGATTGGGCGCCGCTCCGCGGAAAGAAAGTGAAAATCATCTCGGTGGAGAAGATCGACGAAAACGCCAAGGACAAAGATTCAGGACCGCGAGTGAAGCTGGAATTCACCAAAGCCGTGCTGAATAGCAATTATGCGGATTTGGCGAAGAAGGCGCAGGAACTGGCGGGAATCGTGCTGATCTTCGATTCCTCCGATGGGGGAATGATTGCGGCGACGTTCCCGGTGCTGCAGCAATGGAAGGCTGGTAAACTAACCGACGCCGCACTATGGCACCAATGTTTTTTTGATCCGCCGGAAACTTTCACTGTGACCGGTTCGTCGGGCAGTCAGTAGCGGGATTGCGAACTTCTTGTGAGAAACGGGTCATGTTGCAGCGGGTTCGAAGTGTAGTCGGGAGTTTTGGCTTGACTTTCGAAAGCCGTGATAGTACCTATGCAATCCTGGCAATTCTAGGTGTAAAGTAATTAGTTATAAAAGAACGTCAAGCGAAGCGTACGACAACCGCACTACCAATCATCCATGAGCGCGATGACTGAACCAATCGTATTACTTCGCAGGCAGGCGACTTCGCTGCTCCGCGACTACGGCGAGTTGATGAAGTTGCGGGTGACCGGTCTCATCGTAATGACAACATGGTGCGGCTACTACTTTGGCGCGCAAAAAGCCGGCGTTTCTTCGCTCTCCTGGGGACTTTTTCACGCCCTGCTGGGAGTGGGCCTGGTATCGAGCGGAACCGCAGCGCTGAATGAAGTGATGGAATACGAAGCGGATGGGCGCATGCGGCGGACCGCACAACGTCCGCTGCCCGCAGGCCGCATGAGCTTGCTGCACGCCACTACGGCGGGACTGGTCGCGACCATCGGCGGTTCGATTTATCTTTCGGTCTTCACCAATCCTCTGACTGGGATGTTGACCTTCCTGACTTCTGTGGTCTACCTGGCCGCTTACACGCCGCTCAAAAAAGTCTCGCCGATCTGCACTTTCGTGGGCGCTTTTCCTGGAGCTATGCCGGGAGTTTTAGGTTGGACGGCAGCGCGGGGACACTTGGAGTGGAGTACGTTGATCTTGTTTGCCATTCTTTTTGTGTGGCAGTTCCCGCACTTTTTTTCTATCGCGTGGCTTTACCGCGAGGATTACGCGGCTGGCGGAATTCGAATGTTGCCCGTGGTAGAGCAGGATGGAAGATCCACCGCGCGGCGCATTCTGGTCTACTCGCTGATTTTGATTCCCCTGAGCATTTTGCCCAGCGTCTTTGGCATGGCTGGAAAAATTTATCTGGTGGGAGCGGTGGTTCTTGGAGTCGCGCTTTTCTGGTTCGGCGCCCGCCTCGCCTTTCTGAAGCTGCCGATCAACAGTCCGCGATCGAAAATGTTTGCCCGCCACGTATTGCAGGCCACGGTGATTTATCTTCCCCTCCTGTTTGCGCTGATGATGACGAACTCGACGAAGCCCTAAGATTAGAGATCAAAGAGCTCAGGAGTTCCGCGCGAGCGCGGCATCCGCTGAAATACCTCACAAAATTCGCTGGAAATTGATTCCGGAAACCCAGCTCGCGCGAGCTGGGTGGAAAGTAGCGGGCTATTGAATCGCGCTGCCGACTTGCGAGAAGACATTGCCGGCGTTCGAACCGATCAGGCGGACCGTGCCTACGACAATCACAAGTATGACGGCCAGCATCACGGAATACTCCGCAATGTCCTGCCCTTCTTCGTCAGACCAGAGCTTGCTTAGAAAGTAGTTCATAATTCCTCCTTGATTACGCCGCCCAACTTTTATGCAGCGCCCGAAGCTGCCGAGACTTGTGTTGCCGGCTGCGCGCTGTTATTTGAGAGACTCAGCCCCCAGGGATCGTTCTGCTGCGCATTCGTCTGCAATCCGACGTGATATTCGCGCGTCCCTTCCAGCAGCTTCGACCACACGATGGTGAATTCGATCCGGCGCTGCCGGTAAAGAACAACCAACGTGTCCAGCGCTTGCAGCTTGTGGCGAATCGCACCCAGCCTTACCCCTGTCGAGGTGAGGTCCAGCGTGTGCGCCAGCTCTTCAAATAAAGCCCCGGAATCGTCCTTGCCCCGCACGCGAACCGGCAGCACTGCCTGTGTGCGAGACTGCCGGCGTCGGTTTGCTTGTACTTTGATGGATGACATTTGTGACCCAGGAACAGTGTGAGGCAAAGGGAGCCTGATGAAAATGGCCCCGATGAGTGAGGCACAAAGGTAACCGGGCCGGACTTTGGCAGGGTCGTGGCGGTGCAGTTTGGCTTACGCGCTAGGGCAGTTAAGCGGGAGATCCTTCGCTACGCCTGAAAAACGGCTCCGCTCAGGATGACAGCGTTTATTTTTTCGACGCAGCCGCCGCGCTTACGAACGCGGAGTGCATGGCATCCAGCAGAGGCTGGTCGTGGCCGTTGTAGTCCTGGGAGAGCTCCCACATGAAGACGCCGCCCAGATGGCGCACGTTCAGAGCGTAAGTGACTTTCCTTGCCGTCGAAGCCGGGTTGTCGTAGGTGATGAAGCCGAAGACCTTGGCGCTGGGGTTGAGCAGATAAGGCGCGTCCGCGAGGTCGTCGTAGTTTTCAATCCAGTTTCCGGTGGTAAGAAGCTGCTCGACCTGCGCATAGGTGACGGAAGGTGCCCCGGCATTTCCGCAGAGGTTCTCGTCCTCGCAGAATTCCCAGAGTTGATTGAGATCGAAGTAGTAGCCGTAAAAAGCGGTGCCCAGATTGATCTTCTCGGCCGGGACGCCGAACTGCGAGAGGAACTGTTCCGTGGAGGTCTCGAGGCTGCCTTCCTGTCCCGGATCGAGCGGGCTTAAGAACAAGGGCGAGTTGTGTCCGGAGTGGTTCGTCCAGGCGCCGTGGAAGTCATAGGTCATGACGTTGTAGAAGTCGAGGAGAGGAGTCAGGTGGGCAAAATCGTAGATGCCCCAAGAACCGGGGGAAGACGAAACCGCTGCGGAAATGATGTATTGGCCGGCGGCCATCAGGCCGCGGAGGTTCCGGACGAGTTCGGTGAATTGAAAGGCCTGTTTCGGCGTGAAGGGGACTTCGTAATCGAAGTCGACGCCATCGTAACCATTGGCGATGGCGAAGTTGGCAATGTTCTGCGCGAAGATAGCGCTCAGCGCGGGGTCGGCGTCGATCTTCACAAACAAGACCGAAGGCCCGCTAACGCAGAGCTCCACTTTCACGCCCGCAGCATGGGCGCGGGATATGAGACTCGGCTGAAGGAAGCCCTTGGGGATGAAAAGCGATCCATCGCCCTTCGACGACGGCGCGATGTTGGAGTGGATGATGTGCGTGACCTTATCGAAGGGGATGGTGGAAAAGTCGTAATGAGGATCGTTGTATCGGTCGCTGTACTGGTAATAAGCGAGAAGGCGCGGGCTGGCAGCGTGGAGTGCTGGGACTAGGAGGAAACTTAAGATTAGTGCGGCAGCGTACGTCTTTAGGGTTCGGGTCATGATGGCAAGAGCCTCGGAATGGAAGTTTAGGACGGAGGGGTGGGCGGGTCAAGGGTTTGAATCAACAGCAAAGTCAAAGGCAGCGGGCGGTGGCGCCCGCTCTACGCAAGCCTACTAGTGTATAAAAGAGTAATTATGTCGCAGGCAGCGCCAGCTATTACGCGGAGCCCCGCTGATGTGGTCCGAACCACGCCGGTTTCGCAGGCGGCGAATGGGGTGTGCTATGCCGCGGCGGGCGAAAGCTCGATCAGCGCCGGCGATCTCGAGCGCATGATCGCCACGGTTCCCACCAAGATCGCCGCCGCACTTAAGCGCAAGGCGTATTACTTTGTGCCGCTGACGGTCAGCCAGGGCGAAGAAATCCTGATCGCCGATCGCTATGATGTGACCCTCAGCGACAATGCCGTGTGCCATCGCAACCTGAATCTGGGCGATTCGCAATGCGTGTTCATCTCCACGCGGCTGATGGACGACAAGTTTTCCGTGGCGTTTGAGTTTTACATCAATGTGGGCCACGCCCTGGTGGAATCCGCCGGAGTTTCCGAGGATTTCAGCGCGCTGGCGTGGAAGCAGGCGCAGGCCGGTACGCGCGGAGAGACGTCGCTGGACGCGTGGGAAGCGCGCAAGCTGGCGCTGGCCGGCGGTCCGGATGCGGAGCGTTTTAAGAACGAATACTTCGAGGCCACATTCTCCGACACGATTTCGATTTATCTGCTATCGCTCTATTTGGATGTGGATTATTACGATCTGCGGGAGCGGGATTACCCGCTGCTGGCGCCTTCGGCGCTGGCTGAGAGATTAAGAAAAGTCGCGGAGATGTTTCCGGCGAATCCGGGATTTGAGTTTGCGGTGCTGTATAAGCGGCGAGGCTAGATCGCACGGGGCTTCTTTCAAGAGGCCGATCCCAGGGGCTGAAGCCCGCACCGTCCTAGCCTTATGCGGCACGACTAAAGCCGTGCCCTTCTCAACTTTCGTGAAAACCAGGCGTTACTTATTCCCAATCACAAAATTCACTGTGCTCGATTGGCTAGTACTAACCGTCACCGATTTCTCCCACGTCTTCGGTTCGGTAAAGATCGGGCGTTGCACGGTGTGCTCGGTCAGAACGTCGTAGGCCTGCTCCTTGCCGGCCAGTCCCCAGCCTTCGTGCCACGCGACGATCTGATAATTACCCGGAGGCACATCGGTGAATTCAAAGCGCCCGCTTTCATCCGTGACGGCGTAGTAAGGATGGGAGACTACCATCATTTCTGCATTCATCCAGACGTGGCCACCATTGCAGCGAAGATTGACCAGACCGGGTGTCGACATGGTGCGCGACGTGACTTGATTCGGGAAAGGAAAAGGCAGGTTAAAGCTGGCCGCGCCATCCATGTGGATGGTATGCAGGGTGGCATCGGAGCTTTGCATCTGAAGCGCCGTGCCTTGGGGCACGAGAAGAATGTGCGGAATATAACGGCAGTGCTTCTGGTCCAGGTGCCGCCGCTGCTCAGGCAACTCCAACGCCTTTCCGGCGGAGATGTTCCGGAGATAAACGATGGTGTTGGCGACTCCGCCTTCGGATCCGACGATCAGGCGCTCCAGGCTGGTGGTTTTCTTGCCGTCCTGTTCGCAGATCTGAGGGTCCTTGGTGATGGGAAAGTCGAGTTCGTGGGGCACAGGTCCAGACCACTTGACGGTGCCGGAAATAGTTCCGCCGTTATTGACGGAGATTACGCTATAGCCGCTCTGAGCGGCAGCAAAGGTTGATAGAAGGGGGAAAGCCAACAAAAGACAGCAAGTACTCAAACTACGCATAAAAAAGCCCCTGATAGCCCACCGCCCGTTCCTGCGCCGATCCGCGGTCGTCCCGGAACGCGGGCTGAATTTTTGGAATCGAACTTTCTTCCGCAGGCAACGTCTTACACCCAACGTTCGGGACAGTGCTGACAGGAACCCGCTAGGGACAGCACTCGTGCTTGCGGCCGCACTTGATTCCAACTGGGAGGACCGTCACCGGCTCTTAATGATCGGAATCATTAGGATTAGAGTGCTCCTAATGTTTGGTGGAGGTCGAGATTACCAAGGTGGTGTATCGGATGGCGATGCGTTGCAGCGGTGTAGCACTGGAATGTGGATCCTAAGCGTCTTCTCACCACGCTTCTCATCACGCAAGCCGGGATGGCTTACAATCTTGCTGCCATGACTGCGGTAGTGAAATCATTTGCGAAGATTAATCTCGGCCTGCGCATCGGCGCGGCCCGAGCGGATGGCTTTCATGAGTTGCTGACGGTTTATCAGACGATTGGCCTGCATGATGTGCTGCGTGTGAGTTTGGAGCGAGGGAGTGGAATTGAGATTCGCTGCGACGACCCGAGAGTTCCGAAAGGTGAATCGAATACTTGCCATCGCATCGTTGATAAGGCGATGCGAGTTTTGCACGCGAAGGGCCGCGTGGTAATCGACATCGAGAAGCGGTTGCCGGTGCAGGGCGGGCTGGGCGGTGCGTCGACGAATGCAGTGGCCGCTCTGTTGGGGCTGGAGCAGGTGCTGAAGAAAAATTTGCCCGCGGCGGAGCGGCTGCGAATTGCCGCAGAAGTGGGATCGGACCTGCCGCTGTTTCTGGTCGGCGGGACTGTGCTGGGCGTTGGGCGCGGGGAACAAGTTTATCCGCTGAACGATTTGCCGCCGACGGCGTGCGTGGTGGTGACTCCGGAAGTTGGAGTTTCGACGCCGAAGGCGTTTGCGGAGTGGGATCGATTACGTGGCACAGGCATTGCGAAATTGACGCCTCCGAATGCATCCGATAGAATGGTTGAGCTTGGCCGAGGGTTGTCGGCGTGGCTGAGCGAGAGTTACTCCGGTGCTCCTTTTAGAAGGGGCCGGGCCGAGAATCCGCTTCTCGCGCTTGTCCGGGCCGGGATCAAGAACGACTTTGAACAGGTCGTCTTTCCTGAGTATCCCGAGCTGAGTGAGGTAAAGATTGCGCTGGAGCGCGCGGGCGCGAAGTATGCGTCTTTGTCGGGCTCCGGGTCGGCGCTGTATGGACTGTTCGCTTCGAAGGAAGCGGCGCGGGCGGCGGTGACAAAGCTGCGCAGGCAGGGTTGGGCGGCGCAGGCTACGGTTACTCTGACGCGGCGGCAGTACTGGAAGCGGGTTTTCGCTGGGTGAGTTCGGTGGAGAGCGCGCTCGGCTTCGCCCCTTCGGCAAGCTCAGGGCAGGCTTCGCTTGGACGGCCGAAGGCGGCCGTCGCCACATGGTTCGGGTGCATGGTCGGGAAAAAGCGTGGTCTGGAAAAGTTTTGATTGTTGATTTTGGATTGTTGATTGACAATGAGGCGGTTGGTTGACCGGGTTTCAATCAACAATCGCCAATCCAAAATCAACAATGGCTTACTGGGCCGTCGACTAATGGTAGGTCAAGTGCCTTTGGAGCACTTTGTCTAGGTTCGAATCCTAGCGGCCCAGCCAGAAAAGTTCTCAGTTCCCGGTTCTCAGTTCTCAGTTATGAACTGAACACCATTACTGAGAACTGGGAACTGAGAACTGCTTATGGCTACTTTAGTCACGCCGACAGAGAAGACCGAGAAAGCCGAGAAGCAGCTTCCACCCGCGCCCGAGGATAAAGCGGACCGTAAGCCGCGCGCGCGAGTGGACGAGAAGTTCAAGATTTTCAGCGGCACGGCAAACGAACCTTTAGCCGACGAAGTTTGTAATTTTCTCGGCATGCCGCGCGGCCAGGCCATGGTGAAGCGTTTCGCCGATGGCGAGGTCTACGTCCAGATTCAGGAGAACGTGCGCGGCTGCGATGTATTCGTGATGCAGCCGACGTGCCGGCCGGTGGACGAAAATCTGATGGAGTTGTTGTTGATGATCGATGCGTTCAAGCGCGCTTCGGCGCGGCGCATCACGGCGGTGATGCCTTATTTCGGATATGCGCGGCAGGATCGCAAGGATAAGCCGCGGGTTCCGATTTCGGCCAAGCTGGTGGCGGATTTGCTGACCACAGCAGGCGCTCATCGGGCGCTGATTGTGGATCCGCACACGCCGCAGATCCAGGGATTTTTCAACATTCCGGTGGATCATTTGTTCGCGTCGCCGGTGTTGGTGGATCACTTTAAGAAGCTGAATTTGCCGAACCTTACGGTGGTTTCGCCCGATGCGGGCGGCGTGGAGCGAGCGCGATTTTTCGCGAAGAAAGTGGATGCGGCGCTGGCCATTGTCGATAAGCGCCGGGTCGAAATGAACGTGGCCGAGGTAATGCACGTGATCGGCGATGTCAAAGGGCGATCGTGTTTGATCATCGACGACTTGATTGATACGGCCGGAACCACGGTGAAGACGGCGGCGGCGCTGTTGCAAAACGGAGCGATTTCCGTATATGCGTGCGCTTCGCATGCGGTGCTCTCCCATCCGGCGGTGGAGAACATTCACAACTCCGCCATTGAGCACGTGGTCGTCACGAATACGGTGCCGCTGACGGCCGAGGCCGCCGGCGAGACTAAGATTATGGTGCTTTCGATTGCGGGATTGATTGGACGTGCGATTCAGTCCATTCACGAAGAGACTTCAGTCAGCAAATTATTCATGTAAGGCAGGAAAATGAAATTATGGCGACGATAGAACAAAACGTTTTGGAAGCGAATCCGCGCGAGGCGGGCACCAAGAACCATGCCCGGCGCGTGAGGCGCGAAGGCAAAATTCCCGCCGTGGTGTATGGCGCTGGTAAAGACTCTCTGCCGGTCACCGTGGATCCGCGGCATGTGCTGCGCATTCTGCGCTCCGACAGCGGCCACAATACGATTTTCGATCTCGCGCTGAAGGATGGCGAGAGCACCAAGGCCATGATCGTGGATTGGCAATATGAGCCCATCAAAGGCCATCTGCTGCACATCGACCTGAAACGCATCGCCATGGATAAGGCGTTGCGGGTCAGCGTGCCGGTTATGTTGCAGGGCGTGCCGGCCGGGGTGAAAACCGAAGGCGGAATTCTCGAGCAGATGCTGCGCGAAGTGGAGATCGAGTGCTTGCCCGGCGACATTCCCAGCCACATCGATGTCGACGTCAGCGAGCTCACCTTCGGCAAAGTGCTACGCGTTTCGGATTTGCCGCACAACGAGAAGCTGAAGTTCCTGACAGAAGCGAACCAGCCCGTAGCTCACGTGACCAGCGTGAAGGAAGAAGTTGTGGCCACGCCGGAAGCGGTTGCGGCGGAAGCGGGAGCGACGCCAGCCGAGCCCGAAGTCATCAAGAAGGGCAAGGCGGAGACTGACGAAGAGGGCGAGGCTGCTGCTGAGAAGCCGGAGAAGAAGGCTGAGAAGAAGGAGAAGAAATAATAGGGAAGCGAGCCAAACACGCGATTATTGCGTCGCAAAGAACGCGACGCTTCGCGCGGCTCGCCCAGGTCCCTCGCTGCGCAAAGAACGCTTGCTCGGGATGACAATTGGATTTTGCTGCGAGCGCGGGCAGAGGAAATGAATACGGCGTGAAACTGATCGTTGGTTTAGGCAATCCTGGGATTGAGTATCAGTTCACGCCGCATAACCTGGGTTTTCTGGCGGTCGATCGCATCGCTGGCAACCTGGGCGTTGAGATTAGGAACCGGCAATGCCGGGCGCTCACGGCCCGCGTGGTGATTGGCAGCGAGAGCGTGCTGCTGGCCAAGCCTGAAACCTACATGAACCTGAGCGGCATGTCGGTGCGGGAACTGGTGGCGGAGTACGGGGCGAAGCCAGAATCGGATTTGATCGTGATTCAGGACGAGTTGGATTTTCCGCTGGGCACGTTGCGCATTCACACGCGGCGGAGTTCGGCGGGGCACAACGGGATCGAGTCGATTATCGGGGCGCTGGGCACGCAGGATTTTTTGCGCATCCGGATTGGCGTGGCCCCGGAGCACAAGGTGGAAAACGGCGAGCGGTATTTGCTGGCGCCGCTGCGCAAAGTGGAGTTAGCGGTTGTGGACGAGATGCTCGACACCACCGCGGACGCTGTAAAAGCGATTTTGACAGAAGGTCCGGCGGCGGCGATGAACCGCTTCAACCGGAAAGAAGAGTAAGAATTAGCCACGGACTGATTGGCCACAGATCAACACGGATTCTCACGGACCAAAATCTCTGAGAACTTAATGGTTTACCCGTGGTGATCCGTGAATATCCGTGGCAAAGATTTGGAGAGCAAATGAATCGTACTTATGAGCTGATGTTTATTGTCCGTCCGGATATGGTGGACGAGGATCTGGACAAATTGGTTGCCAACCTGGAATCGACGGTGACGTCGGCTGCGGGAACAGTGAAGAACGTGGACCGCATGGGCAAGCGCCGCTTGGCCTACGTCGTGCGCAAGTTCCGCGAAGGCATCTACGTGCTAATGACCATCGAAGGCACGGGCACCGTGATCCACGAACTGGAGCGCCGTCTGCGCGTCACCGAACAGGTGATCAAGTTCCTCACCGTACGCATCGACGAGGAGCAGAAGCGCCTGGACAAAATCAAGAAGCTGCGCGATGCCAAGAAGAAGGTGAGCGCGCAGCCCACGCCGGTGGCGGCGGAAGAAGCGCCTGCAGCGCCGGTGGCGGCAGAAGAAACTCCGGCAACGGCGTAAATGCAGTACCAAGTACCTGGTAAAGCAGTCTAGGAATAGGGGAGAGGTTCTTTGCTGGGTACTGGCAACTGGATACTAGCCACTGATTTATAAGGAGCGTTATGACTGAAGAGACGAAAGCACCAGCGCCATCCAGCGATCGGCCCTCGCGGCCTTTCGGGGAGCGTTCCGGAGGAGGAGATCGTCCGCGCTTTGGCGGCGGAGGTGGGGGTGGGCGTTCCGGGCCCGGCGGTCCACCGCGTGAAGGTGGACGCAAATTTTTCCGGCGCAAGAAGGTTTGCAAGTTCTGCACCGAAAAGATTGCCGACATCAATTACAAAGATTACCGGCTGCTCGGCCAGTTCGTGGCTGAGAGTGGCAAGATCGTGCCCCGGCGTTTGACCGGAGTGTGCTCGCCGCATCAGCACCGGCTGGCCTCGGCCATCAAGCAAGCCCGCAACATCGCATTGCTGCCTTTTGCGGGACGGGCATCGTAGAAAAGCAGCTTTTGGCTATTAGCCTTTAGCTCTTAGCTCAATCGAGCCAGGAGTTGAGGGCCTAGCTAAAGGCCAAGCCAACAGCTAAGAGCTTAATCGGAGTCATATCATGGAAGTCATTCTCAAAGAAGATGTAACCAAGCTGGGATCGCGCGGCGACGTGGTGAAGGTTGCCGAAGGATATGGACGCAATTTTCTTCTGCCGCGCAAGCTGGCCATTGAGGCCACCGCGGGCAACAAGGCCGTCATCGTGCAGATGAAGGCCGCCTCCGTGCGCCGCTCGGCCAAAGAGAAGACGCAGGCTGAAGAGCTGGCCAAACAGTTTGAAGGACTATCAGCTACGTTCCAGAAACGTGCGGGCGAGCATGATCACCTGTTCGGCTCGGTCACCTCCAGCGACATTGCCGACGCCATCGCGAAAAAAGGAATCAACCTGGACCGTCGCCAGATCCAACTCCACGAGCCGTTGAAGACGCTGGGCGAATTCACCGTGCCAGTAAAGCTGCACAAAGATGTGACCGCACATTTGAAGGTTGTGATTGAGAAGGAAGCGGTCGCGGAGTAGGTAGAAAGAATCTTGGCCCGGGCGCTCTGCCCGGCTTTTCTCTTTCTTCAAACATTCTATTTTTGCTCCGACGGCCCCGATCATTGCCCGGCAAGATCACTGGCACGTCAATGTCAATCTGCGCAGAGAGCCATTGGTCCATCCGCTGCCATCTACTGGCAAGTGTGTGAAGTAGACGTAATAACTTTTCCCGAGCGTATGCGGATCGTCTCCCAGGCCGACGGCCGTGGGATATGCCGCGATCGGGCCGAATGTACCAAGCGAGACGGGCACGGTCCAGTGAAGCCCATCGGTGGATTCCGCGTAAGCGAAGTTCGTATCGTCGGAAATGATCATCGAATGGCGCTGCAACGCGCTGTTGTAGTGGATATCGAGATAGCCGGAAAATGGGGCGTTTGGACTCAGGTCGGTCGACGCTCCGCCGATCGCGGGCTGAAGAATCCAGCTGCCTTCATAAAATTTTTGGAAGGCGATGGAATGTTTTGGTGACGATCCGAACGCGGCCTCCAATACATCAGCGGCCAACGCGCGCGCCACGGAAACGTTGGTCGTGGTCGAAGCTCCTTGAGCATTCGTCGTATTCAGAGTGCCGTTGGCGATCCAATCGGGAAAATACAGATAGAAATATTTGCCGTCGGGTGAGAGCACGAGCGGGCCATCGCCGATTTCAAAACCCTGCAGCCCAACCGCGTAAGCCTGGTTCAGCCGGATAATTTCGCCGAGGTCGGTCCAGTGCAGCCCATTATCCGAGGACGCTGCCAGGCCGAGAGCGGCATAGAGCGCATCGTTGGGCAGTTCTGCGTGATAGGTCGCTAACAGATTGCCCGCCCCAGTCATCCCGGCGGGAACCTGATAGACCGGACCTCCGCCCATGTAACCGTAGCTGGGATAAATTGGATTTACAGAGTGATCGGGATTCGGAGCAACGCTAACGTCCTCGGGATTGCCTAAACCGAGCGGATTATCGAGCGTGCCCACCGTAGTGGTAAACGACCCGGATTTGTTGTTGCCGACCCAGTGGCCTTGCCACATCTGCCGATAGTGCGCGCCGCCATCGCTGCCGAAGAACTCGTAACCGTTCGCTGTCTTGATAACGCCGAGGGGCGTGTCGGGCCAGTCGAAAGAGTCAGTCAGCGGCGGCTCCGCCTTAGCGCCCGCCGCCAGGCGCTGCGCCGGAGTGGCGACGACGATCGGCTGCGTTAGCGACGGATTGCACAGGCGAGTGGGAGCCTGCGCGGCGCTGACTGCGGATGTGAGCTGGAAGAACGTGGCCAGTATGGCAAGGAAGATGAGCGGGACGCGGAAGGGCATGAAATATCCTCGAAACTTGAATTCGCGCGAGCAGAGGGGCCGGAGACGCGTTACATAGTGCAACCAGCCTACATCGCTAAGGAACACTAAAATCTCGGGAATGTCGCGTGGGACGGACTTCTATGCGTTTCTATCTGCACGAACGGTCGTTCCTTGACGGTGTTTGACTGTTCTGTCTCCCGCTAACTCATTAAAAAAGAATCACCTAGGCCCCATAAATTACCACCGGCAGCCTATAATTTCTGCTCACGGTTCCACCGACTCTACGTCTATTCCTGTGCAGCCCGGGATACGGCATTTGATCCGGGCCAACAGGGATATGACACGAACATGCCAGCCGATGTTTGGGCAGTAAACATTGCGGTTGGTACACCGGCCTACTCGAAAAGTAAGCACGAGCGGGTGGAGAGAGTCAGCGGTATCCAAGTCCCCGCGCGGGGCCGCATGGCTGGGCAAGAACGCCGCATCGACGATACGATCCTCATCCGTGAGGCGCAACGCGGGAACCGCGCCGCCTTCGAGGAATTGGTGCGTCACTACGATCAGGCGGTGTTGCGGCTGGCATTGCACCTCACCGGCACCGAGCAGGACGCGCAGGATGTTTATCAGGACGCCTTCCTCAAGGCTTACAAGAACATCGGAAGCTTTCGCTTCGAGTGCTCGTTCTATACCTGGATTTACCGCATCGTAACCAATCTTTGCCTGGACCACTTGCGCAAAAAGAATGTACGCAAGGAGGATGCGCCCGTCGCGAAGGACGGCGACGGCGGAGAATATGACCTGCTCGATCAGGTTCCGGATGGACGCGCGGGAGCGAATCCGGAGCGCGATTTGATGCGGCGGCAGTTGGGCGCGCGGATTTCTGGCGCGCTCGAAAAATTAACGCCGCGCGAGCGCATGGTGTTTGAGTTGAAACATTACCACGGTTTGAAATTGAGGACTGTAGGCGAGATTTTGCATACCACGGAAGAGACCGCAAAGAATACACTCTTCCGGGCCACGCAGAAATTGCGCGGCCAGTTGGCGGATATGAGATAGGCAAGGTTTCAATGTTTCAAGGTTTCAAGACCTTGAAACTCTGAAAATTTTGAAACCTTGAAACGGGGCTTGCTATGAAATGCGAATGGGTTCGAGAAAATATCACGCTGCAGGTTTACGGCGAGCTGGCCGATGATGCTCGTCATGAACTGGAGCAGCACGTAGCGCGTTGCGCGGACTGCGCCGCGGAACTGAAGGCGGAGCAGGAGTTTCACGCGCTGCTGTCACAGGAGCGAGAGGCGGAGCCGACCCCCAATCTGCTGGCGGCTTCGCGCATGCGACTGCAGGAAGCGCTGGAAACCGCCGAGCAGGGCCGCTTCTGGCATCGCCTGGCCTTCGACCCGGCAAACTGGCTGCGGCAGGTGAACTTCTCGCCGGCTCTGGCCTCCGCGATTTTAATTCTTGGCTTCGCCGGCGGCCTGGGAACTTCCTACCGAGTATTCGCTCATCCGCCTCAAGGTTCGCCCGCCGCTGTAACTCCCGCCGCTCCCGCCGAGGCTTCCATCACTGGCATCCGTTCCATCGTGCAAGAGCCGGGCACCAATAAGATCGCCATCAAGTACGACACGGTTTCCACTCTGGAGACACAGGGATCGATGAACGATCAGCGCATCCAACAACTGCTGCTGTTTGCCGCGCGCAACAACTACAATTCCGGCGTGCGCATGGATTCGGTCGACCTGCTGACACAGAAGCCGGATGTTTCGCAGGTGCGCGAGGCGTTGATCTACTCGCTACGCTATGACACCAATCCCGGGGTGCGGCTGAAGTGTCTCGATGGCCTGGGTGCTTTTGTGAAGGATGATGTGCGCGTCCGCGACGCGGTGCTGGAAGCGCTGGTGAGTGATTCGAACCCGGGCGTGCGCACCGAAGCGTTGCGCATGATTGAGCCGGTAAAGGCGGATGGCAGCGTGCGCGGCGTGTTGATGACGCTCGCAGCGAAAGATCAAAGCCTGTACATCAAGTCGCAAGCGCGCACGATGCTCGCGCAATTGCCCGAGATTGATTAAATCTGCTGCAGTTGCACTGATTTTAGCCGCGAAGCGGCGAAAGAATGCAGCCCACGGCGCAAGCCGTGGGTAGGAAGTGTGGGAGAGAAACCAGCCCCGAAGGGGCGAAAGAATAACTCTCCCGCGAAGTTTAAAAACTGAGGTGCTTATCTTGAAACGTTCGCCACAATTCGTCAACCGGATTTGCCTGCTGGCCCTGCTTGCGCCACTGGCCGTAGCGCAGGAAACACACATCGTCCGCGAGGGCGATGCCTGGAGCCAGGAAGTCAACGGTTCGTTGGCCGCAGCAAAAACTCTGCGGGTCAAAGTAGATGTGGGTTCGGTGATCGTCAAAGGTGGGTCGCAGACGGGCATCAGTTACATGGTTCACACTCGTTCTTATACCTCCTCCGAGCAAGACGCGCGCCGCCAGTTCGAATCCTACAAACTCACTGCCTCTGTGCACGGAGACACAGCGTGGATCGTCGGCGACTGGCAAGGCCGCAAGCCGCGAAAATTCTCCGGAGAATTTATCATCAACATCCCACGCGATACCGGCCTGGTAAAGATTGAAACCGAAGGCGGCAATATCGACACCATGGGAGTCGGTGGCCGCGTGGAAGCGCAGAGCGGCGGCGGCAGCATGCGCCTGGATGATATTGGCGGCGGCGCCTTCGCGGAAACCGGCGGCGGCTCGATCGATGTAGGAACCATTGCCGGCGATATTGGGCTGCACACCGGTGGCGGCGCTATTCATGTGCACCAGGCTAATGGAAAAATCGTGGCGGAAACCGGCGGAGGCACCATCGAAATTATGTCTGCCACGCAGGGCGCCAGCGTTGAGACGGGCGGCGGTGGAATTGAAGTTCACCAGTGCAGTGGAAAGGTAAAGGCGCAAACCGGCGGAGGCAGCATCGACCTGGGAGATATCGATGGTCCTGTGAGTATTGAGACCGGCGGTGGCAGCATCCACCTCGCTTCTGCGAAAGGCCACGTCGATGCGCAAACCGGCGGCGGTGGAATCGAACTCTATGGCGTTCCCTCGGCCCGCGTTGAAACTGGCGCGGGTGGCATTGTCGTGAAGCTGGTAAAAACCGGTGCGCCGCCGAGCGACTCCAGACTGGAGACCTCCGCGGGCGACATTACGGTCTACATCGCCGCGGATGTTGCCATCTCCGTGCGCGCCAGCGTGGACCTGGGCAATGGCCACCACATCACCTCCGACTTCCCTGACATTCATGTAGCGAACGAAGGCAACCAGTGGGGACCGCGAACGCTCACCGCTGAGGGTAAGTTGAACGGCGGTGGTCCGGTGCTGAAAGTTCGCACCACCACGGGCGATATCTGCTTCCGGCGGGCGAAATAATAGGGACAACTTCAGGAGGTTGGGCTATGCGTAACCAAATTTTCACGACGATCGCTTTGCTGCCTTTGCTGCTTAGCGGCTCGCAAGCCGCGCAGCGATGGACGGATACTCCGACGTTCGGCATCCCCAGTGAAGACTCCGGCACCAGCTCCTACCTCGGTGTCGACATCGCGGATATTACGACCGACCGGCTCGGCGTTCTCAAGCTGAAAGAAGAGCATGGCGTGGAAGTCACCATGGTCGATCAGGATGCTCCCGCAGGCAAAGCCGGCCTCAGAGAGCACGATGTAATTCTCACCATGAACGGCACCCCGATCGAGAGCAGGCCGCAGTTGCAGCGCATGATCCGCGAGACACCGCCGGGGCGCGTGGTCACGCTGGGGTTAAGCCGCGATGGACAGCCGCTGACCATCAAGGTGCAGCTTGCCGACCGCCGCAGCGAGTTTGCTCACATGTCCGACAAAGACTGGGAGCGGGAAATGGAACAAGCCGACGGGAACAAGGACTTCAACGTCCACGTCGAGGTCCCGCCGATTCCGAACATGCCGGATTTTGATATGCCGAACATCGGCGTCGTTTATGTGCACTCATCCGTGCGCAGCGGCTTGATGGTGGAAAATCTCACGCGGCAGTTGGGCGACTTCTTTGGCACGAAGAACGGAACCGGCGTGCTGGTTCGGTCGGTCGAAAAAGGCAGTCGCGCGGAAAAAGCCGGCCTGCGCGCGGGCGACGTGATCACCCGCGTTGGCGACCAGTTCATTCACGACACCAGCGACTTCACCCACGCCCTGCATGCTCACAGCGCCGGAACCGTGCGCGTGGCCGTGCTCCGCGACAAGAAGGAGCAGATTCTCACCATCGCCCTGCCCGAGCGTAAAGACTCCGGCGAGATGTTTGAGGAGAGCCTCGAAGTGCCTCAACTGGATGCGGAGACGCAGGCCGCCATCAGCCAGGCGCAGGACGAAATCGCAAAACTTCGTCCGCAGATGGAGCTGATTACGGCGCAGACCCGTAAAGCCACAGAGGAAATGCGCAAGTCCTGGCTGGACCAGAAGAAACAAATGAAGAAGCAAATGGAGAAGTTCCAGCAGGAACTTACCCCTGAAGTTCAGGAAGAAATCCAGAAAAGCCGCGAGAAACTGCAGCAGGAGCTGGAAAAACTTCGTCGCGAGATGTAGTCCGCCCGGAATCAGGATGGTAAAAGTGGGATGGCTTTAGCCGATATCTCTGTTGGACGGGCTCGTCCGCGTGCAACCGGATAGAATCTGCAGCCTGAGTGGGATGGCGGCGGGGGATGTTAACTGGTTTGGTTCGTTGAAGTGGCGTCGTTTCCGGGATTTCATAGCACAATCTCAAAACCCCACGCACCCAAAAATCATAAGACCACCAAAATCAGGATTGTATAAACAGCCCGCAGACGGGGCTTCGCCCTGGCTTGGGCGGCTGTCCCCACACAAGCAGACTCAGGTAGTGGATCAAATCCGCTTCCCCTCGGAGGCATTTCGGCGCTACACTTCTGGCGCATAGGGGGTCTCTCATGTTCCGCAGGTACTTCGTCGTGGCAGTTTCTGGCGTAAGTCTGTTGGCGTTTACCGCAGTTGGCTGGGGGCAGTCGGAGCCTTCGTCGATGGCAAGTTGCAATCTTGACGATGGGCGGCAGGTTTACATCCGTTACAATCCGGTGACAACGAAGGCCGAAAAGGTTTCCAACGGCAAGCCCTTTACTCCGGGCGGCGCTCCCATGACTCTGTTTACCGAAGCTCCGCTCACCCTCGGCGGGTCGATGATTCCATTGGGCGCCTATACGGTTTACCCCATCCCGGCGCGAGACAAGTGGACGCTCGCAGTCAATAAGAACGTTACCTCCGGCGCGGCTTACGATGAGAAGCAGGACATTGCCCGCACTACGATGGAGACGGACTCCGTGGGCCAGCCTTCGGACACGCTCGAAGTGGCCTTTGCCCATGTGGGATCAAAGTGCACGCTGCGCATGTACTTCGGAAAGGTCGCCACGTTCGCGGATTTTATAGCCAAATGACCCTGGCTCGTGACCGGGAAAATCCGAGTAGGAAAATCGAAAATCAAAGATGCGTTACTTGCTGATTCTTGTTGTAGCGGCTACTGCGGCGGCGCAGACTCCGGGGCAAACGCATCCCACGTACAGCAACGAAAATTTCCGCGGGGTCAGCGCCGTCTCGCAACAGATTGCGTGGGCCTCGGGAACGCATGGCACCTACCTCCGCACGACCGATGCCGGGCGCACGTGGGCGGCGGCCCAGGTACCGGGAGCGGAAGCGCTCGACTTCCGCGGCGTGGTTGCTTTCTCCGCCGACGAAGCATTCCTTATGTCCGCCGGGTCCGGCGAACTTTCGCGCATCTACCATACCAGCGACGGGGGCAAGCATTGGGCATTGCAGTTCACCGAGACAAACCCCAAGGGATTTTTGGATTCCATCGCGTTCTGGGACGCTACTCACGGCATCGTCCTCGGCGATCCCATCGCAGACGAAAGCGGGAAGTTAAAGTTTGAAGTGCTGATGACGACGGATGGGAAGAACTGGATCCGCATTCCGTCGACTGCTCTGCCACCAGCGGTTGATGGCGAAGGAGCGTTTGCCGCCAGCAATTCCTGTCTCGCGATCCTGCCGGGAGATGATCTCAACATTTGGTTTGCGACGGGAGGCCATGCTGCCCGTGTATTTCATTCGCATGACCGCGGCCAAACGTGGGAAGTTTTCGAGACTCCCATCGTTCACGGCGCAGATTCGCAGGGCATTTTCTCTATCGCGTTCCGCGACTCCACACACGGCGTGATCGCCGGCGGCGATTACAAACATCCGGAACAGGACGGCCCCAACCTGGCTTTCAGCGACGACGGCGGCAAAACGTGGACGCTGTCGCAGATCTATCCCCAGCAGTACTACTCCGCAGCAGCCTACGATCGCAGCAGCAACGATCGCCGGAGCAACCGCCGCGCCCGCCTGTTCCTTGCGGGGCCCAAATTCATTTACGACTTCCGTCCGCCGCAAAACCCCACCAGAATCAGCCCGCCGAAGAAGTCTGGAATGCAGTTCAACGCGGTCAGCGCCTATCCGGGTGGAGGGGCGGTTTTTGCCGGGCCTAAGGGATCGATCGCGGTTGTGCCGTAGGCGGCTATACAGGGGCTGAAGCCCTCATTTATTTCGATGCTTACGCGGCGCTGAAGCGCCGCTCTTCCACGGTACTGCCAGCATATTCTTTGACACCTTCGAGGCCCGTGACGGGGTGACCTTTTCCCGCATCCGCTTCTTCTCCTGCAACATCCAACCTTCGAACCAATCCCTAAAGGGACCATGCTCTAAAGTTCCTTTTTGGCCTTGTTTCCTTCCACCGGCAAGCGCCGTTTTGGAGTAAACTTCTGAGAACGCTTTACGATATGTTCAGTCCCCACCCCAACCTTGCTGACGACGTGAACCACGCCATCATTCAGTCGGAGATCGAGGGGGGAGTGTTCCTGCACGATCTGCCGCCGGCGACGGTCCTGCAGATCCAGACTATGCATCACTGCTACACGGCGGTTCTGCTGGGGGGCAGCGATGCGCTGATCTCCGGGCATCCGGAATTCTGTCCGCAGCCGGTGCAGGTGGCGATTGCCGGCTCAACCTGGGGCGGGTCAATGCTGAAGCTTCAATTCGTAGGGCGCGGTATGCATCTGGAATTTCATCATCCGGAATATGACACGCCGATCGTGACTTCTCCTATTCAGGAAATACGGGATTCGCAACCCATCCCAGTTGCCCACGCGTACTCGACTCGCTAAGCTCTTGGCGTGGCGGGCCATTGACTTGCCGGGCCCACCACACTAACATCCCGCCTAGGTCAGATACCGAATATCTACGGCACACGACCTGATCCTCACATGACCATTACCACGCGCGAAGTCAGCCACGTAACCATCGTCGACATCAACGGGCGCATTACTCTGGGCGACGAAACCGGACTGTTGCGCGAGACGGTCCATCGGCTGATTGCAGAGGGTAAGAAGAAAATTATTCTCAACCTGGCGCACGTGGATTACATCGATTCCTCCGGCGTGGGCGAACTGGTCAGCAGCTTCACCACGGTGCGGGGTTCAGGCGGCGACCTCAAGCTCCTGAGCCTCAGCAAGAAAGTTCACGACATCCTCAACGTGACCAAGCTCTACACCGTCTTCGACATCAAGGAAGACGAATTCACGGCGGTAAAATCCTTCGATTATTTCTTTGCCAAGTAAAAGGAAGCGAGCTAACGCACGATTATTGTGCCGCCAAGAACGCGGCACATCGCGCGGCTCGCCCAGATCCTTCGCTGCGCAAAGAACGCTTGCTCAGGATGACAATTCTGCACGGCTGCCAAATAAACCTGTCAGCTCTAGCTTGCCAAAGAGCCGTTCGTCGCTGGTCTTCGGTGACGTTTTCCGGGGCCGGGGCCGTTGCTACCGTGGCATTGCCAGCATTGAGCAGCTTTGTGCTGAGCAAGGACGGGACGAATGTCGAAGGCAGCGAAGTTCAAGATTCTTTATGGTGAAGGGGATGCGGAAGAACAGGCGGCTCCGGCGGCGGCTTTTGAAAAAGCTGGACACACAGTGGAGAAAGCCGTGGGACGCAAGGCCGTCGTGGAGGCTCTGCAGAAGGGCCCATTTGATTTAGTGGTGCTGGGCCCAAGCCTGAGCAGGAACGACCGGCATCATCTGCCCTACATGGTGAAGAAGGCGCAGGCGCAGACCTTGGTGCTGGTAATGCACGCCGATGGAAGCCGGCATCCGTATGTGGACGCTTGCACCGATACTGGAGCTAGCATTGAGAACGTGCTGGCGCGGATTGAAGGTCTGCCGATTACCGGTGTGAAGACTGCGGCGGCAGCGGCGGGGCGCTAGGACAGTTTCAGTTTTGGTTTTTAGAGGGGGCGGCCTTTGCGGGCCGCTTTTCTTTTTTGGCCACAGAGTCAAAGGCTTAAACCCAGGGGGCATGGAGGAGCGTAGGGTAAACCCGAATATTCACTCGATGAACATGCAGTCTCCGTAGGAATAGAAGCGGTAACGCTCGGTGACGGCGTGTTCGTAGGCATGCCGGACGTTTTCTTTGCCACCGAAAGCACTGACCAGCATGAGCAGCGTGGATTGCGGCAGGTGGAAATTGGTGAGCATCGCGTTGACTGCCTTGAATTCGAAGCCGGGATAGATGAAGAGGTCGGCCGCTGAGGCGCCGGAGGGGACGGTTCCTGCACCTTGACGAATTGCGTGTTCCAGCGTGCGGACGGTGGTCGTGCCTACAGCGATCACGCGGCGCGAATCGTGAAGAGCCTGATTGATAGCCGACGCAGCGGCAGTAGAGATGGAATAGGGTTCGGAATGAAGTTTGTGATCTTCCACGCGCTCGACGTGGATGGGCTGGAAGGTTCCCAAACCGACATGCAGAGTGATCTCAACAGTTTCTACACCGCGCTGCCGAATACGACTGAGAATTTCTGGAGTGAAATGAAGGCCGGCCGTGGGTGCCGCGACCGATCCGCGTTGCTGGGCGTAGACGGTTTGATAGCGCTCACGATCGCGGGAAGAATCCGCGCGCGCGATGTACGGCGGCAGCGGTACGTGGCCGATGCGATCGAGCGCAGCGAAGAAATCTTCATTGCTCGGAACGGTCAGGAATCGGATGCGGCGCTCGCCGAACTCCGCGCGGGCCAGAACCTCGGCCTGCAGTTCGTCCTGCAATTCGTTTTGTACTCCGAAAAAAAGGCGCTCGCCGACGCCGATCTTGCGGCCGGGGCGAACCAGGCATTCCCAATCGTTGGGCTCAATAGAAAGTTGCCGCGTGAGCAGGACCTCGACACGGCCGCGAAGGAAATCTTGGGCGGCAGGATTCTGAGGACTGACGGGTTGGGCGCGAGAGCCTTGGCGATGGCCGTAGAGCCGCGCCGGAAAAACTCGGGTGTTGTTGAAGACGATGAGATCGGTGGGCCGCAACAGCTCGGGAAAGTCGCGGAAGAGGCGATCGGAATATTGTCCACTGGCCCGCTCCACGTGCAGCATGCGGGAGGCATCGCGCGCAGCGAGAGGATCCTGCGCAATGAGTTCGTCGGGAAGATGGAAGTGGAAGTCGGACACGAGCACGCTTCAGATTATAGGAGGAGGGTGGGAAGATGCCGCCTCGCTACGCTCGGCGGGACAGCCGAGGCGGCTGTCTCCACATGATTCCACGTGGTTTGCCCACTCGATTCGACCTCAGAATCGTCTTTTTTCGTAAATTTGTTTGTACGTTGGGGCTGAGTGCGTTACTATGCGGGGGTCGCAACTTCAGCCGCTTTTCGTCACTCCCCCGAGAGAGTATTTCCATGTCCGGTGAACGTAAACACAGGGAAGAAATTGTCCGCTACGGGCGCATGCTACACGAGCGCGGATTCGTAGCGGCGATGGATGGGAATTTGTCCGTCCGGCTGGACCGGGGACGGATTCTGGTGACACCCACTTGTGTGAGCAAAGGGGCAATGCGCGCCGGGGACATGGTGATCGTGGATCTGGATGGTACGCGGATGGCAGGGCGGCGGAATGTGACCAGCGAAATTGGGATGCATCTGCTTATTTACCGTATCCGGCCCGACATTCAGGCGATTGTGCACGCGCATCCGCCCACCGCGACGGGATTTGCCGCGGCGGGCATGGCGCTGACCGAGCCGCTGGTTTGTGAAGTAGTGATGGGGCTGGGAGGCATTCCGCTGGCGCGCTATGGGACGCCTGGAACCTCGGAACTAGCGAAGACGCTGGAACCATACGTGCCGCACTATGATGCGATCCTGATGTCGAACCATGGCGTGGTGGCCTACGGGGATACGATTGAGCACGCCTACATGAAAATGGAAACGGTGGAGCACTTCGCGCAGATTGCCCTGGTGACGCATCTCCTGGGCCGGCAGCAGCCGCTGAGCGGAGTGGATATCGAAAAATTGTTGCTGGCGCGAACAAAATATTTCGGAGGAAAAGCAGCGGCATCCATGCCTTTGCCGATTGCCATGGTGCGGCCTCCGGAAAAAGTAAGTTAGATTCTCCAGTTTTTGCAAGATAAAGAGGCACGATCGAACTCGTGCCTCTTTCATTTTGCCTGTCACTGGCCTTTATTCTCCTCCGAGGCGGAAGCGGAAGCCGGCGCGGAAGTTGATCGGCAGTGCGGGATAGCCGACAACTTCGTTGTAATGGCGGTCGAGGGCGTTCTCGACATTCACGTAGGAAGTGACGCGGGAGCTGATGGCATACCATCCGCCGATATCAGCACGAACATAGCCGGCGGCGTGGTTAATGCCGAAGCCGTCGAAGTCATCGTCGGGGCGGCGCCCAACAAAACTTCCACTCAAGTTCGAACCCCAGCGATTGCCGAGATACGACAACAGCGTAGTGGCCGAATGTTTCGGACGGCGCAGCAGCGGCTGGCCCGGGTTGTAGAGCGAATCGATGGGAGCGGGATCATCGAGAATTTCGGTAGAAGTGTAAGTGTATGCAGTGGTGAGCAGCAGCCTGCTTCGCAACTTGGCCTGTAATTCGGTTTCGACGCCTTGCGCAAACGCTTGGTTCACATTGAAATATTCACCGACGAAAGTTGTTGGGTTGACGGTCTCATAATTGATTTGATCGTGAAACAGGTTGTTGAAATAAGTGGCGTTAAAAACATACTTTCCACGGAAGAAATCCTGGCGAAAGCCCGCCTCGAAGGCACGGACCCGCTCCGGTTTGAGGCCGGTGTTCGGAACTGAATAGGGCGGCCCGGCAAACGTCTCCTCCAAGCGAGGTTCTTTGAAGCCGGTGGCGTAGGAGAAGCGCAAACGCGTTCCGGAAAGAATTTCTCCGCCATGGCGTGCCAACAGAGTTAGAGCGATGCGAGGCACGCCCGTGTTGCCGAAGACGCTGCTGTGGACGAAGCGTCCTCCTACGACGGCCGAGAGCCGGCCCCAGGTGAGCTGCTGTTGCCCGTAGGCGTCCTGGTTGAGGCGCTGTCCTGGAGTTTGCGCGCCAAAGCTACCAACGAATCCGACTTCGTTTTCGACGCGGTATCCGAAAGTTGTGTGAGCCCCGATTCGAGCTGACGCGCGCTCGGAATAATCTCCCTGATATTCGAATCCGGCGCGATTGATGTCATCGTATTCGTGATCCGGGAAGTCGATCTGCCCATAGATAGGGCTTACGCGGGCAGGATCGCCATACAGATTCACATCGTTGTAGCGATAAAGATAATCGAAGCCGGTGAAGCGATGTTGCCAGCCCGAAGGCTTCGCCACGGTGAGTTCCACACTGCCAAGCAGACTGTTGAGCTGCGACCACTCGTTCGGGTCGGGCGGCAGAAGAGGGTCGCCGTTGAAGCTCCATTCACCCGGAAGCCCGGTGTGGCTGTTGGAATGACGCACGTGGAGGCGCAAGGAAACGTCATCGTTCAGCGCAACCCCTACGTTCGCGCCCACTAACGAATCGGAATTCGCGTTGTTGATGCCGAAGCCGTTGGTGTTGAACTGATCGCCGAAGAGGTTGTAATCGAAGCGGCCGCGGGCTCCGGCAACGGAGGCATAACCATTCGCAGTCGAGAAATTTCCGCCGTCAGCGCCGAAGCGAAATTCGGGCATGGGCGTGCTGCCAGTGCGGGTGAAAACTTGAATCACGCTGGTCATGGCGTCTGACCCGTAAAGCGTGCTCTGCGCGCCGCGCAGAAATTCCATGCGGTTGGCTTCGGTGAGCGGCAGGGTGCCGAAGTCGAAGGTGCCGCCGGGTTCGTTGATGGTGACGCCATCGACAATCACTTTGTTGTAAGTGGAATCGCCGCCGCGCACGAACAATGACGACAAACCTCCGCGCTGACCCGCAGTATTAACGACCGCGCCGGGAAGAAAGCGGACGGCATCATCGGCGGCTACGGGCTGCATGCTTTCGAGGTCGCTGTTTTCCAGTGTCGAGATGCTGGAGCCTGTTTCTCCAGCTGGCACAAGGGTTCTGGTTGCGGTTACGACTACGGTTTCCGATGCCGTTGCGAGATGCAGTTGGATGGTGATGAGTTCGGCGTGGCCGGGGTCGATCTCTTTGTAGGGAGCGAATCCTGGCGCGAGGACTTGCACCTGATAAACAGATGACGAGGACAAGCCGCCGAAGGTCACGATTCCTTCCGCGGATGTTGCAGCAATTTTTGATGACGATGCGTCGGATGCGGTGATGAACAATGTGACTTCAGCGCCAGCAACAGCGGCGGATTGAGGGTCGATGACTTTGACCTTGAGGTCGGCAGCGAATGCTGCAGGAAGAGCGAGAGCGACGAAAATCAAAAACGAAGCGCAGAGTGCGCGCATAACCATCCTCCTTTTCACGCGAAAGGGGTTAAGGTGGACGGTTTACGCCGGTCTCCTGGCTCTGCGAGTGAGGACGCTTGAGCGGCAATTTGGCTCGGGCATCCGGAATTCTGCAGACGGCCTTCCCGGGATCGCTCCCAGTGACCGGCTGCGATGTTCTCGCTTACAGTTGCGCGGCAGCGCGGGAATTGCACCCGCTTCCCTGTCTTCGCCACAAGGCAAAGACGCGCAAACCGAAGGACATTTCAAAGAGCAAATAGTGGAGAGAGAAATTTAGTGGAGGGATCGGGTATAAGTCAAATCTCAGTCAATCATCATCAGTCCCTGGAACTTATGTTCGCTCGCTGGTTGGCTCTCCCACAAATACCAGGCAGCCGTTGGGGTCGCTGATGTGGAATTCGGTCATGCCGTAATCCCGGTCGAATAAATCGCGGACCTTGTAACGGTTCTTGAACGTCTTCACGTGCTCCCATAGCGAGGCAATGTTCGAAACTTCAATGTAAATCTCGGTGTGGCCGCGGACGCAACGCATCACTTCCTCGGATGCGGCCTTCATGAAGTGAATGGTCTGCCCGTCGCGCTCCACAATTGAATACTCGGGAGACTTCCTCGCGACTTCGAATCCGAGAACGTGATGGTAGAAGGCTAGCGTCTCCTCCATGTCTGCCGCGGCCAGCATCGGACTTATTTTCTTAGCAGTGTAGACTGTCATCGTAGTTTGCATTTCTACATACCTCGATTAGTTCGAAAATCATCAAGCGTTGTAAGGAAATACTGGCGCACCGACTTTTGCTACGTTCGCCTCTCCGAATTCACAGATGCGGTCGAGCGAAGCCTGCAGCTCTTGTTGATAGCGTTCGAGGTCTGCGTCGCTGGCATCGGCGGGAACCGGGATGAGTTTGCCGAAGCGCATCAGGACGCGGGAGAACGGCTTCGGGATGATGAGGCGATCCCAGGTGTTGAGCACCCAGGCGCGCTCGACTGCAATGTGAAACATGCTCAGGGGAACGCCGGAGGAGCGCGCCAGGGCAACCGGTCCGGGTTTAACTTTGTAGCGTGGGCCGCGAGGACCGTCCAGGCTGAAGGCG
>Ga0209007_1000166_pt1 | contig 37532 bp, 35 predicted proteins | sample JacPinW_OM1H0_O2_FD_187961 | JGI IMG/M metagenome (GOLD analysis project Ga0209007, IMG submission 187961) | Forest soil microbial communities from Algoma, Ontario, Canada - Jack Pine, Ontario site 1_JW_OM1H0_O2 (SPAdes) (version 2) | ecosystem: Environmental > Terrestrial > Soil > Boreal... | reverse complement strand
AACATCCGTGACGGTGCTACAGAACCTCGCTCCCAGACGAGCATGCATCACGTCCTGCGGGCGCGCGCGCAACTGCTCTTGGGCAATTGAATATGGTGAAAGGGCCGACCGGCCGGAGGCGAACGTGCGACAAAATCCACACTTCGCGTTCGACACCGAGCGACAACACATGTAAGCCCAAGAAACAAAGGATACTAACGCACAAAGCGGGACGCTTTGTCGCGAGGAGAGCGAGTTGTTCAATCCGAATCACTGATCACAAGTCACCCCCGTGAAGTGACACGCCGTGCGAAGTCATTTCAGGGGCGAGTCGTTGAAAACGAACAAAACGGGCACCCGTGAGGTGACACGCAAATACGATGTGCGGCGGTGCCATGCTGCGCGCATTGTCCCTTATACTGGCACTCGCTTCCGATGACTCAGCCCCAGGCCAGTCCCGAAATCAAATACCGGCAGTGTACTTCCGTCGCCGATTTCGCCGAATGCGTGCGCATCCAGCACGCGGTATGGGGCGAATCGATATCCGTTCCCGTTCCAATCTTCGTGGTCGCACACCATACCGGAGGACACATCCTCGGCGCGTTTCAAGACGGCCAGATGATCGGTTTCACGCAGGCGTTTGCGGCTTGGCGCGGCGGGAAGCTATTTCTGCATTCCCACGTCGCTGGAGTCCTGCCGCAATTCCGCGATCGCGGCGTGGGCCGGCGCCTGAAATTTTTCCAGCGCGACGAGGCGTTGCGACGCGGCATCGACCTGATCGAGTGGACCTTCGACCCGCTCGACCTGAAGAACGGCTACTTCAATCTCACGCGCCTCGGCGTGATCGTTCGCCGCTTCCTTCCGAATTGCTACGGCCTCACCGATAGCCCGCTGCATGCCGGGCTGCCGACCGACCGGCTCGTCGCCCAATGGTGGCTCGATTCGGACCGCGTGAAGGCTGTGCTCGCGGGCAGCCGCGCTCCGGTGAGCACGAGTGCCGAGCGAATCGAGATTCCCGCAGAATTCGCAACGCTTCGCGAAACCGACCGCGCCGCCGCTGCGCGCATTCAGGCCGAAGCGCGCGAACAATTTCAGAAGTGGTTCGCGAAAGACTACGTTGCCACCGGCGTCGACAGGCGCGACAGCGGTACGGACTATCTTCTCGAGCCGGCAGCCGCCGTCACCGGACTGAATCGCTCAAGGCTTTCGAAGGAAAGCTAAAGGCCGAACATGCGCATCCGCAAAATCACGCTCCGCGAAATTCATCTGAAGCTGCTGTCGCCGTTTCAGACCAGCTTCGGCACGTCCGAGCTGCGCCGCATCCTGCTGCTAGAAGCCGATGTGGACGGCGTCGCCGCGTGGGGCGAATCGACCGCGGGCGAGAATCCTTACTACTGCTACGAAACGGTGGAAACGGCCTGGCTGATTCTGCGCGACTATCTCTGGCCATTAGTAAAGGGCAGGGAAATCGCTTCAGCGGTGGAAGTATGGGATCTGCTCGCGCCGGTGCGCGGACACAACATGGCCAAGGCCGCGCTCGAAATCGCTCTGTGGGACGCCGAAGCGAAGCAGAAAAATCTACCGCTCGCACAACTGCTCGGCGGGACCCGCGCGGAAATTCCCTGCGGAGTCTCGATTGGAATCCAGCCGACTCCGGCAGGCCTGATCGGGAAAGTGGAAGAAGCACTGGCCGCCGGATACCAGCGCATCAAGATCAAAATCAAGCCGGGACAGGATATTGAGCCGGTTCGTATGCTGCGCCAGCGTTTCCCGCAGATTCGCCTGATGGTCGACGCGAATTCTGCGTATCGCCTGGAAGACGCGTCGCTGCTGAAAGCGCTCGATGATTTCTACCTGATCATGATCGAGCAGCCGCTCGGCTGGGACGACATTTACTCGCACGCCAAACTGCAGCGCCAGCTTCACACGCCGATTTGCCTCGACGAATGCATCCACGACACGGAGAACGCGCGCGCCGGGATCGAAACTGGTGCGTGCAAAATCATAAACATCAAGCTCGGCCGCGTAGGCGGTCACGCGTCCGCGCAGCGGATTCACGATCTCTGCCAGGCGAACTCGATTCCGGTCTGGTGCGGCGGAATGCTCGAGTCCGGCATCGGGCGCGCGCACAACATCGCCATGTCGTCGCTCGCGAATTTTTCGCTGCCGGGCGACGTCTCCGCCAGCCGTCGCTATTGGGCCGAGGACATCATCGAACCCGAAGTAGAAGTGACGCCGCAAGGCACGATTCGCGTGCCCACCGCGCCGGGCATTGGCTACGCCCCGCGCGTGGACCGCATCGATTCGGTCACCAAGCGGCGCGAGGTGCTCGACTAGACCGTGAGTGCGGCTCCGTCGCCTTCAACCTCCGCGCCCGGGTCGCGCCCGAGTACGTCTTTGCTCGTAGTCGCGCTGGTCGCCGTCCTGTTCGCCTGGTCGATTAACTACATCGTCGGCAAAATCACGCTGACGCATTTTAGCGCGCTCACGCTCGCCTCCTTTCGCCTTCAGATTTCAGCCTTGGTCCTGCTGTCGCTCTATTTCAGCCAGAGGAATCGCACGCCGCTGAATCGGCGCGATCTTTGGACGTTCGCCTACCTGGGATTTTTCGGCTACGCGATCAACCAGGGCGGATTCGTGACCGGGCTTTCCCTCACCACCTCCGAGCACTCCGTGGTCATCGTGGCGCTGGGGCCCATCCTGATTCTCGCGATGGCGCGGGCCATGGGGCTCGAGACGCTGACGCCGGGTAAAGTGTTCGGAATGCTGATTTCGTTTTGCGGCGTGATCGTCCTCGAGACCGACAGCGGGTCGCCGCTGCATTCACCGCTGCTGCTTGGCGACCTGATCTCGCTCGCCGGCACGCTGGGATATTCGATTTACACGGTGCTCGCAAAACGGGTGGCGGGAACCTATGACACGATTTCGATCAACGCGTTCAGCGCAACGGTCGGAGCGATCGTGTGGCTTCCCGTCGCGCTGCGCCAGGGGAGCCGGTTGAACTGGTCTGGAGTGGGCCTCGCGGGCTGGGCCGGATTGCTTTACATGGTGCTGGTTAGTTCCGTCGGCGGGTATTTGCTCTTTTATTGGTTGCTGCGGCATATGGAGGCGTCGCGGGTGGTGGTGGTGAATTATTTTCAGCCGGTGGTCGTGGTGCTGCTTTCGATTCCCCTATTGGCTGAGCGGCCTACGGCGAGGTTGTTGGTGAGCGGGGTATTGGTGCTGCTGGGGGTCTATCTCACAGAGCACGCGTCGGCGCGGGAGCGCGCGCAGAAATCGAGCGTGCCGCAACCGGCCGCGTGAAGAGCAAGTGACGCAGCTAACCGGTGGCATCCGGCGTTGGAGCGCCGCCATCGGAGCAAAACAAAAAGGCGGTGCCACTATCGGCGCCGCCCCTGGGAAGTTCAGCCGGGTTTCTGCCGCGAAAGGTTACTTGGCTGCCGTCATCTCGCAGTCGACCTGGATCGTGAGGTCATTGCCGATCATCGGCGCGGGATCCTTGCTGACGCCGAAATCGGTGCGGTTGATCGTGGTAGTGGCTGATATTCCGCGGCGCTGGCCGCCCATCGCCGTGATCGGCGCCGTAGGGCCGCTGACGTCGAGGACGACGGATTTCGTGACGCCCTTGATGGTGAGATCGCCCGTGACCTTCAGCTTGCCGTCGCCGGCCTTCTCGATCTTCGTCGATTTGAAAGTGATCGTTGGGAACTGCGCGACGTTTAAGAAGCCATCGCTCTTCAGATCGTCGTCGCGGCGCGAGACGCGCGTGTCGACCGAGGTTGCGTCGATCGTCACATCGACCGTCGACTTGGTGATGTCGGCATCGTCAATCATCACAGTGCCGGCAACCTTCGTGAATTCGCCCTGCACATTGGAGATTCCCAGGTGCCGGACGGTGAACTGCGCGTTGGAGTGAAACGGATCGAGATTCCAGGTGCTCGTCGCCGCGTGCGACGGAATTGCCAGCAATGCCGCGAGCGCTGCCATTGCGAGAAACTTCTTCATCTGCTTCCTCCTCAGAATTGTGATCGATTCGAATGGTTCGCGACGACGGTGACGCCGCGGAAAGATTTTGGAATTTGAAGCCCGCCCAGCGGGTTCCCCTTGGGGCGCCCAGCCCGGCGAGAGTATATACCAGTTTTTCACGCTGCCGGTCCATGGCAATTGCATTGGTTTTCCCATGCGGTGAGTCGTCATAACTCCTTGTACCACCAGTGCGAACGCCGCATCCGTCGGTCGGTGATCCCGATGAACTCCGCTGCTTGCCGCCAGGTAATCTTCTTCGCCAAAGATCGCAAGATCACTTCTTGGATCTTCATCGTCCGCTCTAGGGCGGCCATCGGGTAGCTGTTCATGCCTGTCTCCAGGCATGCATCTGGCCCCCTGGCCGCTTCTTAAAAAGCGGACATATCGTGTGTTAACCGGACCGGACATATCGTGTGCTAACGACAGCGCGTGTCGCGTTGACAGGTCCTGGGGCGCGTGCTACGTTCCGCCACGGTCATGCCCGCACGCGAAGGCTCCGCAAAACGCATTGCCGTCATCCCGGGCGACGGCGTGGGCAAAGAAGTAATTCCGGAAGCAGCGAAAATCCTGAAGGCTGCCGCAGCGAAGGGCGGGCGCGAGCTTTCGCTGATGGAATTCGACTGGGGTGCCGACCGATTCCTGCGCGACGGAACCACGCTGCCTTCCGACGCCGTCGAAGTGTTGCGGCGCGATTTTGACGCGATTCTGCTGGGTGCGATGGGCGATACGCGTGTGCCCGACAACCGGCACGCCGCGGACATTTTGCTGGGGCTGCGGTTCAAGCTCGATCTCTACGCTAACGTGCGGCCCTGCGTGCTATTCGATTCGAAGCTCAGTCCGCTGGAAAATCGCACGGAAAACGAAATCGATTTCTACGTGATCCGCGAAAATACCGAGGGCCTCTACGCGGGCGTGGGCGGATTTTTCAAGAAGGGAACCGCGGACGAGATCGCGACGCAGGAGGATGTGAATACACGCAAGGGCGTGGAACGCATCATTCGCTACGCGTTCGAATTTGCGCGGCGACGCGGATTGCGGCGCGTGTGCATGAGCGACAAATCGAACGCGCTGACCTACGGGCACAATCTGTGGACGCGTGTGTTCGCCGAAGTGCGGCCCGAGTATTCCGATATCGACTCGAGCCACATGTATATCGACAATCTGGTGCTGCAGATGGTGCGCGATCCTTCGCAGTTCGAAGTGATCGTCACGTGCAATTTGTTTGGGGATATTGCGAGCGATCTGGGGGCCGGATTGATCGGCGGGCTGGGGCTCGCGCCTTCTGGAAATATTCATCCGGGCCAGGTATCGCTGTTTGAGCCGGTGCATGGTTCGGCGCCGGATATCGCCGGGAAGGGCATCGCGAATCCGATGGGGGCGGCGCTGGCGGCGGCGATGATGTGCGAGTGCATCGGGTGGCTGGCAGAATCGCAGCGGATCGAGGCAGCGGTGCGGGCGGCAATTCGCGAAGGGAAAACGTCGGCCGACCTGGGCGGTTCGCTATCGACCCGCGAACTAGGGGATTGGCTGACCAACAGACTTGTGGCGTCGTAGGCGCACTTTTCCTTTTTGCTCTTCGGCGGTTTTTTCTTTATCCTGAATCGTCATCGAACTTTTCGCGTGTCGGCCGGTGGGAGGAATCATCCGATGTTTGCAAGGTCCGCACTTTTCAATACCCTGGGTGTGTGTGTGTTCACGATGGCGGCGATGGCGCAGGCGCCGGCGGCACCTGGTACCGGTGCTGCTCCGGCAGCCGCGTCCGCGCCGGTTTCGCCCGAGCAGGCTCGTCTGCTGAAAAACTCCGAGGCGTTCGTGCGGCATTTCTTCGGCTGGGGCCCCGATGTCCAGGTGACGCTGGGACCGTTGGGTGCTTCAGCATCTCCTGAGTTTTACCTCGTGCCCATCGCGGTGAAGCTGGGCGACCAGATGCAGACCGGGGAAGTGTTCGTGAGCAAGGATGGCAAGACTCTGCTGCGCGGCGAGTTATACGACATGACCACCGATCCGTTCGCGGCCAACCGGGCGAAAGTTCACGTCGAGGGCAATCCGTCGAAGGGGCCGGAGGACGCGAAAGTGATGCTGGTCGAGTTCAGCGATTTCGAATGCCCGCACTGCCGCGAGTTGTACGAGGCATTGAAGGGCATTGAGGCGCAATATCCGCAGGTGCGCGTGGTTTACAAGGATTATCCGCTTACGACGATTCATCCATGGGCGCAGACCGCTGCGATCGGCGGGCGGTGCGCCTACGAGCAGAACCCCGCGGCGTTCTGGAAGATTCACGACGCGATTTTCGACAATCAGGATGTGCTGTCGGCTGAGAACATTTGGGACAAGCTTGTGGGATTCGCGAAAGATGCCGGCCTGGACGCCGATACCTACAAAGCGTGTCTTTCTTCGCCGGATGCGGAGAAGGCTGTGAACGCGAATCACGTAGACGGCGTGGCGCTTGAGGTGAACAGTACGCCCACGGTGTTTCTGAACGGGCGCCCGCTGGTGGGTGGCGACACGGAAACGCTGGTGCGGATGATCGAATTCGAACTGGTGCAGAAAAACTGAGGGAGGCTAGCTGTTTTCTGTAGACGCCAGCAGGTCGATCAACTGATCAATCGGCACGCCTGGTTGTGCCTCGGCGTCGAGATACTTTCCCCACTCCACGTCGGGAAAACCCATCCTCGTAACCTGTGCTGGCAGTTCCTGGCGGCGAGTGAGTGCGTCGTCGCTCTTGATCGCCTGCAACGCGTCGAAGACAACCTTGTGTTCTGGATCCTTCCATTCATAAGCGGTAAGGCGATTTACGATGCTATGCCACTGTCTGGATTCGATCTGGCCGGCGCAAAGTTCGCGCAGGATATCGCGCTCGATCTGAGTCGCGATGATGGAAGAGTCGTCCGAGGACATATCGCCGATCATCTTAGCGTTTTACCGGCGGATCGCGCGTGGAGAATTTTTCTGACAGCAGATATGGAAGGCAAAAGACGTCGTCGGCTGCGAGCGGGAATCTGCGGTACCCAAGGCCTAAGGAGAAGGCAAACACCACCGGAAGCCGGACGCTCCGCCGGGTTTAGGCTGCGACATGGGAAACGACCGGACGCACGAAGTCGATACGGTCGATGGTGGCTGCGACGCCGTATACGGGAGTAAGCTCGCCCTTGATTTCCGACACCCGCAGGGCGCGGGCGCTGGCGCGAACCAGAACCGATGTGCCGCGGTCGCGCTCGGTGGGCAGAGCGAAAGTCAGCTCCATGTTGGCGCCCGGCTCAAAAGACAAGCCCGAATGAAAATAAATCCCAGATCGTGAGATGTCGCGCAGTTGAGCCGTTTGGAACTCGGCAGGCCGCTGTAGAGACATGCAAACTTGAAGCGGGAGGTAGACTTCATACCGCCTTGCTTTTCGACGCTCACCCATGACAAAGCCCCCTGCTCTGACAGTTGCAAGACGCCTGCCAGCTACTTATTTAGATGTCGTATTGAATGGAAAGGATTTACGCGCAGTACCATGCCGTCAAAAGGAACCGGATCGAGGAAAAATTTCCGGAAGTGAGAACTATCTGCACGTAGGGTTCATGAACGTAGTTCTAGGACTCGCTCGTTCTACAACCCTATGTAGGCAGGCGATTTACAGTAAGGGATCCATCAAAACAGAGGCGCCTTCGGCTTCCGTAAGGATGCGTTTTGTGATCATCAACCGCACGAGCCTGACGAGCGCGGTCTTATCGCCGGGCCGATTCTCGCTAGGGGAGTTGCCAGCGTAACTGGAATCGTGGTGGTGAGCTGCCTGCTTTTCACCTGTCAAATCAGCGAGCCACTCGTCAAGCGCGCTGCGCTGGGAGTCTTCCATGCTGGAAAACGCGATACCCATTCCCAAGCCGGTCTGCGAATAGACAACCAAACCGCCCGTTTCGAACTGGGTCTTGCCCTTGTGAACCTTCACGCGGACATTGGCGCCGACGGGAAAGGGAACCATAGTGTCGACGAAGCAGCCACCCGGGCCGAGGTCGGTGGTTCGAGTGGAGAATTTTGCACCGGAACTGAGCTCGACGACTTCCGCCGAAGCGGTGATCGCGTGCCGGTCATTACCGCGGCGTTCAGCCTCGCCCGTCGCAGATTTGCTCACGGACTTGTGTGGTTTACCGTCGTACATAATCTGGCGTCCTGTCTTCCCATGGTCCCTGTGGGATCAGTTGCAAACGGCGGGCGGACCCCCGCGCTTGAATCCATTGTCGCCGTGCCGGATGCGGGGTGACAAGGGCTATTGGGTGGCGGCTTGCCTAAAAGGGAATCAGCAGAAGGCGGAGGCAGCGCGGAGGGGAGCCGGGTGGCTTGATCGCGCTAACCGTTGGTGCGGGCTTGCGCCGCGGGGGATGCCCCTACAGGAGGAAGCGGACTGCGACACCCTGGTTGTCGTTATCGAGATGCTCGAGGCGAACGACCGTGGCTAGGAATTTTCGGTGGGCGGAGACCTTCTCGCCGAAGGGAAAAGTGACGATCAGGCGCATTCCGACGAAGTAGTGTGGCATCGGTGTGGCGAAATAGAGACCGTCTCGGGTGAAATCGACCACCCGGCCGACGTCCTCGATTTCCATGTAGCGTGCGTCGAAGGGGCGGACGTGCACCGGTAAACAGACTTTGAGCCGCTTGCGAGTGCGGGCATCGGCGGGGTCTTTCTTCGCGTGCTTCGCGTGCCCGCCGGCCGGATTGCATGGCGGCCATGCCGCTTCGGCTAGGCCAGCTCTGCGTGAGGTGCTCATGTTCCAATCTCAATTTACGGTGCGGATTCGCAGGCGAGAATAGAACGAGGGTACTACGGTGTTCCACACGTGCACTAGCGGATCCATGCGTTATTCTGGGGTTGGGCCGTGCCTGTTTGCGGCGCGAATCACCTCCGCAAGACTTTCTTGACACCAGGCCGGTCGCGGGTTAACTTAACTGCGTTAGTGGACCCGCAAGGGTTACACTCAGCGCCACGCAAACATGAGCAACGTCACACAAATCGAGAAGCTTAGTGCCGTACTTGTAGTAGTACGACTCGTGTGCGCGTCTCTGCCAGGAGGGCAGCGCTGAGCTGAGTAAGACGAAACAAAAAGCTCACGAAACCCACCCGCCAGAGACGCTGGCAAGGTGGGTTTTATTGTTTTAGGACACCATTCAACCGGAATTGCGAAGGAACTGAGGGAGACGACGATGAGCGGTAGCAAGGCGAGCCCGAAAACAAGCAGCAGAGCGGCCGGGAAAGCCGCGGCGGGAAACGAGCCGATGACCGGCGCGCGAATTCTTTGGGAGTGTCTAGAGCGCGAGGGCGTGAAGACCGTATTCGGATATCCGGGCGGCGCGATTCTGCCTGCCTACGACGCGCTGCGGCACAGCTCGATCCGCCACATTTTGGTGCGGCACGAGCAGGGCGCGACGCACATGGCCGACGGCTACGCGCGCGCGACGGGCGAAGTGGGCGTCGCTGTTGCGACATCGGGTCCTGGGGCGACGAATATGGTCACCGGGATCGCTACGGCGATGATGGATTCTTCGCCGATCGTGTGCATCACCGGTCAGGTGGGCAGCAAACTGCTTGGCTCGGATGCGTTTCAGGAGACCGATATCACCGGAGTGACGCTGCCGATCACGAAACACAACTATCTGGTGACGCGCGCGGATGAAATCGCGCACGCCGTGCGCGAGGCGATGTATCTGGCGAAATCGGGGCGGCCGGGACCGGTGCTGATCGACATCACGAAGGACGCCCAGCAGAGTGTCTGCGAGCTGGATTGGGAAGGCGCCGCACCGAAGATGCGCGGCTATCGCCCCGATCTTTCGCCCGCGAATGAAGAGTACCAAAAGGCGCTGACTCTGATTCGCGATGCGAAGCGGCCTCTGATTCTGGCCGGGCACGGGATTCTGGTTTCCGGCGCGGAAGCGGAGGTGAAGGCGTTTGCCGAGCGGACGTGCATTCCGGTGGCGCTGACGCTGCTGGGCCTCGGGACTCTGCCTGCTTCGCACTTCTTGAACCTGGGCATGATGGGCATGCACGGCGAAGCGTGGGTGAACCAGACGATTCAGGAGTCTGATTTGTTGCTGGCGTTCGGGATGCGGTTCGACGATCGCGTCACGGGCACGCTGAAGACCTACGCGCCGAATGCGAAGAAAATTCACATCGATATCGATCCGGCCGAGATCAACAAGAACGTGAAGGTCGACGTGGCGCTGGTCGGCGATCTGCGCAAGATTTTGCTCGAACTGCTGCCGCGCGTCGAATCGGGCAATCACACAGACTGGATCGAGAATATTCGCACGCTCAAGGGCGACACGGCGGTCCGGGACATCCAGAATCTGCCGGACAATGGACATCTCTACGCCGCGCACGTGATCAACGATTTGTGGCATGAAACGCGCGAACGCGACACGATCATTGTCACCGATGTGGGCCAGCACCAGATGTGGGAAGCGCAGTATTACAAGCACGAGCGATCGCGCTCGCTCATCACGTCGGGGGGGCTGGGCACGATGGGCTTTGCGCTGCCGGCGGCGATCGGGGCGAAAGTGGCCCGACCGGATGCGAATGTGTGGGTGGTTGTCGGCGACGGCGGATTCCAGATGACCATGGCCGAGCTCGCGACGATCCGACAGGAAAATCTGAAAGTGAACATCGCCATCATCAACAACGGCTATCTGGGCATGGTTCGGCAGTGGCAGGAATTTTTCTACGACCGCAACTACGAAGCCACGCCGCTGCTGAATCCGGACTTCGCGAGGGTCGGAGAAGCGTACGGCATCCGCAGCATCGTGGTGGAGAAGCGCGCGGACGTAGTGCCCACGGTACGCGCGGCGCACGCACACGAAGGGGCGGTGCTGATCGATTTCAAAGTGGAGCAGGAGGACACGGTGTATCCGATGGTTGCGGCCGGTGCGGCGCTCAACGAAATGATCCGCCGGCCGAAGAACCCGCTGGTCGAAACGGCTGAGGACGAATAGGCGCGCCATGCTGCATACAATTGTCGTTTACGTGGAAAACAAGCCCGGAGTTCTGTCACGCGTGGTCTCGCTGTTTCGCCGCCGCGCGTTCAATATCGATTCCCTGACCGTGGGGCGCACGGAAAAGCCGGAGGTTTCGCGGATGACCATCGTCACCGATGCGGATGAGGATCAGGCGCGGCGCATCGTGGCTAACGTCTACAAACTTGTGAATGTGCTGCTGGTGGACGACGTGACGCATCAGCCGGCGCTGCTTCGAGATTTGGCGCTGGTGAAGGTGGCAGCGACGCAGGAAACGCGCGGGCAGGTGCTGGAGCTGGCGACTGTTTTTAAGGCGCGTGTGCTCGACATTGCCGCGGATTCGATTACCGTCGAGATGACGGGAGGCGAGGAAAAAGTCGACCGGTTGCTCGAGCTGCTGCACCCGTTCGGATTGCTCGAAGTGGTGCGTACCGGAGTTGTAGCCATGCGGCGTGGGGCGAAATCGCCTTCGGTGATGACCAAGGCTAAGCCGGTGGGCGTGGTTGACGACGGCAGCGTTTCGTATTCCGTTTAGGCCGCGGCCGGCGTGCTCGTCCTTCGCTACAAGACAGGGGAGCAAATCATGAAAGTCGTAGGGAGCTGGTTGCGGCGAACCCCGATAATCCCGAGCAGGGCTCGTACGTGCTCGAGTTTCGCGGCGTCATGGTTTGCGAGGATGTTTTGAGCCGAGTTTTTATCGCAGCCGACGATACCGACGAATTCGAAGGCCTGGCGTTCCGAGTTCGCGCCAGCGAACCCGCCTATTGCTAGGCTGATTTGCGTTTTGCTGCGGATTTCTTGGAGGCCTGGGGCTTCGGGCGCAGCGCGGCGAGAAATTCATCCAGCGGCAGTGTGTTGATCACGTCTCTTTTCTCGATCCAGCCTCGGCGGGCTGTGGTCAGTCCATATTTCATGTATCTCAGGTTGCCGGTGGTGTGCGAATCGGTGGAGATGACGATTTTCACGCCGCGCTGTTTGGCGAGGCGCAGGTGCACGTCGCAGAGGTCGAGGCGGTCGGGGTAGGCGTTGCACTCCATCACCACCCCGTGTCTCGCGCAGGCGTCGAGCACCGCTTCCATATCGTATTCGAATGCTTCGCGCCGCAGTACGAGCCGGCCCGTCGGGTGCGCGATAATCTGCGTGTACGGATTTTCGACGGCCTTGAGGTAACGCTCGGTCATTTGTTTGCGGTCCATGTTCATGTAGGAGTGGATGGAGCAGACGACCACGTCGAGCTCGGCCAGGACGTAGTCTTCGAGGTCGAGCGAACCGTCTTTTCTTATGTCCACTTCGCTGCCGGCGAGCAGTTTGATGCCCGGCACTTTCGCTGCGTGGATTCTCCTGATCTGTTCGAGCGTGCGTTTTTCATCGAGGCCGTTCGCGACGGTGACGGCCTTGGAATGATCCGTGAGCACGATGTAGTCGTAGCCGAGCTCGCGGGCGGCTTGGCCCATTTCCTCTATGGAGTTGCGGCCGTCTGACGCCGTGGTGTGCATCTGCGCGTCGCCGCGAATGTCGGCGAGCTCGACGAGCTTGGGAAGCTTGCCGTGTTCCGCGGCTTCAATTTCGCCGGTCATTTCACGCAATTCGGGCTCGATATAGGCGAGCTTCAGCTTCGAATAGATTTCCTCTTCGGTTTTGCCGGCGACGACTTTCCCGCCTTTCAGAGTCGTGAGCGCGTATTCGTTCAGCGTCCAGCCCATGTCGTTGGCGCGGCCGCGCAGCGCGACGTTGTGCGCTTTCGATCCCGTGAAATACATCAGCGCGGCGCCGAAGCTTTTCTTTTCGAGCAGACGCACGTCCACCTGCAGGCCGCCGCCGAGAATGAAGCTTACTTTATTTTCGCCGTGCGCGAGCTCCTGATCAACGCCGGGGTATTTCAGGATGTGCGCTGCTACGGCGTCGACGTCTTTCTGCCTGTCGTGCCCGGGGCGCATGGTGACCAGCAGGTCGAGATCGCCGACGGTTTCTCGCCCGCGACGCAGCGAGCCGGCGGGAGTGACGGATTCCACAGCGTCCCCGGCTTTCAAGATATAGGCGATCAGCTTTTGTGCTTCGTCGTCGGCTACGTTGAGCCGGACGCGTGCGGAGCCCGAGAGATTCTTGAACCCTCCGGCGGCTTTCAGAATGTTCTGTTCGCTTTTTTCGCCGAAACCGGGAAGGTCGCGCAGTTTGCCCTCTTGCGCAAGTTTTTCGACGCCCTCGACCGTTCCGACCTTGAAATGGCTCCAGAGAAACGCGACTTTTTTCGGCCCGAGGGATTGCAGCTGGAGCAGGTCAAGCAGGGAAGTGGGATATTTTTTCAGCAGTTTCTGACGCAGGGTATAGTCGCCGGTGTCGAGGATTTCGCGGATGTGTTCGGCCATGCTGTCGCCCACGCCCGGCAGCTCCTTCAGTTTTTTCGGGTCCTGGGCGATATCCTCGATGCGGTCGGGGATGCTGTAGAGCAGCTCGGCCACTTTTTCGTAGCTGCGGTAGCGGCCGATGATCGCGCCGTCGATTTCGAGCAACTGCGCCGTCTCGCGCAGAATTCGGGCGACTTCTCTATTTTCCATGCCTACGTCTCCGAACAGAAAATGTGCCTCTACCTGTCATCGAGCAAGGAATCGCGAATAGAACAAAATACCGGCCACGGATTTAGAGTCGCGAATTGTCCCCGAGCGAATCCATGCTTCCGCCTCCCGCAACGATACGATCTTCTGCGTGATTTTTTCGTCGTCCTCGGGTTGGGCTTTGCCTTTGGTCAGGCCCTCGGCCAGAAATATGTCCATGCGCTCGCCGAGCAGGCCTGGAGAGGGGAACACTTCGAGCAACTTTCGAATGCGCTTCGCGGTGTAGCCGGTCTCTTCGAGCAGCTCACGATGCGCGCCGGTGATCGGATCTTCGTGCGGTTCTTTGTGGCCGGCGACCAACTCCCAAAGATATTGGCCGGCGGCGTGGCGATACTGGCGGATCAGGACGATGCGTCCGTCGGCAAGCACGGGCAGCACGACCACCGAGCCGGGATGCGCGATGATTTCGCGCGTGGTCAGGATGCCGCTGGGTTCGGCGACGCGGTCGCGCTTCAGGGTGAACACACGGCCTTTGAACAGAGTCTCGCTGCCGACGATCCGTGCTTTCTTGCTTTTGCTGCTTTTCCGATTCTTCACGCCTGGTCCTGACCTATCGACACCGGCATCCTCCCAGCGAAAGTGATTCGAGGTGGCGCCGCGGAAAAACGCAGGCACGATGCCGGCGCCACGAAGGGCCGCACGATTCTACCGCACAGCGGGCCGGGCGCTGCGCTTTTGCTATACTTCGAACAGGCGAACCTGTGCCCATCAATACGATCATCGTGGACGACGAGCGGCCGGCGCGCGATGAGCTGGCGTTCCTGCTCAAAGGTTTACCGGACGTGAACGTAGTCGCGCAGGGAAAGAACGGTCTTGAGGCCGTGGCGTTGGTCAAGGAGCATGACCCGGACCTCGTCTTCCTGGACGTCCAGATGCCGGGTCTGGACGGCTTCGGTGTGATCAAGAAGCTTGTCGAACGCAAACTGCGCATGCCGCAGATCGTTTTCGCGACCGCCTACGATCATTACGCGCTACAGGCCTTCGAGGTGAGCGCCGTTGATTATGTTTTAAAGCCTTTCGACAAGGCGCGTGTGGCAAAAGCCGTTGAGCGCGCGAAGAAAATGGTCGACGCGCATACGTCTCCCGTGCAGCGCCTGGAAACGCTCGTAAGCCAGCTGGGCGCCGCCGATGGCCCGCGTCAGCGTGCTGCGCAACCGGTGAAGCTGCTGGTGAAATCGCAGCAACGCATGATCCTGATCGACGCCGACGACATGATCTACGCCTCGATTCAAGACGGTGCCATCACGATCTATGCGCGCGAAGCCGAGGGCGAATCGAATTACCGCACCGTGGACGAGCTGGCGGAAATGCTCGATCCCGGCGTCTTCTGGCGTCCGCACCGCTCCTATCTGATCAACATCAATCACATCAAGGAAGTGGTGCCGTGGTTCAAATCAAGCTACATGCTGAAAATGGACGACAAGCGCGCCAGTGAAATTCCTGTCTCGCGTGCGCAGACCAAACGGCTGCGCGAGCTGCTCAAGCTGTAACTGCGAAAAAATTGGCGAAATGCGCGTTTGCGGATCGTGCGAACCAGTGTGACAATGCTGGCATGAGAAAAATCCTGACAAATTCATTTGGCATGATGGCCATCACGTTTTTGGTCTGCAGCGGTGCGCACGCGCAGCAGACCTCCACGACCGGCAGCCAGACGCCTGCGCCGGCTGCAAAAGCTCCTCTAGCGAAGCCCGCGCAAGCTCCCGCCGCAAAACCCGCCGCGAAACCGGCGGCAGCTCCGGTACTGCAGACGGACCTGCAGAAAGCCAGCTACGCGCTGGGAATCAACATCGGCACAAGCATCAAGCAGCAGCCGATTCAGCTCGATCTCCCGAGTCTGTTCAAGGGAATCAAGGACGCCGAAGCGGGGAACAAGCCGGTGCTGACGGAAGACGAGATGAATGCGTCGCTGAAAGTGGTGAGAGACGAGGCGGCAGCGAAGGTATCGGAGGCGAATATGAAGGAAGGCGCGGAGTTTCTGGCAGCGAACAAGGCGAAGGATGGCGTGGTCACAACTGCGAGCGGATTGCAGTACAAAATTGTCACGGCCGGCACAGGCGCCAAGCCCACCAAGGCCGACACGGTCGTGTGCAATTACAAGGGCTCTTTCATCAACGGAACGGAATTCGACAGCTCCTACAAGCGGGGCAAGCCGGCCGAATTTCCAGTGGGCGGCGTGATTCCGGGTTGGACCGAAGCGTTGCAGCTGATGCCCGTCGGGTCGAAGTGGGAGTTGTACGTTCCATCCGATCTTGCCTATGGCTCGCGCGGAGCGGGCGGCGCGATTGGCCCGAACCAGACGCTGATTTTTGAAGTGGAATTGATTTCGATTAAGCCCAAGCAGTAGGAAAGCGCTGAAACCGAGGAGCTGGCTAGACGCCGGCGCTACTTTCGGAGGAATTTACCTTAGAGTGGCGAAGCGCAAACGAGTTCTGAGCGGCATGCGGCCCACCGGGCGTCTCCACCTGGGCCATTTTTTCGGCGCTCTCCAGAATTGGCTGAAGCTTCAGGAAGAATACGACTGTTTTTTCTTCGTCGCTGATTGGCACGCGCTGACTACGCATTACGAGGATACCTCCTCGGTCGCCGAAAACACTCTCCAAGTGGCCATCGACTGGCTTTCGGTCGGCCTCGATCCCGAAAAATCGACGCTGTTCATTCAATCGCAGATTCTGGAGCACGCCGAGCTGCACCTGCTGCTCTCCATGATCACGCCGCTGTCGTGGCTTGAGCGCGTACCCACCTACAAAGAACAGATCGAAAACCTCAAGGAGCGCGATCTCGGCACCTACGGCTTTCTCGGCTACCCGCTTCTGCAAGCCGCGGACATCGTGATGTACGGAGAGCCGCGCGTCGAGCTGCTTGTGCCCGTCGGTGAGGACCAGGTTCCACACGTTGAGCTGACCCGCGAAGTTGTCCGGCGCTTCAATACTGCGTTCTTCGAAATCCAAAAGCAGCCAAACGAAAAGCAAATGAAGGAGCTGCGTGACGCCTTCGAGTCGAAAGCGGATGGCGCTTCCCACAAGGGCCTGATCGAATGGGAGCAGCTTCTCCGGAAAATTCACAGCTCGCCAATTGAGCTTCGCCAGTCGGTTTTTGCCAATGCCAAAATCAAAACCGCCGAAATCCTCGCCGAGCCGGGGCACCTGCTCACGCAGACACCACGCCTGCCGGGCCTCGATGGCCGGCGCATGTCAAAAAGCTACGGCAATGCGATTTGGCTGAGCGACCCGCCTGACGAGCTGCGCGCCAAGGTCCGCAACATGCTCACCGATCCGCAGCGTGTCAGGCGCACCGATCCCGGCCGGCCGGAAGTATGTCCGGTTTTCGCCTGGCACAAATTGTTCTCCGGACCGGATCTGATCGCGCGAGTCGACACGGAATGCCGCACGGCCGCCATTGGCTGCGTGGACTGCAAAAAGCTCATGGCCGAAAATCTGGTCACCTGGATCGAGCCGGTGCAGGCACGCCGCATGGAATTCGAGGCCCAACCGAGGCGAGTTTGGGATATCCTCGACGCCGGCGGGAAGAAGGCGCACGCCGCCGCGCGCCGCACGATGAAGCGCGTGCGCGACGCGATTTTCCAGTGGGACGAGGCGCGCAAGCCGGCCAATCCGTAATCAACCGGGCTTGCGGCGGAGGGTTTTGGTGGTTACATTAGGGGCAGAGTAACGCATGGCATCTCCGTCGCCCTATCGCATCAATCTACCAGTCTACGAAGGTCCGCTCGACCTCCTGCTCGATCTGATCCGCAAGCAGGAGATGGACATTCACAACATCGCCATCTCCAAGATCACCGAGCAGTACCTGGATTATCTTCACCAGCTCGAAAAGCTGGATATCGACGTCTCGGCCGACTTCATTTACATGGCGGCGACCCTGATCCACATCAAATCGAAGATGCTGCTGCCGGCCGATCCGCTCGCGGGGCCCGACGCGGTGGAGGATCCGCGCGACGAACTGGTCCACCGCCTCCTCGAGCACGAAAAATTCAAGAATGCCGCGCAACTGCTCTACGAGAAGCAGCAGGTCGAGGCGCACGTCTGGTCTAAACCGGATCGCGCCCTGTACACCGGCGACGCCATCGAAGGCGAGATGGTCGTCTCGCTCGTGGATCTGGTAAAAACCTTCCACGAAATTCTCGAGCGCCGCAAGAACGTCACGAAATTCGAGCTGCACCATGAGACCGTCACCATCGCGCAGATGATGGATCGCCTGCGCCAGAAGCTCTCGGCCACCGAGGATCCGATTTCGCTCACCGAGTTCTTCGAGATCTGCACCACGCGCAACGCCATGATCGTCGCGCTGCTCGCGGTGCTCGAAATGGTCCGCATGCAGGCGGTGATTCTGGTGCAGACCGAGCTTTTCTCCGACATCGGCCTGCGCAAGCACAAAATGTTCGACGCGGTATTCGCCGGACCTGACGCGATGTCTAAAATCGAGGAGCAGTACCTGTGACCGACACGCCAGACGAAATCCAAGCCGCAATGGTGGAGGAAATCAAAGCTTCCCCTGCGGAAGGCATTAAAGCCGCGGTCGAGGCGATCATCTACGCCGCGGATGAGCCCGCCACGCTCGAACAGATTGCCAACGCCCTCGGCGTCGAAAAGCCTGTCGCGCGCGCCGCACTCGATTTGCTCGCAGCCTCCTCCCAGACTGACGAGCGCGGCATCGAAGTCCGCAAAGTCGCCGGCGGTTGGAAGTTCTACACCAAGCCGCAGCACCACGATGCGGTCCGCAAATTCATCAAAAGCCTTCAGCCGCCGCTCCGTCTCACCATGCCGGCGCTGGAAACTCTCGCCGTGATCGCCTATAAGCAGCCCGTGACCGTGCCGGAAATCAACGAAATCCGCGGCGTACACGTCGGCGGCGTCATTAAGACGCTGCTGGAAAAGCGCCTCATTACCACGGCTGGGCGCAAGGAAGTTATCGGCCGCCCCATCCTCTATAAAACTTCGAAGCAGTTCATGATCCGCTTCGGCCTCTCGGATCTGGACGAGCTGCCGAGCCTCAAGGAATTCGAGCAGCTGGCGCAGGCCGCTCTGGGTTCCGATTCGGGTATTGCCTCCGATGTAATGGAGGAGAGCGCTCCTGCGTCTCATGAATCGGCCGAGGCCGTTCAGATTCGCGCCTCGGGCGAAACCGATGACCTCGCCGAGCTGGCGGAAGACCTGGGCGAAGTCGTGAACGATGCGCCGGTGGAATCGTCCGAATCATCCGTGCAAACGCGAAAGGCAGTGGCCGGCAGTACCGAGAATTCGTAACGAGCTTTCTATGCGCACCCTGCGGATACTGGCGATCACGGCCGGCCTGGCTGCCGCCGCGTCCGCGCAAGCCCCTCCGGGGCCGCAGTCGAATCCTCCGGCGACTGCGGGAGCATTACCGCCGCCGCAAAGTTCGCCCGTTATCGCGACCGCAAATGCGCAGCAGGGTACGCCACCGAGCGCGCCCCTGAAGACGAACACGCGTTTGATCGCCGTGGACGTGGTGGTCACCGATTCGCACGGAAACGCGATCCGCGGGCTGAAAGCCGGCGATTTTCAGATCTCCGAAGAGCACAGCGGTCCGCAGAAAATTTCGCAATTTCAGTTTATCGACGCTTCCAGCCACCCGGCGCCGGTTTATCCGGCGGGCCTCATAGCTGCGTCTCCGGGCGCGCCCTACCTGTACACGAACCTGCTGCCTGAGAAGATGCGCGTCCCGCCCACCGTGATGCTGATGGACGCGCTAAACACCCAGATCGAGAACCAATCCGAAGTCCATCGCCACATGTTGATGCTGCTGAAGACGCTGCCGCCCACAACGCCGGTCGCCGTCTTTACGCTGGGCCATCAGCTGCATGTGCTGCAGAATTTCACCACCGATCCGGCGCTGCTGCGCACGGCCGTGGACCACACGCTGCGCTCGCCCGATATTGCGGACAATCCGCAGGATGATGCCAACAGCGCGTCGAACGTGTTTCTCGATCAGAACAACGATACCGAGACTCCAGCCAACCAGGTGCTCGAGGATTTCGAGAAGATGGCCTACGAGCAACAGATGGCTGTGCGCGTTGACGAAACCACCGACGCGATGGTCGCGATCGCGAAATTCCTGGGCGGCTATCCCGGCCGGAAGAATCTGCTGTGGTTTTCCGAATCCTTTCCGAACTGGATCGCGCCCAACGCGGATTTCGGCTCGGATTCGTTTATGGGAACGGCCGATTATTCCGATCGAATTCGTCGGGCCTCAGAAGCGCTCACGGACGCGCGCATCGCGGTCTATCCCGTGGACGCCCGCGGCCTGGAAGCGAATTCGCTGTACTCGACCGCGTCGACGCCGCACATCAATCGCAATAATCCCGGCGCCAGCCTGGCCGGCACCATGAATCGCGATAACAACACGCGCCTCGACACGCAAGCCACCATGCAATTGATCGCCGACGCGAGCGGCGGCAAGGTCTGCACCAACAACAACGATCTTTCCGGCTGCGTGCAGGCGGCTTTGGACGATAGCTCGGTGTACTACGAGCTTGGCTACTATCCCGAAAACGTGAAATGGGACGGCCGCTTCCACAAGATTTCGGTTAAAACCACGGCGAAGGGCGCAAAGCTGCGCTATCGCACCGGATATGTCGCCACCGAGCCGGGCGCGGCCTCAGAGCAGCCTCCCGCGAAGCTCTTACAGCAGGCCTGCATGGATCCGCTGCCGTCCACCTCGATCGCCATGACCGCCGAGACGCTCGCTCCGCCGCGGGGCACCGCCGATCCGAGCGCGCGCTACCTGCTGACTATTTCACCGAGCGCGCTGAGCTTGCCGCCCGAGGGCGTAAGCCGTCAGCTGAATCTGCAGATGGCCATCTGCGAATTCGATCGCAAGGACGCTTCTTTCCAGTTCTACCCGCGTGACCTTTCGGGGCCGGTTTCCGAGGCCGTGTTTCAGAGCTGGCAGACCTCGGGGATTCGCGACATTTTCGATTACCAGGCGAAGTCCGAGGATTACCGCCTGCGTTTCGCGGTTCTCGACGTTCCCTCCGGCGCGATGGGCTCCGTCGACGTGCCCGCGCACCCGAAACAGTTCGGCATGATTCCCAGCGTCTCGAGCACCCCGGGTACGCCCGCGGCTGCCGCGGCGTCCGGGTCGGCGCCCGCTGCGCCGCCTCCACCCACGCATGTCGGATTCAAAGGATCCAACGGGGCATCCAGCCTGCTCGATTGGACCGGCGACGCCGTCTCCTACCATGGCGATCTGGGCATCGATTTAGGCGCTCGCGGTTTGTTCGGCAATCTGTTTACCGGGAAATATCACTGCCAGGCCGGTTCGCTGGTTCCCAACGACATCAGTGCCACGGCTAAACCGAATTTCGTTCTCACGCTGCGAAAACCCGATGGGCATAAGGCCATCATCGATCTCGGAGGAGAAGCGCCCGCCTATTCGGGCGACTTGGCAGTCGATCCCAGCGCCCGTTCCTACTTCGACTACCTCTGGAAGCTGTGCCACTGCCAGCAACCGTAACGCCGAAGCGTCGTCGATCGTCCTTCGCCATCTGCGCCATTTCCGCTATGCTGTAAGTCCACCCCCATGGAAGAGCGTCTGCAAAAAATAATCGCGCGCGCCGGGTTGGCGTCGCGCCGCCGCGCTGAAGAAATGATTCGCTCGGGCCTGGTCACGGTCAACGGCCGCGTGATCACCGAGCTGGGCACGAAAGCCGACGAGGCCAAAGACCACATCAAGGTTGGGGGCAAGCTTCTGCGGCCGGAACCGGGCCGGGTCTATTACGTGTTGAACAAGCCTCCCGAGGTCGTCTCGACGCTCAGCGACCCCGAGGGCCGTCCCTCGCTGCGCGATCTGCTGCACGGGATTCCTGAACGCGTTTTCCCCGTCGGGCGGCTCGAATATCATGCCACGGGGCTGGTCTTCCTCACCAGCGATGGCGATCTCGCCAATCGTATGCTCAAAGCGCATCATCTGCCGCAGACCTACCAGATGAAGCTGAAGACTCTTTTGACCTTCCAGGAAATCGAATCGCTCGCGCGCGGTACCGGGGCACGCATCTCGCGGCTGAAGGGCAAGGAAACGCCGTGGTACGAAGTGACGCTGTCGGAAGCTCGCCGGGACGCTCTGCGCAACCGTCTCTTCCAGACGGGCCATCCAGTGGAAAAACTGCGGCGCACGCGCATTGCAAACCTTGAGCTTGATCGCTTGTCACCAGGGCAATTCCGTCCGCTCACAGGCGGCGAGCTCGCCGCGCTGAAACGCGAGCTGGATCGTGACACAGCCCCGACCCGATCCACACCCAAGAAACCCGCCACAGCTTTCAAGGCCGCCGCCCGCAAGCGTCCGGAGCGAAGGCCGCGTCGCGTTTTCCACAACTCATCGAAGTAGACTTCTTCTTTTTTCGCGGAATTCCGGTATCATCCATGCATCTTCGGGGGGAAATTGCTCAAAGCAGGTCGTAAGGGAAGATTTTCAATCATGCGCGGCCGCGTGCGCATCGCTGGCGTGCGCGCGGTTCGGGGCAGGGCGTCTTTGCGCGCGGAAACGAAACGCTTAATTAAAGGATAGAGATGAACAAGCCGTCAGAGAACGCCGATCCCAGCTCGAGTCGTCCGCTGTCGCCCGTCGCCGGCGATCCCGCCAGTGAGATTCTGAAGACCAGCAAGACCATCGCCGTGGTAGGGCTCTCGAGCCGTCGCCACCGGCCGAGCTACGGCGTCGCGGAATACCTGCAATCGGCGGGCTACCGCGTTATTCCCGTGAACCCTACGGAGACGGAGGTCCTGGGCGAAAAAGCCTACGCGCGCTTGGAGGATATTCCCGAGCACGTCGATATGGTGGACGTGTTCCGTCGCTCGCAGTTCGTTCCAGAAATCGTCGAATCCGCGATTCGCATCGGCGCCCGCGGCGTATGGATGCAGGAGGGCGTCATCCACCCGCAAGCCGCGGAACGCGCCCGCAGCGCAGGCCTTTTCGTAATAATGAACGCCTGTATTTTGAAGGAACACATCAAGCGCTTTAGGCTGCACTAAACCCGGCCAACGTGAATCGAGACCTGGACATCGAATTCAGAGTCAACGCAAGTCGTAGACCTTCAGCACCCGTTTTCCCGGAATCGTGACTGCGATGGCTTCTGCATCGGGAGCAATCTCAAAATTGTGAAATTGCAGGTCGTGCAGGATCGACGAGAAACTGCCGTCGTACAGCCCTACCCACAGCAAAATATTCGACCGCTCGTCCGGCCCGCGCTTGAGCAGGATTCTCCGTTCGTCGCGGCTCCATCCGAACCGGCCGAATCCGGCGCGCACGCGGATCACGTCGCCCCGATGCCGAGTGTCCACCACGTCGATATTGTCGCCATCCTCGAAATAGCCGATTTTGTTGCCGGAGGGCGAAAGGCTCAACCCACCTTGGTAGGTCTGGATATCGGCAACCACGCTGATGCGTTCCTGCAGCAGGTCGAGCTGCACGATTGAGAGCCTGCCCGTGAGGCTCAAGCTGTCGCTGATCGCGAACGCGCGATTGTGCTTGGCGTCCCACACGACTGTCTGAAACGTGTGCCCGGCGAAAAGCTCCGTAATCTTTCCGTCCTCCGGTCTTGCGCACATGATCGTGTACGGCGGCCCACCGGTCAGGTAGGCGACCGATTTTCCGTCGGCCAACCACGTTCCGCCGACGGCACCTTCGATGAACCGCGTCTTTGAGTTGGCAACTTTGATCTCGTGCCCGTCGGCGTCCAGCAGTACCAGCACACGGCCGCCACCCACTCCCGCCAGCGGTGGTTCGTTGTCGTTCTCATCGTCGCCGAGATCGCCCTTTTTCTTCCGGTTCTTGTCGTCCCAGCCGGGCGGGGGCAGCTGCAGCGTCATGTTCATCGCGATCTTCTGCCCGTCGGGCGACCACGCCAGCGAATCGACGCGAAATCCTTCGGGCGGGGGCATGGGCATGAATTGGTTGGCTTCGAGAAGTTTTCGAATTTTGCCCGGCCCGGACGCCACGAACACGTCGTCGCGCTCGATCACCAGCCGCTTAACGCCCTTAATGTGCGTGACCGCGTAAACGATCGAATTGTCCGGCGCGATATCGAACGCCTGCACGTCATCATCAATCACCATCTTGGGCATATCCTGCGCCGGCGTCGTTGCCGGGCACGCCATGCACAGCGCAACGGCGCCCATCGCGATCCACGCGATGCCAAGCGGCATTCTTTTGTATTCTTGCGGATTGGTTCTGAAGTCTGGCTGGATTTCCGTCACTCCGTGGTCCTCGCTGCCCGCGGCTTTGCTCCCGGTATGGTCCTGATCCGCCGAATTTCTTCCATCCGTTGCCCGATGCGCGCCTCAAATCCCTGGTCTGTCGGCTTGTAATAGGTTCGCCCGAGCAAGCTTTCCGGCAGACACGTCATGTCGGTCACTTTTTCCTCGGCATCGTGCGCGTATTGATAATCTTTTCCGTATCCCAGATGGCCCATCAAACCGGTTACTGCGTTTCTTAGATGCAGGGGAACGGGCTCCGCGATGGTTCGCTGCAAATCGTCGTGGACCGCGCCATAACCTGTGTACAGCGCATTCGATTTCGGCGCGAGCGCCAGATACACCGCCGCCTGCGCGAGCGCCAGATATCCCTCCGGCGGCCCGATAAAATCAAACGCTTCCTTCGCCGCGATCGTCACGGCCAGCGCTCCGGGCTCGGCAAGCCCGATGTCTTCGCTCGCCATACGCACCATCCGTCGCGCGAGATACAGGGGATCCTCGCCCGATTCCAGCATCCGCGCCAGCCAGTAGAGCGCTGCGTCGGGATCGGAATTCCGCACGGACTTGTGCAGCGCCGAAATCAGGTTGAAATGTTCTTCGCCGGACTTGTCATAGGGCAGGAGCTTCTTCTGCAGCACGTCCTCCAGGCGCTCCTCCGACAGCACTCGCGCGCCGTCTCCGCCCGGCTCTGTGCCGAGAACGAGCGCTTCCAGCGTGTTGTACGCCGACCGCGCATCGCCATTGGCCAGCACCGCGATCCGCGAAAGGATTTTGTCGCTCGCCTCGACGTGTTGTGCGCCCAGCCCACGCTCGGGGTCTTCGATCGCGCGCCGCAGGAGCCCCACGATCTGCTCTTCTGCCAGAGTCCCCATCACGTACACCTTCATCCGCGAAAGCAGCGGCGCAATCACTTCGAAGGAGGGATTCTCCGTGGTCGCCCCGATCAGCAGAATATTTCCCGCTTCCACGTGCGGCAAAAAAGCATCCTGCTGCGCGCGATTGAAGCGGTGCACCTCATCGACGAACACGATCGTTCGCTGCCCGTAGCGCCGCGCGCCTTCGGCCTTGGCCATCACATCTTTGATTTCCTTGATTCCGGAAAGCACCGCGCTGAAGGAAATGAATTCGCTCTTCGTGCGCCGCGCGATGATTCGCGCAAGCGTCGTCTTGCCGCATCCGGGAGGTCCCCAGAGCAGCATCGACCCCAGCTCGTCGCGCTCGATCTGCGTCCGCAAGGGTTTTCCGGGCCCGAGCAGTTCCTCCTGGCCGATAAACTCATCCAGGGTCTGCGGACGCATGCGGTCGGCGAGCGGGCGCCCCGCCTGGGGCGCCTCCTCCGGCTCGATCGCGCGAAAAAGTCCCATGGCCGCTAGGCCTCGCCTTTCGCCGCGGCGTTCCGCTGCCGGGCCGCTTCGTACAGCACCAGCGATGCGGCTACTCCCGCATTCAGCGACTCAACCGTGTCCGCCATCGGAATCGTAATCACCGCGTCCGCTGCCCGCGCGACTTCCGCCGGTACGCCGCTGCTTTCGTTGCCCACAAAAATCGCCGCCGGCTCGCGCAGATCAGGCTCCCCCCCGCTCTCCCTGCGCGCCGAACTCGCCGCATAAATCTGCACCTGCGCGATTTTCAATTGTGCGAGCACCACTGGAATCGCCATTCCGCGCAGCAGCGGCAGCCGCAACGCCGACCCTGCCGACGCCCGCAGCGCTTTCGGCGACCACGGATCGCCCGTTCCTCGCGTCGCCACGGCGCCAGTCGCCCCAAAAGCCTCCGCCGACCTCAAAATCGTCCCCACGTTGCCCGGATCCTGCACCGCCGCGAGCACAATCACCAGGGGCGGAGCCTTGCGCAGCGCACCCGGGCCGCGCAGCACATCTTCGAAATTCCAGACGCGCTGCTTGAAAAGCGCCGCCACACCCTGCGGTGATTCCGTTCCCGAGACGCCTTCGAAAAGTTGATCGGTCGTCCGCAGCACGCGTGAGCTCGGAATCCCCGCATCGCTCGCCCCCGCGGCACGGAAAATCTTGGCCACCGCCCGCTCGCCATCCGCGCTCACTAACAGCGCTTCGGCCTCGAGCCCCGATCGCAGCGCCTCCTCGATCAGCTTGGGGCCTTCGACCCCAATCGCCTCGCCGTCCCGCGGTCCGGTCCCGCGCAGGGCCGACCGAAACTGCTTCAGCCATTTATTGTCGCGACTTGTGATTACGTCCGGCATGTCGTCCCGCACCAGCCTAAACCACTTCGCGCAGCGCTGGCAAACGGCGCCGGATCGACGGCCGCGCCAAGTTAGTTCATCGATTGGCCGCTTCAATCGGCCGCATAAATCCATCCGTCTTGCATCCCCCGCGGACCCTATGCTACTTTCGCTTCGGGTCACGGCGCGCGCGCCGACACTGAACATTGTCTCCGTCTCCTGAAATCCTCAAGGTCTCTTCGGAAGCGCCCGAGTCGCACGTCATCGACTACGCAGCGAGCTTCGTTCGCCGCGGGCGCGTCATCGCCATTCCCACGGACACGTTTTACGGCTTGTGCGCGGATCCTTTCAATCTCTACGCTGTCGAACGGGTTTTTCTGCTGAAGGGCCGCCCGGAAACGCGGGCGCTTCCGATCCTTGTCAATTCGATCGAGCAGGCCGTCACGCTGGTGCGCGACGTTCCGGACGCGTTTCTGACGCTGGCGCACAAATTCTGGCCCGGCGCGCTCACGCTGGTCGTCGAAGCGACGCACCGCCTGCCGCTCAAAGTTACCGGCAACACGGGCCGCGTCGCGCTCCGCTGGGCCGACTCGCGCATCGCCGCCGCCCTGATCCAGGCCGCTGATTCGCCGGTGACGGGCACCAGCGCCAATCTCTCCAGCCAGCCGTCCTGCACCAATCCCGAGCAGATCGTCGAGCAGTTGGGCGACCGCCTCCCGCTGATTCTCGACGCGGGCGACACCGGCGGAACGCTCGCCTCCACCATCGTGCGCATCGACGGCGACGACTGGTCGATCGCCCGCCAAGGCGCCATCCCCGACGCCGAAATCCACAAAGTTTTCTTCTGATTGCCGACGGGTTCGCTGATAATTCCGTCGGCCAAATTTCGGTTGCTCCAAGAATCCTTGTCGATGCCGCCGTGAATTCTCCGCGCGCCACAACCGGTCTCGAAGTGAAAGTTAGTCTATGACGGCGCACGCGCGACCCGCGATTGGCACCGTCTTCTGCAACCGTGGCAGTGTGGGGTCTTCTTCAGGCGCGTCAACTCGGAAACCTGCGTTTCGGCGGATGGCATCGCCTTTGGCCGAATCCGCGACAGCACATTTTGGCTGTTCGACCGTCTGGCCGATGCGCGCGTGTTTTGCGAGACCTGCGTTCGCGAGCACCCTGAAATCTGCGGCGAGATTTACGACGATCGCGGCAAAGCCCGGCCACCGCTCGTCCTGGTGCTGGCGCCACAAGCGGCCGCGCGGGACGAACTCGGCCCCTCCGCCGTCCGAAATCGAAAGCTCCTCGCCACTCTGCTAATTCTGTGCTCCGTCCTGCTTTTCTGGTGGGACTGGCGCACGGGCGGTCGGCTCGTGCTGCCGATGTTTCTCGGCATCGCCATGATTCTAGCGGCGCTTAGAATTCTGCACATGAATCTCGCGCGAACCGAGCGCGCGACCAGTGAGCAACAACGCATCCAAGCGCACTTGGCGCGGGAAAGGGAACAGAGCTCGCGGTGATTCCGCAGGTCCTGATCGCGCTGGCAGTCATCCTCGCTGTCGCGCACCTTTTCGGTGCGCTCTTCCGGCGCATAGGCCAGCCGCCCGTCGTTGGAGAAATGATCGCCGGAATATCACTCGGGCCGTCGCTGCTGGGCCGCGTCGCCCCGGCACTATCGGCCCATCTGTTTCCCGCGACGATCGTGGCGTTTCTTTCTGTAATTTCTCAGCTCGGCGTGATCTTGTTCATGTTCCTCGTCGGAGTCGAATTCGATATTGACTGGCTTCGCCGCCAATCGCGCTCTTCTTTCGTCATTTCCCAAGCAAGTATTGCCACTCCGCTCCTGCTCGGGGCAGCGCTGGCGGTCTGGCTCTATCGTCCGTTCGGCCCTCCGGCGTTCTCGCTCGCCGAGTTCGCGCTGTTCATCGGCGTGGCCATGTCCATCACCGCGTTTCCCGTGCTCGCGCGAATCCTCCGCGACTTGCGCCTCAACCGCACCCGACTCGGCATGACGGCTCTGACGGCGGCCGCGCTGGGTGACATCACCGCCTGGTGCCTGCTCGCCTTCGTCATCGGAGTCGTTCAGTCTGAGCCGGAGCGAATCTTTCGCACCGTCGCTCTCGCCGCCGCGTTCATCGCGCTGATGTTTCTCGGCGTCCGTCGCCTCTGCGCCTGGATCGTTCGCAAGCATGCGCGGAAACAGTTGCCGCCCGCCGTGCCCGCCCTGCTCGCTTGCGTGGGTCTCGCGCTCGCCTCGCTAGCGACCAGCCGTATCGGAGTGCACGCCCTTTTCGGGGCTTTTCTCTTGGGCGTAGTCATTCCGCACGATTCCGTGCTTGCTCGCAACCTGAGCACAATCCTTGGCAGCCCGGTCCGGGCTCTCCTGCTACCCGTATTTTTCGCATCCACCGGATTATTCACTGAGATGGGCCTGCTGCGCGGTCCGCGCGCATGGACGGTGTGCCTGGCGATCCTGGCGGTCGCCTCGCTTGGAAAGATTGGCGGAAGTTACCTCGCCGCGCGCCTGACTGGTTCGCCGCCGCGCCCGGCTGCCGCGCTCGCCGTTCTGATGAACACGCGCGGACTCATGGAGCTGATTGTGCTGAATGTCGGTTTGAAGCTCGGGATACTCTCGCCGGCGCTCTTCGCCATGTTCGTAATCATGGCTGTGGTCACGACATTTGCCACCGCGCCCATCCTACAGATTGTCGCGCGCCGAGCGCCTCTCGATTCCGAAGCAACGCCTTAGGCGCAAAAATCGCCAGCGCGACGCGACTCCGCGCCTCGCGCGGCTCACTTCAATTGGGCCCCGGTCAGAAAATCGTAGTTTCCTCCGGGCGACATTGCAATTCCGGACACCCGCCCGCGATGCACGCAAACGTTGTCGTTAAACCACAAATTGATATACGGCTCGTCGACGGCGACGATCTTCTGGATCTCGGAAACGATTGCCTTCCGCGTCTCGCGGTCCTCCTCCACGCGCTGGCGGTCGATCAGCGCATCGAGCGAGGGATTGTCGTAGTGCCCGCGGTTGAATCCGTTCGGCGGCATTCTCTTCGAGTTGAAGACCAGGTCGAAAATATCGGGATCGTTGTTCGCACCTAGCCACCGCAGCGTATAAAGCTGAAAACTGCCTCGGCCGATGTCCGCCTGCAGCGTCGCGTTTTCAAGAGGCCGCAGCTCGAGCGCCACGCCGACTTTGCTCCATTGCTCCGCAATCGCCTCGCTCAGCAAACGCACGGATTCCTCCGTGGATGTCTTCAGCGTCAGATGCATCCGCACGCCATCGGCGCCGCGCGGAAAACCCGCGGTATCGAACAGCTTCTCCGCCAGCGCTGGCTCGTAGCCGTATTGCTGAACATCGGGCTGGTAGGCCCAGTGATTCGGCGGCAGAAGCCCGGACGCGGCCCGGGCCTGCGATCGCAGCAGGTAGCGGATCAATGTCGCGCGGTCCGTCGCATACGCGAGAGCCTGCCGGACTTCGCGATGCGCCAGAATCGGATCGTCGAAGTTGAACGCGATGTAGGACACCACCGTCCCGGGCTGGTCCTCCGCGAACAGGTCCGGCTGCTTCGTTAGCGCCAGCACCATGTCAGGTGTCAGCGAGTTCACCCCGCCGATATCGGCGCTGCCCTTGCGCAACTCGAGCGCCCGCACGATCGCCTCCGGCACCACCTTGAACCGGACGCGCTCGATCTTCGGCGCCCCGCCGAAATAGTCCGGATTGCGTTCCACAACAATGTCCTCATCCTGCTCCATCTTCACCACCCGAAACGGCCCCGTCCCGATCGGATTCTGCGCCAGGGACGCGCCCGACCCCGCCGGCACGATCCCGAACGCCTCTTTGTCCATGTTCCAAAGAAAAGACGCCGACGCCTCGCGCAAATGAAACACCACCGTCGCGTCATCGGGCGTGTCGATCGACTGAATCAACAGGAATCCCCCGCGCTTGGGCGACGCTACCGCGCCGGAAAGGATCGAATCAAATGTGAACCTCACGTCCGCCGACGTGAACGCCCGCCCGTCATGAAACCTAACCCCGCGCCGCAGATGAAACACGTACGTCAGCGGGTTCGGCGTCTCCCACGATGTCGCCAGGTCGGGAACGATGTTCATCTGATTGTCGTGCGAAACCAGGCTGTCGAAGATCAATCCGTCGAGGTGCTGGGATTGCGCGTCCGTCCCGATCCGCGGATCGAGGTTGATCGGCATCGACTCGATCAAGAAATTCACCGTGTTCGCCTCGTAGCTGTCTAGCGAGTGCCCGCAGCCCGCGAGCGAAATCAAAATCGCGATCGCCGGCGCCATGAACACCAGTAGAAATCTCGTCGTCGCTACATGCCCCTGCTTTGATTCCGCCGGCCTCAAAGCGTGACTCCCGGTTCTTCACCACCCGCCCGCGCAATCTTTCCCAGCACCGCCGCCCGCTTCGCTCCCGTAGCCGAAGGCAAATTTCCCGGCCGCCCGTGATACGTCTCATACGCGAGGAGCGCAAAGCCGAACGCCTCCTTCGCCTCAGGGAGCACGCCAAACCGGGTCGCCGGCACCACCTCAATCCCTGGCAGCGATGCCGCCAGCTGCGCCATCATCAGCGGATTGTGCAACCCGCCCCCCGCCACGATCAGCTCCTCCACGTGTGCCCGCGGCAAAATGAATCGGCGAAAAGCGTCCGCGATCGACATCGCCGTAAAAATCGTCGCCGTGCGGATCAGGTCCGCCGCGCCCGCATGGTGCCGCTTGCCCCAGGTCAGTAATTCCTGCGCGTAGTTCGCGCCGAACAGCTCCCGTCCCGTCGATTTCGGCGGTTTCTGCCGCAGATAGGCCTCGCGCATGAGCCGCACCAGCAATTCCGGGATCGTGCGCCCGCTGAGGGCGATTCGCGCGTCCCGATCGAACTCCTCGCGCCCAAACGTCGTGCGCTCGACCAGCGCGTCCACGATCATGTTCCCGGGTCCGGTATCGAACGCGAATACGTCCTCGGGACGCGCATGCGCCGGGATCACCGTCACGTTCGCGATCCCGCCGATGTTCAGCGCCACGCGCCCCCGCAACGAATCACGGTAGAGCAGATAGTCGGCGAAGGGAATCAACGGCGCGCCCTGTCCTCCGGCAGCCATGTCGGCGGGACGAAAATCTCCAATCGTGGTGATTCCGGTGCGCGCGGCGATCACGCTGATATCCCCGATCTGCAGCGTCGAGGGTATCCGCAGCTTGCCGTGGTACTTCGATTTGATTCCCTGATGGAAGATCGTCTGCCCGTGCGACCCGATCAGAGACACGTCGTCCGGGGCCACGCGCCATTTCTTGCAGGCATTCATCACCGCCCGCCCCAGCTCCTCGCCGAGCAGGAAATTGAGTTCGCTGATTTCGGCGGCGGGGATCTCCGCGCCATTGGCGACGCGCAGGATGCGCTCGCGCACGTAGGGCGGAAAGGATGCGTGGCAGTGTCCCGCGAGTTTCGCAGTCAGCGAGGGCGGCGCGCCCGAAATTTCAGCCAGGGCCGCGTCGATGCCGTCCGCCGAGGTGCCGGACATCATCCCGATCACTTTCATCGTGGGGGCCGTCATGCGGGGTGCCTCACGCGAGCTGTTTTTGGAGTGCCGCCAGAAGATTAAGCGCCTCAAGCGGCGTGAGATGATTTAAATCAGCGTTGCGCAGCGCATCAAGCACGGGCTGATCGATTTCCGCGAAAGCCGTTTGCAGGGGTTCTGGTACTGCTGCGGGAGAAAGACCGGACGGTGTTGTGGACGAGGCCCCGAACGAAGTCGGGGACAAAGCCGTCGAGCCCGCGACACCGGGGGAGAGTTCGTGCGCCAGCTCTTCCTCGCTGCGCTCGTGGCGCTTTAGAATTTCGCGGGCGCGGGCGATCACCGCCGGCGGCAGGCCCGCCAGACGCGCCACTTCGATCCCGTAACTCTTATCGGCGCTCCCCGGCTCGACGCGTCTGAGGAACACGATGTCGCTTCCGGCTTCCTCGACCGACACATGCACGTTCTTGACGCCCGATAGGAGTTCTTCGAGGTCGGTCAGTTCGTGATAGTGCGTCGCGAACAGGGTCCGCGGGCGCGCGCCGCCGTGCAAGGCTTCGACCACGGCCCAGGCCAGCGACAGCCCGTCAAACGTGGCCGTTCCGCGCCCCACCTCATCGAGCAGCACGAGGCTCGCCGGAGTCGCCGTATTCAGGATCGCCGCCACCTCGCTCATCTCCACCAAGAAAGTCGACCGCCCCCGTGACAAATTATCCGACGCCCCGATGCGGGTGAATACGCGGTCGATCAGCGGAAGCTTCGCCTTCGCGGCAGGAACGAACGACCCGATCTGTGCCAGTATCGACAGCAGCGCCGTCTGGCGCAGATAGGTCGATTTGCCGCCCATGTTCGGCCCGGTAATCAAGAGCAAGAATGACGACCGGTCTTCGAGATACAGATCGTTGGGGACGAAACGCTCACCGCGCTCTTGGAGCAATTTTTCGATTACCGGATGGCGCCCGCCGCCGACCAGGGTTTCGCCGCGCGGACCTTTCTTCGCCGGTTCGTTTTCCGAGAATTCCGGACGCGTATAGTTGCGCGCCGCGGCGATGCGCGCGAAATTCACCAGCACGTCCAACTGCGCGATCGCCGCGGCCGACCGGCGCACACGCCCGGCTTCGCGGGCAATTGATTCCCGGATTTCGCCATATAGCCGCCGCTCGATTTCCAGCACGCGCTGCTCGGCCGACAGAACCCGTCGCTCGTATCCGGCCAGCTCGGGAGACGTGAAACGTTCGGCGTTCGCGAGCGTCTGTTTTCGTTCGTAGTCTTTTGGCGCCAGCGGCAGATTGGGCTTGGAAATCTCGATGTAGTAGCCAAACACCTGATTGTAGCGAATCTTGAGCGACGCGATCCCAGTGCGCTTCCGCTCGCGTTCCTCCATCGCGGCAATGGTCTGTCGGCCGTCGGTCAGGATCGCCCGGAGCTCGTCGAGTTCCGCATCAAAACCCTTGCGAATCACGCCCGCGTCGCTCGCAAGCGCCGGCGGGTCGTCCGCGATCCCTCGCGCGATCAGATCGCGGACGTCGGCAAGCTCGTCCATCTGAAGTAACTCGCTTAGCCGGCCAGCCTCTCTTGGCCGGGCCTCGGCGCTGGAGCGTGACTCAGGCTCCAGTAGCCGGCGCAGGCAGGGAATCCTTTGCAGAGAAGTCTTGAGGGCGACGAGGTCCCGGGGCGACGCAATCCCCAGCGTGATCCGGCTCATCAGCCTTTCAAGGTCCAGAATCCCGCCCAGTTCCTTGAAAAGCTCTTCGCGCGCAATCGTGCGAGATTTCAGCTCGCCCACGGCATCCAGACGCGTTGAAATCTCCTCGAGTGAGATTTCGGGCCGCAGAATCCATGTCCGCAGCAGTCGCGCCCCCATCCCGGTGGCAGTCTCATCCATCGCTCCGAAAAGCGTCGCCGTCGGCGCGTCGCCCTGAGCCGGCTCCACCAGCTCCAGATTCCGCGCCGTCACCTGATCGAGAACCATGGCGTCCTGCTGCTCGTAGTAGGCAATGCGGTCGATATGTTCGAGCCCCGTCCCCGCGGGCCGCAACCCCGGAACCTTCGAGGCATCCTTGGAATCCCGCGCGCCGATCGCGGACGTCTCCCGCAAGTAGTGCACGATCGCACCCGCCGCCGCCGTCGCCTGCGGGTGCCCCGCAAGCCCGAATCCCTCGAGCGCCATCACCTGAAAATGCTCCTCCAGCTGCCGCGTGGCGTAGCTGCGTTCGAAAACCCAATCCTCCAGCCGGGTCTCGATCGATTTTCCCTGCGAGTCCCACAGTGTCGGGTTGGCCCGCCGGTCGTCGGGAAACAGGGTCACCGGACGCGCCACCAGCACCTCGCGCGGCCGCAAAATCTCCAGCTCATCCTGCAACCGCGCTTCAGCCTTTTCGCCCGTGAATTCCGTGGCCCGGAACTCGCCGGTTGAAAGGTCCACATATGCGAGCCCCACGCGCGCCTCGGCCTGCCGCCCCGCCTTTGACGAACTTGTCGGCCCCGCATTGGAAGGACCGCCGGCCGCCGCAGCATTCGCCGCCGCGCTCGCCGCTTTGGCGTGCACCACGGCCGCCAGAAAATTGTTTTCCTTCGCCTCGATGAGTCCCGTGCCCATCGCCGTCCCTGGCGTCAGCACACGGATCACCTCGCGCCGCACGATCTTCTTTCCCGGCCCGGGCTCCTCCATCTGCTCGCAGATTGCGACCTTGTGCCCGGCGCGGATCAGTTTGGCAATGTAGTTTTCCGCGGCATGGTAGGGAACCCCGCACATCGGCACGGGCTCGCCCTTTTCCTTGTTCCGGGCCGTGAGTGTTATCTGCAGGACGCGCGAGGCCAGCACCGCGTCCTCATAGAACAGCTCGTAGAAATCACCTAGCCGGAACAACACCAGCGCGCCCGCATGCTGCTTTTTCACCGCATGATACTGCTGCATGAGCGGAGTTGTAGGTTCCGTTGCCAATGACCCTCGCCAATTACTCCTGCTAAAGACCGCCGTCTCCCAAGTCGAGCGATTATGCGGGCTCGCCCTCACCCGCGCAACCTCCATCCCAATCTTACCTCGCAACTTTTCCGCCATTCCCAAGTCAAACTCCTCTTTCCCGCAGCGCGCTTGAGGCCCCGTGCAGGCATGTGCGGTAAACCGTTTCGCGCCGCGGCTCGCGCGATATACTCAGCCATGGCCTCGCAACCAGAAACTGAAATAAAGCTGCGTGTCGACGACCTGGCGGCCCTGATCCGCAAACTCAAGCGCGTCGGGGCCCACTGCCACGGCCGTATTCTCGAACGGAACACCCTCTTCGACACCCCCGACTCCGATTTCCGCCGCCGAGGCCGCCTCCTCCGCCTGCGAATCGAGACCCCCGCCCGATCCTCGCTCGTCGCGGCAGGCCGTGCTCGCGCCTGCCTAACGTCAAAGCAGGCCGCCGCGGCCTCCGCGCCCGCCGGTTACAAGCAGAACCTCGAATCCGAGGCTTCCGTCTGGGCCCCTCAATACTCCATCGCGCGATTTCGCGCCCTCGGTTTCCGGCCCGCCTTCCGCTATGAGAAATTCCGCAGCAGCTTCCGCCTGGGCCGGCTGCACCTGGATCTCGACGAAACTCCCGTCGGCGCGTTCATCGAGCTCGAAGGTCCTTCCCGCTGGATCGACCGCACCGCGCATGCCCTCGGCTACTCACGCCGGGACTACATCCGCGGCACCTACTGGGACCTTTACGCCGCCGATTGCCGTCTTCGCGGCAAAATTCCGCGCGATATGCTCTTTCACGCATAAAAAATCGGTAACACGCGCACTCTACGCTTGACAAACCCTCGCGCAGCCGTTACTTACTCCAACGGGGAGTAACGCAGCATGGACGAGCGTTCGCCCAATTCGGAGCCTGACGGTAGTCGCCGCGCCCGGCATTCAGCAACCGCCGGATATTGCGCCCCTGCCATCGCGCTCGTGTTTGACCGCCCCTCGCGGCTTGTCCAGCGCATCGGGCCCGTGCCTGAAGCGCGTCTCGTCCGCGCCGATTGGATGTTTGGCAACAGGGAGGCGAGACCCGGCCTGCGCTAGACCTACGGTGGGATTTCTATCCGCCCGTGGCCCGGCTGCACCGCCGGTCCCGGGCTTTTTTTTCGCTATCCGATAGCGATCCTGCACCGGTCGCCAGGCGACGGGCGAAGGGTTCGAGCGGTTCGCACGAGTTCTACCAGGAGCGCGCATGCTTCACGCCACAGAAATCATCGGCGCCGACACCTACGACGTTGCCGGCAACTTCGTCGGCCGCGTCAAGGAAATGTTCATCGTCCCCGACGAGCAGGCCAACCGCATCTCGCGCCTGCTCATCGGCCGCGGCAAATACCGCCCGCTCGTCGCGCGCTTCGACCAGATCGACTCCGTGGCCCCCGGCCGCGTCAAGCTCACCACCGACGAGTCGGCGCTTGAGCTTTATAACCCCAGTGACTCCTGGCTCGCTGTACGAAAAGACCTGCTCGACCAGCAGATCATTGACACCAACGGCCGCAAAGTCGTCCGCGTCAACGATGTCGAGCTCGCCGATTCGCGCGTCAACGGCAACACCGAGCTCCGACTCACCCAGGTCGACGTCGGATTGCCCGGCGCCGTCCGCCGCCTCCTGCAAGGCGTGGTCCCTCCGATGGGCATCCGCCGCATCCAGCAGAAGCTTCCGCGCCGCGCGATCCTGTGGGAGTTCGTCAACCTCATCGAGCCCGATCCGCTGCGCCGCGTGAAGCTGCGCCTATCCAGCGCCAAGCTCTCGCAACTCCATCCGGCCGACCTCGCCGACATCATGGAGGAGCTCTCGCCCGCCGAGCGCCAGTCGATCGTCGATTCGCTCGACGAGCAAACCGCCGCCGAGACGCTCGCCGAGCTCGACAAGCGCCTGCAGACGCAAGTGGTCGAACAGCTCGACCCCGAAAAGGCCGCCGACATCCTCGCGGAGATGAATCCCGACGAGGCCGCCGACCTGATTCAGAGCCTCGACTCCGCGAAGTCCCGGGAAGTCCTCGAGGAAATGGAGCACACCGACGCCGCCGAAGTGAAACAGCTCATGAAGTTCGACGAAAGCACCGCCGGTGGCATGATGAATACCGAAATCGTCGTGGTCGGCGAGGACGCCACGCGCGGCGAGGTGGTCGACTACATCCGCTTCCACGAAATTGCCCTCGACCAGCTCGACAACGTCGTGCTCATCAACAAAGATGCCGGCCTCGCCGGCACGGTTCCCGTGGCGCGCCTAATTCTGGCCGACGCCGAACAGCGCATGGCCGAACTAGCGTTTCAACCGCTCGTCTCCATCAAGCCCGACGCGAGCGATAAGGAAGTATTCGAAATTTTCGACAAGTACAACTTGCGCAGCCTCGCGGTGGTGAACGATGAAAGCCAGCCGATCGGCGCCATCACCGTGGACGACGTAGTAAGCCGCATGCGCTCGCAGCTTTAATGGCTCTGGACTACTCTGAACTCGCGACTCTGAACTGAATTCGAAATGAACACCTGGATCACATTGACGACGACCGTCGAACGCCTCGCCAAACGCGGCAGGGAGTTCGGCCGCAATTCGCGTACGATTCGCCGCCGCCTCGCCGTTTTTTTCGCCGTTGTCGGCCCGGGCTTGATCACCTCCAACGTCGACAATGACGCCGGCGGCATCGCCGTTTACACCACCTCTGGCGCTCAATTCGGCTACGCGCTGCTCTGGTCCCTGATCCCCATGACCATCGCGCTCTACGTCAGCGAGGAAATGTGCGCGCGCATGGGCGTGGTCACCGGTAAGGGCCTTTCCGACCTCATCCGCGAGGAGTTCGGCTTCCGCTCTACGTTCTTCGTCATGATCGCCGCGTTTCTCGTCGACCTCAGCAATACGGTCGCGGAATTTGCCGGCGTGGCCGCGTCGATGCAGATCTTCCACATCAGCAAATACGTGTCCGTGCCGCTGGCCGCCATCGCCGTCTGGGTTCTGGTCGTGCGCGGCAGCTACCGCCAGGTCGAGAAAATATTTCTGGT
>Ga0209007_1000165_pt1 | contig 37810 bp, 23 predicted proteins | sample JacPinW_OM1H0_O2_FD_187961 | JGI IMG/M metagenome (GOLD analysis project Ga0209007, IMG submission 187961) | Forest soil microbial communities from Algoma, Ontario, Canada - Jack Pine, Ontario site 1_JW_OM1H0_O2 (SPAdes) (version 2) | ecosystem: Environmental > Terrestrial > Soil > Boreal... | reverse complement strand
ATCTTTCCTCACGCCCGCTGGCGACGGTCCTACGGAACGAGCCCCAAGGCGCCATCATCGCGCAAGGCTTCTACTACTCGTTCTCATCCGTCTTTTTCTATCTCAACCGCGACGGCTGGTTGCTCACCGCCAAGCGCGCGAATCTGGAATACGGGTCGCATGCTCCCGGCGCTCCGGCAGTTTTTTTGGTCGATTCGCAATTGCCTGCTGTGTGGAGTCAGCCGCAGCGCTACTACCTGCTGACATTCGCCGCCGACCTGCCGCATTACCAGGCCCTGATGCCCGGAGCGGAACTCGACGTTGTGGCCTCCAGCGGTGGCAAGCTCATCCTGACCAACCATCCGTTGACTTCTTCCGCTCCACCGGCTCCGAGTCCTGCTACCGCGCCGTCCAATTGATGTACTACAATGAACCCATGAGTACCGAGAATCGCCCGGTCGCCTACTCCATCGTCGTCCCGCTCTATAATGAGCTCGAAAGCGTTCCGCAGCTTTACGTCAAAATCATCGATGTGATGGACGCGATTGGCGAGCCGTTTGAGATCGTTTTCATCGACGACGGCAGCAAAGACGGCACCTTCCGCCAGCTTTCGGAGATCGCCCGCGACGATGCCCGGGTTCTCGCCGTGCGCCTCCGCCGTAATTTCGGCCAGACCGCCGCGCTGAAAGCCGGCTTCGATCACTCGCAGGGCGAGATCGTCATTTCGATGGACGGCGATCTGCAGCACGATCCTGCGGAAATCCCGCGCTTCATCGAAAAGATGAAGGAAGGCTACGACATCGTCAGCGGCTGGCGCGTGAAGCGCACCGACAATCTGTTCAGCCGCCAATTCCCAAGCCGTGTCGCCAATCGACTGATGGCCAAGCTTTCGCGCGTGGACCTGCACGACTTTGGCACCACGTTCAAAGCCTATCGCCGCGAAATCCTGAACGAGATCAATCTCTACGGCGAGCTGCACCGTTTCATTCCGGCGCTGGCGAGCTGGGCCGGGGCAACGATCGCGGAGGTTCCGGTCACGAATATTCCGCGCCAGAGCGGCAAATCGAATTACGGCATCTCGCGCACGATCCGCGTGCTGCTCGATCTGATCAGCGTGAAATTCCTGCTCGATTATTCGACGCGGCCGCTCCAGCTTTTCGGTTTGCTCGGTCTCGCCGGACTGGGCGCCGGTGGCGCAATCGAGATCTGGGCCTTCATCCGCAAGGTTTTCTTCCACGAAAGCCTGATGCTGGCCCACGGGCCGCTGCTGCTTCTCGGCATAGCCTTGCTGATCGGTGGTATTCAGTTTTTCGCCATCGGTCTGATCGGCGAGCTGCTCACCCGCACCTACTACGAATCGCAGAACAAGCCCGTCTACTCCGTGCGCGAGCTTGCCGGACGCCGCGGCAACGCGCGCCGCAGCGAGCCTCCTCGAACGGCCGGCGCCGGCCGCTAGAATGCCGGGCGAAGGCTCGTCGTCGGCTGTTTCCACCGAACCCATGCCGGAAATCGCCTCACGCGAACATCCCGCGCGAAAAATATTTTGGCTGCTCGTGCGACTGGCGATCGCGGGCGTACTGCTCGCCTACCTCGCCAGGTCCGGTTACATCAGCTTGCGGGCTCTCTCAAGGCCGTTCACCGCCTGGCCCATAGCTCTTGCCGCCATCGCGCTGATCCTGATCGATATTGCGCTCATGGCGCAGCGCCTGATCTGGATGTTCCGGCCGATCGACCTACGGCTCTCATTCGCGAAATCGTTTCAAGTCGCCCTGGTCAGTTTCTTTTTCGCAGTCTTTCTTCCGGGTGCCACCGGGGGCGATCTCTCTCGCCTGTATTACGTCGCGAAAGACCAGAAAACTCGCCGCTCGGAGATCGTTATCGTTTCGCTGTTTGAGCGCGGTATCGGCATGCTCTCGCTGCTGCTCCTGCCCCTGCTGTTCGCACCGTTCTTCGCGCGGGACATCGCCGCCACTCCCGCGCTGCGCGATCTGCTAATCGTTTCCGGAGTCCTTTCCGCGATTTTCATCTCCGGATTCTTCGCGTGCGTCTGGTTCCAGCCACGGATGGAAAAAATCGCCCACGCCGTTTTCGGCATCCTGCCCTGGAAGGAATGGTACGGGTTGGTGATCCGGACGGTAGGCGGCTATCGGACAAGTCTGGGCACCGTGGGCGCCGCGCTGGCCATTTCGATCCTTGCCAACTCACTGACGGTGATCGGCATGGTTCTCGCCGTGCTCGCCCTTGATCCCTCCGCGCTCAACCTGAAGATGTCTCTGGTGATCCCGCTGGGCTTCGTGGCCAACTGTCTGCCGTTCACGCCCGGGGGCCTGGGCGTTGGCGAGGCGGCGTTCAATTCGCTTTTCGCGATCGCCGGCCTGCGTGGAGGAGCCGAAGCTCTGATCTGCTACCGCGTGTGGGCGGCGCTGGTCCGTCTGCTCGGCGTGATCTTCTATCTGCGTGGCATCGAGCGTGTTTTCGGGCACCGCTCCGACGGCGCCCCGGGCGATCCGGCCGCCGTCGCTCGCCCCTAACTCTCTTATTCTCCATTCTGATCGGTTCGATCACGCGTTATGCGATACGACTCAGATAAGAAAACTCTGTTGTGAGTCTTTCGCGCTGCGGGGTAAAACGTTACAATCAGAAACGGGCAGAAGTCGGGGCAATCTTAATAACAATTTAAGGAATCGATTTCACTGGAGGCTTCATGAGAATTGCCGTGCTGGGGGGAGATGGCTACTGCGGTTGGGCGACAGCGCTGTATCTGTCGCAAAAGGGCCACTCTGTCGCTATTATCGACAACTTCATCCGCCGGCAGTGGGACTTCGAGCTGGGCGTACAGACGCTCACGCCGATCCAGCCGCTTCCCGATCGCCTCCGCGCCTGGCACGAGCACACCGGCAAGAAGATCGACCTGCTGATCGGTGACGTGACCGATTACGAGTTCCTCGCCGAATCGCTCAACGAGTTCAAGCCCGAAGCCGTGGTCCATTTCGCCGAGCAGCGCTCGGCTCCGTATTCGATGATTGACCGGCGTCACGCCGCGTTCACGCAGGTGAATAACGTGGTCGGCACGCTGAACCTGCTGTTCGCGCTGCGCGAATTCCACCACGATTGCCACCTGGTGAAGCTCGGGACGATGGGCGAGTACGGCACGCCCAATATCGACATTGAAGAGGGCTACATCGAAATCGAGCACAACGGCCGCAAGGACGTGCTGCCGTATCCGAAGCAGCCCGGCTCGTTCTACCACCTCTCGAAGGTGCACGACAGCCACAACATCATGTTCTGCTGCCGGGCCTGGAAGCTGCGCGCCACGGATTTGAACCAGGGCGTGGTCTACGGCACGGTGACGGACGAAACCGCGCTCGATGAAGCGCTCATCAACCGCTTTGACTACGACGAAGTTTTCGGCACGGTGCTGAACCGATTCTGCGCGCAGGCGGCGGTGGGCCATCCCCTGACCGTGTACGGCAAGGGCGGGCAGACCCGCGGCTTCCTCGACATTCGCGATACGGTCCGCTGTATCGAGATCGCCTGTACGCATCCAGCGGCGCCCGGTGAATTCCGCGTCTTCAATCAGTTCACCGAACAGTTCTCCGTTCTCGATCTCGCGTACAAAGTGCAAGCCGCCAGTAAGAAAATGGGTCTCAAGGTCGAAATCGACCACCTGCCCGATCCCCGCGTCGAGGCCGAAGCGCACTACTACAACGCCAAGCACTCTCAACTGATCGACTTGGGTCTAGAGCCGCATCATCTGTCGGATTCCCTGCTTGATTCGCTGATGAACATTGCCATCGAGTACCGCGACCGCATCGATTCGTCGCTGTTCATGCCGCAAGTGAACTGGCGCAACGCGCGCAACGATCGCCATCGCCAGTTGGGTGCCACCGCACCGGCGATTACCGAGACCCGCTCGGCGGGATCGAAGTAGCGAAAATCCTTCTTTGGTTGGCCCGACCGGGCGGCGGCGTGGACTCGAATCGTGAGTCACGTCGCATGCGTGCATTCCTTTTTTTTAATCACCTACGCCGGAAATGACTTTGCCTGGTGGGTCACTTCGTTCCGGCGGCACTTCGATTGAACCCTGGGAGGGTTCCGGTACAACGACACGCGAGGTGGCATGTTTCGACAGGCAGGGAGGAGCGCGAGTCGAAACTCAAGATTTCGCGACGCGTTCGCAGACGAGGCGTGCGGCTTTTACGGCGCCGACAACTTTTCCGGAAAAAATGTGGATCTCGCCCGGCGAGGTTTCCTGAACGTAGAGCGTGCGGCGGTCGGAGATCGGATTGTTTTCGACGACACGAATCGTGAAGCGCGAGCCAATGTAGATGGCCTCCTTCGAGGCGGGGACTCCGAGCATGGAATCCCTGCGCATGGCTTCGAAACGGCTGAAATCGATTTTTTCCCACCCCGGGCCATTGAGCATGTGCGCGAACGGCTCAGGAATCGGGTCGTTGGGATTGTTGGTGGTCCAATGGTTCGTGTTCTTCGCCGACCCGAAGAGGGATTTTTCCAAGCTGCCGTATGGATCGAAAGCAGTGAACGGGCCGTCGACGATCACCAGCGAAATGTGTTGAAGGACCGGCGGCAACTGGATCAGGATTTTCTCGGCGACTTGATATTTCGCATTCGGAAAAAGGCCCAGGCTTGGGCCGAGGCCGTATGTGGCCCAGACGATGAAATCGTAGCCCGGTCGCTCTTCCGCCTTTAAGGCGCGCTTCTCGAACGGAATGCTCAACCTCGTGATCTGCGAAATGACGGTGTCTCGCAATGTGTCTGGATCGTAGATCTGCTCGTCGACTTCGTAGCATTTGTCGATAAACCCGAAATCCATCCATTCTGGCCGCACCGGTCTGCAGGCAAGGCTGTACTGCGCCATCACTTTTTCGAAGAGCTCGGGCGGCGTGACGGAGCCTTCTTTGGGGATGGCGTAGTAGTGGCGGCTGTTGCGGACGATGGCGGGCGCGAAGGCCTGGGTGAATTCGGCGCGGGCTTCGAGCGTTTCGGCAATGGTTTCCGGGCTGCGCGGGTAGTGATAGCCGGAGTGAATCCGGTACTGGTTGATGACAGAGGTCGCGCGCAGAATGCCGAGCGGATCGAAGAGGCGAACGCCGTGGCCGGCTTCGGCGAGGCGGATCGCGATTGTGGCGCCGTAAATTCCAGCGCCGGCGATAGCGATTTTACTGCTCATGAGGACGCTTTCCGCGCGGCGACCAGCCGGCCTTCGCGGAGAAAATAATCGACGCCGCGCCAGCGAATTGTGCGGCGGGCGAAGCTGGCGATCCACATCATGAATGCCATGGCGTCCCACAGCGGAATCAGCGGCATTTTGTGCCAGATACCTTTCTGCTTCATGCCCCAGACGCCGATCATCCATGTGATCAGCACGCGGAACACAACGTACGCGCCCAGATAAATACCCGCGACCAACCAGGTCGGTTTCGCCGCGATGGCCACCAGCGCCCACGGCAATCCCCAGGTGAAGATCAGGCCGAAATGGCCCCAGGGGCGCATCAATCTTTGCACCGTCATCCAGCGGGTGCGTTTGTGCAGCAGATCGCTGAAGGTGTTGAAGTCGGCAACGGAGTGAACGATGTAGGGAAGCAGCTTCACCTCGTAGCCCTGTTCGGCTACGAGTTTTCCGGCGTACACGTCGTCCGCAGGACGATCCTCGATCACCCGGTAGCCGCCGTAACTTTCCACGGCTTTGCGCGTTGTCGCGATGGTCTGTCCGAACGTGACTTTCAAATCGTCCAGCTGCCAGGCGACCATCACCGGCGCAAAGAAATCGGAAATCATGCCGATGGTCTGGAGTTCCTGGACGAGATTGATTTCCTTGGTGGAGACGTACAGGCAGGTGGCGGCGCCGACTTTCGGATTGCGGAACACAGAAACGATGGAGCGAATGTAATCCGGGCCGACGCGCACGTCGCCGTCGGTGATGATGAAAATGTCGTACGCTGCTTCAGTTGTCAGGCGGTTGAGGCGGCCGACTTTGTCGTTGATGGCATCGCGGCCGGAGCCGAACAGCAGCCGGATTTTGCGGTCGGGAAATTCCTTGATGAGCTTTTCGAGCAGCGGCAGCGCGGGGTCGCCGGGATCGACGCAGAACACGATCTCGTATTCGGGATAATCCTGCCGGCAGAAGCTGGCGTAGTTTTCGTAGGCGTCTTCGTCGAGGCCTTTGATCGGCTTCAGGCAGCTGACCGGCGGCAGGAAGTCCGTGTTCGGCGTCGCGTGATGTTTCGCATTCTCGAAAAAACGAAACGTACTGAAGAGCGCGAGCACGTAATAGACGAGCGGAACCGCAGCGGCGGTCAAGACCAAATATTGGACGATCGCGAGAATCTTCTCACTCCTCGTGCGCCGGACGCAGTCGTTTCCCTGCAGCCGGACGGTAGGAAGTTGCGTCCCAGTCGCCGCACGCCCGGCCAGACGAGATCATTCCGCTTCAGGAAAAGGGAAATGCGGGAAATCGATGCTGCCACCGCGCGAAATTCTAGCATGAAACGGAATTTTTCAAGTGCAACGGTGCGGGCGGTACTAGGAGGAGCTGGAGTTAGTGAAAACTCCAAACCAAAATCCGCACGGAGGCACGGAGACACAGAGACAGGCTAGGATTTATTCCGGATCGTGCGCCCGATAGCTTCCTCCAAAGCGATCTTTGGCTTCCAGTTCAATTCTTCGCGGATTCGGCGGGTTGAGTAGTAACGCTCCTCGGAGGCGCGGATCATTTGGCGGCGGGAGAATGCACCCGCATCGGCCGGGATGAGGCGGGCTAGGGGATGGGTGATGGTCGCCGCCATCACGATGGGCTGGGAGGGCCAGAAGGTGGTTTTGGTTTTTGTGATGGCTGTTCTCGCGGCATGATATTGCCCGAGCGTGAGTCTTTCGTCGTCGAGGACGATGTATTGGCGCGAGTCGTTCTCCGGTTCCCGTCGGGCTAGCTCAACCGCATCGGCTAGATTTTCGATGTAGTTCAGCGGAAACGGTTGGTTGGGTCGGCCGAAAACGATGTCGAATGTACCGACGCGCGCGCCGAGAAGAGCAGTGGGGAGTGGCCTGCCGGGGCCGAAAACGATGCCGGGGCGGAGGATCGTTAGCGGCACGGAAGAGTGTTTCGCGAACCTTAGCGCGAGGCGGTCTGCTTCGATTTTTGATTGGGCATAGAAGTCGCGCTCTTCGGGTAGCTGGTCGAAGGGCGTGTCCTCGTCGATCCATTCATCGTCCCGGAGCGGTCCATACACGGTGATGGAGCTGAGGTAAATGATCCTGCGCGGTTTGGCGCGGAGGCTGGCTTGCAGGACGGCGTCGGTGCCGCGAACGTTGGCGTCGAAAAATTTCTGGCGCGAGCCGTGGGCGTCGACCATCGCTGCTGCGTGGATGATGATTTCGCCACCCTCGACGACGCGGCGGATGGCATCGGCATCAGCGACGTCGCCGGTGACGATTTCGACGCCTTGGGATGCGAGCGCGTCGGCGCGAGGGGAAGTGCGGGCCAGGACGCGAACTTGGGCGTCGTCGGCTAGGAGGCGCTTGACCAGCGCCTGACCGATAAAGCCAGTGCCTCCTGTTAGGCAAACACGCATATCTTAACTGGATCACCGGATTTGACCGCGGAAGCAGCTTCGGCGGCTAAAGCCGGTCTCGAATCGCGTTCCTCATGTTGCGGCTGTATCCGCGACCCACAAGGCGTTCTTTGCTGCGACGGCGCAGAGGCGACCATGGAGTTTAGCAACGATCAGGGGAAATCCGCATCGCCACGAGTGCGTGATTTTTGGTTTTTCAACCTGACCCACCGCTGAAAAGATTGTAGGATATTTGCGATGCTTGGGCGCTTCCTCTTAGCTTGTCTGCTGCTCATCCCGGCCGTTCCAATCGCGACGCGCGGATGCACTTGCTCGGATGCTTCGCCGGGCGCTTGTCCCGGCCTGCAGGCCGGCGACGTGGTGTTCGTGGGTACAGTGACGGCGGTTGAGGACATCGCGTACGCGCTCCCCAAGGCCGCCGACTCATCCGACCCAACTCCCGATCAGACCGGCAATGCCAGCACGAAGCCGCCAGCGCCGGATGCTTCAGTGAAAGCGGCCGCGACTGCCGATGCCATCGCGTCGCGGCTGACGCGCTACCATTTCCGGATCGACGAACGGTTCGCGCCCGCGCAGGCCTCGGCTCTGGCCGAAGAGATCGACATATTCTCCGGCGGGGAAGACGGCGACTGCGGTTATCGATTCCGGGCGGGCCAGCAGTATGTGGTCTTCACACACCAGGGCACGGAGGGTCGACTGTTCGCGACGATTTGCAGCGGCACACGTCCCGTGAACGACGCGAATGCGCTTCTGCCGCAACTGCGCGCGATGCGCAACGGGCAGCGCGTGGCGTCTGTGTTCGGACTGCTGCGGCGATCACAGCCGCCATTCCTGGCGCTGCCAGATGATCCCGACGAGCCTCTGGCCAACGTTTCGCTGAAGCTGCGGTCGCACGACGATCGGTTTGAGACAAGCTCGAATGCCGAAGGCGTTTACACGTTTTACGACGTGCACGCGGGCGAATACGATTTCACGGCGCGCCTGCCGGTACGCATGGAATTGACGCACCGCTCGCAGACCGGCGGGCTCGCTCGCTTCAAAATTCCGAATGGTGCGTGCTACGAATTCGACGTGAACGCGCTGCCGACCGGCCACATTCACGGCGCGGTGCTCGGTCCGGACGGCAAGCCGCTCGGGGTCGCATCGGTGGAGCTCTATCGCGCCGGCACCTACAATGACGCGAAGCCGGGGCTGTGGGGATTTCAGGGCGCGCAAGGACAGTTCGATCTGGATCACGTGGGGCCGGGCGAATACATTCTGGTATTCAACCGCATGAACCGCACGGACCCGAATTCGCCGTATCCGCGTGCGTTTTATCCCGGCGTGGGCGACGTGGCCGATGCGATGCCGATCACGCTGAAGGACGGCCAGCAATTGTCGAAAGTGAATATGACGGTGAAGGACGGCTATCCAACTCATCTGCTGCGCGTCCAACTGAAATGGCAAGGGGTACGTCTGCCCGGAAGCGTCACCATCATGGCGAAGGCCGATAATGGGGAGAATCCATCGGCGGAGAGGCTCGCCGACGGTTCCTATCAATTCACTTTGCTTGAGTCGGCGAACTACACGATATACGCGTGGGACGATTTGACGCCGCGGCGCCCAATGGCTGCGCGGCACAGGGGCTCGGATTCCGCGCTTCCGGCCCGAATGGACGCGCATCCGGTGAGCGTGGCCGGAGCCGATAAAGATACGAAGACGATTACGCTGACGTTTGTCAGTCCGATTGGCGATAAACCTGGAAAATAAACCTGGGAGCGAAATGATGAAAAGGTTTCTGAGCCTGAGCGCGATTGCGACGCTGCTGATCTTTTCCGGCCATGCTACCAAGGTGGCTGCGCAGGAGCCCGCGAAAGACGCGAAGCCGGCAGATGCGGGGAAGTCGGCCGACGCCGCGAAACCGGCGGAGGCTCCCAAGGAAGAGTCATCGGTGACGGAACACGCGGTGCGCATCGGCGATCAGACGATCAGTTACAAAGCGACGGCCTCGACAACATTGCTGAAAGACGATAAGGGTGAGCCGACGGCGCTAATGTATTCGACTGCGTACACGCGGAGCGACGGGAAGGACATGACCCAGCGGCCGATCGCGTTCATTTATAACGGAGGACCGGGTTCAGCGTCGGTGTGGCTGCACATGGGTGCGTTCGGGCCGCGACGCGTAGTGACGGACAACGCAGCGCCGACGCCCCCGGCGCCATATAAGCTGGTGGACAATAGCGAGTCGCTGCTCGACAAGGCTGACCTGGTTTTCATCGATCCGGTGGGGACGGGTTTCAGCCACGCGGTAGGGAAGGCCGAAGACAAGAATTTTTGGGGCGTCGATCAAGATGTGAAATCGCTGGCGCAATTCATCGTGACATACGTGAGCCGGAACAGCCGCTGGAACTCGCCGAAATTCTTGATTGGCGAAAGCTACGGAACGTTCCGGTCGGTCGCGCTGGGAAATTACCTACAGACGACCGATGGGATGTACATCAACGGGATCGTGCTGATCTCGAGCGTGATCGATGCGAGCTCGCTGGCATTTGCCACCGGCGACGACCGTTCGTACATTTTTTATGTGCCCACATATGCCGCGACAGCCTGGTATTACAAGCTGATCAAGGATCCGCCGGCCGATATCAACGTGTTTGTCGATCGCGCGCGGGAATTTGCCGGGGGCGAATATGCCGCGGCGCTGATGAAAGGCTCCCGCCTTACGGCCGCCGAGACGGAGGACATCGCGAAGAAACTCGCGGCCTTTACCGGGTTGAGCGAGGATTATCTGATCAAGGCTGACCTGCGCGTGGCGCTTCCGCAGTTTGACGCAGAGGTCCAGCGCAGCCGCGGGCTGGTAGTGGGACGCTACGATTCGCGCTATTCCGGCAATACCTACGATCTGCTGACGGAAAATTCGGAGTTTGATCCCTCGTTTACGGCGGTGGTGGGCGCGTTTACGGCGGCTTTCAACGGCTATGTGCGCGACGAATTGAAATTTGGGCAGGATAAGACCTACAAAGTGCTGCCGACGGAGCCCTCGCAGAACTGGGATTGGAAACACAACGCGGCTCCGGCAGGATTTTTCCCAAGCGCGCCGAATGTGGGGCCGGACATGATCCGGGAGCTGTTAGATAATCCGCATCTGCAGGTGCAGATCGAGAACGGTTACTTCGACAGCGCCACGCCTTTTTATGCCACCGAATACACCACGGATCATCTGCTGCTGCCGGCGGACGCGCGGGCCCGGATCAGCCTGAAATACTACGACTCGGGGCACATGATTTACCTGCACGACGAGGATCGCGTGAAGCTGAAGTCGAATATCGGAGCCTTTATGGATGGCGCGTTGAAGCACTAAGGGTTTCCCCCGGGCGCGCCGTGCTCGGCCGGACTTGGCTGGCCGTGAGGACTGTTGTGCCGTTGGTGTCGCATGCTTCCGCGGGCAGAGCGCGTCATGCTAGCCTTAGCGCGTGAGTCCTGCCCCAGCCGCGTCTTCCCAGCCGTTCGCTCTTCGTCTGAATCCTCATCTTTACGAGATCAATACTTGGTCTTGGCTTGAGAAGCTGGGCGCGCGTCTAGGCAGGACGATTACTCTCGCCGAGGTGCCGGATTCGGAGTGGGACGCGCTGGCCTGGTTGGGATTCGACGCCGTCTGGCTGATGGGTGTGTGGAAACGCAGCCCGGAGGCGCGAAGGATCGCGCTCGAAAAGGCCACCGCCCCGGACGGAGGTGCGCAATACGACCGCGCGCTGCCGGGCTGGAAGCCGGGAGACATCATTGCGTCTCCCTACGCTGTGGCGGACTACGTTCCTGACGCTCGGATCGGCACCTGGCAGGCGCTCGACGCCGTGCGCGCCAAGCTGCACGAGCGCGGCGTGGCGTTGGTTCTCGATTTTGTGGGCAACCATACGGCCCTTGATCATCCGTGGATCCGCAGGCACCCGGAATTTTACGTGAACGGTACGGCGGAGGATTATCAGCGCGATCCCACGAGCTTTTATCGCGTGGAAACGCCGCGACGCGTGTTTTATCTGGCGCTGGGGCGCGATCCCTATTTCCCTCCCTGGGCGGATGTGGCGCAGTTGAACCATTTTTCCGAGCAGATGCGCGCCGCGCAGCTGGCCGACCTGCGCACGATCGCGGCTCATTGCGACGGCGTGCGCTGCGACATGGCCATGCTGCACCTGAGCGATATTTTCGAAAAGGTCTGGGGCCATCTGCTGCGCGGGACCCCGGCGCCCGAGCAGGAATTCTGGCAGAAAGCGCATACGTCAGTGCCCGGGCTGATTCTGCTCGCCGAGGCATATTGGGGGACGGAGTCGCGCCTGCTCGATCTGGGCTTTTCCTACGTTTACGACAAGGGCCTTTACGATGCTGTGCGCGACCGAAGTATGGGCGACGTGCATGGACGTCTATCCGCACCCCTGGCGGATCAGAACGCGCGGGCACGCTTTCTGGAAAATCATGATGAGGAGCGCTGCGCCACGGTCTTTGGCGCGGACCGCCGCGTTGGTGTGGGATCGCTGATGGGATCTTTGCCGGGAATGCGCTTTTATCATCAGGGCGAACTTGAAGGCGCGAGGATTCACCTGCCGATCACGTTGCGGATTTCCGCGGAGGGGGACGTCGATCCTGCCGCGACTGCTTTTTTCGCGAAGCTTTTGCGGACCACGAAGGATCCCGTATATCACGGCGGCGAATGGAGTCTGCTGCCGGTGACGCCGGAGGGCGATGACACGGCCGGGAACCTGGTGGTTTATGAGTGGCGATCGTCGAAAGCGTGGAAAGTGATTGCAGTCAATCTGGCCGACGAAGCGTCGCAGGGCCGCGTGCATTTCCGAGAGGAGCCGTGGGCTGCGAAAGAGTACAGTTTTTACGACGAGCTCTACGACGTGCGCTATGTTCGCACCGCGGAGGAGCTGAGCAGCATGGGCCTCTTTGTCCGCCGCGAGCGATTCGACGCGCACTGGTTCAGCGTCACGCCGCTTTGAAATGCCGGGCGTTTGTTCATTCGGCTCGCTGCCTGCTGGCGAGTGCCGCACGCTGGAGTAATTCTGATATTCTTTTCGTCGTGTGGATTTCCAAATTTCTCGCCGTTTTTTTTGCCGCTGCATCGCTTCTAGCATTTGGCGCCTTGGATGCTGTTCGCGAGCAGCCGCTGCAGGCGCCGGCTTCTCCTGCGCAGGAAACGCCAGCACCGCCGGCCGTTGCTCCGCCACAGGCGCCGAATCCGCCTCCCGTGCTACCGTCGGCCGGACCGATCATCGTTCTCGATCCGGCGCATGGCGGCACGGATGCCGGCGCTCGCGGCGAAGCGGTCGCAGAAAAGGACGTCGTGCTGCAGATTGCGAGATCGGCACGAGTCACGCTCGAGCGGCAGGGCTACCACGTGGTGATGACGCGCAACGACGACTCGAATCCCTCGTATGACGATCGTGCGGCGATGGCGAACGGATATCGCGATGCGATTTTCGTCAGCTTGCACGTGGCTTCGACCGGCACGCCGGGCACGGTGAGGGCCTACTCGATGTTATTTGCCGCGCCTGCCGCGCCGCCCGGGGCGTTTGTTTCCTGGGCGGAGGCACAGCGACCGTACGTTGCCGCCAGCCACCGGCTGGCCGATTTAATTCAGGGTGAATTCGCTCAGGCCTTCGCGGGATCGCCGTCCCATTCGGAATCGGTGCCGGTGCGGGCGCTGCGCTCGATTACCGGACCCGCCGTGGCCGTCGAGACTTCGAGCATTTCGACGGAGACACCCGACGCGTTGACAGCGTCAGGTGAGCCTCTCGGCAACGCTATTGCGCGCGCGATCATGGCCTTCCGGCAGGCGGGAGAGAAATAATGCCGCGCGGCGCAAAAATAGCGCTGGGGCTGCTCGTGGTGGCCGTGATCATCGGGCTGATCAGTTTCCGGGGCATTCAGCGGCGCGTGAAGCATCTTGCGGAATTGCAGACCGCCGATGAAAAGGCGCGGCACGAGATTCTGGCGGCGCCCATCACCACATCCTCCGATGTCACCCAGGCCGCGAAAATCTATTGGGCAGCAGGGCCCGACCGTGTCGCGCCGGTCGAGGTCCCACTGCCGCTTTCGGCGAATCCGGTGGAACGCTGCCGGCAGTTACTCCATGAGTTAACGGTAAATCCACCGACGCCTGGCCAGCGCACGATTCCAGCCGATACGACAGTGATGGGTTTTTACATTTTGCCGGACGGGACAGCCATCGCGGACTTTTCCGACGCGCTTTCGTCCGAGATGCCATCGGGAATTCTGAGCGAAGCGATGGCCGTGGATTCCATCGCTCAGACGCTTGAGAGCAATGTGCCCACGCTGCACCGGTTGAAGATTCTGATTCACGGGCAGGAAGTCGATACCCTGGCGGGCAACCTGGACTTGACGGGATTCTTTGATCTGAATCCACCTTCACCGCCCGCGCCACCGGTCACCTCTGCGAAACCCGCGCGTTGAGGATCGCCCGCAGCCTGAATCTCCGGCAGAGTTGCGCGCCTTTCCGCTGTCAAAATCTTCGCTCAGGCCGGTTGACACGTTCGGGCGCAGTGGTCAAACTGACCTGCCAAATTCGGGAACTATCGTGTTTGGTGATGGCGGGGCTTTCATCCAGGAGAGTTTCTTGCGAGCAAATGGACGCGGGGCGGCTGATTTGCGGCCGGTGAAAATTACGCCGGATTTTATTTCGAGCGCCGAGGGTAGCGTGCTGATCGAGGCGGGGCACACCCGCGTGATCGTGACGGCTACCGTAAACGACGGCGTGCCATCGTTTCTGAAAGGTACCGGCAAGGGCTGGGTGACCGGCGAATACGGGATGCTGCCGCGCGCCACCGAAGAGCGCACGCCGCGCGAATCGACCCGCGGCAAACAATCGGGCCGCACTCTTGAGATTCAACGCATGATCGGCCGTACGCTGCGTGCCGCAACCGATCTGAAGGCCCTTGGCGAGCGTACCGTGTGGGTCGATTGTGATGTGATCGAGGCGGACGGCGGCACGCGCACAGCGTCTGTCACCGGCGCTTATTGCGCGCTGGCTCTCGCCCTCGAACGTCTGGTAGCGGCGGGCATACTGCGTTCCGTACCGCTGGTCGATTCCGTGGCAGCCACGAGCGTGGGGATCGTGGACGATGAGCTGATGCTCGACCTGGCATACGAGGAAGATTCCCGCGCGCAGGTGGATATGAATGTCGTCATGACTGGAGATGGCCGCTTCGTCGAGGTACAAGCGACGGCCGAGGGACGGCCCTACACCAATGAGGAGCTGGACCAACTGCTCGATCTTGCGTCGAGCGGAATCCGCCAGCTCGCCAAAGTGCAGCAGGAAATCGTCCGCGTGAAATTCGGCGGCCGGGCGCGCTAGCGCCCGTCGAACGGCATGCGCCCGCGAATACTCCTTGCCTCGTCAAACGCCGGAAAATTGGACGAATACCGCGAGCTGGCCGCGGGAGAGGCACTCGACATCGGTCTGCTGCCCAATTTCGAGAAAATTCCTGAGTTCGACGAATCCGCGCCGACGTTCGCAGAAAATAGTGCCGGCAAGGCCCTGCACTACAGCCGCTACAGCGACGAAATCGTGCTCGCCGACGATTCCGGGCTCGTGGTCCCGGCGCTTGACGGCGCGCCCGGTGTTCGTTCGGCGCGCTACGCCGGCCCAAACGCGTCGGCGGCCGACCGCGTGGCGAGATTGCTGCGCGAAATGTCAGGGAAAACGGGCGACGAACGCCGTGCGCGATTCGTCTGCGTGATTTCAATCGCGCGCCAGGGCCGGGCCGTCGCGATCGTCTCCGATAAGGCGGAGGGCCTCCTCGCCACTGAGCCGCGCGGAACAAACGGATTCGGCTACGATCCCGTTTTTCTGGTCCCCGATGGGGGCCGCACCTACGCTGAAGTCACATCCGATGAAAAGAATGCGGCCAGCCACCGCGGCAAGGCGTTTCGGCGATTGCTTGATGTCCTGACGCCATCGAAATAATTGACGCCTTCCTACACCCTTTCGCATCCAATCCTGGGAAACAAAACTGCTTGCCGGTCGGTCCCTGGGGGAGTACAAAGGGGACCCCTGCCTGAGGTGACGAATGGCAACGTCCCGAACAGCTCCTCAACTCCATCCGGGATTACTCGCACGATTGCAGGAAGCGCGGGCACGCACCGACGCTCTCTTTGCGCTGCTGCCTCCGAATTCCTTTTACGAGCGCCCGGTGCCCGAACGCCACCGATTGATCTTCTACCTGGGGCATCTGGAAGCGTTTGACTGGAATTTGGTGTCGCCGGCGCTCGAGCTCACTTCGCACGATCCGGAATTCGACAAGCTCTTTGCGTTCGGCATTGATCCGGTCGATGGCGGTTTGCCGGCGGACCTGCCGGAGGATTGGCCGAGCATCGTTCGAGTGGAGACATATAACTGGCGCGTGCGAACCCAGCTGACCGACGCGCTACAACATCCCAGCGCCCGAGCAGCGAACGTGCGGGAAATCGCCGACGGCACGCTTCTCCAGGTGGCCATCGAGCATCGGCTGATGCACGCGGAAACTCTCGCGTATCTGCTGCACAACCTGCCCGTCGATAAAAAGCTCGCGAAGGCGCGGCCGGTAGCCGATCTGCGGCCTGCCCCGGAGACGCGATTCGTGAAGATTCCGGCGGGGATTGCGACGCTCGGAAAATCGCGCCACGATTCGTCCGATTTCGGGTGGGACAATGAATTCGGTCTCGAGCGCGTCGAAGTGCCTGGTTTTTCCATCGGTGCTTATCCGGTGACGAACGCCGAATATCTGAAATTCGTGCAAGCCGGCGGCTATCAAACTGCGTTTTATTGGACACCGGAGGACTGGGCTTGGGTTGAGGGCGAGAAGATCGAGCAGCCGCACTTCTGGACGCCGAAATCGGATACGTCAACCGCTCAATCCGACGTGCAATGGGATCTGCGCACGATGTTCGGCGCGATGCCACTGCCGCCCGCCTGGCCGGCGTATGTAACGCACGCGGAAGCATCGGCGTTCGCGCGATGGTCCGGCAAGAAACTGCCGACGGAGGCGCAGTGGCATCGGGCCGCGTACGGAGCGCCGGACGGAACCGAGCGCGAATATCCCTGGGGGCATGCTTCGCCATCGCCGCGGCACGGGAATTTTCATCACGAGCGATGGGACCCCACGGCCGTGGACGCCTATCCAGCCGGTGCTAGCGCTTTCGGCGTTGTCGACCTGATAGGCAACGGATGGGAATGGACTTCGACGCCGTTCGGACCGCTGCCGGGATTCGAAGCGTTCTCCTTCTACCCAGGCTATTCGGCGAATTTCTTCGACGGCAAGCATTTCGTAATGAAGGGCGGATCTCCGCGCACTGACGTCTGCATGCTGCGCCGGACGTTCCGGAACTGGTTCCAGCCGCACTATCCGCACGTGTACGCCACCTTTCGCTGCGTGGAGGAATAGGTCATGGGGTCAGCTCTGCGAATTGCACCGGCAGGTCCGTCTGCGCAATTTATTTCCGAATTTTGTTCGGATATCGTGCTGGGGCTCAGCCATCCGGGCCAAAAAGAACTTCCGTCGAAGTATCTCTACGACGAGGTCGGTTCCTCCCTCTTTGACGTGATCTGTCTTTTGCCAGAGTACGGCCTGAGCCGCGCCGGAATGCGTATGCTCAAGGCCTACTCCGGCGAAATCGTGAACCGCGTGCCGGCGCCGGTGGTGGTCGCCGAACTCGGCAGCGGCAGCGGTCAGCAGACGCGCTGGGTACTCGAAGCGCTGGCGCGGCGGCAGAGCGTCAACTACTACCCGATCGATATTTCGGGCAGCGCGCTCAGCCGATGCCAGCAGGAATTGGGACACATGGACATGGTGAGCATCGTCGGATTCGAGCGCGCGTACCTGGACGGATTGCAGGAGGTCGCGGCGCGCCGGCGCGAGGGTGAGCGCCTATTTGTGCTGTTCCTGGGCAGCACGATCGGGAATTTCGACCGGCCGGCGGGCGATCAATTCTTGCGCGAGGTGCGGTCGATTCTTCGGGAGGGCGATGCGCTGTTGCTGACGACCGATCTAGAAAAGCCTGCGCCGACACTCATTCTGGCGTACGACGATCCGGCGGGCGTGACGGCCGCGTTCAACAAGAACCTTCTGGCGCGGATTAACCGCGAGCTCGATGCCGACTTCGATCTGGCCCAGTTCGATCACGTCGTTCGGTGGGACGAGGCAGAGCGGCGCATCGAGATGCACCTGCGGTCGAAGGTCTGGCAGCGTGTGTCAATCCGCAAGGCCGGATTCCGGTTTTATCTCCGTGAGGGAGAAACGATCTGGACGGAAAGCTCGCACAAGTATGAGGCCAAGGCCGTGGCACGAATGGGCGAACGAGCTGGCTATCGGTGCGCCGGACAATGGTTCGATCAGGAATGGCCCCTGGCGCAGAATCTGTTTTTCGCTGTCTAGAGCAACCGACGGAGGGTCTCAGTGGCCAAAGCCACGTGGAATGGCGCGGTGCTGGCGGAAAGCGACAAGACCGTCACAATCGAAGGGAACAAGTATTTTCCCCCGAGCTCGGTGCACACCGAGTATTTGCGGCCCAGCCAGACGCAGAGCGTTTGCCCGTGGAAGGGAACGGCGAGCTACCATGATGTTGAAGTGAACGGCCAGCGCAATCCCGACGCTGCCTGGTATTACGCCGATCCGAAGCCTGCCGCGGCGCAGATCAAGGACCACGTAGCGTTCTGGAAGGGCGTGCAAGTAGAAGCGTAATTTTTCGAGATGCGTCGCGTTTCGTGATATTTTTTCTTCGTGCCTCCATCCAGAAAGAAGACCTCCGCGCGAAAATCCGGCAAGGTCAAGTCGCGCAGGACGCCCGGTCACGCTTCCACTGCTGGGGGAACCGATCCCGCGCGCGTCCGGGCGATCCTCGACGGCCTCGACGCAGCGTACCCGGATGCCAGCTGCGAGTTGCGGCATGAAAATGCCTGGCAGCTTCTGGTTGCGACGATCATGTCGGCGCAGTGCACCGACGCGGTGGTCAACATCGTCACGGAGGTGCTTTTCCAGAAGTATCGGACACCGAAGGAATTGGCCTATGCGAATCCGAGCGACATCGAGCAGATCATTCGTCCAACCGGTTTCTTCCGCAACAAGACGAAATCGATCATGGGCGCTAGCAAGAAGATCGTCGAGGAATTCGGTGGCGGGGTTCCTCGCACGATGGAGCAGTTGCTGACGGTGCCGGGCGCGGCGCGAAAGACGGCGAACGTGGTGTTGGGCACCGCGTTTGGTATCGCGTCGGGAGTGGTCGTCGATACGCACGTGATGCGGCTCTCGACTCGACTCGACTTGACGAAGCATACGGAGCCGAAGAAGATCGAGCTGGATCTGATGAAGATTATTCCGCAGGACCGGTGGATCAAGTTCTCGCATCAGCTGATTTGGCACGGCCGCCGCGTGTGCGTGGCGCGCAAGCCGCGATGTATCAACTGCAATCTCGAGAAAATCTGCTACTCGAAAGACAAAACGATCAACACCCAGGCGCACCGCCTGAAGTGATTTTCGAATCCCGCGAAGGCTTCCCCTTTTCTTCTAGATAGAAATTGCTCCCCGGCGTGCAAAAAGGGCTGTCTTTCAATCGGCTCAAACCCGGTATCTCTATGAATATCAGTGCTTTAGGTGTGGCTCAAAAATGGTACCTCGCATGCTGTATATTCGGGAGCGATCATCGATAGCATGGTCGCGGCGTCGAACAAGCAGGTGGGGCGGGTGGAGACGGTCATGGACGAGAAAGACGCAGTGAAGAATCCGAAACCGGAGGCGAAATGGAGCGAGCGAGTAAGCGCGCTCCGCAGGGTTCCTCCGGTAATGAAAATGGTGTGGTCGTGCGCGCCTGAAGTTGTCGTCGAAAGCATCGCGGCGCGCCTGATCGTTTCCGTGGTACCTGTGGCGTTGTTGGTTGTCACGCGACAGGTGATCGATACGATTGACCGCCACCTCTGGTATCACTGGGCGCTGCCTCACTATTTTTGGTGGCTGGTCGCGCTTGAGTTCGTCCTCGCCAGCATTGCGGCGATGCTCGGGCGGCTGCTCAACTACTTCGACACGATTTTGGCCGACAAGTTCACGCGCCACATCAGCACGCGCATTATGGAGCATGCTTCGCGCCTCGATTTGACTCGATACGAAGATCCGCTCTTTTACGACAAAATGGAGCGAGCGCGCGTACAGGGCACCGATCGCGTGATGATGATCCAGATGATGGGCCGCTTCATGCAGGATTTGATCGGCGCCGTCTCGCTGGCGATCGGTATCGGATTCTACGCGCCGTGGTTGCTGGCCTTCCTGATCGTCTGCGTGGTGCCGGCGTTCCTGGGAGAGACCCATTTCGCTTTCCTCGGCTATTCGCTGAATTTCGAACAGACTCCCGCCCGGCGGCAGATGGAATACTTGCGCATTTTGGGCGGCAGCCGTGAAAGCGCCAAGGAATTGAAGCTCTTCGGTCTGGGGCCGTTTCTGGTCGGGCGCTACAAGGTGCTGTCTGACGAGCTGCATCGACAGAACGTGGGCCTGGCGCGGCGCAAGCTTCTCTTTGGTGCAGCACTCACCCTGCTCGGCACGCTCGGCTACTACGGCGGATTGGCCTTCGTGATCTATCAGACTGTCGTCGGCTCCCTGACCATTGGCCAATTGACTCTGCTCGCGGGCGCGATTGCTGGAGCGAGCACCGGAATTCAGGCTGTCTTCAGTACGTTCGCTCAAATCGCCGACCAGGCGCTGTTTCTGACCGACCTCGTCGATTTCTTTGCCGTTGAGCCGACGATTCGCTCGAAGCCGAACGCGCTGGTGGCTCCGCGGCCGATCCGGCAGGGAATCGAGTTTAAGAACGTCTCGTTCGCCTATCCCGGCAGCCGGCGCAAGATCCTTTCCGGCGTCAACATGCGCATCGAGCCGCACGAGCGCATCGCGCTGGTCGGCGAAAATGGGCAGGGCAAGACCACCATCGTCAAGCTCCTGACCCGCCTTTACGATCCGAGCGAGGGCCAGATCCTGCTCGACGGCGTCGATCTGCGTGAATACAACCTCGAGGATTTGTGGAAGGAAATCGGCGTCATCTTCCAGGACTTCGTCCATTACGAGATGACCGTTTCCGAAAACATCGGCGTCGGCCGCATCGAGGACGCCCAGAACCCGTTCCGCATTCGCGCGGCGGCCATGAAGACGTTCGCCGAAAAAGTGATTCAAAAGCTACCCAAGGGCTACGATCAACCGCTCGGCTGCCGTTTCGAGGGCGGTGTCGATCTCTCCGGCGGCGAATGGCAGAAAATCGCCCTCGCGCGCGCCTACCTGCGCGACGCACAGCTGCTGGTCCTCGACGAACCGACTGCGGCACTCGACGCGCGCGCGGAAAACGAAGTCTTCGAGCGCTTCTCCGACCTCACGGCGGGAAAAATGGCGCTGCTGATTTCGCACCGGTTTTCCACCGTGCGCATGGCGGACCGTATTCTGGTCCTCCAAAAGGGCGGCATCGCCGAACAGGGCCAGCACGACCAGCTGGTGAAGGACGGTGGCCTATACGCCGAGATGTACGAGCTCCAAGCGGCGAGCTACCGGTAGCGGCATCTGAACGCAACCGGCGTGGCTCCGACGGTGCCCCGGGGGCGTCACCGGTTTCAACGTACAACGCCCTTAGGCAGCGTATGCGTGGCTTTTCCGGATCGAATCCATAAGCGACGTTTCCGGGCCATACAGCAATCCCCTCAATCACTTACAGGGTGGCACGGATGTGCCCTTCGAGCCGAATTTCATAAGCTAGCGGTCGTTGGTTTCATGGCCGGTGCTGACACGGCGAATTTTCATAAATTCATATACTGGGGATGCGAGGACAAAACCCGTGAAAATGATGCCACAGGAATCAAGCTCATCTTCCTCGGAAAAGCCAATCGCGACGGGCAACGACTCCACCGAAACTTTTGCTCTGGTCCGTAAGGCACAGGCTGGCGATTCGGCTGCATTCGCGCGCCTGGTCGAACCCTACATGCGCAAGACCTATCACGTCGCACTCAAGATCACCCGCAACCGTGAGGACGCCGAAGACGCATCGCAGCAGACCCTCCTCAAGGCCTACGCCAATATCACGCAGTTCCAGGGCAATTCGCAGTTTTCGACCTGGCTCACACGCATCGCCATGAACGAAGCGCTGATGCTGATGCGCAAGCGCCGCTCCGAAGATTCGCACCTCACCTACGACAACGACACGACCGAGGGCCCCGCGACGATCGAAAAGATCTGCGCGAGCGAAACGGCGCATCCCGAATTCCTCTATGCGAAGCGCGAACACCACGAGGCGCTGCGTTCGGCTATCGGTGGCTTGCGCGAGACGCTGCGCGTCGTCGTTTGGATGCTCGGCATCGAGGAGCACAAGAGCAAGGACGCCGCGCGCATGCTCAATCTCTCGCAATCGGCGGTCAAGATCCGGTTCTCTCGCGCCCGGCAGGAACTACGTGCATGCCTGGCGGACCGCGTCTAACTCGCTTGCCTTTTTTCGATGGCGGCTCTGCCCCGACCGCCGTGGCCCGGCAATCTAAGTTTCTCGCTTGCACATTTCAGCGGAGGTCTGCTCCATGAGCGGATTCTGGGGAGACACTCGTTCGTGGCTGATTGCAGGATGCATTGCCGGCGGCGCGATCATCCTGAGCCTGATTGCCCACCGCATTGTTTTCTTCTTCCTCGACCGCTTCTCGAAAAAACGGAACGATCGTTTCGGACAATCGTTCGTACAGCGCGCCTGGAAGCCCGCTCTTTTCGTCTTTCCGTTGATGGCATTGGTGATGGCTTTACCGGCCGCGCCGTTTCCCACGAATTTTCGCGTCGTTTTGCAGCGTGTGCTCGGGCTTGGCGTCATTGCCGCGGTGGGCTGGGCGATCATCCTGCTCGTCGAGTTGCTGAGCGACATGATTTATTACCGCTACGCGATCGACGTCGCCGACAATCTTTCCGCGCGGCGCATCCGCACGCAAACCGCGGTGCTGAATCGCATCGCCGTCGTCGCGGTCGTGATTGTTACCGTCGCGATCATGCTGATGACGTTTCCCGAGGTCCGCCACATCGGCATCAGCTTGCTCGCGTCGGCTGGTCTCGCAGGTTTGGTCGTTGGAATGGCCGCGCGCTCTACTCTCGCCAGCCTGATCGCCGGAATTCAAATCGCCATGACACAGCCCATTCGCCTCGACGATGCGCTGGTCGTCGAAGGCGAATGGGGATGGGTCGAGGAAATCGGCATGACCTACGTGGTCATTCGCATTTGGGACCTGCGGCGGCTCGTAGTCCCGCTCACATACTTCATCGAAAAGCCCTTCGCTAATTGGACCCGCACCAGTTCCGAGCTGATGGGCGTGGTCATGCTCTACGCGGATTACAGTCTTCCCGTCGAGGAAGCGCGCCAGGAGTTGCACCGCCTACTGGAAGCAAGCGACCTGTGGGACCGCAAAGCCTGGGGCCTGCAAGTGACGGACGCAACGGAAAAAACCGTGCAGCTGCGCGCCCTGATGAGCGCCAGCAACGGTTCGCGGCTCTGGGATCTGCGCTGCTACGCCCGCGAAGGGATGATTCGCTACATTAATTCCAAGCATCCCGAATCGTTGCCGCTCGTGAGGGAAGAAACTTCTGTCTCGATGCGGAACGGCGATCTCGCCCCGGAACACGCGCTCCGGTCCCCGAACGCCTCCGGCTCCCACCCATAGCAACCCCCCGGGATCACCGATCTCAAGGTCGCGTCTCGCGAGCCGCGTTTTGCATCTGGGTGCGAAATCGGCGAGAATGGTTGCTTGGTCGCGGTTCTCAGACTGGTTTTTCTTGGATCCTCTCGTGAATTCTTCTGCCGTCGATCTTGCGCCGCCGCTGGGGCTTGAGTGGGCGCACCCGCTCGTTCAGGAATGGTTCGTCGGAAAATTCGGTACGCCCACAGAGCCGCAAGAGCAGGGCTGGCCGCACATCCTGGCCGGGCGCGACACGCTCATCTGTGCCCCGACCGGTTCAGGGAAGACGCTCGCCGCGTTTCTCGCTTGCATCGATAAGCTTGTGCGCCAGGCCCTATCGGGCTCGCTCACCGACGTCACTGAGGTTCTCTACGTCTCTCCGCTGAAGGCGCTCGGCAACGACATCCAGAAGAATCTCGATATCCCCCTCGGCGAGATCATTGCGCTGGCACAGCGGCGCGGTTACTTGATGGCGGAAATTCGCACCGCCGTGCGCACTGGCGATACGCACATGCATGAGCGCCAGGCGATGCTTCGCCGCCCTCCGCATATTCTGGTGACGACTCCTGAATCGCTTTACATCCTGCTGACGGCGCGCAAGAGCCGCGAAATTTTACGCACGGTGAAAACCGTGATCGTCGATGAAATTCACGCCATGGCGGACGACAAGCGTGGCGCGCATCTGGCGCTCTCGCTCGAGCGACTCGACGCGCTCACCGGAGCCCGCTCCACGCGAATTGGCCTTTCCGCCACGCAGAAGCCGATTGAGCTCATCGCGGAGTTTTTGGCGGGAGCCGATCGAACGCTGCCCGATATCGTCCACGTCGCGCAGCGCCGCAAGCTCAATTTGGGCGTCGAGGTGCCTGGCAGCGAGCTTGGCCCCGTAGCGTCGAATGAAATGTGGGACGAGATTTACGAGCGCATCGCCGATCTGGTCCGCCATCATCGTTCGACGCTCGTCTTCGTGAACACGCGGCGGCTGGCCGAGCGCGTGGGCCATCATCTCGCTGCGATTCTCGGTGCTGACGCCGTGGCGTCGCATCATGGCAGCCTTTCGCGGCAGCGGCGTCTGGCGGTTGAGGGCCGGCTCAAAGCCGGCGAACTTCGAGTGCTGGTGGCGACGGCTTCGCTTGAACTCGGAATCGACATCGGCAACGTGGACCTTGTTTGCCAGATCGGATCCCCGCGATCGGTCGCCGTCGCGTTGCAGCGGGCGGGGCGTTCCGGCCATTGGCGCGGCGCGACCCCTAAGGCGCGCTTCTTTGCCACCACGCGAGATGAGCTGCTTGAATGCGCAGCGCTCGTCCGCGCGATCCACCTCGGCGAACTCGATCGCATTCTCATTCCCGAATCGCCGCTCGACGTGCTAGCACAGCAGATCGTCGCCGCGTGCGCTGCTGACGACTGGGCGGAGGAAGATCTCTTTGCGCTGGTGCGGCGAGCCTACCCCTACCGTAGCCTGACCCGCGCGGGCTTCGACGAAATCGTTGCAATGCTCGCGGAGGGAATCGCGGCACGCCGCGGTCGCTACAGCGCGTATCTGCATCGCGACGGCGTGAATAAACGCCTTCGCGGCCGCCGTGGCGCTCGCCTTGCGGCGATCACCAGCGGAGGCGCCATCCCGGATAACTCGCTCTACACGGTTCGCGCCGAGCCCGAGGGATTCGTCGTCGGTACGGTGGACGAGGACTTCGCCGTCGAAAGCATGCGTGGCGATATTCTGCTGCTCGGAAACAATTCCTGGCGCATCCGCCGCGTGCAGCAGGGGTCGATGATCGTCGAGGATGCCCAAGGCGCGCCTCCCACGGTACCGTTCTGGCGGGGTGAAGCCCCTTCGCGCACCGCGGAGCTTTCCGAGCAAGTGGCCGAGGTCCGCGCGACGATTCACTCGCTCACGGAAGGCTTGCCGCCGGGGCAAATTCGGGGGGCTGCCGGCGAGGCAGCGGCTGCGGCGATCGACTGGCTGAGGCAGGAATGCGCGCTCGATCAAGCGGGCGCCGAGCAAGCCGTCGAATACATCGTGGCCGGCCGCGCCATCCTGCGCACCGTGCCGACGCAGCAAACAATCGTAGCAGAGCGATTTTTTGACGAAAGCGGCGGGATGCAGCTCGTGATTCACGCACCCTTCGGCGGACGTATCAACAAAGCCTGGGGCCTCGCGCTGCGTAAGCGCTTCTGCCGCTCGTTCAATTTCGAGCTCCAGGCGGCTGCCACCGACAACGGTCTAAATATCTCGCTGAGCGAGTTGCACAGCTTTCCGCTTGGCGATGTCTTCCGGTTCCTCCAACCCGAGGGACTCGAGGAAATTCTGGAGCAGGCTGTATTGACGTCCCCGATCTTCACCACGCGCTGGCGATGGGTCGCGGGGCGCGCGCTCGCGCTGCTGCGTTTTATGGGTGGCAAGAAAGTGCCGCCGCCGATTCAGCGGATGCGGTCGGATGATCTCCTCGCGGCGGTTTTTCCCGAAGCACTGGCGTGCCAGGAAAACATTTCCGGCGAGATCCAGATCCCTGATCATCCGCTGGTGCGGGAAACGATGAAGGATTCACTTACGGAAGCGATGGATGTGGAAGGGCTGAAGCAAGTGCTGGCGGCGATTCGCGCAGGCGAGATTCGCTGCGTAGCGGTCGATACGCCAGTGCCGTCGCAATTTTCGCACGAGATTCTAAACGCGAATCCCTATGCCTATCTCGACGACGCGCCGCTGGAAGAGCGCCGTGCCCGCGCGGTCGAAATGCGCCGTTCGCTGCCCGAAGCGGTCCTGTCGGAAATCGGGCGCCTCGATCCGTCCGCCATCGCGCAGGTGCGCGAAGAATCCTGGCCGGATGTGCGCGACGCCGACGAACTCCACGATTCGCTGCAGACGCTCGTCGCGTTTCCGGCGGATTTCGCGCGCGCCATCCCTGGCGCAACGGGACCGGCGCTCGCGGAGGTCGTGCAGCGGTCGCTTGCCGGCTGGACCCCGTATTTCGAGCAGTTGGTTTCCGGTCGCCGCGTCGTGCGCTGCGGCGTGGGCGATCGCGCCTATTGGATCGCAGCGGAGAAGGCGCCGGTTTTCGCGATGCTTTTCCCCACAGCACAGTTCGAGCCGTCCCCTGCAGCGACCCAATCGCGAGAGATTGCACGCGAGGAGGCTATCGCGCAGTGCGTCACCGGCTGGATGTCCCACGCCGGCGTCGTTAGCGTCGCGACGCTGAGCGAAATTCTCGGATTGAGCACGAGCGACATCGAAAAAGCCATGCTCCGTCTGGAAGCCAGTGGCTCCGCCTTGCGCGGAAGCTTCAGCGGAGCCGCCGAAACGGAATGGTGCGACCGGCGACTGCTTGCGCGGATTCACAAAATAACGCTAAGCGACCTGCGCAGCCAGATTCATCCGGCCACCGCGTCCCAATTCATGCGCTGGCTGCTGCGCTGGCAGCGCGTTGCGCCCAGCACGCAGGTGCTCGGCGAACACGGAACACTCGAAGTGCTGAAACAGCTTCAAGGATTTGAAGCTCCCGCGAATGCGTGGGAGCGGCAGATTCTGGCGCGCCGCGTCGCTAACTACGATCCCGAGGTGCTTGACCGATTGTGCCTGACCGGCACGGTCGGTTGGGGCAGGCTATCACCGCATCCGGCGACGCTGGCCGAGCCTACGCTCGTGAACCGGCGCGTGATTCCCACCAGCGTCGCACCCGTGGCGTTTTTCGTGCGCGGGGACTCGGAATGGATAATTCAGCACCGCCCAGGAAACGATTCCGAAGGCAGGGAACCGCGCGGCCTGAGCACCGCCGCCCGCGAAACCCTGACATATTTGCAGCAACGCGGCGCCTCTTTCTTTGCCGATCTCGTGCGCGGCACGGGCCGCCTGAAATCGGAAGTCGAATCCGCTCTATGGGAACTCGTCACCGCCGGAATCATTACCGCGGACGGTTTCGACAATATTCGTGCGCTGATCGATCCGAAGCGGCGCTCGGGACACGGACGAGGCGCGCACGCGCGCCCGCGCCACAGCCTAGGGCGCTGGTCGCTGCTCTATTCAAACGAAGCTCCGGACCGCACGCAGGTCACCGAAGCGACTTGCTGGATGTTGCTGAATCGTTACGGCGTGGTGTTCCGCGAAATGACGGCGCGCGAAACGATCGTCCCGCGGTGGCGAGAGCTTCTGATCGCCTTCCGCCGGCTGGAAGATCGCGGCGTGATCCGTGGCGGCCACTTCGTCAACAGTTTCCTCGGCGAGCAATTCGCGCTGCCGGTCGCGGTGGAATCGCTGCGGGCCTCGCGTCACGAAGAGCCGGCTTCCGAAGCGGTCACGATTTCGGTCGCCGACCCCCTCAATCTCGTCGGCATCATCGTGCCGGGCGAGCGAGTAGCCGCCAACTCGGGCAAGACCATCACGCTCGTCGACGGCGTAGCCACAAGCGCCGCAGAAGCCTATCGAGGATTTTCGGAAGCTGTAGCGATTTGAACGCTGCGAAGGCGCCAATTGGTAGATTCGCGTTCCCGGGTTAACCCATCACGATGCGGATGAGGTGCGTCGCGCCGTCGTCCTGGAGCGGAATGTTCGCCGCCCCTGGCAGAATCTTACCGTCGACCTCCGTCAGCGCCACGCCTTGCGTGACGCTCGAAGGATTTTCCACCTGAATGTTGTAAATCGCCGAGTGGTATCGGAATTTCATCGAGTAGCGCGGCCAGCTCCGCGGAATGCAGGGATCGATGCTGAGATACATGCCCCGCACACGGAAACCTAGAATCCACTCCATGCCCGCGCGGTAAAGCCAGCCGGACGATCCCGTGTACCAAGTCCAGCCGCCGCGCCCTACGTGCGGCGCTTCGGCGTAGATATCTCCCGCCACAACGTACGGCTCAACTTTATATCTCTGGATTCCTGCACGAGAGCTCGACCGGTTGATCGGATTCAGAATGCGGAACAGTTCGACGGCCTTGTCTCCGTCGCCCAACGCGGCGAAAGCAATGAGCGTCCAGACCGAGGCGTGCGAATATTGGCCTCCATTTTCGCGGATCCCGGGGACATACCCCTTGATGTAGCCAGGATCGTGGTCGGTGTGGTCGAACGGCGGCGTCAGCAGCAGGATGAGCCCGTCGCTTTTGCGGATCAGATGTTCGTTGACCGCGGCCATCGCGCGTTGGGCACGCGCGGGCTCCGCGCCGCCCGAAATCACCGCCCAGGACTGCGCGATCGAATCGATCTTGCATTCCGTGTCTTTCGACGAGCCTAGCGGCTTGCCGTCGTCGTAATACGCGCGGCGATACCATTCGCCGTCCCAGCCCTCGCGCTCGAGCGCGGCCGTGAGCGCGACGACATGCAGCCTCCATTGTTCGGCGCGCTGGCGCTCTCCGCGCGCCTCCGCGATCTTGGCAAACTCCCAGAGCACAATGTGCAGGAACCAGCCGAGCCAGATGCTTTCGCCTTTGCCGCCCTGGCCAACGCGGTTCATTCCGTCGTTCCAATCGCCCGTGCCCATCAATGGCAGGCCATGTTGCCCGACGGTGAGGCTGCGGTCCAGGGCGCGCGCGCAATGTTCGAAGAGCGTGGCGCGTGCGTCCGATACGCGCGGCTCGAAATACGATTCAAGCTGCCCCTCGGCGAGCGTGCTGCCTTCGAGGAAGGGCACGGATTCCTCGAGCACGGTCATGTCGCCCGTCGTTTCGATGAACTGAGTCACGGCGTACGGAAGCCACAGGAGATCGTCCGACATGCGCGTGCGGATCCCGCGGCCTGAAGGTGGATGCCACCAGTGCTGCACGTCGCCTTCGACGAATTGCCGGCCCGCGGCGCGCAACAGATGTTCGCGAGCGACGGTGCGTTTCGCTACCGTCACCGCCATCACGTCCTGCAATTGATCGCGGAAACCGTAGGCTCCGCTGAGCTGATAGAACGCGGCCCGCGCCCAGATGCGGCACGAAAGTGTCTGGTAGAGCAGCCAGCGATTCAGGATGATATCCATGCTGGGATCCGGAGTGGTTACCTGCACGGCGCCGAGAATGTCATCCCAATGGCGGGTGACTTCATCAAGCGCCTGTTGCAAATCGGCGGTGCGATAGTTGGTCAGTAACCCGACTGCCTGCTCGCGATTTTCCGCCTGACCGAGCAAGAATCGGAGTTCGACCCTCGCGCCCGGCCGAAGCTCGACGACGGTTTGCAGCGCCGCGCAGGGATCGAGGCCGGCGCCCGACTTTCTGGAAAGCGGTAAACCGCTCTCCACGGCGGCCGGATGGTCGGGCGATCCGTTGCGGCCGATGAACTCGGCGCGGTCGCACGTGAATGCGGTTTGGCGCCCGCCGAAATCGGCGAAGCTGACCCGGCCGCCAAACTCTCCTGACCACAGGCTCCGCGCAAGGATCGCTCGCGATTTCGAATCAAGTTCGGTGACAACGTAAGGAGAGTTTGCCGAGCGTGAACTCCCCAGCACCCATTCCACGTAGCCGGTCACGGAAATGTGGCGGGTCGAGCCGGAATCGTTGCGCAGGATGAGCCGGGAAATCTTGATCGGGTCGCTCGCCGGGACGAATTGAACGAGGTCTGTCGAGATGCCGTGCGAGCTGTGTTGAAAACGGGTGTAGCCCTGAGCGTGGTGCGTCACGTACGACGCATCCTGGAGGCGGATCGGCAGCGCGGTCGGCGTCCAGATCTCGCCGGTGCTTTCGTCGCGCAGATAAAAAGCTTCCCCGGGCGGATCCATCACGTGGTCGTTGGACCAGGGCGTAATCTGGTTCTCGTGACTGTTCATTGACCAGGTAAATCCGGATCCTGATTCGGAGACAAGAAAACCGAAATCGGGATTTGCGATCACATTGACCCACGGCTCGGGGGTCCGCAATTCGTCGCTAAGTGAAATTACGTATTCACGGCCGTTCTCGGAAAAACCACCGAGGCCGTTGAAGAACTGAAGATTCTGTTGCGGCAGGAACGCGCTCACGGGTTTGGAGGCGCGCGCGGCTTTCGGCGAAGGCGCTGCGGGCGCTTGCTCGGATTGCGCTCGCGTCATTTGCTCGGCGAGCGTGCCGCGGCGGCTGAGCAGCACGACACGCGCAACGGCCTGAAGTTGGGCGTTGATCTGCGGCGTGATCAAATCCGCGCGAAGCAGGAAGATTTTTCCGCTCGCGTTGTGCGAATCGGGCGAGAGGCGCAGCTGACTACCGCGAACGAGCGCTTCGAGCGAACCTTGCAGATCCTGCTGATACGAGCTTGCTTTTTCGTTGATGATGACCACGTCGGCCGAGAGCTGCTTCGTGCGCCAGTACTCATGTGCTCGTAGCAATTGACGGATCATGTCGAAATCGTCGGCGTCGTCGATGCGCGCCAGAACGATGGGCAGGTCACCGGAAATCCCCTGAGACCAGAGCGCAGGCTTTTCGAGCATTGTGGCGCCGAGAACAGCTTGATTCGGGCGCAATGCTGGATCGGGGCATAGGACGGCGTTAGCGAGCCGCTGAAAAAGCTGCGCTTCGTCGGTGCTGATGCCGAGATGCCGCAGTTCTACCTGCGACTGCGTCCAGGCAAGAGTCCGGGTGCGCTCAAACGTGCGTGCGTCGCGATACTTGTCTGCGAGGTTCAAGACATCCTCGCGGGTGGACGCCACGATCGTGGAAAAAACCAGGTCCACCGTTTTGCCCGGCGGGATGTGAACGACGCGGCGCAGGCTCATCACCGGGTCGAGGACGGAGCCGACTGTGTTCGAAAGCGGCCGGCCGTCGACCACGGAAATTGGCCTGCGGAGATTGTGGGCGCGGCCGATGAAACGCGCGCGGTCGGTTTCATATTGCAGCTCGCCGGCGGAATCGCCTTCGACGACAAGGACGTGCGCCAGCCAGACGGACGGCTCCTCAGGCGAACGCTTGCGACGCGTGGCCAGCAACACGCCGACATCCGCGACGAATTCGGTTTCTACGAATAGATTCGCAAACGCGGGATGGGCTTCGTCGCTGGCTTGCGTTGTGAGAGAGAGCTCGGCGTATGAAGTGACAGCGACATCGCGTGCGCGCAAGCCGGTATTGGTCACGGATACGCGGCGAATCTCGGCATCGTCTTCGGACGACACGATCACTTCGAGATTGGTGACGATCGAGCGATCGCGCCGCGTGAATTCGACGTGATCTTCAAAGAACGCCGCCTCATATGTTGTCGGCTCGATGCCGGCGGGCTGATATCCGGCGGACCAGACATTGCCGCTCACTTCGTCGCGCAGATAGATGTAGTTTCCCCAGCAATCGCGGGTGGGATCGTCGCGCCAGCGCGTGACGGCTATGTCCCGCCAGCGGCTGTATCCGGATCCTGCCGTGGTGAGCATCACAGCGTAGCGGCCGTTGGAAAGCAGGGCGGTGCGCGGAGTGGGCTCGTGAGGCGATTCGAAGCGCCGCACAGTGGGCGGAAGAAGATCACGAATTTGTGCCGCGGCGGAAACTTCCTCTGCGCGCGGGCGAGCGACGAGCACATCGCGCGGTGTACGTTCCTGCATCAGCAGCTCGGTGGCCTGAACGATCGGCACGTTGTGAAAGCGCCTGCACATGATGCCGTCGTTGATGGCGTTGGCGAGAGCGACGAGCGACATGCCCTGGTGGTGCGCCATGTAGGCGCGCACGATGGCGACTTTTTGACCTTCGGCGAGTCGCGAGCTCGTGTAGTCGAGCGCTTCGTAGAAGCCGTACGCACCGTGGCCGCCTTCTTCTTTCAGGCGCTCGAAGTTTTGCAACGTGTCGATGGCGTCCACCATCGACGCCAGAGCCGTCGCGTAGGGAGCGATTACCAGGTCTTCGCTGAGTCCGCGTTTCAGTCCCAATCCGGGAACGCCGAAGCTCGAATATTGATAGGTGAAGTCGATATCGCGCGCGCTGAATGCCGATTCGGATATGCCCCAGGGCACGTCGCGCTCCTTGCCATATTCGATCTGGCGCGCGACCACGTGTTCGTAGGTCTGCTGCAGGAGGCTGTTTGCCGGCGAACGCATAACCAGCGCCGGCATGAGGTATTCGAACATCGAGCCGGACCACGAAATCAGCGCCGATCCGGTTCCCGCGGGCGTCAACGCGCGGCTCAAGCGGAACCAGTGCGACGACAGTACGTCGCCCTTGGCGATGGCAATAAAACTCGCGAGGCGGGCCTCGGATGCCAGCATGTCGTAGCAGTTCGGGTCGAGATGCCCGTCGGTGGCGCGGTAGCCAATCGCGAAAAGCTTGCGGGATTCATCGAAGAGGAACTTGAAATCCATGGCGTCGAACATTTCTTCGGAACGCTCGGCGATCATCCGCAAGCGCTGGTGCAGCAAACGCGCTTCCTTCGCCGACTGGCCGATCGCCTGAACGAGCGCGTCGATTCGAGCGTTCAGCTCCCGACCCTGCGCCGGGCGGTTCGACAGACTCGATCGCTGGGATGCGAAGTCGCGGGCGAGGGCGTCCAGTGCATCGGGCACGTCCGCGAGCGTCACATTCGGGCGAAACGTTTTCTCGATTAACAGCCATTCGGGAGTGTTCGGGGTTGCGGAGCCCGCGCCGGAGATGATAGCTAGATCCTGGGCGCTTAGCCGAAGCCAGGGCAGGAAAATTTTGGCGTCGCGCAAATGGCTTTCGGCAGAGGCTTTCGTGGCCTCGGCCCACGTACTGATGCCTGCGCACGCGTCGGAACCGAGGTCGTGCGCGATCGTTTGAGCGAGATCGGCGACGTGGTTTGCGCGGTCGGCGATTTCGACGATCTTCAGACTCCATCGCGCCACGTCGCGCGGCATGGACTTGATCGACGCGGCGAGCGTGTCGATCGCGTTGCTAAGCTGTTTGCCGGTGACGGCGTGGGCTCGCGACAGAGCATTGTTCTGCGCCATCGCCTCGCGCAACAGAATTACGACATCATCGATGCCGGATGGTATCTCGCCGTCAATCACGGGTTTGGTGAGAAGCTCGCGGCAGCCGCTGGCCAGCGTGAGCAAATCGCCGGCGAGATTGCCACTGTCAACCGTCGAGACATATTTCGGATCGAGCGGCTGGAGGTCGCTAGTGTCATACCAGTTGAGAAGGTGCCCGCGAAATTGTTCGAGCTTGCTGATGGTGCCGAGTGTGGCTTCGATCCGTTCGACGGTTTCCGCCGTGCCGATCCATGCGAAATCGCGAGCCGCCAGTGTGGATAAGAGATAGAGCCCGATGTTCGTGGGCGAGGTACGATGCGCGACCACGGGCTTTGGGTCCTCCTGAAAATTATCGGGCGGTAGAAAATGATCAGCCGCGGTGACGAAAGTGGTGAAAAACCTCCAGGTTTGTCGGGCAATTGATCGCAGCACCTGCCTACTCGCGAAGGACAGTCGCTCCTGCTCGACGTGGCTGGGCGGAAGGCTGATCCAGTAGGCAAGCGCAGGAGAGGCAAACCACGCGGCGACGAAAGGAATCGCGACGTAGAGCGACTCATGCCCGCGCCACCAGACCATCGCGAGCGTGGCGAACGCTAGCGCCACGCCCCCGAACATCCGACCATACAGGCCGAGCAATTTCAGGTCGACTCGGTGCTTCGCCTGCGCCGCGGTGATCCATTCGAGCATGTGCTTGTGGGTGATGAACAAACGAGCGAGCGTGCGCAAAATGGCGTCCGCCATCAGCCAAGCCTGATAGGCGAGGAATGCGGTGGCCAATCCGGCTTGCGAAAGCCCTAGCGTGAAGTCGGAAAAAAGCCCGTGGAAGTGGCTGCGCTTCGAGATGCCTTCCAGGCGCGCATTGAGGCCGGCCAAAAATGGGATGAGGGCGGGGAAAGCGATCATCGCAAATACGAATCGAGTCCAGAGCCAGGGCGACACATGCGGGATCAGCCAGCCCACGAGCAGCGTCAGGAACAGGCAGGGAGCCAGAAGCGATCGGCGCAGATTGTCGAGCATTTTCCAACGGCCGATCACCGGAATCTTGAATTTGCGGCTACCGGGCGCTCCGGCGCGACCGCTCAGGATCCAGGTGAGAAGCTGCCAGTCGCCGCGTGCCCAGCGATACTGGCGCGCCGCCGAAGCCTCGTAGTGGGAAGGGAATTCCTCGAAAAGCTCGATGTCGGTGGAGAGCGCGCTGCGGGTAAAAATTCCCTCGAAGAGGTCGTGGCTGAGCAGAATATTCTCGGGAACTTTGCCGCCAAGGGCGGCTTCGAAGATATCGAGATCGTAGATGCCCTTACCCGTGAAGGAGCCTTCGTGGAAAAGATCCTGGTAAACATCGGAAACAGCCGATGCGTAAGGATCAACCCCGGCGGGTCCGGAGAAGATGCGCTGGAAGAGGGACCCTTCCCGGTCGGTCGGCAGCGATGGCGTGATGCGCGGCTGCACAATGCCGTAGCCGTCGACCACGCGCCCCTCTGTGGGGCTGAAAACCGCGCGATTTAGCGGATGCGCCATGGTGCCCACAAGCCTGGCGGCGGTGCCAATCGGCAAACGCGTGTCGGCGTCGAGCGTGATCACGTACTTTACGCCCGGGATGGATTCCAAGCGCGCGGTGCTGTCGCTGATGAACGATGTATCTGTGGCGCCGCGCAAGAGCAGGTTCAGTTCGTGCAGCTTGCCGCGCTTGCGTTCCCACCCCATCCATTTCTGTTCGGACTCGTTCCACAGACGGCGGCGATGAAACAAAAAGAATCGATTGCCGCCACCGGGTGCCGGCCCGTGGCGTTTGTTGATGTCGGCAATACCCTTTGCGGCTGCGGCCAGTAAGGCCGCGTCGTTCGGCAGAGTTTCCGTCTTCGCGTCGATCCAGTCGGAAAGCAGCGCGAAGCGAAGATCGCCGTCGGAATTGGCCAGGTAATGAATTTCGAGCCGCTCCACCTGTTCCAGGATCACCGCTTCGGAACTCAAAAGCGTGGGAACGACGATGATCGTGCGCAGCTTCTCGGGAATTCCCTTGATCTCGAGGCGCGGCAGCGTCCGCGGTCCAAATAAATCCGTGACGCTGCGATTGATCAGCGCGATGGCCAAGTCCGATGCCGGAACTACCGCAAGCAGGCCAAGCAAAACGAGCTCGAAACGGTGCACTCCGTATTCCCAGGAACGGTATAGCGGCAATGCCAGGATCACCGCGGTGAGGGAAGCGATGGTACCGAGGTAGCCCGGAACGGCCGCACGGACATACAGACGCAGAACCCGGCGGCGCCAGTCGATCTGAAATCCGATTTCGCGCTCGAACGCGCGACGGCCGTCCGAGATCAAGTAGTAGCCGGGATCCATGCGCCGGTCATCCACGAGAGCCGAGCCATTGGAACCGACATCGACCGCCGCTTGCCGGGCATAGTTCACCGCGCGCTCGGCTACTTCGATTTCCGAACGCTTCGATCCCCGCGCGAGGTCTTCGATGGCATGGCGGTAGGAATCGCGCGTGGCGAAATCCATTGCGCCAAAATCGCTGCCGTCGCGTAGCACCTGATCGACGAGGCTGATCTCTTCGAAGAAGGTTTGCCAGTCGAATGCCGAGGCCAGACGCATGCTGGTGACGATATTGCGCACGGTGACGCTCATACTGGCCTGCTGCTGATGTTCGACGCGTACGATTTCGTCGGCGCTCGTACCTTGAGCAGCCAGGCGATCGTCGAGCCACACGAGAATGGGGCCGACCTTTGGATCGAGGTCGCGCAGGCGTTGGATAAGCTGAACGGCGAAGGCGCGATCCAGGGGCTTTTTTTCGAATTGCCGAAGAACCGCGGCAGGAGAAACAAGCGCCTGCCCACCGGTGCCGAGCAGCCGGTCGGCTAGTTCGTCCGCTTCACTTCGGGCCTCGCGGCTCTGGACGAGTCGCGCTGACAATCGGCGCAGATTTTCCACGAGCACGATGCGAAGCGTAATCGCAACGGCCCAAAGTTCGCCGATCGTCAGCGGTTGCACGCGCTGATATGCGTTTACGAAGCGGCGCAAGACTTCAGGATCGAGGTGACTATCGGTATGGGCGACGAATGCCCAGGCCACACCATAAACGCGCGGATAACCCTCGAGGTGCCCCGACGCAAGCTTCGGCAGCTTCCGATAAAAGCCCGGTGGCAGGTGGTCGTGGATTTCGCGAAGTTGTTCTTCCACCACGAAAAAATTGTCGACCAGCCATTGAGCGGCGGGCGTGATGGCCTGTTCGCGCTGAATGGCGCGAGCGATATCGCGGTAGTAATCGAGCAGAAGCTGGCCGTTTTCAGCAACGCCTTCGATGAGCGGCTTGCCGGAATCGGGGCTGTTCGTGATCGTCTGTGCAGCGGCGAGGCTCTCGGCGTGCTGTTCGAGCCGATCGACGCTGAACAGTTCGCCGACGATGGGTTCGTCCGCTTCGGCGAAGGCGCTGATCGGCGGTGCGGCGCTCATTGTGGCCTCTGAAAATCAGGTGAGTCGAAACAGCGAAAAGAAGCTGGGACACCATTTTCGCACAACGTGGTACTGGTTCCCGAGCGCGCAATTGCGCACGCGGTGGTTGTGACCCAAGGCCTAAATTGATCGATCAGATTCCGCGGCGAACGCCGCCAGGTGGTCGATCGAGCCGGTCGCCCGTTGCGGCGACATTCACTAGCTGGCGCGGCGAAGACTGTCGGACTCAAAGGAGCGGTCGGGAGAATGGGCTGTCGACGTTCGGATCGGCGCATTGCGCAGCGCGACCACGGAATCCAGGATGCGTTCAAGATCCATATTCCGGTACGGATGGCAGATAAAATCAAAAGCGCGAATGTTCAGCGCGGCCAGATAGTCGCGGTATTCCTGGGGGCACTCAGGCGAGCAAACGATGACCATCGGCACTTCCGCGTGGTGGTGTTTCAAGAGGCGCACCACATCGCGGTAGGTTCCGTCGACAAGCCAGAATCCGCAAAAGCAGGCCAGCACATCATTTTCCGCGAGCGCGGCGCGAATTTCTTCGGTGCCTCTAGCCCAGATCGTATTGACGCGATAGCCGCGCAGTAGTTCGCCCATGCCGTCGAGAATCTGTGCATCAGTGGTCGCCAGCACGATGCTGGATCGTCCGGGTATGGCGGTAGGGCTTGGCGCATATTGCATTTCGGGCCGAGTCCGGATCGCGGGAGCGGCTGGAGGAATCATCATCGCTGCTGCCTTTCTGGCTGGCCGAAAACAAGGTGCCAACCTGCCTGCCCCCCACTTCCCTCAGGGAGGGCAAGTCCATTGTCATCTGTGTGCTGCGGGCGAACAATACAGTCAACGCGTTAGGGAAATCCGGAAATTCATGTAGGCTCGCGTCGAACGTAATCCTGGCGACGTTTTTCTGGCAGCGCCAGGCATAACCCGGTCGGGCCGACCGCATGCCGCCTTCATTGAGGCACGCGATGGATCGGTGTGGCAGTGGAGTTCGAAGGTGCTTTAGAATCGGGGGAGCACTTCATGTCGGGGCGTGGCGCAGCCCGTAGCGGGCCTGCCTTGAGCGCGGACCATCCGACTCCAACAGCTCCGTTTGGCTTATTTTCGAATGGAGGGTCTTCCGGGAGTATGTATCTTGGCACAGGCTGGAACGGAGCCCACTGTTCGAATTGGCTAAGAAGGATGCCCCTCGTGCAGGACGATACTGAGAAGTGAACTGTGCACTTTCAGTCCGCCGTTGTAGTCAATGAAACCCA
>Ga0209007_1000164_pt1 | contig 37973 bp, 30 predicted proteins | sample JacPinW_OM1H0_O2_FD_187961 | JGI IMG/M metagenome (GOLD analysis project Ga0209007, IMG submission 187961) | Forest soil microbial communities from Algoma, Ontario, Canada - Jack Pine, Ontario site 1_JW_OM1H0_O2 (SPAdes) (version 2) | ecosystem: Environmental > Terrestrial > Soil > Boreal... | reverse complement strand
CTTCCCGCCGCTGGCGCACATCCCGGCCTACAGCTACCTGGACCTGTCGGCCACGTTCAATGTCTACAAGAACGTGAGGCTGGAGCTGGGTGTCAACAACGTCTTCGACAAGGATCCGCCGATAGTCACCCTGGCCGACTGCTCGACCGGCAGCCTCGCCGGCGCGAACTGCAACGGCAACACCTTCCCGGGTGTCTACGACGCGATGGGGCGGTATCTGTTCGCCCACATCACGGCGCAGTTCTGAGTTGTCCAGCTGACTTGGCTGTCAGCTGAGTTGAAACCGCGGCGGGCTGCAAAGCCCGCCGCTTTTTTTTGGCCCAGGCCTCAGTCCAGCCGCCGCACCCGATGAGTGCGCTTCGTCGGGGTGCTCATGAGGTACGAGCCGAGCGCGGCCCGCTTGATGGTCACGGTATCGCCGACCGCCAGCAGTGGATCTGAGTCGTCCACCAGCTCCCACAAGGCGCCGCCGTCGAGGGTGACGGTCATGTGGTCGCCGGCGCTCTTACCCAGGGCGGCGATGCGAGCCTCCAGCGCAGGGGTCGCAGGCGGCGGCCTCGGGTGCTCTGCCCCATACAGCCCGAAGGATTGTGGGAACGACGGCGCCGGGGCAGCCGCGCTTGGCGGGGTCGGTGCGGCCGCGGCCGTTGAACCTGGGGCGGCGGCCGGCGCGGGTGCGGTGGTCGGAACCGGCGCGACCGCCGTCGGCACCGTGGCGGCCGCAGCCTGGGCACCGCCAGGCTGCGGGGGCGCGGCAGGTGCCTGCGGGCCCGCAGGCGCCGCGCCGCGGCCGGCCAGCTTGTCGTAGCAGGCCAGGCGCGCGGCGCTGTCGGTGATGTCCGCGCAGGCCGCTAGCGGCGGGGATGCAGGAGTGGCTACGGGCTGCGCAGCGCAGGCAAGCGACGCCAGAAGGAGGCTGACGAGTGCCGGCCGCCAGCGCGCTCGCGAACCCTTGCGCGGCCACGCCTTCATAGCGCTTCCACAGAATTCACGCCGTAATAGGTGCCGACGAGCTCGGTGGCGGCGCGCATCAGGTCGCGCTCTGCGGCGGTCAGGAACGGATTCCAGATGTCGAAGATCAGGATCCCGCGCGGCACGTCTGACTCATTCCACGCCTCGTGCTCGATCGTGTCGTCGAACACCCACGCCTGGCCGGGAACCCACTCGCGTGTCTCGCCGCCGACGCGAAAGCCGCAGTCCGGCGGCACGATGAGCGGCAGGTGCACGGTGAGGCGGATGTTGGTTACGCCGGTGTGCGCCGGGATGCGGGTGTGCGCCTCGAGTATGGAGAAGAACGCGGTCGGCCCGCGCCCCGCGACGTCGCACTGCGGCGCGCCGCGCAGCGCCTGCGCAGTGCGCGGACAGCGCGCCAGATGCGCCGGCTGCGGCACCGCCTGGTTCCACAGGAAGTACGCGCTCCAGCGCCGTGACTTGTTGAGCTCTTTCCACTGGTTGAGCGGCAGGCCCTCGGGATAGGCGACGTAGGGCTCGAGCCCCTCGCGGTCGGCGACCAGCACCTGCATCAGCTCCGAGCGGATCTCATCACTCGCCGCCTCGAGTGCATCCAGCCACGGGAAGTCCGCGCGATCGTAGAACTCGAGCGCCGGAAGCCCGGGGAAGTACATGAAGGTCGGCTGCGGCGTAAAGCGGGCCCGCTTCCCGATGAGAAGATCGATGCAATGGTCCACGCGCCGGTGGTGTCCGCCGCCATGGCCGGCCCTGATCCCCGCGAGCCGCTGCTCGATGGCCGCGGCAAGCGCCGCCTCGTCCTGCGCGACGGCCGCGCGTGCGTGCTCGATCACCGCGGCGACCGTCTCCGGCGGCGTCGCTCCCGGCGCAAGCGTCGCGAGCGCATTACGGTAAACGCGCGCCGCGTTACGGGGATCGCCGGTTGCTTCCATCAGCGCTCCCTTCTGCAGCAGCGCCGCGAGGTGCCGCGGCTCGAGCGCCAGCGCCCGCTCGATGGCGTCGAGCTCCTCGGGCAGCTGGTTGAGGGCATGCAGGCTCGAGGCGAGGTTCGACCACAGGTTCGGATGCTTCGGGTCCGCCCGGGTGGCGCGGCGGAACAGCTCGCACGCCTTGCCGGCCTCGCCCCGCGCGAGCATCTGCAAGCCGAGCTCGTTCAGCACGGCGGGATGGGTCGGCGCCAGCTGCGCGACGCGGGCCAGCAGCTGATCGGCCTCGGTCGCGCGGCCGGCGGCGCCGGCGCTCTTGGCGGCCTGAAGCAGCCGCAGCACCGTAGCATTGTCGGCAGCCGGCGCACCGCCTGCGGCGTTGACGTCGCTCATCACTTTCACCTATGTTTTTTGGTTCTCTGACGCCGCAATTCTAACCCGGCCGTGTGCGCCCGGAGAGCTGCCTTGAAGTCCCCGCGGGAAGTGGAGCTCGAGCTGATGCGCATCGTCTCGCTTCTGGAGCGCGAGCCGCAGGCGGCCGCGCGCGCCGCCGCCGGGATCCTGCGCTCGAGCCCGGGGCAGCCGACCGCGCTGCTGCTGCTCGGCGCGGCGCACCGCGCCTGTGGAGACCCGCAGGCGGCGGCCGCCGAATTTGCCGAGCTCGCCGCCGCGCAGCCCGACTCCGCGGTGGTGCGCCTCGAGCTCGGGCGCGCGCTGCGCGCGGCGAGACGCGAGAGCGAAGCGCTGGTCGCATTCGAGGGCGCCGTGGAGCTCTCGCCGGATCTGGCCGAGGGCTGGCGCGAGCTGTCGCTCCTGCACGCGGCACGCGGTGAGGCGCTGGCGTGCGATGCCGCCTGGGCACGCTTCGAGGAGCTTTCGCCCGAAGGCGCGCGTCTTCGCGAGGCGACGCAGGCGCTCGCCAATCAGCGTTACGCCGTGGCCGAGGAGTTGCTGCGGCAGGCGCTCGCCCAGGCGCCGCAGGACGTGACCGCGCTGCGCCTGCTGGCGCAGACCATGAGCGCCCGCGAGAATTACCCGGAAGCCGAGCGGCTCCTCACGGAGTGCTTAGGGCTGGCGCCCGGCTACCGCCGCGCGCGCCTCGACCTGGTCCGGGTCCAGCACGCGCAGTCGAATGGTGAGCCGATGCTGGCGCACCTCGAGCGTCTGCTGGCTGCGGACCCCGGCAACCAGACTTACCGCACGTTCCAGGGCATCGCCTGCAGCCTGCTCGGTCGCACCGACCGCGCGCTCGATGTTTTCGCAGGACTGGCTCGCGAGTTTCCCGCAAGCGAGGCCATGTGGCTCGACTACGGTCACACGCTGCGCACCGCGGGCCGGGGCGCCGACGCCGCGGCCGCCTACCGCCGCTGCCTCGCGCTCAAGCCCGGCTTCGCCAGCGCCTGGGTTGCACTCGCCAATCTCAAGACATTGCGCTTCACGCCGCAGGACGTCGAGGCGATGCAGGCGGAGCTGACACGGACCGGACTGCCCGACGATGAGCGCGCAGAACTCGAGTTCGCGCTCGCCAAGGCGCTCGAGGACGCCGGCGACTTCGGCGCCTCCTTCGAGCATTACTCGCGCGGCAACGCGCTGCGGCGGGCGCGCGTCGCCTACCGGGCCGAGAGCCTGACGCAGCTCGTCGAGCGCAGCCGCGCGCTCTACACGCGCGAGTTCTTCGCCGCCCGGTCGGGCTGGGGTTGTCCCGCCGTCGATCCCATTTTCATCGTCGGGCTGCCGCGCGCCGGCTCGACGCTCATCGAGCAGATCCTCGCCAGCCACTCGCAGGTCGAGGGCACGCGCGAGCTGGGCGACGTCGCCCAGTTTGCCGTGCAGCTCGGCCATTCGAGGGGCGAATCCGACCAGCCGCCCCGCTACCCGCTCTCGGTCGCGGCGCTCACGCGCGCTGAGCTCACCGCGCTCGGCGAGCGCTATTTGGCGCAGACCCGCGCGCAGCGCCTGCAGGGCCGCCCGCGCTTCATCGACAAGATGGGCGGCAACTTCCTGCACCTGGGCCTCATCCATCTGATGCTGCCGAACGCACGCATCATCGACGCGCGGCGCGCGCCGCTCGGCTGCTGCGTGGCCAACTTCAAGCAGCACTTCTACCTTGGGGGGTTGTTCACCTACAGCCTCGAGGACCTGGGCCGGTACTACCGCGACTACGTCCGCCTGATGGCGCACTTCGACGCGGTGCTGCCCGGGCGGGTGCACCGCGTCAGCTACGAGAACGTCGTGCGCGATCTCGAGGGCGAGGTGCGCCGGCTGCTCGAGTACTGCGGCCTGCCGTTCGAGGAGCAATGCCTGCGCTTTCACGAGACCCGCCGCGCGGTGCAGACGGTGAGCTCCGAGCAGGTGCGCCAGCCGCTCTACACCGACGCCGTGGAGCAATGGCGCAACTTCGAGCCCTGGTTGGGGCCGCTCCGGCAAGCGCTGGGCGAGCTCGCGGCTACGCCGCCGGATTCCGTGTCCGGCTAGGGCCGCCCACGAGCTCGAGCAGCGGCCGCAGCGGCGTGAGGTACGCCTCGTAGTTGCGCCAGCGACCGATCGAGCCGGAGTTGATCTTCTGGCGTACCTGCCAGCGGCTCGCCGTGATGACCACTCGCTCGGTCCGATGAAACTCCAGACAGCGCTCATCCCACGGCAGGCCGATGAACTCGAGCATCGTGCGAGTCCAGTGCTCCTGATTCGCGACCAGCGCCTCGTACGGGACCTCGAGCAGCGTTGTCGGCGCAAGTACCGCGCGCCAGTGATCGGTGACGCGGACATACTGTCGGTAGTAGTGCGCCAGGCTGTCGAGATCCCTGGCATGGGGTTGCCGATCGCCAAAGTTCTGGAAGTGGAGCGACAGGCAAGTGTCGAGCGGATGGCGCTGCATGTGCACGATCCGAGCGCGCGGAAACGCCGCGTGAATCAGCCCGGCATGAAGAAAATTCGTCGGCATCTTGTCGATCACGCGCTGCGCGCTGCCGGAGCGCTCGCTGATGCGCGCGAGGTAGTCACGCGCCAGGTCCGTGAGAACACTGCGTCGCGCCTCAGCCCTGGAGCCCGCGCCCTCGAATAGCTCCGCCGCGCGCTCCCAGAACCTCACCTCGCCTGCCCCGAACGCTTGCGCGTGGGAGGCGAGGATCTGCTCGGCGAGCGTGGTTCCCGATCTCGGCATGCCAACGACGAACACCGGCAGCTCCGAAGTAGAGGCGCCGGGGTGAGCCGCGCTGAGGAACGCACCATCGAAGGTAGCGATGATCAGATCCACCTGCCGCTCGAAGCCCACGCGGTCGTAGGACGCACCGTGGCGCCCGCTGAGCTCGTTCGCCCGGCGGTACTCCGCGAACGCCTCGGGGTACCTGCCGAGGTCGTCGTGGTACTTGCCGAGCGCGTAGTGCAGACCGATCTCGTGCCCGAGCGGCATGGGCTTCGCCAGCGCTTTCGCCGCAGCTTCGAGCCACGCGCCGTCGGCGGCGGTCATTTTGCGCTGCGCGGCGATGCTGCAGAGCACGGCGGCCGAGCTGGCGTCGCTCACCAGTGCGCGCTGGAACAGCGCCTGGGCCTCACCGAACTCGCCGCAGTCGGCGCTCAGGTCTCCGAGCAGCGCCAGCGCCCCAACATGACCCGGCTCGGAGGCGAGCAGCGCGCGGCACAGGGACTGCGCTTCCTCGAGGCCACCCTCGAGCCTTAGCGCCGTCGCGAGACCGAGTTGAGCGTGCGCATGTTCGGGCTGCAGCGCGAGCGCGCGGCGGTAACTGACGATCGACTCGGCGAGCTCTCCGAGCTCATACAGCGTGCGCCCGAGGTGCCAGTGGCTGTCGGCGCGCTGCGGCTCGAGATCGGCCGCGCGGCGATAGGCATCGAGCGCGCGGGCATAGTCGCCGGTATCGCAGAGCGCGTTGCCGAGGTTGTGCAGCCCCTGCACGAACCGCGGATTGAGCTCCACCGCACGGCGGAAGCTCGCAACCGCTTCCCCGGGGCGCGCGAGCGCCGCCAGCACCAGCCCGAGGTTGTTGTGTGCGACATCCGCAGCCGGGTTGAGCGCAACCGCCCTGCGGGTGCAGCCCAGGGCTTCCTCGAGCTGCCCGAGCTGGCGGAGCGAATTGCCGAGATTCGCGTTCGCCTCCGCGTCGTCAGGGTTGAGCGCCAGTACCTGGCGGTAGCAGCCGACGGCGCGCGTGCAGTCGCCGAGCTCCTGCAGCGCATTGCCGAGATTATTCAGCGCCTCGGGCAGGCGCGGATTGCGCTCCAGGGCGCGCTCGTAGAGCGGCACGGCCTCGCGAGCGCGTCCCAGGCCGCACAGGCAATCGGCGGCGGCGATCGTTACCGGCAGGTCGTGCGGCTCGATCTCGAGCACGCGCTCGAGGCTCGCGAGCGCCTCCTCGAGCCGCCCCTGTTCCTTGAGCACGGCGCCGAGGTTGCGCTGCGCCTCGGCATCGTCAGGCAGGAGCTCGGCCGCCCGCCGCAGCGCCGGCAGTCCATCCCTGCCCTGACGCGCGAGCACGACGCCGAGGATCTTCCAGAGCGTACCGGAGTCCGGCTGACTCTTGAGAAGCTGACTCGCCTGACTCTCCGCCTCCGCGAAGCGCCCCTGCCGGAGCATAACGCCGAGCGTTGCAGGATCCGGCGGCCGCTCAGTGACCGGCGCCGCGGCCGGCACATCGGTGGGCAGCGGCGCCGCCGCCGCCAACGCTCCGCAGCAGTGCTTGAATTTGCGGCCGCTGCCGCACGGGCATGGATCGTTACGACTCGGTGTCATGCCGCGCCAGCTCATGACATATGGCCTCGAACACGCTCTCCCAGTCACCGGGCCGCGGCTGGCGGAACAGCCGCATGCTCGGATACCACGGGTTGTCGGCACGCGCGAGCAGCCAGCGCCAGTCGGGCACGTACTTGAGAGCGACCCACACGGGGCGACCGAGCGCACCGGCCAGGTGCGCGAGCGCGGTGTCGCAGGTGATCACGAGGTCGAGGTGCTGCATGAGCGCGGCGCTGTCGAGAAACGCCTGCGGACCCGCATCGAACTCCTCGCCGGGAAGCTCGAGCGGCATGGCACCCGGGTTGCGGCGCAGCTCCTCGACCCCCGGCCCCTTCTGCAGGCTGATCAGGCGCACGCCGGGAACCGCTGCCAGCGGGGCAAACATCGCGAGCGGTACCGACCTGCCGATGTCGATGCGGTTGCGGCTTCCCTGCCAGGCGATGCCCACCCTGAAGCCGTCAGCGCCGAGTCGCTCGCGCCAGGTGGCGACACGGCGCGGCTCGGCCGCCAGGTAGGGCACGGTAGCCGGAACCGCCGGCAGCGCGGTGCCGAAGGCGAGCGGCAGGCTGACGAGCGCACACTGGAAGTCACAGTCCGGGGGCGCCTCGGTGGCGGCGGTGACGCGGATCGCCGCGCCGAGACTCGCGAGCAGCCCGGTCAGCTGCGGCTGCACGCGCAGCAGCACCTGCGCGCCACGCCGCCCCGCGAGCTGCGCATAGCGGCAGAACTGCAGCGTGTCACCGAGCGCCTGCTCCGCGTAGATGAGCAGGGTCCTGCCGGCGAGCGGCTGCGTGCCGTCCCAGCCGGGCGCGGCGAGCGGCGGCGCCGTGGCGTGCGGCAGTTTCCTGCGCCACTCGTACAGCGGCAGCCCGTGCGCGAAATCCCCCGCGAGCAACAGGCACACGCTCTTGTTGAAGTAGGCCTGGGCGTAGTGCGGATCGAGGGCGATCGCGCGGTCATAGCTGGCGCTCGCCTCGCCGAGGCGCTGCAGATCGAACAGGGCGTTGCCGCGGTTGCAGTGCGCGGCCGCCGAGTCCGGGGCCTCGAGCAGCGCCTGCTCGTACTGCGCCAGCGCCTCCGGCGCTCGCCCGAGGTCGCGCAGCGCGTTGCCGAGATTGGCGTGGACCCCGAGCATGCCGGGCTGCAGCTCGAGCGCCCGGGCGCCGCTCGCGAGCGCCGCCGCCGGCTCGCCCAGCTCACATTGCAGGGTGCCGAGGTTGTTGTACGCCTCGGCGAATTGCGGCTGCAGCGCCAGGGCACGCTCGTAACTCAGTGCCGCGTCCCGATACCTGCCGAGGGCCTGGAGCACCAGTCCGCGGTTGTTGTGTGCTACCGCCAGGGCCGGCTGCAGTGCCAACGCCTGATCGTAGCTCGCGAGCGCCTCGGCAAGACGCTGCAAACGGCGCAGCGCGTTACCGCGGCTGTTGCAAACCTCCGCGGACTGCGGCTGCAGGGCGAGCGCCGCATCGAAACTTGCCAGGGCTTCCTCGATCCGCTGCAGCTGCTGCAGCGCCATGCCGCGGCCGTGCAGCGCCTCGAGGCATTGCGGCTGCAGGGCGAGCGCCGCATCGAAGGCGGCCAGCGCTTGCGTCGCGTGGTGCAGGGCGAGCAGCGCGCCGCCGCGACTGAGATGCACCAGCCAGTCGCTGGGATCGTGCCGCAGAACCTCGGCGTAGAGGCGTTCCGCTTCGGCGAGCCGGCCGGCTCGATGCAGCGCCATGCCGCGCTGGCGCAGCGCCGTATCACTCACAGCCGGTGCGGCTTCATCGAGCTGCGCCGCCGCAGGAGCGCTGCCAGTCCTGGGCCTTCGCGCCCGGGTTATGCCAGTTGCACGGGCCTTGCACCAACTTGTCAGCCTGCGCCGGACCCCAGCTCCCCGGCGCGTACTCGATGGGGGCGGTGGTGGTATGCAACAGCGGATCGACGATCGCCCACGCCGCTTCTACCTCGTCCTGGCGCGCAAAATGCGAGGAGTCGCCGATGAGCGCGGCGCTGATCAGCACCTCGTAGGCATCCATGTCGTCGCCCTTCTGCTGCGCCACGAACAGCTCGACGTTTTCGCCGGTCATCACCGGGCCGGGCTTCTTGGTGTGGGCGCCGAGCGCGATTGCAACATCGGGGCCGACACGGAAACGCAGGTGATTCGGCTGCTCCGGCCCGAGCTCGCCGAACACCCGCGCCGGCGGCGGCTTCAGGTCCACCACCACCTCGGTCGCGGTCACCGGCAGGGACTTGCCGGCGCGCAGATAGAACGGCACGCCGCTCCAGCGCCACGAATCGATCTCGAGGGTGAGCGCGGCGTAGGTCTCGACGCGCGAGTCGGGCGCCACCCCGGGCTCCTTGCGGTAGCCGATGAACTGGCCGCGCACCAGCCGCTCGGGCGATGCCGGGCGCACGGCTTTCAGCACCTTGGCTTTCTCGTCGCGCAGCGACTCGCCCTCGGTGTTCACCGGCGCCTCCATGGCGAGCAGCGCCACGATCTGCATCAGGTGGTTTTGGATGACGTCGCGGATCGCGCCGGCCTCCTCGTAGAACCGGCCGCGGCCGGCGACCCCGAAGCTCTCCGCCATGGTGATCTGCACGCTGGCGACGAAGTTGCGGTTCCAGACCGGCTCGAGAAATGAGTTGCCGAAGCGGAAGTACAGGATGTTCTGTACCGCCTCCTTGCCGAGATAGTGATCGATGCGAAAGATGCTGCTCTCGGGAAAGTGCGCGTGCAGCGTCTGGTTGAGCGCCTGCGCCGAGGCCAGGTCGCGCCCGAAGGGCTTCTCGACCACGATGCGCGCTCCCTGCGCGGCGCCCGAGCCGCTCAGGTGCCCGGCCACCACCGCGAACATGCTTGGCGGGATCGCCAGGTAGTGCAGCGGCCGCTGAGCTTGGCCGAGCGCCCGGCGCAGCGCATCGAAGGTCGCGCGGTCGTTATAGTCGCCGTCGACATAGCGCAGCAGACCGACGAGGCGCGCGCTCGCCGCCTCGTCCGCTCCCGGCACGAAGGCCTTGATGCTGTCGCGCACGCGCCCGGCCAGCTGCTCGAGCTTCCAGCCCTGGCGCGCCGCGCCGATGATCGGCACGGTGAGCAGTCCGCGGCGCACCAGCTGATAGAGCGCGGGGTAGATCTTGCGGTAGCACAGATCCCCGCTCGCACCGAACAGCACCATCGCATCGCAATCACGACGTTCCATCACAGCTCCTCGAAGTCATCCATGTGGTCAGCACGCGTATCGCTCACCGCCGGCGGTGGGCGCGCGGCGCCTGCGGTCGCTCAGGACCGCCGCTCGATGTGGCCGCCGAAGCCGAGCCGCATCGCCGACAGCACCTTGTCGGCGAACTCGCCGCGGCCGCGAGACTCGAAGCGCGAGTACAACGCTGCGCTCAGGACGTGCGCCGGCGTGCCGATATCGATCGCCGCCTGCACGGTCCAGCGCCCCTCGCCCGAGTCCGCGACGTGGCCAGTGAAACCGGCGAGCTTGCCGTCCTTGGCGAGTGCCGCCGCCGTGAGATCGAGCAGCCTCGAGGCGATGATGCTGCCGTGGCGCCACACCTCGCTGATCGCCGCGAGGTCGAGCCGGTATTGATACAGCCGTGGGTCCTTGAGCGGCGCCGTTTCGGCGTCCGCGGCCGCGCTCTCGAGGCCGGCATCGGCGTGCGCGAGCACGCTCAACCCCTCCGCGTAAGAGGCCATCACGCCGTACTCGATGCCGTTGTGGACCATTTTCACGAAATGCCCGGCGCCGACCGGTCCGCAATGCAGGTACCCGAGTCCGGCGGCCGCGAGACTCGCGGCGCCGTCGCCGCGCGGCGCCAGACGGCCGCCCGGCGCCAGCGTCGCCAGCGCCGGCTCGACCTGCGCCACCGCATCCCTCTCGCCGCCGATCATCAGGCAGTAACCCTCCTCGAAGCCGAGCACACCGCCGCTCGTGCCGACGTCGAGGTAGCGAATTCCGGTGGCGCTCAACTCGGCGGCGCGGCGGATGTCGTCGCCGTAGTTGGAGTTGCCGCCGTCGATCAGCACGTCGCCGCGCGCGAGCAGCGGCTTGAGCTCGCCGATCACCTGATCGACGATCGCCGCCGGCACCATGATCCACACCGACCGCGGCGGCGCGAGCAGCCGCGCCAGATCCTGCACCGAGCGCGCGCCCTGCGCGCCGTAACTCACGCAGGTCGCCACCGCCTCGGCCGAGCGGTCGTAAGCGACGCACTGGTGACCGCCCTGCTGCAGCCGCCTCACCATGCTCGCCCCCATGCGCCCCAGTCCGATCATCCCGATCTGCATAACCCGCCTCCTCCAATGTTCGCGGCCTCATTCGCCACGCGCCCAAAGACCTCCGGCCAGTCGCCCGCCGCACGCTGGCGGAACAGTCGCATGGTAGGGTACCAAGGGCTGTCGGAGCGATCGAGGAGCCAGCGCCAGTCGGCTATCGCCGGCAGTACGACCCAGACCGGAACACCCAGAGCACCTGCGAGATGCGCCATGAAGCTATCGGAGGTGATGACCAGATCGAGCGCTTTCATGAGCGCGGCAGTCTCCACCGGAGCATCCGGCCCGGTGTCGCGCGGATCGGTGAGTTGCGCCAGCGCACTGCCGAATTCGACCTGAGTCCGCTGCTCGGCCGCTGCGCCCTTCTGCAGCGACACCAGGCTCACGCCAGACAGTTGCGCGAGCGGCGCAGCGCAGGCCAGCGCAAAGGAGCGGCCTCTGAACAGGGTTTGATTTTCGATACCGGCGTTTCCCTGCCAATTCAGTCCGATCTTCAGACCCGGTAAATCGCGCAGTCGCTCGCGCCACTCGTCCACCGACTGCGAGGCGGCCGTCAGGTAAGGCACGCCTCCCGGAATGGTGTCCGCCTGCGTACCAAACGCCAGTGGCAGGCTGAGCAGCGGACAATGGCAGTCCACCTGCGGCAGCGGCTCGCCCGCAGCAAGCAGCGTGCCGCGCATCGTGAAAGAGCGCATCAGCGTCGTGAGCGCCGCGGGCACCTCGAACACGACCTGCGCCCCCTGGGTCTCGAGCAGCGGAATATAGCGGCAGAACTGCAGTGTATCGCCGAGACCCTGTTCGGCGTGAATCAGTATGGTCTTGCCGGCGAGCGTCTCGCCGCCGGACCAACGGGGCACGGCAAAACTGCGCTGGTAGCGGCGCCTGTGCTCGAGCCGCAAGCGGGCCTCGTACGGCGGCCAGCCTTGCGCGAACTCGCCCAGCGTCAGCTTGATTAGGGCTTTGCTCCACTGCGACAGCGCGTGTTCGGGCTCGATCGCGAGCGCGCGATCGACCTGCTGCAGCGCTTCCTGAAAGCGCCCGAGCTTGTGCAACGTGATCGCGGCGTTGCTGTAAGGCTCCAGGTAGTCTCCTTTGCAGAGCACCGCCTTGGCAAAGGCGCCGAGTGCCTCCTCGGGTCGCCCCAGCTGCTCGAGCTCGACGCCACGGTTGTCCAACGCCTCCGCGGACTCTCCATTGAGCGCCAGCGCCCGATCGAAACCGGCCAGCGCCTGCTCGTGCCGCTCGAGCCGCGCGAGCGCCACGCCGCGATAAAAGTGAGCGTGGAAATCGTCAGCCGCAAGCGCCAGCGCGCGCTCGAAGCTCTCGAGCGCCTCGCCGTACCGCTGCAGTGTCAGGAGCACCATGCCTCGCTGCTCATGCACTGCGACCGCCTCGGGAGCGATGGCGAGAGACCGATCGTAGCTGTCGAGCGCCTCGGTGGAACGGCCGAGCGCCCGCAGGGCATTGCCGCGGTTGGCGAGAATCGCGGCCTGCCGCGGTTGCAGGGCCAGCGCACGCTCAAAGCTCTCCAGCGCTTGCGCGTAACGGTCCAGGCTCATCTCGAGAACGCCGCGGTTGTGATGTGCCTCGGCGTGGCGGGGATTGAGGGCGACCGCGCGCTCGAAGTGCTCGAGCGCTTCCTGGTTGCGACCGAGCCGTTCCAGAGCCACGCCCAGATCGTTATGGGTGCGTGCGTCTTCGGGCGCAAGCTCCACCGCACGGCGCAGGCTCCTCAGCGCCTGTGGCGTTTGCCCGAGCCGCAGCAGCACGACGCCACGAGCGTGGTGAGTCGTGGCCAGATCGGGCTTCAGCGCCAGGGCCCGGTCGTAAGACTGCACCGCCTCCGCGTCGCCGCCGATCTCAGCCAGGGCATTGCCGAGGTTGGTGTGCATGACTGGATTGGACGGCTGAACCCGCAGAGCCGCCCTGATCAGATCGACAGCCTCTCGCGGGCGGCCCATCTGTCCCATTGTGATGCCAAGAAGATGCAGCGCCTGGCCGTTGTGCGGCTCATTGACAAGCAACTGGCGCAAGGCGGCCGCCGCTTCGGCGAGGCGCCCCTGCTGCCACAGAGCACGACCAACAGCAAGCGGGTCGCCGTTGCTAATTCGGCACCCGCCGGATCTGCGCCCCGAGCTGCGCCAGCTTCTCCTCGATCGCCTCGTAGCCGCGGTCGATGTGATAGATACGCTCGACGTCGGTGCGACCTTCGGCCACCAGCCCCGCCAGCACCAGACTCGCCGAGGCGCGCAGATCGGTCGCCATGACCGGCGCGGCGGTGAGCCGCTCGACGCCGTGGATGATCGCGGTGTTGCCCTCGAGGCGGATCTCCGCCCCCAGCCGCCGCATCTCCAGCATGTGCATGAAGCGGTTCTCGAAGATGGTCTCGGTGACCGTGCCGACGCCCTCCGCCACCGTGTTGAGCGCGGCGAACTGCGCCTGCATGTCGGTGGGGAATCCCGGGTACGGCGCGGTGCGCACATCCACCGCGCGCGGCCGGCGGCCGCGCATGTCGACCTCCACCCAGTTGTCGCCGACCTCGAGCCGTGCGCCCGCCTCCGCGAGCTTGGCGAGCACCGCATCCAGGTGCTCGGGCCGGGTGTTCTTGATGCGCACGCGCCCGCGGGTGATGGCACCGGCGACCAGGTAGGTGCCGCTCTCGATGCGATCCGGCAGAACTTCGTAGCGGGTGCCGCGCAGCCGCTCGACTCCGTGCACGACGATCTTGTCGGTGCCGGCGCCGTGAATGCGCGCGCCCATGGCGGTGAGAAAGTTCGCCAGATCCACTACCTCGGGCTCGCGCGCTGCGTTCTCGAGGATGGTCTCGCCGTCGGCGAGCGCGGCGGCCATCATGAGGTTTTCCGTGCCGGTGACCGTCACCGTATCGAGCACCAGGCGTGCGCCCTTCAGGCGCCCCGCACGGGCGCGGATGTAGCCGCCCTCGATGGTGATGTCGGCGCCCATCGCCTGCAGCCCCGCGACGTGAATGTTCACCGGCCGTGCGCCGATCGCACAGCCGCCGGGGAGCGACACGTCGGCGCGGCCAAAGCGCGCTACCAGCGGCCCGAGCACCAGGATCGATGCGCGCATGGTCTTGACCAGGTCGTAGGGCGCGAAGCATTCGCGCACCGTCGAGGCGTCCACCTCGATGCACATGCGCTCGTCGATGGTCACGGTGGCGCCCATCCTGCCGAGCAGCTCCACGGTGGTAGTCACATCGTTCAGATGCGGAACGTTGCCCACCACCACCGGATCGTCGGCGAGCAGCGCTGCGGCGAGAATCGGCAGAGTGGCGTTCTTGGCGCCGGAGATGCGTACCTCGCCCTCGAGGGGCGCACCGCCCTGGATCTGCAGTTTGTCCATACTTACCTATTGGCCGAAATCGCCTGCGGCGATTTCGGCGGACATTACTCGGTAGACCGCCGGCAAAAAGCGTGGTTTTTGCCCGCGAACAACCTGCCGGTTTTCAACTTTCATTGTCACGCCTGCGGCGCTTTCAGCGCCTCCTCCGGGGTGAGCGCCTCGATCGAGAGCGCATGGATCTCGCGTCCGACCAGTTGGCCGAGCGCCCGGTAGACGAGCTGATGGCGCGCGAGCGGGCGCAGCTGCGCGAACTCGCGCGCCACGACCCGTGCGGCAAAGTGCGTGTTGTCGTCCGATGCCACCTGCACTTCGGCGTCGGGCAGCCCCGCCCGGATCAGCCGGGCAATCTCCTCGCTGTTCATGGCGCCGATTTTACATGGGCGCACCGCGGCAGCGCCCGTGACACGCCTATAATGACTTGCATGGAGCCGCAGCCGGCCACCCCCGCCACAATCGCCCCGCAGCCGGCGGACGAGTCGCTGCTCGCGGCCGCACGCCGCGCGCTGGCGGTCGAGACCCGCGCCGTGGGCGCGCTTGCGCCGCGGTTGGGACCGGGCTTCGCACGCGCCTGCCGAATCTGCCTCGCGTGCCACGGGCGGGTGGTGGTCACCGGCATGGGAAAGTCCGGACATATTGCCGGGAAGATCGCCGCGACGCTCGCCAGCACCGGCACCCCGGCGTTCTTCCTGCATCCGGCGGAAGCCGGCCATGGCGATCTCGGCATGATCACCCGCGCGGATGCGGTGCTCGCGCTGTCGAACTCCGGGGAGACTCCGGAGCTCGTGATGCTGCTGCCGCACCTGAAGCGCCTTGCGGTGCCGCTCGTCGTCATGACCGGCAGGCCCGCATCCACGCTCGGCGAAGCGGCCACCGTGGTGCTCGATGTGGGCGTCGAGGAAGAGGCCTGTCCGCTCAATCTTGCCCCCACCGCCAGCACCACCGCGACGCTGGCCATGGGAGATGCGCTCGCGGTCGCCGTGCTCGAGGCCCGCGGCTTCACCGCTCAGGACTTCGCGCGCTCGCACCCGGGCGGGAGCCTCGGCCGACGGCTGCTGCTGCACGTCGAGGACCTGATGCGCACTGGCGCCGCGCTGCCACGCGTACCGCCGGAGGCGGCGTTGAGCGAAGGTCTCATCGAGATGTCGGCCAAGGGCTTAGGCATGGTCGTGGTGGTCGACCCGCAGGAGCGCATTCTCGGGGTGTTCACCGACGGCGATCTGCGCCGCGCGCTGGAGCAGCAGATCGACGTGCACCGCACCCGCATGCGCGCCGTCATGACAGCGCACGCCAAGACCATAGGCCCGCGCGAGCTCGCCGCCGCGGCTGTGCACCTCATAGAGCTGCATCGCATCACGGCGCTGCCGGTCGCGGATGCGCACCAGCGGCTCGTCGGCGCGCTCAACGTGCACGACCTGCTCCGCGCCGGCGTCATGTGAGCGGTGCGCGCTTGCGCAAGGCGCATGCGATCCGGCTGCTGGTACTGGATGTCGACGGGGTGCTGACCGATGGCCGGCTGTATTTCGGACCCCGCGGCGAAGCCCTCAAGGTGTTCAACGTGCGCGACGGCGCGGGGATCGTGCAGCTCGGGCGCGCCGGTGTCGAGGTCGCGGTGATCTCGGGCCGGCGCTCGCCGATGGTCGCCGCGCGCTGCCGCGAGCTCGGAGTGCGCCATCTGCACCAGGGGGTCGGCGACAAGCTCGCGGTCTTCCGGCGGCTGTGCGCGCGCCTCAAGGTCGCGCCCGCGGCGTGCGCCTGCGTCGGCGACGACCTGGCGGACGTGCCGCTGATGCGCGCTGTCGCCCTCAGCTTCGCGGTGGCCGACGCGCACCCGCAGGCGCGGCGCGCCGCGCACGTGGTGACGCGCCGCGGCGGCGGCGCGGGTGCGGTGCGCGAGGTCTGCGACCTGCTGCTCGGCGGCCGCGGGGGGCCGCGATGACTTACCGGGTGCTCGGGCTCATGGCGCTGCTGGCGTTGATCGCAGGCGTGGTGCTGTTCTCCGAGCCGCAGCGCAGCCCCGCGCTTGCCACGGCCGTCGGCCGCACCGCGCACGATCCCGGCTACTCGGCGCTCAACGCGCAGCTGGTGCAGACCGGGCCCGACGGCAAGCCGCTGTACACGCTCGACGCCGCGCAGATGCGCGAGCAACCCGGTAACGACACGGTGATGCTCGATCAGGTGCAGATGGGCTTTCGCGACTCGAGCGGCGGGCAGTGGACGGCGCGCGCGCAGCGCGGCGAGCTCGGACAGGAAACCGGCGTGGTGCAGCTCGAAGGCGACGTGCACGTGGTCGGGACGCTGCCGCACTCGCAGCAGCCCGCCGAGATCTCCGCCGAGCACCTGGCGTTCGACACCCGCGCGCAGGTGGTGACCACGCGCGATCCGGTGACCTTCAACGTGGCCGGCCATCAACTCGAGGGCACGGGCCTGGTCGCCAGCTTGAAGGACCATCGCGTGCAGTTAGAATCGGCCGTACATGGCACGTTCCCGCCGTAACTCGCTGTGGCTCTCGGTGACGGCGGCAGCCGCGGGGCTGGCGCTGGCTGCCCCGCCGCCGGCCACGCCGGCCAAAGCCGCGGCGCCGCTCGCCACGGCGCCGAAGCTCGGCCAGGAGCCGATCAGTGTCGAGGCCGCCTCCTGGGCAGGCGACTACAAGAGCAACTCCTTCGTCCTCAACCAGGTGGTGATCACGCAGGGGACGACACGCCTGCAGGCCGATCGCGCCCACGCCAGCGGCCTCAGCAGCGGGGTCGATTTCGGCAACAGCCGCTGGACCTTCGACGGCAACGTGCGCATCGACGGCGAGCAGCAGGGGAAGCTGCGCTCCGACGAGGCGGTGGTCGAGTTTCACGACAATCGCATCGCGCGCGCCACCGTCACCGGCAAGCCGGCAACCTTCGAGCAGCAGCGCGCCAACTCCGACCAGGTGGCCCGCGGTCGTGCCGATCAGATCGTCTGGGACGTGGTCGGTGGCACGGTGCGGCTGGCGGACGATGCGTGGCTGTCCGACGGACAGAGGGAGGTCTCGGCTCCGGTGCTCGTGTACAACATCCGCGAGCAGCGCGTCGAGGCGAGCGGCGCGGGGGCCACGGGCGGCGGCCGGGTGCACATCCTCATCACCCCCGAGGGCCCGATCGTGGACAAGCACCCGGCGCAGCCGAACCCGCCGAAATGATGGTCCTGAAGGCCACCGGCCTCGCCAAGAGCTACAAGTCCAGGCCGGTCGTGCGCGACCTGTCGCTCGAGGTCAGCAGCGGCGAGGTCGTGGGACTGCTCGGCCCCAACGGCGCGGGCAAGACCACCGCCTTCTACATGATCGTCGGCCTGGTGCCGTGCGATGCGGGTCGTATCTACCTCAACGGGACGGACCTGACCGCGCTGCCGATGCACCGGCGCGCGCAGCTCGGACTCGGTTATCTGCCGCAGGAGGCGTCCGTGTTCCGCAAGCTGTCGGTGGAAGACAACGTACTGGCGATTCTCGAGACGCGCGCCGACCTGGACCGGGCGGCGCGCGAGGAACGCCTCGGGCAGCTGCTCGAGGAGCTGCGTATCGGGCACGTACGCCGCAGCCTCGGCCTGTCGCTCTCGGGCGGGGAACGCCGCCGCGTCGAGATCGCGCGGGCGCTGGCGGCCGAACCGCGCTTCATGCTGCTCGACGAGCCGTTCGCGGGCGTCGATCCGCTGTCGGTCCTGGATATCCAGCGCATCATCCGCGAGCTCACGCACCGCGGCATCGGCGTGCTCATTACTGACCATAACGTGCGCGAAACGCTCGGGGTCTGCGGGCGGGCGTATATCGTCAACCAGGGCACGGTAATCGCGGCCGGAACCGCCGAAGAAGTCCTTGCCAACCCCCAAGTCCGTGAGGTGTACTTGGGCGAGACGTTCCGGCTCTGAAGCACCGAAATCGCGAGGCTGCCGCAGCCTTTTTTCTACGGCCACCATGCTGAAACCCTCCCTGCAGCTGAAGCTGGGTCAGCAGCTGACCATGACCCCGCAGCTGCAGCAGGCCATCCGGCTCCTGCAGCTGCCGGCGCTCGAGCTGCAGGCGCACATCCGCGAGCTGCTGGAAACGAACGTCATGCTCGAGCCGGAGGAGGAATCCGAGGCCACCGGCAGCTACGATGCCATCGTGTCCGCGCAGGCGCCGCCGCCGCCCGACAACCCCCGGCAAAGCGCCGTCGAGGTGCTGGACGAGCCCTGGTCGCAGCAGAATGTCGGTCCCGCCGACACGCCCTGGAGCGGTGAGGACGACGAGCGGCAACAGGACTACGCCGACTCGGCCGGCCAGTCGCTGCAGGATCACCTCATGTGGCAACTGGAGCTGGCGCATCTGGCGCCGCGCGAGCTGGCAGTGGCGCGGGCGCTGGTGGATGCCATCAGCGACGACGGCTATCTCACCGAGTCGCTCGATGAGATCGCGCAGACGCTGCGCCCGGAGCTCGAGTGCGGGCCCGAGGAGATCGAGACGGTGCTCACGCGCGTGCAGGGGCTCGACCCATCCGGCGTCGGCGCACGCTCGGTCGGCGAATGCATCGAGCTGCAGCTGCGGCAGCTCGATCCCCTCACCCCCGGCTTCCGCACCGCCATCGAGATCGCGCGCCATCACCTGGAGCTGGTCGCGGGCCGCGAGCTGTCGTTGCTGCGCCGTGCGCTGCGCACCACCGAGGAGGAGATCGGCGCGGCGCTGGCGCTGGTGCGCTCCTGCCATCCGCGACCGGGCGCCACGGTATGCGCCGGCAACCCCGAGTACGTCGTCCCGGACGTGTTCGTGCGACGCACCGAGCACGGCTGGGGGGTCGAGATCAACGCCGCGACGCTGCCGCGAGTGCGCCTCAACGAGAGCTACGCCTGTCTCATCGGCCGCAACGCCAGCCACGCCACCATGCGTGCCCAGCTGCAGGAGGCCCGCTGGCTGCTCAAGAGTCTCGAGATCCGCCACGAGACCCTCATCAAGGTCGCGCGCTCGATCGTCGAGCGGCAGACCGAGTTCCTCGAGCACGGCGAGGAGCACATGCGACCGATGATCCTCAAGGACATCGCCGAGGCGGTGCAGATGCACGAGTCGACGATCTCGCGCATCACCTCCGGCAAGTACATGCACACCCCGCGCGGGGTGTTCGAGCTGCGCTACTTCTTCTCAAGCCAGGTCGAGGCAGCCGACGGCTCGGGCACGTCCTCGACCGCGATCCGGGCCAAGATCAGGAAGCTCGTCAGGGACGAGGACCCGGAAAACCCGCTGAACGACGGCCGCATCGCCCAGCTGCTCTCTGCCGAGGGCATCCCGGTGGCGCGCCGCACGGTCGCCAAATACCGCGAGGCGATGGGTATCCCGGCCTCGAGCGAGCGCCGGCGGGCGGCCCTGCACAGCATGTAGCGAAGGTGCCAAGATCACCAACGAGGAGTGAGGGACTATGCAGCTCAACGTCACCGGCCATCACGTTGAAGTAACCGCGTCGCTGCGGGGGTATGTCGCGAAGAAGCTGGAGCGCATCGGCAGACACTTCGAGCAACTGATCGACGTGCATTGCGTGCTGACGGTGGAGAAGCTGCGCCAGAAGGCCGAGGCGACCTTGCACGTGAGCGGCACCGCCATTCACGCCGACGCCACCCAGGAAGACATGTACGCGGCGATCGATCTGCTGGTCGACAAGCTCGACCGGCGCGTCAAGAAGCACAAGGAGAAGCGCGCCGATCACCACGCCGCCGAGGGGCGGCGCGCGCTGCGCCCCTGAGCGGGCAGCTCGCGCTGCGCGCGCCGGCTAAGATAGCGCTAATCCCGTGCGCATCATCATCCTGAGCGGGCTGTCGGGCTCGGGCAAGAGCGTGGCCCTGCACACGCTCGAGGATTTCGGGTTCTACTGCATCGACAACATCCCGGCGGCGCTGCTCAAGCCGTTCATCTCCTACACGGTGCGCAGTCCCGAGACCACCTACGAGCGCACCGCCGTCGGCCTCGACGCGCGCAACACCGCGGCCGATATCGCCAGCGTGCCGCAGCTGATCGACGAGCTGAAGCGCAGCGGGCTGCAGCTCGAGGTGATCTTCCTGATCGCCGGCGAGGACGAGCTGCTACGCCGCTTCGCCGAGACGCGCCGCAAGCACCCCCTGAGCCGCAGCGACGTCGGCCTGCGCGAAGCGATGGCGCTCGAGCGTCAGCTGCTCGAGCCGGTGGTGTCGGCGGCCGATCTCGTCATCGACACCTCGCGCATGGGCGTACACGCGCTGCGCGACATCATCCACAAGCGCGTCGCGCGGCGCGCCGCCGCCGAGCTGTCGATCACCTTCGAGTCATTCGGCTTCAAGGACGGCATTCCGGGAGATGCGGATTTCGTGTTCGATGCGCGCGCGCTTCCCAACCCGTACTGGGATCCCGGTCTGCGCAACCTCACCGGGCGCGATCCCGAAGTGGTCCGCTTCCTCGAAAAGCACACCGAAGTTGCCACCTTGCTCGAGGACATCACGCGCTTCGTGCGCGCGCGGGTGCCGGAGTATCGCTCCAGCAACCGCGGCTACCTCACCGTGGCGGTGGGCTGCACCGGCGGACAGCACCGCTCGGTGTATCTGGTCGAACGCCTGGCGGAGACCTTCGGCGCGGAGTTCCGCGCCGTCTCGGCGCGGCACAGCGGCCTGCCCGGTGCCCGGCTATTCCGGCCGCGCGGGCGGGCGGCGGCCGCAGCCGCGCCATGATCCACTGGAAAGGCTAGGCACGCGCCAGGAAGCCGATCCCGACCAGGCTGGTGGCGAGCGACAGCCGCACGTCGTCGCCGACCTCGCCGGGGATGTCGCGCACGCGGAAGCGCGGCGTGTTGACCATGTAGAGGATGCTCTGCTCTGCGCCGCGGTGCAGGTAAAGGTGGCCGCCCGGGTAACTGAAGTCGATGCGCTCGGGACCGGCGGTGAGATGACACATCGCGGTGCCGGTGTGGACCAGCTCGGTGTCGGTCGCGAGCGCGGGCGTCGCTGCCGGGGCCGGCAGCCGCGCGAGCGTCGCCACGACCCGGGTCGAGCGCCGTTGCAGTGCCGCCGTGAGGAACCCCGGCGCGCGGCACGCCGCACGCAGCCGCTCAATGGCGTCCGCAGTCCGCTGCGTGACCACCTCCATGCCGATACCCTGGAACTGCCTGGCAACACACCCACCCATCGTGGTGCGCAGCGTCCGGTCGAGGTCGGAGAGCTGATCGAGTGCGGCGATCACCGCCTCACGCACAGTGAGCGGCGTGAAGCCGATGGACAGGTGCAGCGACTCGGTGTCCGAATCGACGCTGTGAAGAGTGCCGCGCGGCAGATACAGCAGGTCCCCGGGATGCAGATCGACGGTCGCGTGGGGACTCAACTCGAGCGCTCCGGCCGGGGTCGCCGTCCAGGTATTGGGCAGCTCCGCGGGCTTCTCCGAGACGTACCAGCGCTTGTCGCCGCGCAGCTGCACCACGATCAGGTCGTGGTCGTCGTAGTGCACCGGGGCGCGCATGCCGCCACGGCTCCAGAAGGCGGAGGCGGTCACCGGCGTGTGCAGCATGAACTCCAGCGCCCGCGCCAGCTCATCGAGCGCCGGCGACAACGGGCGCAGCTCGGGGAAGCGCACCGAGTAGTGCCGCGCGTGAAACTCGGCGATCCGCTGCCGGAACTCCGCCGCGTCGACGATGCCCTCGAGGCTCGGAGCGGGCCCGAGCGGATTCGCGGAATGGAAGGTCAGTCGTGGGGCAAGATGCACCGCCGCGAGCAGCGCTGCCTGTGGGTCCGGCCCGAGGAGCCCGGTGCGCGCGCTCACCGCCTCGTGGCCGATCCTGCAAAAGCCGCCCGTCAGCGTGCGACCCAGAAACTCATCGAGCGTGAGCGGCGCGAGGAATTCCTGCAGCCTGCGTTGGGCATCCTGGAACAGCATGCGCCGCGATTGTCGGGGGCTCAGGTCGCCTGTGCAACTCCCGGGGCGGTCATCACTCCCGGCAGCTTCGCGCCGCTCATGAAGGCGAGCAGCGCTCCGCGCGCCTCCATCGCGTCGTGGTAGCCGAGCTCGATGAGGGCACGCGTGTAGCCTGCCTCGAAGGTGAGATAGCTTGCGAGCTGGTAGCCGCCGGCGGTGTCGCGGCCGCCGATCACCCGCAGCAGCGCGCGCAGGCCGCCAGGTATCTCGGCGGCGTGCTGCGCGGCGAGCTGTCTGGGGTCGACGCTCGGCGCCAGCATCAGCGTCTCGACGTAGCGCGCGCCGCGCGTCGCCTGCGGCGCCGTATGCACCAGCACGTTGATGCGCTCGAGCTGCTCGAGGTCACCGTAGATCTGGTCGGTGAACAAGGTGTCGAGCATGTAGCCGAAGATGTCTCCCGGAGTCGGCATGGACGCCTGCAGACGGTTGACCGTGACGCCGGCGGCGCGCCGCGCGCGCACGCCGATGATCAGCAGCCGATCGGCGCCGAGATGGATCGCGGGGCTCAGCGGGTGGAGCTGGCGCATCGCGCCATCGCCGAAGTAGTCGTCGCCGATCTTCACCGGCGCGAACAGCAACGGGATCGCCACGCTCGCCATCAGGTGATCGAGCGAGAACTCGCAGCGGCGCCCGAGCCGCTGCACCCGGGCCCAGTCGCCGAGCGCGTCGTGACCGTCGTAGAAGGCGACCGAGTTGCCGCTGACGTAGCTGGTCGCGCACAGTGCGAAGGCGCGCAGGTGGCCGCGCTCGATGCTGCGGCGCACGCCGCTGCTGTCGACGTGTTTGCCGAGCAGCGCGCGCAGCGGTGAGTTGTCGAGCATCGATTTCGGCGGCTCGAGCACCAGTCCGCCCGAGACGAGCGACAGGACCCAGTGGGCTCCGGCGCGCATCATGTGGGGGGGGTCGACATGAAACACCTGGCTCGAGCGGAAGTTCGCCCACACGCGCTCGAGTCCGAGCACCGCGCGGCGCCAGTGATGCGCCTCGGCGGCGAGCACGCTGGCCGCGACCGCTCCGGCCGAAGTCCCGACGATGATCGGAAACGGGTTGCGCGAGCGTGGCAGCAGCTCCGCAAGCGCGAGCAGCACGCCGATCTGGTACGCCGAACGCGCGCCGCCACCGGTCAGTACCAGCGCGACCGTCGGGCGGGACAGGGAGCGGGAGCCGGATTCGCTCAGGGCATCCATAGTTGTTTGCACGCGAATCCTATTATGGAACCTCAGCCGCCGCGCTCCATGTGACGGGCGTCGCGTCCCGAGGCGCGACCCGCATGAACGGGAGATTAACGCTCGATGAACCGCGCCGCGAGCGGCGCCGTGCGGCGTCCCGCACTTCCTTGAGACTTCACCAGCGCGCAGTTAGTTCGGCGCCAACCTCAAGGTGTGTTGGGCCGGGCCGGGCAGAAACGGCAGCGCCTGTCCGCGCACCCAGCCCATGAAACCGGCGCGGTAGTAGGGCGAGAGGGGATGCCCGCTCTGTCCGCCGGGTAGCTCGAAGTAGCCCTCGGCCTCGTGACCGGGGGACACCGCGAAGCGCTCGGAAGCGCCGAACGCGCCGTCCTGCACCCGCGGCATGTCGTGATCTCCGGGCAGCTCGACCGTCGGCATGTTGAGCCGGGAAGCGAGCCACGGCAGAGCCGCCGACAGCGGGTGGCGGATGCGCACGGTGTTGTGCCTGCCCCAGGTGCAGTGCGTCAGATCCGCGCAGCTCTCGAGCAGCTCGCCGATCGTCGTGTCGACCTGGGCGAGCTGCAGCGCGCGCCAGTCGGGGTAGCGGGGGCTGAGCCAGTTGAGGCTGTCGCCGTGCGCGTTCACCAGCCGCCACAGCGGCTCCTCGAACTGCGCCGGCGGCTCGAAGCGATCGTCGGCCGGCACCCCGAGGCCGTCGAGCAGCATGTCCCACACCGCGGCCTGCGTGCGGTCGTGATAGGCGCGCACCAGCCGGTAGCCGACCGCATCGACGCTGGCGCGCGCGTTCCAGGCCTGCACCAGGCGGCGGAATTCCGCGCGCAGCGGATGGCCGGCCAGGCTCCCCGGGTCGAGCGCGCCGAGCAGCAGAGCGCGCCAGCGCGCCAGGAACAGCGCGCGATCGTCGAGCTGAATGCGCAGCATGTCGACCGGGGTCACGTTGCCCTTGAGCGCCAGGAGATCGTCGCGGATCTGCCCGGCACGCGCACCGAGATCGTATTCCGAGCCCAGCGCGGCGAGCTCACCGCCGATCAGCTGCTCATCGCGCGCCTCGCCCGCGACGCGAGCGTTGGCGGTCCAGATCACGCCCGACGGCGGATCGACGATCCGCGGCTGGTCAGCGCCGGTGGTGAAGGGCGCCCCGCGGCGGGCGCGCCCGGCGCCGGTGTCCTCGGGAATACGGCCGAAGATGCTCCAGGCGATGTGACCGTCACGGTCGCCGACCACGAGATTCTGGTGCGGGATGCCGATGCGCGGCGCGAGCTCGAGCGCCTCACGGACCGAGGTCGCCCGCTCCATCGCCAGCAGCACGACGTTGGTCGCCTCGGGCAGCTGCGCGAGCCACGCGCCAAACCAACACTCGCGGTGCTCGGGGTCCGCGCGCAGCAGCACGCCGGCGGGACCCGAGCGCACCGCGAATGCCGTGGGCGGTGCGCCGTGCACGCGGATCTCCTCGGTCACCACCGCGAGCGGCAGCGGGCCTGCAGGCGTCGTCAGCTCGTGCTCGCCGGCCGCGGTGCACGGCACCAGCTCGACATCGAGCCAGTCTCCGTAGCTGTTGGTGAAGCCCCAGGCGACCTGTCCGTTGGAGCCGGCCACCAGCAGCGGCGCCCCCGGCAGGGTAACGCCGTCGAGATCGAGCGCCGGCCCGGCGGCGCTGGCCTGGGTCTCGAGGCGTGCGTGGTACCACACCGGCGGCACGCGCTGCCCCAGGTGCATGTCGTTGGCGACCAGCGCCGCACCGGTGCTCGTCAGCCGGCCGGCGACCGCCCAGCTGTTGCTCGCGCCGCTGCGCGGCGCCGCTTCGGGCCCCGGGGGCGGCGTCGGACCGTCCGCGGGCGGCGCGCTGAGGCGGATGTCGAGCGCCTCGCTTCCCGGCACCGGCGTCGGTGCGGTGCCAGAGGCTGCCGGCGCGAGCTCATCGGACGCGTCCCACGCGGTGCCGTGCGGGTAGAGAAAGGCGAGCGCGCACTTCCACGTGCCGCACTCGGCACCCTTCAGGCGCGCGTTGACGGCCTGGCGCTGGATCTCGCGCCGGAAACCGTTCGCCTGCAGGTCCCACCACATGGCGTACTCCACCAGGACGGAATCCTCCGGGCGCCAGGCTTGCGGCGGCGCGCCCAGCACCCAGTACTCCCAGGGGCGGCCGCCGAGTCTTTCGAGTCCCGCATTTACGCCGCGGGCATAGGCCTCGAGCAGCGCACGGTCCTGCGGGTCGGCCTGCGCCAGCACCTCGCGCGCCACGTGGCGGAACCTGAAGAGGCGGAGCTTGCGGTCCTCATCGAGCGCCACCGAACCGAACAGCTCCGCGAGCTCGCCCGCGGCGAGCCGCCGCGACAGGTCCATCTCGAAGAAGCGATCCTGCGCGTGCAGGAAGCCGGTGGCGAAGGCGAGGTCGCTGCGGCTGGCCGCCGTGATGGTCGGCACGCCGCGCGCATCGCGCGTGATGGTCACCGGCGCGCTTAAATTCGCGACCCGCAGCGTGCCGTCGAGTCGCGGGAGCGAAGCGTGCAACGCGCCATAGACGACCGCGAGCGCGGCCAGGAGCAGCGCCGCGACCGCTGCGCAGACGTAGCCCAGCTTGCGCATGCGCCGGCTGTGACCTCGGGTCGCGCCGTGGCGCTACTCGAGCGCCACCTGCAGGATCTGCATGGAGTTGGTTCCGCCCTGCACGCCGGACTGTTCGCCCTTGGTGAGGATGATCCGGTCACCCGCCTCCACCAGCCTGAGCTCGAGCAACCGCGCGAACAGCGCGCCGTAGAGGCTGCCGGCGATGGTGTGTCCGGTGACGTCGAAAGTCACCGGGTACACGCCGCGGTAGATCGTTACCCGCCGGCGCGTCGCCTCGTGGCGCGTGAAGGCGTACACCGGGATGTCCGAGCGGATGCGCGACATCCACAGCGGCGTCGCCCCCGACTCGGTGAGCGCGACGATGGCGCTCACCTTCATGTGGTTGGCCGTGTACATGACGGCCATCGCGATCGCCTGTTCGGTGCTCTCGAACTGGCCCTCGAGCGCGCGCTGGCGCGAGCGCGTGTGGGAAAGCTGGTATTTCTCGGCGCCCTCGATCACCTGCACCATCGCCTCGACCGCCTTCACCGGGTAGCGCCCGGTGGCGGACTCCGCCGACAGCATCACCGCATCGGTGCCGTCAATCACAGCGTTGGCGACGTCGCTGACCTCGGCGCGCGTCGGCACCGGGTTCTGGATCATCGACTCCATCATCTGCGTCGCGGTGATGACCACGCGGTTGCCGGCACGGGTCTGTTGGATGATGGTCTTCTGCAGTCCGGTGAGCTCCGCGTAGCCCATTTCCACGCCCAGGTCGCCGCGCGCCACCATCACCACGTCGGAAGCGTCGATGATGGCGGCGAGGTTGTCGATCGCCTCGTGGCGCTCGATCTTGGCGACGATGCGCGCCTCGCCACCGGCGGCGCGCAGCAGCGCGCGCGCCTGCTCGATGTCGGCGGCATCGCGGGCGAACGACACCGACATGTAGTCGATGTCCTCCTCGGCTGCGAACTGGATGTCCTCGCGGTCGCGCTCCGAGATGGCCGGCGCCGAGATGCCACCGCCCTGGCGGTTGAGTCCCTTGCGGTCCGACAGCTCGCCGCCGACCCGCACGCGCGTCTCGATGGTCGTCGCGCCGACGCGCTCGACGTCGAGCACGATCTGTCCGTCGTTCAGCAGCAGCGTGTCGCCCGCCGCCACATCGCGCGGCAGGTTCTTGTAGGCGACGCCTACCCGGGCCTGCGTGCCGCCCTTGGCATCGAACGCGGTGTCGAGCGTGAACAGCGCGCCCTCGGTGAGCTGCACGCGCCCTTCGCGAAAGCACTCGATGCGGATCTTGGGGCCGCCGAGGTCGAGCAGCACGCCGACGCAGCGCTCGGCACGCTGCGCCGCCTCGCGCACCAGCTGCAGGCGCCGCCTGCGGTCGGCGATCGTGCCGTGCGAGGCGTTGAGGCGCGCGACGTCGACGCCGGCGCGCAGCATCTGGGTTAGTACCTCGAGGTTGTCAGTCGCCGGTCCGACAGTGGCGACGATCTTGGTGCGCCTCGGCATCAGCTATGTCCTCCGGCTTGCGCGCGCTGTTCCAGCACGGTCACGGCCGGCAGCGGCCGGCCCTCGACGAACTCGAGGAAGGCGCCGCCGCCGGTCGAGATGTAGGAGATTCCCTCCTCGACTCCGTACTTCTCGATCGCCGCGAGCGTGTCGCCGCCGCCGGCGAGCGAGAAGGCCTTGCTGCGCGCGATCGCCTGGGCGACGGCACGCGTGCCCTCGCCGAACTGCTCGAATTCGAACACGCCCACCGGCCCGTTCCAGATGATGGTGCCCGCCGACCGCAGCAGCTCGCTGCAGCGATCGGCGCTGTCGGGTCCGATGTCGAGGATCATCTCGTCGGCGCGCACCTCGCTCACCGGGCGCACGTCGGCGTGCGCGGTCGCGGCGAACTCCTTGCCCACCACCACGTCGACGGGCAGCGGGATGCCCGCGCCGCGCGCCGCGGCCTGCGCCATCAGCCGCCGGGCCACGTCCAGCATCTGCGCCTCGTGCAGCGACTTGCCGACCGCCACGCCGCTCGCCGCCAGGAAGGTGTTGGCGATGCCGCCGCCGACGATCAGCTGGTCGACCCGCCCGAGGAGCGACTCGAGCACCGTGAGCTTGGTCGACACCTTGGCGCCGCCGACCACCGCCACCAGCGGCCGGGCCGGATGCTCCAGCGCGCGCTCCAGGGCCTCGAGCTCGCCCACCAGCAGCGGCCCGGCGCAGGCGACCGGCGCGAAGCGCGCTACCCCGTGGGTACTCGCCTCGGCGCGATGCGCCGTGCCGAAGGCGTCCATCACGAACACTTCGCACAGCGCCGCCATGCGGCGCGAGAGCTGCTCGTCGTCCTGCTTCTCGCCGCGGTTGAAGCGCACGTTCTCGCACAACACCGCACTTCCGGCGGCGCAGTCGACACCATCGAGCCAGTCCTTGCGCAGCGGTACGGGCTTGCCGAGCAGCTCCGACAGCCGCGCCGCGACCGGCGCCAGCGACAGCGCCGGATCCGCCCGGCCCTCCTCGGGCCGGCCGAGATGCGACAGCACGAACACCCGGGCGTGTTGGTCGAGCGCATAGCGGATGGTGGCGAGCGAGGCGCGGATGCGCGCATCGCTCGTGACCACGCCGTCGCGCACCGGCACGTTGAGATCCTCGCGGATCAGGACCCGCTTGTTGCGCAGGTCCGCATCCGTCATGCGCACGACCTTCATGCAGCGCGCGGCTTCAGCGCGCCCGCGACCACGCCAGCGTGGTATCGAGCATACGGTTGGAGAAGCCCCATTCGTTGTCGTACCAGGCGCACACCTTGACCAGCGTGCCCTCGATCACCTTGGTGAGCGTGGCGTCGAAGATTGAGGAGTGTGCGTCGTGGTTGAAATCGATGGATACCAGCGGCGCATCGTTGTAGGCGAGGATTCCCTTGAGAGGCCCGCTGGCCGCCTCGCGCAGCGCGGCGTTCACCTCCTCGACGGAGGTCGCGCGTCGGGCGTTGAAGGTGAGATCCACGAGCGAGACGTTGATGGTTGGCACGCGCACCGCGAAACCGTCGAGCTTGCCCTTGAGCTCCGGCAGCACGAGTCCCACCGCCGCGGCGGCTCCGGTCTTGGTTGGGATCTGCGATTGCGTGGCGGAGCGGGCGCGCCGCAAGTCCGAATGGTAGACGTCGGTAAGCACCTGGTCGTTGGTGTAGGCGTGGATCGTGGTCATGATGCCGGCGGCGATCCCCACCCTGGCGTGCAGCACCTTGGCAACCGGCGCCAGACAGTTGGTGGTGCAGGAGGCGTTCGAGATCACCGTGAAGCTGCTCTTGAGCACCTCGTGGTTGACGCCGTACACGATGGTCGCGTCCACGTCCTCGCCGCCGGGCGCCGAGATCACCACTTTCTTCGCACCGCCCTTCAGGTGCGCGGCGGCCTTGGCCTTGGTGGTGAAAAGTCCCGTGCACTCGAGCACGTACTCGACGCCGAGCTCGCCCCATGGGAGCTTGGCCGGATCGCGCTCGGCGAGCACACGGATGCGGTCGCCGTTGACGACCATGCTGTCGCCGTCGACCTGCACCTCGCCCGGGAATCGGCCGTGCACGCTGTCGTGGCGCGTCAGGTGCGCGTTGGTCTTGGGATCGGCCAGATCGTTGAGCGCCACGATCCGCAGCTCGCCGGTGCGCCCGGATTCGTAGAGTGCGCGCAGCGTGTTGCGGCCGATACGCCCGTAACCGTTGATCCCGACCTTGATTGCCATGCGTTTCAGACCTCCAGTAATGCGCGCAGCTGCCGCGCGACATTATCGGCCGTGAAGCCGAAATGAGCCAAAACATCCGGTCCCTTGCCCGAGGCGCCGAAGCGTTCGATGCCGAGCACGCGCCCGGTGCTGCCGACGTAACGCCACCAGCACTGCGTCACCCCCGCCTCCACCGCCAGGCGGCGCGTCACTGCGCGCGGCAGGACGCCCTCGCGCCAGCCGTCATCCTGCGCATCGAAGGTGTCGGTCGAGGGCATCGACACGAGCCGTACGCGGCGGCCGGCGGCGTTGAGCGCATTCACCGCCGTAGCTGCGATGCCGATCTCGGAGCCCGTGGCAATGACCAGCGCCTCGGGCGTGCCGCTGCATTCGATGAGCACGTAACCGCCGCGGCGGATGGCCGCGAGCTGCGCGGCAGTGCGCGGCTGCTGCGCCAGACCCTGGCGCGTCAGCACCAGTGCCGTGGGTCCGCGACGCTCGAGCGCCAGCGTCCAGGCTACCGCGGTCTCGGCTGCATCGCACGGCCGCCACAGCCCGAGGTGCGGTATCGCGCGCAGGCTCGCGAGCTGCTCGATCGGCTGATGGGTAGGCCCGTCCTCGCCGAGCCCGATCGAATCGTGCGTATAGACGAGGATGACGCGCTGCTCCATGAGACAGGCGAGCCGCACGGCGTTGCGCGCGTAGTCCGAGAACACCAGGAACGTGCCGCCGTAGGGAATGAAGCCGCCGTGCGCCGCCACGCCGTTCATGAAGCCGGTCATGCCGAACTCGCGCACGCCAAAGTGGAGGTAATCGCCCCTGTCCTCCTGCGGGACGATGGTCTGCGCCCCCTTGAAGAACGTGCTGTTCGAGGTGGTGAGGTCGGCGGAGCCGCCCAGGATCTCCGGCAGCGCCGGCGCGAGCGCATTGAGCGCAGCCTGCGAGGACTGGCGCGTCGCCTGCGGCGCCGTCTGCCGGGCGAGCACCTCGACGGTTTGCGCGGCGGTGTCGCGCCAGTTCTCCGGCAGGTCACCGCGCATGCGCCGCTCGAACTCGCGCGCTTCCTTTGGAAAGGCACTCGCATAGCGCGTGAACAGCTCGCGCCAGGCCGCTTCCAGCGCTGCGCCCTGGGTGCGGTGATCCCATCCGGCGCGGATCTCGTCCGGCACTACGAACGGCGGATACGGCCAGCCGAGCTGCTGTCGCGCCGCGGCGACTTCATCCGCGCCGAGGGCCTCGCCGTGCGCTTCCGCAGTACCCTGCCGGTGCGGTGCCCCGTAGCCGATGATGGTCTTGCAGCAGATCAGCGAGGGACGCCGGGTCTCGGCGCGTGCGGCGCGGATCGCGCTCGCCACCGCCTCGCCATCCAGGCCGTCGACGCCCGGCACAACGTGCCAGCCGTAAGCGGCGAAGCGCTCGGGCGTGTCGTCCCTGAACCAGCCCACGACCTTGCCATCGATCGAGATGCCGTTGTCGTCGTAGAAAACGGTCAGCTTGCCGAGGCCGAGCGTGCCCGCGAGCGAGCAGGCCTCGTGGGAGATGCCCTCCATCAGGCAGCCGTCGCCGCAGAACGCATAGGTGTAATGATCGACGATCGGGAGTCCCGGGCGGTTGAACTCGTTCGCCAGCAGCCGTTCCGTGCACGCCATGCCGACAGCGTTCGAGAGCCCCTGCCCGAGCGGCCCGGTGGTGGTCTCGATGCCGAGCGACGGGTCACGCTCCGGGTGCCCCGGGGTCTTGCTGCCGAGCTGGCGGAAATTCTTGATGTCCTCGATGCCGAGCGGATATCCGGTAAGGTAAAGTACCGAGTACAGCAGCATCGAACCGTGGCCGTTCGAGAGCACGAAGCGGTCGCGTTCCGGCCAAAGCGGATTGCCGGGGTTGTAGCGCAGGAAGTCGCACCACAGCGCCTGCGCGATGTCGGCCATGCCCATGGGCATGCCCGGGTGCCCCGAGTTGGCGCGCTGCACGGCGTCCATGGAGAGCGCACGGATGGCATTGGCGAGTTGGCGGCGTGTGGTCATGGGGGGCCTCGCGCGGGTGCGGGGAACCGCGCCGGTTCAGACGCGACTTCGGGGCGCGCATTTTCCACCACTGGCGCCCGATGCTCAAATGCAGCGCTCGAGGTGTGCGCTCGAGCGCCGCGCGCCGGGGCGCGAGCGGCGCGCGCAGCGCGTGCGTACCGCCGGGCCGACACGACTTAAGTTCCCGCGCCGCCGCCGCTTGGGCTTGTTTCACACTATCCGCACTCCGAAATGCGCGCTCCGTCAAGGGGCGCGGGGGACGTGGTTCACTGCGCCCCCGCCCGGGGCTCTGTTAGGCTGATTCGATCATGAGCGCCGTGCGCCTCGTTCACTTCACCGACCCGCACCTGTATGGCGACCAGAGCCTGTCGCTGCGTGGCGTCGCCACTCTGCCGGCGCTCAGCGCCGCGCTCAGTCACGCGCGCGCGCACGACTGGCCGCCGGAGGCGCTCCTGGTGACCGGCGATCTGGTGCAGGACGACCCGGGCGGCTATCCGCATTTCCGGCGCCTGTTCGCCGGGCTCGGCCCGCCCGTGCTGTGCGTCCCGGGTAATCACGACGAACCGCAGGCAATGCGCCGTGAGCTCGCCGGGGCGCCGTTCGTCCTCGACGGCTGCGTCGACCTCGGCCGCTGGCGCATCGTGCTGCTCGACAGCTGTGTCCCCGGCTCCGCCGGCGGCCACATCAGCGACGCGACGCTCGCGGCCCTCGAGGAAGCGCTCGCCAGCGCCGGCAAGCGTCACTGCCTGGTATGCCTGCATCACCACCCGGTGCCGATGGCGAGCCGCTGGCTCGACCGCGTCGGGCTGGACAACGCCGCGGAATTCTTCGCCTGCATCGACCGGCATTCCAACGTGCGCGCCATCGCCTGGGGTCATGTGCATCAGAGCTTTGATGGACTGCGCCGCGGGGTGCGGCTGCTCGCCACGCCCTCGACCTGCGCGCAGTTCCAGCCCAACGCCGATAACTTCACGGTCGACCGCCGGCCGCCCGGTTACCGTACGCTCGAGCTGCGCGCGGACGGTACATTGCTGACGGAGGTCGTGTGGGTCGAGCAATACAGTGGTGGCTCCTTGCGGTCGGCCTGTTCAGCTGCCTGACCGCTCAGGCCGCGAGCCCGGTGTGGGCGATCCGCGGCGCACACAACACGGTCTATCTCGCGGGCTCGGTGCACCTGCTGCCGACCGACCATGCAACGCTGCCGGCGGGGCTGATGCGCGCCTACGCGGACTCGACCCGGCTGGTGATGGAGATCGATCTCGGCAAGCTCGATCAGGAGCAGGTCGCCGACTGGATGCTTGGGCACGGCAAGCTGCCGGCCGGCACCACACTGAGCTCGACGATCGGCGCCGAGCGCTACGCGCGCGTCAGCCACGCAGCCGGCGACTTCGGCCTGCCGCCGCAGACGCTCGACGACCAGGCGCCGTGGGTGGTCGCGATCGAGCTCACGGACCTCGAGTACCTGAAGCTCGGATTCGATCCCGAGCAGGGGGTCGAGGAGCAGCTGGTGCAGCGCGCGCGCAGCGACGGCAAGGCGACCGCAGGACTCGAAACCGTCGACGCCGAGCTCGGCTCGCTCGCAGGGCTTTCGCAGCCGGACCAGGTGCGTCTCCTCGACCAGACCCTGCAGGAGCTCGACGATCCGCCGAGCGAGCTCAATGACATCGTCAGCGCCTGGCGGCGCGGGGATGCGCCGCAGCTCGCCACGCTTCTGGCGGGCGAGTACCGCGAGTTCCCGGCGCTCTACCGGCCGCTCGTCACCGAGCGCAACCGCCTGTGGCTGCCGCAGATCGAGCAGCTGCTCGCCGGCAATGACAACAGCCTGGTCGTGGTCGGCGCGTTGCACCTGGTGGGCGACGGCGGGCTGCTGGAGCTGCTGCGACGCGACGGCTTCAAGCCCGAGCAGCTCAACTGACCTCGGCACAGCCGCGATCGCAAGAAAAGTCTTTTCCGGGACGCCGTGAACCCCTGGGGGCTGCGGGAAAAACGTCCCTGTTTTTCACGCCCCGGGAAAGACTTTTCTTACACTCGCGGCTGTGTGCGCGCTCGCTTCGCGGCGGCAGTTCGCGCGACGTAGAAGCGCCACAGCGGCACGGCGAGCGCCAGCGTCCAGGCGAGCACCAGCCAGCCGACGAACCCGTCGAACCGGCTGAGGAGGAACGCCGCCGGTGCCGAGCGTCGCGGCTGGCTGAACTCGTGCGCCACCAGCATCACCCACACCCAGCCGGCGTGCAGTCCGATGCAGGCGGCGATGTTGCCGGTGGCGGCGCGCACCAGGCCGAGCACCACGCCGACCGCGAACAGCGCCAGAAACGCATCGGCAATGGTGAGCGGCCGGGCGAAAGCATGTAGCGTCCCGGCGAGCAGCGCCACGCCGCTGCCGGAGCTCACCTGCTGCGCGGCAATGTGGAAGCTGGCAAAGAAGTGGCTGGCGGCATAGATGAGCGCGGTGAGCACAACCGCCGCGCGCGTACCGGACTCGCGCTCGATGGCCGTGTGCATCGCCCCGCGCAGGAAGGTCTCCTCGATGAGCGCCACCACCAGCGCGCTCAGCGCCCGCGCCGCGACCACGCGCGCCAGCGCCGCCGGCGTCAGCCCCGCCGTGGTCCAGTCGAGGAGTCCGAGCGCGCTCATGACGGCCACCACCCCCAGCATGGTCGCGACGCCGATGAGGAGCGCCAGCAGCAGCTCGCGCCCGAAGCGGCGCCTCTCGAGCCCGAAGCCGAGGCTGGCACGGTCGGCCAGCTTCAGGTGCCGCGCCACCGCTACGAACCCCAGCAGCAGCGCCAGCATGCCGATGCGCTCGCCGATGCGGTGGAAGGGAAAATCGAAATGCGGGTGCAGCAGCAGCCACGCGGGGTAGGTGAAGGCGGCGATCGCCGCCAGCGCCAGCGCGATCAGACCGAGGAACCAGGCGAATGCGCGCATGGTACGGATCTAACAGGCGAGCAGCGTGCGCCACTCGGCGGCCACCGTCGACAGCCGGAAGCGCGGATCCGGGCCGACGCGCGGACGTGCGCCGTGGCGCCAGCTGCCGATGCGCTCGATGTAGCCGTCGAAGAGTCCGAGTCGGTCGGCGAGACCCGCCGCCCACGCGCGCCGCCGCGGTGTCAGGTTGTGCAGCAGCGCCTCGTAGCTGCGCTGCGCCGCGCCGACCGGCAGCAGCTGCTCGCGATCGACGAGCACCTCGGCGGCAGCTCCACAGTCATGAGTCAGCACCGGAGTGCCGACGGCGCGCGATTCGGCGAACACCAGACCGAAGGTCTCGGGAATCACGAAATTGGCGCTGAAGGTGCACAGCGCAGTGCGCGCCTCGGCGACGATGCGCGCGTGCGGCAGCGAGCCCAGCCACTCGACCCCGTCGAGGCGCTGCGCCGGCAGATCCTTGTAGCCGGGGTTGCCGACACTCAGGCGCAGCTGCGGCATGCGCCGGCGCAGCGCGCGGAACGCATCGAGCGTGAACTTGAGTCCCTTGTTGGGCGAGGAGAAGAACACCAGCTTGTCGGGGTCGACGGGCGCGCCGTCCGGCACCAGGCCGTCGTCGACCGGGTTGTAGATGCGGTGCACGGCGAGGCGCTCGCAGCCGCGGATGCGCGCCACGGTCGCGGCGACTCGCTGCCGCTGGTATTCCGACACGCACACGATCTGCGGCTGCAGGCGGCGCAGCTCGTCCGCGGCGGCCAGGAACCAGCGCGAGCGCGACGAGCCCGGCTCGACGCGATCGTGCAACCACAGCCACGGGCGGGCGCGCGGCTGCAGCGCCGCGACCCGGGCGAGCGCCCGCGGATCGCGCAGCACCACCACTTGGCTGACGGCCTCGAGGTTGCCCGGTGCGCGATAACGCCCAGCATCCTCACTGCGGTTGTGCTGGCTGACCCAGGCGTCGAGGCTTTCGGCGATGCGTACCACGCTCGCCTCGGTGCCGGCGAGCCCCGCGGTGCGCAGGCTGGCGGCATCGTACGGGCGCGGACACAGCGGATCGAAGAACAGCACCGGCAGCATGCGCGCCTCGCGTGGCCTGAGGCAGTACTCTAGCATTCGCTCTCATGCCCGCGGCCAACACCCGCCTGTTGTTCATACCCGTGTCGGGAGCGCGCGGCATGGGCGAATACGCGCGCAGCCTCGCGATCGCGACCGCCATGACCGGCCGCTTCCCGCAGCTCGAGGTGCATTTCGTCCTGAGCCGCGCCGCGCCCTACGCGGCCGCCACTCCGTTTGCCTCGACCCTGCTGCCGGCCTCCCCCACCTTCCACACGCGCGAGGTGTGCGCGCTGATCCGCGAGTTCCGCCCGCGGGTGGTGGTCTTCGACAACGCCGGCCGCACCGCGCAGCTGCGCGCGGCGCGCGCGGCCGGCGCGCGTGTCGTGTTCGTCAGCTCGCGGCCGCGCCAGCGCCGCAAGGCGTTCCGCCTGCGCTGGCTCGCGCTGCTCGACGAGCACTGGATCGCCTACCCGGAGTTCATCGCTGGCGGCCTGACGGCGCTCGAGCGGCTCAAGCTCAAGGTTCGCCCGGGCGTGCGCGTGCGCTTCATCGACGTGCTGCTGCCGCCAGCCGATGCGCAGCTGGCGACAGCGACGCTGGCACGCTTCGGACTCAAGGCGCGCGAGTTCCTGCTCATCGTCCCCGGGGGTGGGAGCGACCATCCGGGCGCCGAGCACGCGCCGGCCGTCATCGCGGCCGCAGCCGCCGCGCTCGCCGAGCGTGGCTGCGACACACTGCTGGTCGGCGGCGGCGAAGCCGCGGCGGCGGCCCGGCCGCCGCAGCTGCAGCGTGCGCCGCTCATGCCGCTCGCCGAGCTCGCCGAGCTCATGCGTGCGGCGCGTCTGGTAGTCAGCAACGGCGGCGACACGCTGCTGCAGGTGCTGGCCTGCGGGCGGCCGTGCGTCGCGGTGCCGATCGCCGGCGACCAGGCACATCGCATCGAGCGCTGTGCGCGCGCCGGGCTCGTGGCTCGCGGCGAGCTCGAGCCGCAGGCACTCGCGGACACGGTCGTGGCGCTGCTCGCGGGCGTGCGCCCGATGCCGGATCCCGAGGCCGGCGGCGGTCCGCGGGTACGCAACTGCATGGAGGAAGTCGTGGGCGCGCTCGCGGCGCTCACAGAATAAACTGGCGGAAACGGCCTGCGGCTCTTTCCGCAGGCCAACCCATCGGCCGCGGCGCACCCGCGGGCAAGAGGCGTGACTCTTGCCCGCTAACCAGCGGGCCGGTCGGCAGCCGGCGACTGCACGGCAGCGCGCTTCTCGAGCTCCGCGAGCAGCTTGCCGTGCAGCCCGCCGAAGCCGCCGTTGCTCATGACCAGCACGTGATCGCCGGCGTGCGTCCTGCCCGCCAGCTCGCGCGCCAGCGTCACGACGTCGGCGCTTGCATGGCCGCGCTCGCCGAGCGCGGCGAGCGCCGCGGCGGCGTCCCAACCGAGGTCGGGCGGGGTGTAGAGCCACACCTCATCGGCGCCGGCGAGCGCGGGCGCGAGCGTGTGTTGATGGACGCCCATGCGCATGGTGTTGGAACGCGCCTCGAGCACCGCGAGGATGCGCGCCGCGCCCACCCGGCGACGCAGCCCGTCGATGGTCGTGGCGATCGCGGTCGGGTGATGCGCAAAGTCGTCGTAGACGCGCACCCCGCCAGCCTCGCCGCGCAGCTGCATGCGCCGGGCAATGCCGCGGAAGCTGCGCAGCGCCTCGATCGCCCGCGGCGCCGCCACCCCGGCGTGGCGCGCAGCGGCGATCGCCGCCAGCGCATTCTCGACATTGTGCGCGCCGATCAGCCCCCACTCGACGGTGCCGTGCACGCGCCCGTCCTCCAGCACCTCGAAGCGCGAGAAGTCCGCGGCGCCGGCCGCCGGCCGCGCCGCCCACAGCGCCGCGGCGCCGTCCGCCGCGCGGGCAAAGCCCTCGAGCGGCGTCCAGCAGCCCATGGCGAGCGTCTCGGCCAGGCGCGCGTCGCCGGCGTTCCAGACGATGCGGCCGCTGCCGGGGACGATGCGTACCAGGTGATGGAACTGCCGCTGGATGGCGCCGACGTCGGGGTAGATGTCGGCGTGATCGTACTCGAGATTGTTGAGGATCAGCGTGCGCGGCCGGTAGTGCACGAACTTGGCGCGCTTGTCGAAGAACGCGCTGTCGTATTCGTCGGCCTCGATGACGAAGAACGGCGTGGTACCCAGGCGCGCGCTCACGCCGAAGTTCTCGGGCACGCCACCGATCAGGAACCCGGGGTCCAGCCCCGCGTGCTCGAGGATCCAGGCGAGGAGCGACGCGGTCGTCGTCTTGCCGTGGGTGCCCGCGACCGCGAGCACCCAGCGGTCCTTGAGTACCTCGCGCGCC
>Ga0209007_1000162_pt1 | contig 38603 bp, 26 predicted proteins | sample JacPinW_OM1H0_O2_FD_187961 | JGI IMG/M metagenome (GOLD analysis project Ga0209007, IMG submission 187961) | Forest soil microbial communities from Algoma, Ontario, Canada - Jack Pine, Ontario site 1_JW_OM1H0_O2 (SPAdes) (version 2) | ecosystem: Environmental > Terrestrial > Soil > Boreal... | reverse complement strand
AACGCATCGGCAGAACTCGCCCGCGCGGCGATGGCCTTGTCGTAGCATTCGCGGGCCCGCGCATATTTCTTCTGCTCCAACAGCAAATCGCCGAGCTCCTCGTAGTTTCCCGACGAGGGATTATCGAGAATGATCGTTTCCAGCTGCTGGATTCGCGAGCGCTGGTGAAAGCCCTTGAAGACATCCCCCAGCAGATGGGTGTCCGGGATCATCTCCATCACGATGTAAACCAGCGCGCCGAGAAAACCGCCGATGAAGATGATCCAATACCAATAAGTATCGGGGCGCCTGCGAATGGCGTGAATCAGCGCCACCGCTTGCAGCAGGATTCCCCAAGGAAAGAAAAGGTGACTCAACTTATATGGCATTTCGGTAGGTTAACTTTGGAATAGATCGCTGTCAAAACCTCTGCCATCAGCGCGATAGCAAAAGGTAGTGGCAGCGAGTCTCGAATTGACTTGCGCGGAGCCGCAGCCTAGCATGGCGCGCACGGAACAGGAGGGAATCGCTTGGACTCACCCGGCAGTCCGAGAGTGCGCCGAATACTGTCGAGTGCGGCGATTTTGGCCATTATTCTGGCGGCCTCGTTCATGGGCCTCCGGCCGCCCGCGCCCAAGCCCGCCCGCGCTCCCCGGACGCAGTTTTCCGCCGTCCGCGCCCTCGCAACGCTTCGCCGGGTACTTAAGGACGATATCCCCCATCCCATCGGAAGCGCTGCGAATGAAGCGGTGCGCGGCCGTATCGTCGACGAGCTGACCGGGCTCGGGTACCATCCGCAGGTGCAGGCCGCGTTCGACTGCGGCCTGTTTGTCAACTGCGCTACGGTCTACAACGTGGTCGCGCGGCTGGACGGCACCGAAGGCGACCCGGGCGCAAGCGACGCCGTCCTGCTGGCAGCGCATTACGATTCAGTTCCCGCCGGACCGGGCGATTCCGACGACGGTGCCGGCACAGCCGCTGTGCTTGAAATCGCGCGCGCGCTAAAAGCTCTTCCCGCACCTCGGCATTCGATCGTTTTGCTGATCGACGACGGCGAAGAAGCCGGACTGCTGGGGGCGCGAGCGTTCGTCGACTTTCATCCTTGGGCTAAGAATGTTCGCGCCGCCGTGAACCTCGACGCGCGCGGCACATCCGGCCCGAGCCTGATGTTTGAAACCGGCAGTGCAAACAATTGGGCGATCCGCCTTTTCGCGCAACACGCCAGCCGCCCCGCGACCACCTCAGTCGCCTACGCTCTCTACAAACAGCTGCCGAACGATACCGATTTCACCATCTTCAAAGCCGCCGGCTACCAAGGTCTCAACTTTGCTTTCATCGCCGAAGAGCCGCACTATCACACTCCGCTCGACAATTCCACCAACCTAAGCATCTCGAGCCTCCAGCACCACGGCGACAACGCGCTGCCCGCCGTGGTCGCGCTCGCAAATTCCGATCTTGCGAATCCGCCGCAGCGCGAAGCGGCCTTCTTCGATCTCTTCGGACGCCTGCTCGTTCACTGGCCTGCGTCGCGCTCGCTGCCGATCGCATTCGTCGTCGCGCTGCTGCTGATCGCGCAAACCGCCTGGCTGATTCGGAATAATCGGCTCGCGCTGAGCGAATTTCTCTGGGGCATGATGGGCTGGCTTGTCACCATGGTCGTCACGGGCTTGCTGGCGTTCATCGTCGAGCGCCTGATTCATCTGGCCGGCGGCACGCCGGTGAACTGGATCGCGTACCACGATCCGATCGAGGCCGCGTTTTGGGCGCTTGCCGTCACGGTGGTCACTACGCACGCGATCCTGTTCACGCCTCGCGCGCGTTTTTGGGGGCTCTGGACCGGCACGTGGATCTGGTGGGGGTTGATCGCCATCGTGATTTCCTGGCAATCGCCGGGGATGAGCTACATCGTGCTGGTTCCCGCCGCCGTCGCCTCGCTCGCAGGGTTGGCGGCGACGCTGCATCGCACGAGTGATTCGCATGGCGAAGGCGCCGGCGCCGCAACCGCCGCCATCGTGCCGATCGCCGCCGCCGGCGTCGTCGCTTTTGGGCCGGCCTTGTTGCTCTATAGCGCGCTCGGCAATCGCGGACTGATTCTCATCGCCGTGCTCGTCGGCTGGATTTGCACGCCGCTCGCACCGCTCTGTGCGGACCTCCGCGGCGTCCCCGGCCTGCGAGGCCTGGCGATTCCGTGGATGCCGATCCTGCTGACGGCCCTCGCCGTTTTCGCCGCCATCGTTGTCCCTGCGTATTCCGCGAAAGCTCCCGAGCGCGTCAATATCGAATTCGCGCAGGACGCGGACACCGGAAACGCGCAGTGGATTGTCCAGCCCGATTCCGGACGGCTGCCCGAGCCGATTCGTTTGGCGGCTGCGTTCCGCGGCCCCACGCGTGGCGCGTTTCCTTGGGATTTTCGCGCGTCGTTCGTTTCCGAAGCGCCGCACAACGATCTCGCGCCGCCCACGTTCACGATTCTGGAAGCCTCCGAAGCGGATGGCCGACGCAGTTATCGCACACTGTTGCGTTCGGAGCGTGGAGCGCCCTACGCCGCGATCCTGTTTCCTCCAGGCTCAGGCATCGAATCGCCGCGCATGGGCGGGCAGCCGATCGAGGCCGCCACGCCGGAGATTCGCAGCTATTTCAACGGCTGGACGATCTACGCGTGCCCCGCCATGCCTGCCGCCGGAGTCGAGATCAGTTTCTCCGTGCCGCACGGGAGACCGGTAGAAGTCTCGGCTGCCGACGAGAGCTACGGCCTGCCGCCCGATGGCGCGTTCCTTGCCAACGCTCGTCCGCTGACGGCGACGCCTTCGCAGGATGGCGACGTCACCATCGTCACTCGCCGCGTGCAGCTGCTTCCGTAGTTTGAAGAGTCACGGTTAACGAACTGCCGGCCGCTCACTCCCAGCGGAATTCGATATGATATTGGAGATGGGGCATCCTCTCCGATGAGCGAAGCCGCAAACCCGCCGGTCGCGATCACATGGTGGAAGGCGCCGCTGCAGTGGTGGGCCCTTCACACCGCGCCGCGCCAGGGACGCTTGCTGCTCGTGCTGAGCATCGTGATTGGCGCGCTCACCGGCCTCGCCGTGGTGGCGTTCATTCTGCTCACCGAGCGCCTCGGCATGCGCCTCTATCCGGTCGGCAGCGCGGCCTGGCGGCGCGTGCTGATCCCCGTGCTCGGCTCGCTCGGCATGGGTTATCTGCTGTTCCGTTATTTTCCGGATGCGCGCGGCAGCGGCGTGCCGCAAACCAAGGCAGCGCTCTACGCGCGCGACGGCGTCATCACGCTGGGCACCGTGGTCGGAAAATTCTTCTGCACCGCGGCTACGCTCGCCAGCGGGATCCCGCTGGGCCGCGAAGGACCCTCGGTGCAGGTCGGCGGAGGCATCGCGTCTGTCCTCGGCCGCCGGCTGGGCCTGCGTTCGGAAAACGTGAAAGCACTCATCCCCGTCGGCGCCGCCGCGGCGATTGCTGCCGCCTTCAACACGCCGCTCGCGGCTGTTGTTTTCGCGCTCGAAGAAATCGTCGGCGATCTGAATGCGCCAGTGCTCGGCTCGGTGGTTCTCGCGTCCGCCACTTCATGGTTTGTGCTGCGGTTGTTGCTTGGCAATGATCCACTGTTCAAAGTTCCGCAATATCAGCTTGTTCATCCACTGGAGCTTGTCGTTTACGCGGTTCTTGGAGTGATCGGCGGGCTCGTGTCCGTCGTCTTCACCAAGATGCTGCTGGGAATGCGACAGAGCTTCGCGCGCTTGCCGCGCTGGACACAATGGTTTCAACCGGCCGTCGGAGGCGTGGTGGCGGGATTGATCGCTTGGCGCGTGCCACAGGTGCTGGGGGTCGGTTACGGCTACGTCGGCGACGCGCTCAACAATAAAATGGCTTTCGAGCTCATGGCCATGCTCATCGTCTTAAAGCTCGTGGCCGTCACCACGAGCTACGCCTCGGGCAATGCCGGCGGCATCTTCGGCCCCAGCCTCTTCATCGGTGCGATGCTCGGCGGATCGCTCGGCAGCGTGGTGCACCATTTCTGGCCGGCTCAGACGGCCACACCCGGCGCCTACGCTCTGGTTGGCATGGGCACGCTCTTCGCCGGAATTTTGCGCGTGCCGATGACTTCCGTTCTGATGATTTTCGAAACCACGCACGATTACGCCGTCATCGTTCCGCTGATGATTTCCAATCTGGTGAGCTTTTTCATTTCCGCGCGCCTGCAACCGGTGCCGATTTACGAGTGCCTGGCGATTCAGGACGGCATTCACCTGCCGAGCGAAGGGGGGCGCCGGCGATCCGCGCAGCGACAGGCGGCCAGCGTCATGCGCGTCGCATCCGAGACCGTCTCGGCGCAGTCAACCGTCGCCGAAGCTCGGGCCCGAGTGCGCGGCAGCGCCTTTCACGCCTGGCCGGTGACCGATGAGAAGGGCATCCAGGGCGTCGTCAGTGTCGCGCAACTGGAAAAGGCCGTGGCGGACGGCGAAGAAGGCAAAACGGTGCGAAGTTTCGTGGCCTCGACGGAGTTTCCGCACGTGCACGCCGATCATCCGCTGTACGTGGTGCTCGAGCGCATGGGCTCGGCAAAGCTGGACCTGCTTCCCGTCGTAAGCCGCGCAAACATCCACCATCTGCTCGGCGTGGTCGTACTGCCCGATGTGCTCAGCGATTTCGGCGTCGCGCCGTAGGAGTCGCCCGTCCACAAAGCCTGAAAAGCCTCGCGCCGCCGTTCACTTCAGGAGCTTTAACAGACTGCTGTGGTCGTCCGTCCAAAGATCTTTCCAACCGGCCGGTCGAAGCACCGTCCCGGCTTGTTCGATCTGTGGAGCGCTCGTCAGTGCCTGACGGTCACCCAGCAAAATCCACGTCGCCGCGTAGATGCCTTTCGCGTGATCGTCGGAATTGGTGATCATCACCGCTTCCTTGTTCAGGGCCGTTGCCGCGGCGGAAACCACCGGTTCCAGATTCAGATATTTGTTCGAAATGTGGACCGCCAGAATTCCGTCCGCCTTCAAGTGACGGAAGTACAGCTCGAACGCCTGCCGTGTGAGCAAATGAACGGGAATCGAATCGCCTGAGAAGGCGTCGACGGCCAGCACGTCGAAATTCTGCGGCGCCTCCCGCTCCAGCGACAATCGTCCGTCGCCCATCACGATGTCGATCGCGGCCTCGGATTCGCGCAGATAAGTAAACTGCGTCTGAGCGATCTGCACGTCGAGCGGATTGATCTCGTAGAAGGTAAATCGGTCGCCGCGCTGCCCGTAGGCTGCGATGGTTCCTGCGCCCAGGCCGATAAATCCGGCGCACAGTTCGGGGCGTTCTGGCCGAAACTTGGTCATTGAGCCGTCGGCAAGCACGTCAGGAAAGGCAGGTTGTCGTGCTGCGCGTAACGCGATTCCGATCCCGGAATTCCGCCCGTAATAGCTCGTCGGCCATCGACGCTTGCTCCATGCGTAGAATTGCAGCCCGTGGTCGATCGTCCCGTTCATCAGCCGCATGTAACGCGCGTCTTCGTCGAGCAGCTGGGTGGACTCGCCCTTCACCGCGACTACATTCGGAACCTGGCCTTCGACAATGCTCAACACGCCGTAAAAATTCCGCACCATCAAGCGCGATTCGATCGCTTCCTCCCGCGCCGTGCTGAAAAGGCTGGCGACCAGCGCGACCACCAGCCCAATCAGCACCAGCCACGACGCTTGCCAGGGCGTCCGCCGAAAATCGCTCTCGGGATCGTGCGCGTGCACCGCCAGGACCAGGATCGCGCAAGCCGCCAGCGAAACGTGCAGCTCGTAATAGCCGCGGAAAATGTGCGGCGCCACGAGAGCCACGAAAATCGCTCCCAGTGCGCCACCAGTCGAAATCAGCAGGTAAAAGCGCGTCAAATGCGCCGGATCGGGCTTCACCCGCGCCAGCTCGCCGTGGCAGAACATGCAGCCGACGAAAAGCCCGGCGCAAAACAGCGGGATCAGCACCTTGATCGGCAGACTCGCAAACCACGGCGACAGCGCGTAGGCCATCCCCCCGAGCAAGACTCCAAGCAGCCGCAGGATGAGGCCGCGACGATACCAGCCGCTCGCATCAAAGCACAAAATAAAGCTGAGCAGATACAGGCCGAGCGGCGCAATCCATAGAAACGGCACCGAGGCGACATTCTGCGTGATGTGATTGGTCACCGAAAGCAGCAGCGCCGATCCGCAAGCCGCGAGCGCGATCCACAGTCCCTGCGTTTTCCAGTCCGCGGACGCCGTCGCCGTGCCGCTATCTTCGCTCGCGCCTATGGCGGATCCGCCGCTCGCAGAGAATCCCACGGCCGCGCACAAAATTGCCGTGCACGCATAGGCAGCCGACCATCCGTAAGCCTGATGGGATGTCGAAAGGATCGGTTCGACGAACACCGGATAGCTGAGTAGCGCGAGCATCGACCCGGCGTTTGAGAGTGCATACAGCCGGTAAGGTACCGCGCCCGGTTTCGCGCGCCTGTACCAGGCCTGCAGCAGTGGACTCGTCGAAGCCAGCAGAAAATATGGCCAGCCCACGGTCACGCCCAGGAGCATTAAAATATGCCGAACGGGCGCATCCGGCCCTGTCGGCATCCACGTACTCTTCGGCAAAATCGGCAGCGCCGCGAAACTCGCCACCACTACACCCAGGTGCACCCAGCGTTGTGCGCCCGCCGGCACAAATTGCGTCAAGAAATGCGCGTAGAGATAGCCGAGTAGCAGCACGATCTGAAAAAACAGCAGGCAAACAATCCAGACCGCCGCTCCGCCTCCAAACCACGGCAGAATGATCTTGGCAATCAGCGGCTGCACCTGAAACAAAAGGAACGCGCTGAAAAATATCGCCAATAAATAGGTCAGGCGCGCAGCTCGCATAAGGCCGGTAGCATACATCGTCTCGTCTCCCGCCCTTCTCGATGCCCTCCGCGTTTCTGCTGTGAGCTCAGTTGCATCCGGCCTCGAGCCAGGTTTGCCGCCAGCCGAAGCGTCAGATACAATTACGAGTTTGCATTTGGCACCTAAATGATCCAGATACGCCTGCACAACACGCTGTCCAACGACCTGGAGCCGCTACAGCCGCTGCATCCCGGCGAAGTCCGCATGTATACCTGCGGCCCCACGGTTTACGCCAGCGCCCACATCGGCAATTTCCGCACCTTCATGTTTCAGGACGTTCTCCGCCGCTTTCTGAAATCCCAGGGGTTGCGCGTGATGCAGGTGATGAACGTCACCGACGTGGACGACCGCATCATCCAATCCGCCGCCGCTGCAGGAGTCAGCATCCGCGAATTCACGGACAAATACATCCAGGCCTTCCTCGAGGACATCGACGCGCTGCACATCCAGATGCCCGAAGAGCTTGTCCGCGCCACTGATCACATCGAAGACATGGTCGCGCTGATCGAGAAGCTCCAGGAAAAGGGCCTCACCTACAAAAGCGAAGGTTCCATCTATTACCGCATCGCGAAGTTCCCCGCGTACGGAAAGCTTTCGAAAATCGACGTAGCTGGCATGCAGGCTGGCGCCCGCGTGGACGTCGATCAGTACGAAAAAGAATCCGCCCGCGATTTCGCGCTATGGAAAGCCCCCAAGCCCGGCGAGCATTTCTGGGAGACGCGCATCGGCCCTGGCCGGCCCGGCTGGCACATCGAATGCTCCGCGATGGCCATGAAATATCTGGGCGAGACACTCGACATCCACACCGGCGGCGTTGATCTCGCCTTTCCGCATCACGAAAACGAAATCGCGCAAAGCGAAGCGGCCACCGGAAAGCAATTCGTGCGCACCTGGCTGCACGCCGAACATTTGATTATTGAAGGCCAGAAGATGTCGAAGTCTCTCGGCAACTTCTACACGCTGCGCGATCTTTTCGCGCGCGGACATAAGCCTTCGACGATTCGCTTCCTGCTCCTCTCGGTCCCATACCGCCGCCAGCTCAATTTCACCGAAGAGGGCCTCGTGCAGGCTCGCAATTCCATCGAGCGCCTGCGCAACTTCGTTACGCGTCTGAAAGCCGCGCAGTTTCCCGCGGGCCAGAATCCCGAGAACGAAAAACGCATCGCCAAAGCGGAAGCCGATTTCGATGCCGGCCTGGCCGACGACATCAACACCGCCATCGCGCTGGCTGCTGTCTTCGATCTCGTCCGGGACATCAACACCTCCATGGACCGTGGCGATTTCCTCCAGCAGGACGCACCGCGCACCCTCGCCGCCATGGAAAAATTCGACGCCGTTCTCGCCTTGATCGAAGACGACGACGATGACAAGCTCGCCCGGCTCGGTTTCAACCCGCAAACCTCTCGCCTGCCGGGCGCCGAAGTCGATGCCCTCATCGCCGAACGCCTGGGCGCCAAGAAAAGCCGCAACTTCAAACGCGCCGACGAAATCCGCCAGAAACTCGCGGATTCTGGTATCCTGTTGGAAGACGCGAAAGACGGCAGCGTCCGTTGGAAATACAAATGAACTTTTCCTCAAAGCCCGCGCAGTTGCTGCAACATCAGCCGTCCCAGGACCGGCCGAATCTTTTCGGCGTTGATTAATTACCTTTTCCTCTAAGGAAGTGCCCGGCGTTCAGCGGCGGAAACCGTATTGAGCGAGCGGACCACCCTATTCCGGGAGGAATCCATGCAAGTCGCTGAAAAGAAGCTACCGCATCTCGTTACCGCTCTACCGGGCCCGATTGCGAGAAAAATCGTCGAGCGCGACCACGCCGTCGTCTCGCCGTCCTACACGCGCGATTATCCGCTGGTCGCCAAGACCGGCCGCGGCGCGCTGGTTGACGACGCCGACGGAAACACGTTCCTCGATTTCGCCGCGGGCATCGCCGTCGTCGCCACGGGTCATTGTCATCCTCAGGTCGTCGCCGCGATCCAGAAACAGGCCGCCGACCTGATCCACATGTCCTGCACGGATTTCTATTACGAGGGCATGGTTGATTTCGCGGAGAAACTCGCGGCCATCGCTCCGGGCAGCACGCCCAAGCGCGTCTATTTCGGAAATTCCGGCACGGAAGCCGTCGAGACCGCCATGAAGCTCGCGCGATATCACACCAAGCGCGACAACTTCGTCGCCTTCCACGGCTGCTTCCACGGCCGCACCATGGGCGCGCTTTCGCTCACCGCCAGCAAATCGGTCCAGCGCAAACATTTCGGATCGCTCCTCGGTGGCGTATTCCACGCGCCGTATCCGAATACCTATCGCGGCGCCTACGGAGTTCGCCCGGAAAACGCCGCAGCGGACGCGCTCGCCTATCTTGAAAACGAGCTTTTCAAGCGTTTGTGCGACCCCACGGACATCGCTGCAATCTTCATCGAGCCGATTCAGGGCGAGGGTGGCTACCTGCCCGCGCCCGCGGAATTTCTGCAAGGCCTCGTGCGCATCTGCCACAAGTACGGCATCATGCTGGTCGCCGACGAAGTGCAATCCGGAATGGGCCGCACCGGAAAATGGTGGGCCGTCGATCACGCCGGCGTCGAGCCGGATATTCTCTGCAGCGCCAAGGGAATCGCGTCGGGCATGCCCCTCTGCGCCGTGATCGCCAAAGCAGACGTGATGGACTGGAAACCCGGCGCGCACGCCTCCACGTTCGGCGGCAATCCCGTTTCCATCGCGGCGGGCCTCGCCACGTATGACATTCTCCAGCGCGAGGGCATCGCCAACTGCGCGCGCGTCGGCGAATTCATCTTCCGTGAAACCGCCGGCTGGCGCGAGCGCCACAAATCCGTCGGCGACATTCGCGGCAAAGGCCTGATGATCGGCATCGAATTCGTGCGCGATCAAAAAACCAAGGAAAAAGCCCCCGCGATTCGCGACTACGTGATCGAAGCCGCCTATCGCAAAGGGCTGCTAGTGCTCGGCGCGGGAGAAAATTCCCTGCGTCTCGCGCCGCCGCTGATCGTCGACGAAGAGCAGGCCGATTTCGCTCTCCGCACTCTCGACGCCTGCATCACCGAAGCCGAGCGTTCGGCATAATTTTCCGCGGGGCGTCCGCTGGAATGGACGCCCCGCGCCGCCGAGCGCCCGGAGGTTGGTCTGCACCAAGCCGCATTCACTCAGCAACGCGCCGAACAAGACCCTGCCCGCCCCATCCCCCGTAGTAGAATATGTCCATCGAATGCAGTTTCGGTCCCCGCGCCGGGCCGCAAATTTCGGAGGCAGTTTTGCCGGAGCTTCGCAGAGACCCCATAACGGGGCGTTGGGTGATCATTTCCTCGGACCGCAGCCGCCGCCCGTCCGATTTCGTCCGCGAAAGCGTCCAGGTCAAGGGTGTCGCCGTCTGCCCGTTCTGCCCCGGCAATGAAGGAAAGACCCCGCCCGAAGTCCTCGCCTACGGGCGCAACGGGAGCGGGCGCGACACGCCGGGTTGGTCGCTCCGTGTGGTGCCCAACAAGTTCCCGGCGCTCGGCATCGAGGGGAACCTCGACCGCGAGGGCGAGGGCATGTTCGACCGCATGAACGGCGTCGGCGCGCACGAAGTCATCGTCGAAACCGACGACCACCAGCTCTCGCTCGCCACCATGCCCGATCGCGCCGTCGAGGAAACTCTCTGGGCCTATCGCGACCGCATGCTGGACCTGAAAAACGACCGTCGCTTCCGCTACATCCTGCTGTTCAAGAATCACGGGGAGCCCGCTGGCGCCTCACTCGAGCACACCCATTCGCAGTTGATCGCCCTTCCGATTGTTCCCAAACGCGTACGCGAGGAAGTGGACAGCTCGAAACACTATTACGACGAAAAAGAGCGCTGTATTTTCTGCGATTTAATCCGGCAGGAAATCGAGACGGAAGCTCGCGTCATCCTCAACGACGACTATTTCATCGCTCTCGCGCCGTACGCTCCGCGTTTCCCGTTCGAAACCTGGGTGCTGCCGCGCCAGCACAGCTCCGCATTTGAAAATATGCCCACGCCCCACTACGGCGCGCTCGCAAGGACGCTCCGCAAATTCCTCGGCCGTCTCGACGCGGCCCTCGCGTTCCCCTCCTACAACTTCGTCATCCACACCTCGCCCATCGGCGAGGAACTCAACGATCATTACCACTGGCACATCGAGGTGATGCCGAAGCTCAGCAAGGTGGCAGGCTTTGAATGGGGCACCGGCTTCTACATCAATCCCACGCCGCCCGAAGAAGCCGCCCGTTTTCTGCGCGAAGCAAATCCAAGATAGCGAACGACACCGTCATCCGGCGCGGAGGGCCGACGCAGTGGGTTCGCCTGAGCTAAAGGATCTCTCTTCGCGCGACCGGATGGCGACGATCTCCCACAAAGCGCAGCTGGTACGGCCTACGTTTGTTTCAGTTTCCTCCGCGCGGAAAAAAACAGCGTCGCCGCCAGCAGCACAAACAGAAGCACTCCGAACCCCGGCGAAGCCGACAAATGCGGCATGTGCCGTCTCGCAAAGCCGTTGAAAAGATCATCGCGCCACGGCAGGCGCAGCACCGCGCCCAGCCAATGCGGCACATGGTTGCTCAACTCCTCATCCTGTAGAAGGTTCAGCACAATCGCGAGCAGCCCAAACACTCCGCCGGCCGCGATCAGCCCGCTCGAATAAAGCGATCCAGGGCTCACTTCGCTTTCCGCCCCGCTTGGTTTTTCGCGCCCCTGCTCAGCCAGCCAACGCACCACGCCTCCGGCAAACATCGCCATCGTCGTCCCGATCGAAAGGTACGATCCCACCGCGAACGGCAGCGACCGCACCCCCAGAATTTCAATCGCGATCACCAGAAATACGCCGAGAAACACCAGCCGCCACGGCAGCCGCCGGTTCAGAATCCCGCTGATCACCGTGGCCATCAGTCGCGCCTGCGGAGCCGCCGCGCGCTGGCTGCCGATCCCTTGCTCCCATTGGATCTCAATCTGTCTCGTCGAAGGATCGTAGAGATATTTCCCGTCTTCGATCACGCCCGACCCGATCGCGTTCAGGAGTACATACGATTTCCCGTCGTGCATGAAATTGCTGTCCTGCCGCTCCACGCCCGTGGGCAAATTGTTCACGTCGAGCGGAATCTGCACCGGTTTGTACTGCGCGAGGCCAATATTCATGAGGATCAGGGTACCGCCGATCGCCAGCGACGAAACCAGCACGCCGATCACCAGCGCCACCTGCTGCTTTGCCGGCGTCGCGCCCACCAGATAGCCTGTCTTCAAATCCTGCGACGTCGCCCCCGCAATCGCCGCGGCGATGCAGACCACGCCGCCGATCGTCAGCGCCAGCACGTTGTATGCGCTCGCCGTCCAATGAACCACCAGGAACACCGCGCACGTCGCCATGAGCGTCGCGATGGTCATGCCGCTGATCGGATTCGACGAGTTGCCGATCAACCCGCTGATCCGCGACGCCACGGTCACGAACAAAAATCCGAACACGATGATGAAAATCGAAGCCAGCAGGTTCGAAAAAACTCCCGTCTGCGCGCCGGGCACAGGCTTGAAAGTCAGAAACGCCCAAACCATCAGCAGAATCAGCACCGATCCCCCGACCACGATCTTCATCGAAAGATCGCGTTCCGTACGGCTCATCGCCGGCGCCGATTCCTGCTTCGCGCGAATATCTTTGATCCCCGATCCCAACGCCGCGAAAATTGTCGGCAGCGTCTTGATGAGCGTGATCAATCCGGACGCGGCCACCGCACCCGCGCCCATCGGCCGGATGTACGTGCTCCACAACTGATCCGGCGTCATCTGCGGGATCGGGATCGTGCTCGGATACAGCGCCACGCCCGGCGCCAGCGATCCGAAAAATCGCATCGCCGGCATCATCACCAGCCACGAAATCACTCCGCCCGCGAACAGAAATCCCGCCACGCGGGGCCCGATGATGTAGCCAACACCCAAATATTCCGATGTGATCGTGCAGCGCATTGATGCGCCCGGCAGCCACTTCGGCTGATAATCCGGCTGTAGCGGCCAAAGCCCCAGCGTGTTCATCGCAAACGTGTAGGCGCCGCCCAGCCCGAGTCCCCAGAACACGCGCCCGGCAAACGATCCGCCGCGCTCGCCCGCCACCAGCACGTCCGCGCACGCCGTGCCTTCGGGAAACGTCAGGTTCCCGTGCTCTTTCACGATCAGCTGCCGCCGCAGCGGAATCATGAACAGCACGCCCAGCGTCCCGCCCAGCAGGGCCAGGTAGAAAATTCGCCAGTATTCCGTGTTCAGCGAGTAGCCCAGGAAAATCAGCGCCGGCATCGTGAAGATCACGCCCGCCGCGGCCGATTCGCCCGCCGAGCCGGTCGTCTGCACGATGTTGTTCTCAAGAATCGTCGATCGGCCGAACGCCCGCAGGATGCTGATCGAAAGCACCGCGATGGGAATCGAAGCGGAGACCGTCAGCCCGGCGCGCAGCCCCACGTAGACGGAAACCGCGCCGAACAAAACCCCGAAGAGCGCCCCCAGCACGATCGCCCGCAGGCTGAATTCGGCGACGCTTTCCTGTGCATCGACATACGGCCGGAATTCGCCCGGCGGCGCCGTCGAGCTCCAAGACTTCGTGGACACGCTGTGCCTCCCTTTGGACACCGTCATGCGCGGGCGGAACTGCCGGTGCGCGTCTTGCAGTGGAGCGGGCAAGGTAGCATCAGCCGTTCATGCTGGCAAGGCGCAATCGCCGCTGCCCGAGCAAGTTACAGGTCGGCCAGGCGACCGAATCGGCTGTGATTGCGGGGCTGGGCAAGGTTCCGTCTCAGGGTCGGGGTACGCCTGGAACGGCCAAAATCTCGCGTTTGGAATGCGGATTGCAAGTACGATAGTGCGATTGACAGTCGCTCAATTTCGATATAGCGTTGGCCACACTTCACTATCTGTAAACTAGGAGCCGTACGAGCTGCGCGTTCGCGGGTGTCCCGTCCCAGCCCCGGAACCACTCGCAGCGGCGAATAGGTCAGGAGCGCCGCATGAGCCGCATCAGCAGGATTGTTGTCTGCGCTGTCTGTTGGACTGCTGTTCTGGTCGCGCTGCCGCGAAGTTCGCACGCCGACGACTGGCTGCCGGTCCCGCCCGAAGACCTCGCCATGAAGGACAATCCCAAGCAACCGGGCGCAGATGCAATGATTCTGTACCGCGAGGTCAAAGTTGACGTATCGAAAGCCAACGTCAGCGGCGATGCGGAAAACGAATATGTCCGCATTAAGATTTTCACTCAGGAAGGTACCAAGCGCGGCCACGTGGAGATTCCCTTCGATAAGAAATTTGCCAACGTGGTGCGCGTGGAAGGCCGGACGATCAAGCCGGACGGAAGCATCGTGAAATTCGACGGTCAGGTGCTGGAAACAACGGTTGAAAAAAACAGCGGGCAGAAGGAGCTCGTGAAGTCATTCAATCTGCCGGACGTCACGCCTGGTTGCATTATCGAATACAGGGACTCGATTCAAGGCCAGCCCGAGATGGTTCTGGATTGGGGCTGGACCGTTTCGCAACCGATGTACACCCGCGAAGCCCGCTTCACGTATGTGCCATACGGCGGATATGGCAACAATCTCCGGCCGATCATACGCCGAAACCTGCTGCCCGCGGACGCCATGCCGGTACAACAGGCCAGTGGCGCTTACGTGATGGCTGTGCATGACGTCGCGGGAATTGTCGACGAGCCCATGATGCCCCCGTATCGGCCCATTGAGGCGCGCGTGACCTTCTATTATCAGGACGAAGACGCTCCTTCGGCCACGGGGCCTTCGGACAAGTACTGGAATCACTATGGCGAAAAATGGGCGGGCCAGCTGGACAGATTCATCGACAAGAAAAAGGCACTCGACGCGGAACTGGCCAAGATCGTCAGTCCAGCCGATGCGCCGGAAGTAAAGCTCAGCAAAATTTACGCCCGCGTCCAGCAGATCCGCAATCTGTCGATCGATGACTACCGATCGTTGAAGGAGAAGAAGGACGAAAACATTAAGCCCAACTTGAACGTGCAAGACATGTTGAACCACGGATATGGCTATGGCAGGCAGATCAACTTTCTCTTTGTCGGATTGGTCCGTTCCGCGGGATTCGATGCCACCGAACTTTACGTCTCGCCGAGAAATTACCTGCTCTTTCAGCCCACCGGAAACGACGTTTCTCAACTTCCCGACGATCTCGTGTGGGTCCACGCGGGTTCCAAGGACTATTACCTCGACCCTGCAGCTCGCTATTTTCCCTTTGGGTTGCTGCCGTGGTACGAGACGTCGACGAGCGGAATTAAAGTCGACAAACACGGCGCCACAATTGTGAATACACCTGATCCCGTCTCGCCGGACGCGACGATTGTCCGGAACGCCGACCTTGGAGTTCAACCGAGTGGGGAGATCGCCGGAACGATCCAGGTGGACTACACCGGCCAGCGCGGAGCGCTGATTCGGGAAGACGAGCGCAAGGAAGACGAAGCTGGCAGGACGATGTTTTTCGAAAGAGAGATCAAGCACTGGCTGCCCACCGGTTCGGAGTTCCACGTCTCGAAAATTGCTGACTGGGACGACAACACCAAGCCCGTCCACGTCGAAGGTAACCTGACGATTCCGTCCATGACGAGCACAGCTGCGCAGCGCATGCTGATGCCGATTGAAGTTTTTCAGATGTCGCAGACAAGCGAATTCGCCCAGGAAAAACGCGTCAATCCTGTCTACATTCACTATCCGTACGAAGAAATCGACGACGTTAAATTCCGCCTGCCTCCCGGATACAAAATGGAAGGAACGCCCGCTCCGAAAAAGGTCGACCTGGGGGCGGTCAGCTTCGAAATCGCGGCGCAAGGGCAGGGTGACACCGTCGAAATCAAGCGGCACCTCATCGAGCACAGCGTTCTGTTCACCCAAGAGCAGTATCCAACCCTGCGCCGATTCTTCGAGATTGTGAGGACCAATGACAATGCTAAAATGGTCTTTCAAAACGCCGAATCAGCTCATAACTAGGCCCGCGGCGCTTGTCGTATTCGCGGTCATGGCGCTTTCCCCGGGTCCCGTTCGTGGCGCGGACAGCGCTCCCGATTGGCTGCGCGCGGCCGCCCAGCAGAAGGTGCCCGACTACGATAAGGAAACGAACGCCGTCATCCTGCTCGACGAGACTCACACGACGGTCCTCGACAACGGCGAAATCGACACGCTTCATCGCGCTGCCATTCGCATACTGCGCGAAGAAGGCCGGCGCGAATTCGAATACATATCGGTGCCCTTCGATAAGGACACGAAGCTCGCTTACGTCAAGGCCTGGACCATCGAATCCAATGGGCACGAGCTCGCCGTGGCCGACAAGGACGCCATCGAAACCGGTTACCTGAGTGACGAGGTGTACGAAGACGTAAAAACGAAAAGCCTGCACTTCCTCGAAGCCCATACCGGCAACGTCGTCGGATACGAATACGTGCAGCGGCAACGGCCATACATATTCGAGGACGCGTGGAGGTTCCAGACAAGATTCCCCGTCGTTACCACGCGTTTCCAGTTGACCCTTCCGCCCGGCTGGGTGTTCACTGCCGACTGGTTCAACTATCCCAAGCAAGAAAGCCAGGTCGCCAGTCCGAATCAGTATTTCTGGGAAATCAAGAATCTTCCGGCACTGGAGACCGAACCCGATATGCCTCCCGGCGAAGCTGTGGAAGGCTGGGCGGGCATCAAGTATTTCCCGCGCGATCAGGCCATGCGTTCCAAGACCAACGGAACATGGAAAGACATGGGCCTTTGGTACACGGCGCTTACGGAGTCTCGTCGCGACGCGTCCCCGGAAATCAAGGCCAAGGTCGCCGAGGTAACATCCGGCTTGTCAGATCCCCTCCAGGAAATGCGGGCGCTTACTGTTTATATGCAAAAAAATATCCGTTACTTCGCCGTGTCCATCGGCATTGGCGGATACCAGCCGCACGCGGCTGCCGAGATCTTCAAGCATCAGTTCGGCGATTGCAAAGACAAGGCGACGCTTCTAAGCTCGATGCTCAGTCAGATTGGAGTGGAATCGTATTACGTTATTGTCGATACCGACCGGGGAGTGGTCCATCCCGAATATCCTTCCATGAATTTCGATCATGTGATTCTGGCGATCAAACTTCCAGCCGGCACGCAAGTCGCCGATCTGTACGCGACCGTGGATGATCCCAAACTTGGAAAACTGCTGATATTCGACCCCACGAATCCGCACGTCCCTCTCGGATACCTACCGTGGTACCTGCAGCAGAGCTACGGACTCTTGGTCGCGCCGGACGGTGGTGAGATCATTTCTCTTCCCCTGCTTCCGGCGTCTACGAACCGGCTGATTCGCACGGCGCAATTCAATCTTTCGGCGACCGGCGACCTTACCGGACAGGTTCGCGAAACTGAGTGGGGAGGCCCGGCAGCAATCGAACGTCAGCGGTTCCTCGATACGCTTCCCGCAAAACGGGCTGAGATTTTCGACCACCTCCTGTCTCAGTCGCTCAATAGCTTCACGCTGACGAATGCGACGATCGAAAACCTGGACCAGGTCGACAAATATCTGGCTATCAACTACAAATTCATTTCATCCGGTTATGCGAATGCCGCCGGTGACTTGCTGTTCGTGCGGCCGCGCGTGATCGGTGACAAGGGGACCGGAACGTTGAGACTGTTCAACGAACACAAGCCGCGACAGTATCCAATTCAGTTCCAGGAGGCGACACGGCAGGACGACGTCTTTGACATCACGCTTCCTTCGGGGTACGTGGTCGATGGGCTGCCCAAGCCAGTGCAGGCCGAGTGCGTCTATGCGACCTACAAAAGCGAAACGAATGTCGCGGATGGAGTTCTGCACTACAAGCGCACTTTTGAAATCAAAGACGTGACGGTTCCCACAGAGAAACTCGCGGAAGTGCGCGACTTCCTGCAACAGGTAGTCGCCGACCAGCAATCGTCCGTCGTCCTGAAACGCGCTACGCCGTGATAGCGCAAGAATGCCGCACAGCGTTGCGCTCTAAAGGGCGAAGACCTTAAGGCTTTGCACTGAGGCGTTCGCGGACTTTGTCGCTTAGGACTTTGCCATCGACGTTTTTGCCTTCGAGGCGGGCTTTCGCGGCTTTCACTACGGCGCCCATCTGTTTCAGGGAATCGGCGCCTTCGGCGGCGATGGCCTCCTCTACGGCGCGCTGAATTTCCGCGTCGCTGGGAGCGACCGGCAGGTATCCCTCGATAATTCCGATTTCCTTCGTTTCCTTCTCGGCGAGATCCTTGCGTCCGCCGCGCGTGAATTGATCGACCGATTCGCGGCGCTGCTTCACCAGGGTCTGGAGCACTTGGAGCGACTCCATATCGTCCAGCGCCCGCTTTTTTTCCACCTGCTTGTACATCAGCGCGCTTTTGACCATGCGGAGAACGCTGAGGCGCAGCTCCTCCTTCTCCCGCATGGCTGCGGTCAGATCTTTTTCGATGCGGTCCATATAGCTCATTCGGCGTTTCTCCCGGCCAAAAAATCATAGCATATGCCTTGCGGGCGGCGAGGCGAATTGACAGCAAGGCGCGCGACCGATAACCTTGTTCCCCCATGAAAATCGTGATCGCAGACAAGATCAGCGAGCGCGGAATTGCGCTCCTGAAAGATACCGGATGGAACGTAGTGATGCCGGCGGCCGCGTCGCTGCCGAGCGAGCTCGCGGATGCCGATGCACTGGTGATTCGCAGCGCGACGAAAGCCACGGCGGCGCTGCTGGAAAAGGCGCCGAAGCTACGCGTGATCGGGCGCGCGGGCGTGGGCGTGGACAACGTGGACATGGACGCGGCCACGCGGCGCGGCGTGCTGGTGATGAACACGCCGGGCGGCAACGCTGTGAGCGTGGCCGAACATACAATCGCGCTGATGCTGGGACTGGCGCGCGCGGTGCCGCAGGCGAACGCGTCGATCCAGGCCGGGAAGTGGGAAAAGTCCGCTTTCTCCGGCACGGAAATGCGCGGCAAAACGATCGGTCTGGTGGGTCTGGGCCGCGTGGGCACGGAAGTGGCGCGGCGGGCGCGTGGCCTCGAGATGAAAGTGCTGGCGTACGATCCGTTCGTCACGCCTGCGGCGGCGCGCGAGGTGGAGGTGGAGCTGCTGCCGCTGGACGAGGTCCTGAAGCAGGCGGATGTGGTGTCGCTGCACACGTCGCTGAGCGGGTCGACCGAGAAAATGATCGACGCGGCAGCCATCGCGAAAATGAAAAAGGGCGCGCGGCTGATCAATTGCGCGCGCGGCGAACTGATCGACGAAGTCGCTTTGGCGGAAGCGTTGAAATCGGGCGCACTGGCCGGCGCGGCGGTGGACACGTTTGCGACGGAGCCCCCGAAGAATTCTCCGTTGGTCGGCTTGCCGAATCTGATCGCCACGCCGCACATCGCCGGATCTACTGCCGAAGCCCAGGAAGAAGTTGGCACGGCGATCGCGCTGCAAATCCGCGACTATCTTGCCGACGGCGTCATCAAGAACGCCGTGAACATGCCGGCGCTTTCGCCGGACCAATATCGTCGTCTGAAGCCGTATCTCGAGCTCGGCGAGCGGCTGGGTGCGTTCGTGGGCCAGGCTGCACCTACAAAGAGCTTTAACCGCATCCTGATTCGCTACGCGGGCGAGCCGGCGGAGCTCGGGTCGCACATGATCCGCAGCGCCGTGCTGATCGGCGCGCTGAACGCGGTGCTGCCGGAAAAAGTGAACCTGGTGAACGCGGCGAGCGAGGCGGCGTCGCGCGGTTTGCAGGTGGAAGAAACGATCCGGCGTCGCGAGCGCGGATTTCCGAACACGATTGAAGTCGCCGTCGTCGACGGCAGCCGCGAATTCGCGCTCGAGGGAACCGTGGGGCAGGACGGCTTGCCGCGCATCGTGGCGCTGGACGGCATGGGACTGGAAGCGCCGCTCGAGGGCACCATGTTGCTTTCGCGGAATGTCGATGTGCCCGGCGTAATTGGCCGGATCGGCACGGAACTCGGGTCGCTGGGCGTAAATATCGCGACGTTTGCGCTGGGCCGGCGGGCGCCGGGTGGAGGCGGCGAGGCGCTGGCGCTGGTTGGACTCGACGGCGCAGTGGACGCGTCCGTGGTACAGAAGATCCGCGCGCTTCCTTCGATTACGGACGTGCGACTAGTGCGATTGCCAGCGGCGCCGCAGGTGGCTGCTGCGCAGAAGTAGGTTCAACCCCCTCAAGAAAGTGGCTTGTGGCGAGTGATTGGCGGATCCCAAGCCCGCACTCGCTGCCCCGTTTTATCGTCGAATGGACTGCGCACCGACCGTTTGTTTTCTATGGGGTGGGGCGATTTCTACTGGGCGGCATGGTCGAATAGAAATCGCCCATGCGGAGATTTGCATTGAGCGGGCATGGCGCTGCGGCGGATTCCGTTGAAAGACAGCCGCTGCGCGAAGCATGAGACTCGAAATTCTCTCCTTTTTCATGTGCGATCAAATTCTCCGGACCACGAAAAATCACGCCAGCGCATGGCGCGAAGAAAAGAACCGGACACAAAAGACAGAACGGATACAGCACCAGTTCTTCCGGAATCCTGAAACAAGCGAATCCAGCGGACGGCGTGCTTCGGCACGGGGGCTATTGGTGGTCTATTGAATTCGCTACACGATCTACCTGATTGAGCGGGTTGGGCTTCGAGCGCGAGGATCGATGGGTTCGGAGGGCCGGCCATGTCTCCGTCTGGGGAGAGTGACTGCACACGGCGACCCCAGGCAGGACTTTGCAGTTTGACTGCCACGGAAGTCGCCCCTGGCTGGCTCCCGGCCTTCTCGTGCGAAAAGAAAAAACATTTACGGCGATCGATCAAGATCGCCGGACGAGATCGTGCCAAGAAATTGTGCTGGGCGTGGAAAGCGGCGCCTCTCAGAGACCGATGCTGAGTGATCGGGTGAATTTATGACTAAATTTTTGGCGCGCGTCTTGGCGTTTGCTTTGGTTTGTGCTGCCGCGCTAGCGATTTGTGCGCTGCGGGCGGCGCCGCAAGTTGCCATGAGCCATTCGCAAGGGAATTCTTGTGAAGTCGGAGGGGCCGCTGTTCGAGGGCGGACCGCTTTGGCGGTTGAGTGGGCCAGCCCGATGTGGCCGAAAGGCGAGTCTGAGGAATCCAAAGAAGGCAGGTGAAAATGCAGGTCCGGCGGAAAAAGCCGAGAAACGCGAGGGCGCATAACGGCATTCGCAGGCCTTTCCCTTGACAACCCGCAACCTACTGACTAGCATAGATTTCCGGCCCATCAACGGGAGCTTCCGGAGGGATTTGTGATCAAGCTCGACATCGTAAACGCAATCGTACAGAAGACGAATATTACCCGGACCAAGGCCGAGCAGGCGGTGGAAACCGTTTTCGAGGCAATGAAGAATTCGCTGGGGCGCGGTCGGCGCATCGAACTGCGGCGTTTCGGCGTGTTCAACGTGAAGCCGCGCAAGACCGGCATCGGGCGCAACCCGCGCACGGGCCAGCAGGTGAATATTCCTCCGGGAAAGGCTGTGCGGTTTAAACCTGGCAAGGAACTTCAAGCGCTTCCTACTCCCGCCGCAAAGTCCTGAGCAGTCGCGCGTTGCAAGACCGCGAAGTAGCAGTGCCGCAATATCGGCGCGACGCTGCGAAGTTTCCGCGCGATAATCGTGATTGTACCCGTCGGCTCACAGCTCGTCGTGTTTTCGCAGGGTGCATTCAGTTACTTTTTCCGTATGAGCGCATGAACATGAGCGAAGGGAACGGCCGGACGCGTCCGCCGGTCGAAATACTCGACATTCCGTTTGCGGCGCCGCCCGATTACCGTCCGCCGAAGCCGCCGGAGGATGCGTTGTGGCCTGCGCTGATTCTTTTCTTGCTCACCGTGGTTTCTACGCTTGCCGTCGGCGCGGAGTTCGGGCTGTCCTACGCCCAGAATCGCGAGCCGTTTTCCGGATACCAGGATCCGTTTGCGCTGATGCTCCTGCCTTTCCAGCATCCCGCGCTGCTGGCGATGGGGATTCCGTTTTCGTTCACGCTGCTGCTGATTTTGTTCACGCATGAAATGGGGCACTACGTGGCGTGCCGGATTTACGGAATCAACGCGAGCTATCCCTATTTCATTCCTGCGCCGACGCTGTTCGGGACGTTTGGCGCGTTCATCCGGATTCGTTCGCCGATCACGACGCGGCGGGCGCTGTTCGACGTGGGACTCGCGGGACCGGTGGCGGGATTCCTGGTGGCGCTGCCGGCGCTGGCGTATGGCGTGGCGAGTTCGCGGATCGTGCCCGGAGCGGAGGCGAGTTCGGCGGTTGTGTTCGGTCATCCGCTGCTGGAACGGCTGCTGTGCGCGCAATTTCATCCGCGGGTGGATGTGACCTGGCTGCTGCTCAATCCGGTAGGGCGCGCGGCGATCGTGGGATTATTGGTGACGGCGATGAATTTGCTGCCGGCCTGGCAGCTGGATGGCGGGCACATCATGTACAGCCTGACGAGCGAGCGGCATCCGCGCGTGTCGCTGGCGGCGTCGCTGGCACTAATCGGGCTGGGAATCTGGGCCTGGAACGGGTGGGCGGCTTGGGGAATTATTTTGCTGATTTTGTCGCTGCGGTTTAAGCATCCGCCCGTGTATGACCCGTGGCAGCCGATCGATCCGGCGCGGCGATTGTGGGCTTTCGGGGCGCTGGCGATTTTTGTGCTGAGTTTCACGCCGTGGCCAGTGACGTTGCATTAAGACCTTCGCCCGGCTGGAAATGCGCCGCAGCGCTCGAACCGGGCCCGGCGAAAACTTGCCGCGATAGAACCTGCGCACCGGTACGCGTTGCGCGCGGTCGTCGTTTCCCCGGCCCTTAGGCTACCTCCCGGCGCGCGCTTGCGGCGCTGCCCATGTCGCACGGCGATGGCTCAGGCTGGCGTGGTCCGTGCGCGCCAGCGGACGATCAGGTCCTGCGCGGCGGATGGCCATTCCGGAAAATCAAACTGAAAGTCGTGGGTCAGCATGCGGCCGGGAATTACACGGCGGCTTTTCAGGATCAGCTCGGTTTCGGTGCGCAGGAAGACGGCGCCAATTTCCAGCATCCATTCCATAGCGGGCAGGCCGATCCGCGTGCCCCACGCGTTTCTCAGTGCGGCCATGAATTCGGAGTTCGGTGTTGGATTCGGCGACGTGAGATTGACGGCTCCGTCGAGATCGTCGTTCGCGATCAAGTAGTCGATTGAGCGCAAGAAATCGCGGTCGTGAATCCACGAAACGAATTGCTCGCCTGATCCGGAGGCCCCTCCCAGTCCAAGGCGGACCAAGGTCAGGAGCGTGTCGAAGATGCCGCCGCGATCCGGACTCATGACCATGGCACTGCGGAGCGCAATTTTGCGAGTGGCAGGGGTGAGTGACGAGAAAAATGCATCCTCCCAGCTTGTGGCGACCTCGATGCTGAAACGCCAAGTGGACGGCGCATTTGGTTCTTTGCCCCCGATCTCGCCTGTGGTTTCGTCCATGGGACGGTCGAAGGCGTGGCGATAAATGGTGGCGGTACTGGCGTTCATCCAGATCTTCGGCGGATGGGCGGAGCGACGGATGGCCTCCCCGACGATGCGCGTGGACTGGGTTCGCGATTCCAAAATTTCGCGGCGATTGGCTTGCGTGTAGCGACAGTTCACGCTGCGCCCGGCGAGATTGATCACCAGATCGGCGTTTTCAATTTCCGCGGTCCAGGGGCCGAGGCTAAGGGCGTCCCACTGCACGACCTTCCACGGCGCTGGAACCGGCCGCCGCGCCAGGACGACGACGGCGTGCCCTTGGCTATGAAAGTGCCGGGCCAGCAGTGCGCCGACTTGACCGGAACCGCCGGGGAGAATGATTCGTAGCGAGCGCGAATCCATGCGCGGCATTGTGCCTCAAGGGAGCCAGCTCACGCCAATTCAGCAGTTCGCTCATGCGGAGGCATACGTTTTGCGCGGTCGGTCTCTACGTGCAGCTAACGCGGTGACCCCCTCGACACGGGCGGCGATGGTTGACGCTGTCGTGACAGCGAGCACTGAAGAGAGATCCTTCGACTCCGTGCGCGCCTCGCCCTGCGTCACAGCGCTCCTGCGTCACAGTCCTCAGGACAAGTTTTGGGGATCTACGTCGACGATTGCGGCGGTTTCGGGGATTTCATTCTTGGCGCAATAGTCGATGGCGGCAGCTAGAGCTTTGCCGAGGGCGCTGCGATGCGGGGATTTCAGAACGAACTGGAAGCGGTAGTCGCGGCGGAGGCGGGCCAGCGGGGCGGCGGCGGGGCCGAGGATTTTTACTCCTTGTTTTTCGAAGGGGGCGAAACAGGCGGCCAGGGCGCGGGACCAGCGGATTGCGTTTTCGACTTTGCGATCGCGGACGAGCACGGTGGCGAGCGCGGTGAACGGCGGATAGTGTAGCAGCCGGCGGAAGTGCGCTTCCTTTTCGTAGAAGGAGACATAATCCTGCTGGGCGGCGAATTGGATGGCGTAGTGCTCGGGGTAATAGGTTTCGACGAGAACTTCGCCTGAGAGTTGGCCGCGCCCGGCGCGACCGGCGACCTGGGTGAGGAGCTGGAAGGTTCGCTCGGCGGCGCGAAAATCGGGGCGGCCGAGAGCGAGATCGGCGGCTACGACGCCCACCAGCGTGACGCGCTCGAAATCGTGGCCCTTGGCGACCATTTGCGTGCCGACAAGCACGTCCAGTTCGCCTTTCGAGAAAGCGCCGAGCACCTGCTGGAATTCGCGCTTGGTGCGGACGATGTCGCGGTCCAGGCGGCCGATGCGGGCCGCGGGGAATTGCTGGCGGAGGTATTCGTCGACGCGCTCGGCGCCATCGCCGACGAAGTACATGTGCTCGGCGTGGCATTTCGGGCACTGCTTGGGCGGGCGGATCGTGTAGCCGCAGTAGTGGCATTCGAGGCGCTGGCGGCTTTTGTGATAGGTGAGCGCGATGCTGCAATTCTCGCACTGGACCATCGCGCCGCAGCTGCGGCAGAGCATCGACCAGGAATAGCCCCGGCGATTGATCAGCACCATCGCCTGGGTTTTTTCTTCCAGACGCAGGGCGATGGCGGAGCGCAGGGCTTCGGATATCGGCGCGACTCTGTGCTGACGGAGAAAATCCTCGCGCAAGTCGATGATGCGGACCTCGGCGAGCGGGCGATTTTCGACGCGCGAGGTGAGCAGGAGGAGCTTGTACTTTCCGGCGCGGGCATTGTGGTAGCTCTCGAGCGACGGAGTGGCGGAGCCGAGGAGCACCGAGGCGTTTTCGAGACGCGCGCGATAAACGGCGGTGTCGCGGCCGTTGTAGCGCGGCGTTTCCTCCTGCTTGTATGCGGATTCCTGCTCTTCGTCGACAATGATGAGGCCGAGATTTTCAAGCGGCGCGAAGACGGCGGAGCGCGTGCCGACGACGACGCGGGCTTTGCCGCGGCGGACGCGCCACCATTCGCGGGCGCGTTCGATATCGGGCAGGCCGCTGTGGAGCACGGCGACGGAATCGCCGAAGCGGGCGCGGACGAGGCGGCCGACCCAGAGCGTGAGCGCGATTTCGGGGACGAGCACGATGGCCGTCTTGCCGCGCGACAGGGCCGCCTGGATGGCGCCGAGGTAGACTTCCGTTTTTCCGCTGCCGGTTACTCCATGGAGAAGGCCAGCGGTGAACTTTTCGGAGACGAGCCAGCGCCAGATTTCGGCGAGAGCCTCGTTTTGTTCGACGTTGAGGATGTTCGCGGGCGGAGTGAAATCCGTATCCCAGGGATCTTCGCCGGGCGTCATCGGTTCTTCCCAGGTGTCGACGAGGCCGGATTTTTCGAGGCGTTTTACAGCGGCGCGCGATACTTTCGCTTTTTCGAGCAGATGCGCGAGCGGGAGCGGGGCGCCCGCAGCGGTGAGAGCGTCACGGATGCGGGCTTCCGGTTCACCGGCGGGAACGTCTTTGGCATCCGCGCGCCAGGATACGATTTGCTGCGTGCGTGTTTTTCGGTGGCGCATTATTTCGCGCGCCGTCAGATAGCCGCGGCGGACTAGTTTTTCGGCGAGGGCTTCGCCGCCGGGCCAGCGGCTGATGCGTGCGGATGGCGCCGGCGATTCGAGCTCGTCGATGCGGCGCAAGAGGGCGAATTCGGCGCGCTCGTCTTCTGTAAGCTCTTCGGCAGCGGCAAGATTGCGAAGGTATTCGCGGCCGGGATTGGTGAGAGAGTATTCGCGGTCGTGGCGCAGCTCGATCTCGGGCGGCAGCATGGCGCGGAAGGCTTCGCCGATGGGGGCGACGTAGTAGCGGCTGATCCAGAGGCCCAGTTCGATGAGCCTGGGCGGAAGCGCGGGAACGGAATCCATCACCTCGGCGATTTCTTTTATGCGGGCGAGGTTGGGCGGGCGATCGGATTCGGCGAGGGCGACGCCGGTCATGGCGCGGCGACCGAAGGGGACGACGACGCGGCGGCCAATGAGCGGCTCGCCATTGAACGCAGCGGGGACCGCGTAGGTGAAGGTGGAGCGGAGGGGGACGGGGAGCGCGACTTCGCAGTAGCGAGCGGGCATGGCAGCGAATCAGTGTATCAGTCCCGCGAATCGTTCTCATGCGCCGAAGCAGCTGGTACGACTTAGAGGCTGACGAGGATTACTCCAGCGAAAATTAGAGTGATGCCGAGCCATTGGGTGCGTTCGATTTTTTCGCGAAGGAAGAGCGCCGAGAGCAGAACAGTCACGGCGCCGTAAAGCGAGGCGAGGACGCTGACGACGGCTACGTGACCGGAGACCAAGCCGGCGTTGTTGGCGACGAAGGCGGAGGTGTCCATCAGGCCGGTGGCGAAGAGGAGCCACCATACCTTACCTCGCGGCAGAGGGAAGGCGCGACCGGACGGCAGGCCGACGAGCACGAGCGCACAGAACGTGGTGAGACGAATGACCCAAACCGAAAGGCCGCTGCCGATGAGAGGCACGACGTGAAACCCGAGCCACCAGAAAAGGACGCCGTAACCCAGCGCGGCAACAACCGCGAAGGCCGCACCTTTCGACAGATGTGCGGCGGCGTGGTGATCCTTTCGACTGGGGTGATCGACATCCGGCGCGCGCGTGATGGCCGCGAGAATCATTCCGAAAAACGTAAGCGCGAGCCCGGCGGCGCGGAGCGCATGGATCCGTTCGCCGCTGAACAAGGCCAGCGCGACGGTGAGCGCGGGATAGGAAGAAGAAACGGGGCCGGCGATACTGATCAGGCCGACCTCGAAGGAGTGATAGAGCGCGAGCCCCGAAATCATGTTGATCAGGCCGGCGACGATGGCCAAGGCCCACGGCGTCCAGCCGGGCGCGACACTGCGAGAAAACCCGCCTGTGAGCCACAGATACAGACTGAGCCCCGTCAAGCCGAAAAACTGCATGAGCATCAGCGTGCGGAATGCGCCGATGCGGCGCGAGGCGAAGCGTGCGGAGAAATCCGCTACGCCCCAGCCGAATGCCGCCGATATTCCGAGGAGGATTTCCAAGAACGGTTCCGCATGCGCGCTAGCGTTTTTTCGGGAGCTCTAGGCCTAGATGGGCCATGATTTTCTGCAGATCCTTCCAGACTTCGCTTTTTGCCGGCGGATTGCGCAGCAAGTAGGCCGGGTGATACGTCGCGATCAGCTTGGAGCCGTGGTAATCGAACCATTCGCCGCGGAAGCGCGAGATGCCCTGCGTGGTTTGGAGCATTGTTTGGGCGGAGCAGCTGCCGAGGGCACAGATTACTTTCGGCGCGATCACGCCGAGCTGGCGGAAAAGATACGGAGAGCAGGTGGCGATTTCGTCTTTTTCCGGGAGGCGATTTTCGGGCGGGCGGCATTTGACGACGTTGCAGATGTACACATCGGATCGCTTGAGCCCCATCGCCTCGATCATTTGCGTGAGCAGTTTGCCGGCGCGGCCCACGAAGGGCTCACCTTGCTCGTCTTCGTCGCGGCCGGGGCCTTCGCCGACGAAAACCAGCTGGGCTTTAGGATTGCCGACGCCGAAGACGATATTCTTGCGTGCTTTGTAGAGCTTGCAGCGCGTGCAGTTGGGGCCGATGTCTTCGCGGATGTGGTCGAGCGAGTCGTTCTCGACTTTTTCTTCGAACAGCGATGGACCGGAGGATAGCTGGACAATCGGCAACGCCGGGCGACCAAGCTCGGGCGTTGTAACCCTCGGGGTCTCGGGCGGCTTACTGTCGGAGTTGACGCTCCGCACTCCTAAACTGCCGTTGTCTTTGGGCATTGGTACCTGTTCTGGAGCCGAGGGAGATTCTATCGCTGCCGAATGCGATGCGGCGCGGTCGCGGTAGTAAGGGCCAAGGCGGAGATCCTGGGCGTAACGCAGCCATACCTCCGCGCGGACGCGAGTTTTGGAATCCATTGTTCTCCTGTGGCCGGTCGCCACCGGCATTTTACACGCGCGCGCGGGTTATTTCTTCGGGTTCAGCAGCGCCTGATATACCGCGGGACGGCTGATCTGTTCCACGTTCGGCTGATTCGGGCCGATCATGTGCTGGGTCATGCCGACGAAGACAATATCGTTCGTGGGATCGATCCAGAACCATGTGTCGGCGGCGCCGAGCCAGAAAAATGTGCCCTTGCCGACGATTTCGTCCGCGGCCGACGGATCGGTGAAGACCGCACAGTCGTAGCCCCAGCCCATGCCGGGGCGAATCGTTTCGGGTCCGATCGAGAATTCGCCGGTCATCAATTGGGGAGCGAGATGATTGGCAGACATCAGCTGCACGGTGGCGGGCGCGAGGATACGGACGCCGTCAAGCTCGCCGCCATTGAGCAGCATCTGCGCGAAGCGCGAGTAATCCTGCGCGGTCGAAACCATGCCACCGCCGCCGGAAGGCATCGTCGGCTGGGATTTGTAATCGCCTAATCCGAGAGTGGGAGTCGGCGCGACTGCTTGCAGCGCGCCGGACGAATCTTCGCCGTATAGCGTGGCAAAGCGATCCCACTTTTCCTTCGGAACGTAGAAGCCGCTGTCTTTCATTTTGAGCGGCGCAAAGATCTGGTCGTGCATAAAGTCCGGCAGCGAATGTCCGGAAAGTTTTTCGATGATGTAGCCCTGCACGTCCATGGACACGCTGTAAACCCACTTCGTGCCCGGCTGGTAGAGCAGAGGAATGCGGGCCAGTTTGTCGATCATCTCCTGGAGATTTTTCGACGACAAAACGCCCGCGGATTGATAGGCCTTGTCGACGGGGCCGTCGCCGAACAGGCCATAGCTGAATCCGGCGGTGTGCGTCATCAGTTCGTGCATGGTTGGAGGATGTGCCGGATCCTCGACGATCATTTTCCCGTTCGCGTCGAGGCCCTTGAAAACCTGAAGGTGCGTGAATTCGGGGATGTATTTCGAGATGGGGTCCTGTGGATTCCACTTACCCTGTTCGTACAAAATCATCATCGCGACGCCGGTGACGACCTTGGTCATGGAAAATGCTCGAAAGAGTGTGTCCGTGGTCATGGGCGCGCCGCTGGCGAGGTCCTTCTTGCCGTAGGCTTTTAGGTCGACGAGCTTGCCATGGCGCATGAGGAGAGTGACGGCGCCGGCCATGGTCTTTCTGGTGTCGATTTCCTGCTGCATGGCGGTGTGGAGACGCTCCAGGCGCTCCGAGGAAAAGCCTAGCGATTCGGGTTTTGCCGCGGCCGACGTCGATGAGGTCGCGCCCCCGGATTTGTCAGTTGCCGGCTGTTGGGCGGAAACGATCGGTGCTGAGCCAAGCGCCAGCACCAATACGGGGAGCCGAAGGGCGCAGAGCAGTCTTTGAAGCGTCATTTGCGTTTTTCCTGTTCGATCAAGAGTCGCGAAGCGAGAGAGGGCACGCGAAAAAATCTCGACGACGTTTGTAACTTAGTCGGACGGGAGTGTCAACGCAGGCTGAGGAAAACTAACGTGCCTGGAGTTCGAGGACGCGGTCGAGGATGCAGTTTGCGACTTCAAATTTGGTGAGCTTGGGGAGGGGGATTTCGCGGCCGTCGCGGGTAAAGATCGTGACGATGTTGGTGTCGGTGTCAAACCCGGCACCTTCCTGCGTCACGTCGTTGGCGACGACCATGTCGGCGCCTTTGCGCGTGAGTTTCAAACGGGCGTTGTCCGCGAGAGCGTTGGTTTCTGCGGCGAACCCGACCAGGATGCGACTTGCGGCGTGGTGCGCGCGGTCGCGGCCAAGCTCGGCGAGGATGTCGGGAGTGGGCTCGAGGTCGAGCGTGATGCCGGCTTCACCGCGTTTCAGCTTTTGCGATTGCGCGGCGGCCGGGCGATAGTCGGCCACGGCTGCGGCCATGATGATGACGTTTGCCTCTGCGGAGCGCTCGCGCACGGCGTCGCGCATATTCTCCGTGGAGCGGACGGGAACCCAGTCGACGCCTTCGGGAACGGCCAGATCGGTCGCACCGCTTACGAGCACGACGCGGGCGCCCCGGCGTGAGGCTGCTTCGGCGAGCGCGTAGCCCATTTTCCCGGAGGAGCGATTGGTGAGAAATCGCACCGGATCGATATCCTCGCGCGTGGCTCCGGCGGTGACGAGAACGGTTTGTCCTTCAAGATCGCGGCGGAGGCCGAGGACGAGGCGAACTTTTTCGACGATTGCTTCGGTGGCGGCGAGGCGCCCTGCGCCGGTCATTCCGCAGGCCAGATAGCCTTCGTCGGGATCGACGACGTGTACGCCGCGCGCGCGCAGCTTCTGAAGATTTTCCTGCGTTGCCGGATGCTCCCACATATTCACGTTCATCGCGGGCGCGACGAGGACGGGCGCTTTCGTGGCGAGATACAACGTGGTCAGAAAATCGTGCGCGATGCCTTGCGCGAAGTGAGCGAGGATGTCCGCGGTGGCCGGCGCGACGAGCAGCAGATCGATGCGCTGGGCGACGGCGATGTGCTCGATGGCGCTTTCGACGTTGGCGGGCGCGGCGTCATCGGCGCTGAACATTTCGGTGATGACTTTCTTGCCGGTGAGCGCGGCGAAGGTGAGCGGCGTGATGAATTCCTGCGCCGAGCGGGTCATGACGACCTGCACGTCGAGCTTTTCCTGCTGCAGGCGGCGGACCAGCTCCGCGGCTTTGTATGCAGCGACCCCGCCCGTGACTCCGAGAGCGATTTTCATCGGATTACCGCGGAAACGGAATCAACGTTCCTTGCGGCGCTTGGCTTCGCGTTCTTCGGCGTCGGCGATTTCGGGCAGCGAGTATTCAAGCAGCCCGAGCTGTAATTCCTCCTCAGCGATGCGCGAGGTTTTGCGGGATCGAGGATTATCCACGAGCGGACGGCCACCGATCATCAGCTGCCGGGCGCGGCGCGAGACGACTACGACGTATGCGAACTTGCTTTCGGGAATTGCTGTGAGAGTTGCCATGTCTACATCAGCCTCCAAATGATTTCAAAATTTCAAGAATCCGATCTTCGGTCCGGGCCACCCGGCATCGCGAGCCGAGAGCGATGGCCTGCACTTCACGGCCGGCGCGCTCGAGATCGTCGTTGACGACGGCGAAATCGTAGCTGCTGAAACTCAGCATTTCGTGCCGTGCGCGGTCGAGGCGGCGGCGAATTTCGTCCTCCGAATCCTGGCCGCGCTCTCGGATGCGGCGCTCGAGGTCATCGCGCGACGGCGGAATCACGAAAATCGCGATGGCCCCAGGGAGCTTCTGTTTTACCTGCAGCGCGCCCTGGACGTCAATTTCGAGGACCAAGTCTTTCTTGTTCGCCAGCGCTTCGTCCAGCGCCGTGCGCGGCGTGCCGTACCAATTCTTGCCGAAGACCTGCGCGTATTCCAGAAACTCGCCGCGGGCAACCATACCCTGGAACTGCGCCTCGGAAACGAAATTGTACCATTTGCCGGCGCTTTCCGTCCTACGCGGGGCTCGCGTAGTGGACGAAACAGCCAGCATGGTGTTGGGGAGTTCCAAAATCTTCTGAACGAGCGTGGACTTTCCCGAGCCCGACGGCCCGGAAACGATCAGGACCGATGGCTCCGACTGGCTCATTCGATGTTCTGCACCTGCTCGCGGATTTTTTCGATCTCGCCTTTGATTCCGAGCGCGAGCTCGGTGATTTCGAGGCTCTCGTTTTCGTTTCCGGGTGTTTTCGAAAGGAGCGTATTGGCCTCGCGCTGCATCTCCTGCAGAAGAAAGTCGAGTTTCTTGCCGACGTCGGATGCGCCGGCGAGCAGTGATTCGAACTGGCGCACGTGGCTTGCGAGCCGGGCGAGCTCTTCGGAGACGTCGCTGCGCTCCGCAGCAAGGGCAGCTTCCTGGGCAAGGCGCGCGGGATCGATCTGAAATTCTCCGAGAAGCTCCTTCAGGCGCGTTTCGAGGCGGCGGGCAAATGCCGGGCGGGCGCGCTCGGCGAGTACGGCCACGCGGGCGGCGTGGGTGGCGATGGTCGCGAGGCGGACGGACATGTCGTCGCGCAGGGCGGCGGCTTCCTGGTCGCGCATCAGGTCTAGCTTGTCGAGCGCTTCGTGCAGGCAGCTTGCCACGGCGGGCTCGAGGCGGGCGATTTCATCGTCTGGCGAAGCGGCGGCTGAGCCGATCACGCCAGGCAGGCGCAAGATCGCGGTGAGGTCGGGTTCGGATTTAACGCCGTATTGCTTGCGCAATTCTTCGACCGCTCGGAGATACGCAGCAGCTACTTCCTGATTGATGGAGACGGCGGCGGGCCCGGCGAGTTCGTAGCGCAGGGTGACGTCGAGATGGCCGCGATGCAGCCGGTCACGGACGATCTGGCGGATGCGCGGCTCGAGTGGTTCGAAGCCCTCCGGCACGCGGAGATGCAGATCGAGAAAACGGTGATTCACGCTGCGAATCGAGATGCGGAGGCCGACACCGCCAGCGCCGGTCTGCGCCTGGGCGTAACCGGTCATGGATTTAAGGCCGGGCTTGGGGCTGCTTGCCGGGGCTTTTTGCGCAGTTGCCGAGCTCGCTTGGGATTTTGCGCCGGGCATGATTATTCGAGACCTGCGACTCGCGTAACGGGCTCCGCGTCGCGGAACTGCATTTCGTACAGGCGCGCGTAGATGCCATTGCGCACCAAAAGCTCTTCATGCGTGCCGCGCTCGCGGATGGCGCCGTCATCGAGCACGGCGATCATGTCCGCACGGCGGATCGTGGAGAGGCGATGCGCGATCACGAACACGGTGCGTCCGGTCATCAGGATGTTAAGCGCGTTTTGCACGAGCATTTCGGATTCGGAGTCGAGTTCGGAAGTCGCTTCGTCGAGGATCAGGATCGGCGCGTTCTTCAGCAGGGCGCGGGCTATGGCCAGGCGCTGGCGCTGACCTCCGGATAGGCGCTGGCCGCGGTCGCCGATCACGGTTTCGTAGCCAAGCGGCATCTGGGTGATGAAATCATGAGCCGAGGCGGCTTTGGCGGCGTCAATGATTTTTTCCTGCGGCATGTCCGGCCGGCCGTAGCAGAGATTGTTGCGGACCGTGTCGTTGAAGAGAATCGTTTCCTGGGTGACGATGGCCATTTGCTCGCGCAGGGACCGCAGCGTGACGTCGTTGACCGAGTAGCCGTCGATGCGCACCTGGCCGGTGGTGACCTCGTGGAAACGCGGCAGGAGATTCACGAGGGTGGTTTTTCCAGCGCCACTGGTACCGACGATGGCCACGACAGCTCCCGCGGGAACCTTCATATCGATATTCTTCAGGATCAGAGCGTCGTGATCGTAAGCGAAAGTGACGCGATCGAATTCAATGGACCGGGAAAACGGCGGCAGCGACTTCGCTCCGGGCAGCTCCATCGATTCACACGGCAAATCGATGAAGGTGAAGACCTGCTTGGAGACTCCGGCGGCCTGAAGGAAAAGCTGGTACACGTTGCCGAGGCGTTTGATTGGCTCGTAGGCCTTGAAGAGCGCGTAGGCGAACGATACGAACAAACCCACGCTCATGCGACCGGCCTTGATTTCGCCGCGAGCGAAAAGCAGAACGAGCGCAACCACGACGGCACCGAGCAGATCCATGATCGGCGAAGTGGCGGCGAACGCGCGAATCCAACGCATGTTTTCGTGCAACAGCTTGCGCGCGGTCTGACGGAATTTGCGGATTTCGAAGCCTTCCATGCCGAAGGCCTTCACGACGCGATTGCCGGAGATCGTTTCCTGGAGAATCTGGCTCAAGTCCGCGAGCCGCGAGCGGCTTTTTTCCGACGAACGGCGGATCTTGCGACCGAATTTGCTGATCGGCCACACCACCAATGGAATCAGGACCGCGGAGCCCAGCGCCATGCGCCAGTTGATGACCAGCAGAACGGCGATAAACGCGACCAGCGCGAAGCACTGGCGGAACCCTTCCGCAAACCAATCGGAAAACGCGTTGCGAATCTGCTCGATATCGGCGATCACCGCGGACATCACGCGCCCGACCGGATTGTGTTGGAAGAATCCGATGGGCTGCTGGACGACCTGTTCGTAAACCTGATTGCGAATGTCGGTGACGACGGAAAGCCCCACGTGCTGGATCAGAATGCTGCCGACATATTCGCAAACTCCTTTCACGAGCGTCATCAGCAGGAGCGCGACTGCGAATACGGTCCACACGTTATGAAAATGGCGCGGTGCAAAGGAGTGCAGATCCACCACGTGGCTGGTGAAGGGAATCTGGAAGAGCGTCAGCGCCTGGGAAGTCGAATGCGGATTCAAAATCACGTCGAAGGCAGGACGCAGCGCAAAAGCTATCAGGAATTCGACCACGCCCATCACCGCGATCAGCATAATTCCCGCCGCGAGACCTGGAACGTAGGGCCGCAGGTAGCTGAGGAGACGGCGGATTTCGTCGTGCTCGGTTACACGCGGTACGCCGTCGATGGTTTCAAGCGCCAAGTCAAATGACCCCTGCCGGAAGCTTGCCTAGCCTATGCATCGCCCCGAAATCTTGCAAGCCGTAATCGCAAAATGCGTGTCACCGCCGCGTCAGGACGCGGACTTGTCCAGATCGCGGTGGGCCACCTTCGCTGCGTAGCCCTTTTTCTGCAGCGAGCGGCGAATCACTTCGGCGAGCGCGACGGAACGATGCCGTCCGCCGGTGCAGCCGAGTGCGACCGTAAGATAGCTTTTACCTTCGCGAACGTAATGCGGGATCAAATATCCCAAAAGGCTTTCAATGCGCCGCAGAAATTCCGTCGTCTGCGGAAACGAACGGATGTAGCGCGCCACGCGCGCGTCCTTGCCGCTGAACGGACGCAGTCGCGGAACGAAATGCGGATTCGGCAAGAACCGCACGTCGAAAACCAGGTCCGCGTCCGCGGGAATGCCGTAGCGAAAGCCGAAGCTGACCACGGAAACGACGAGCGGCCGCAGCCCCGGATTCTGGAAACGCTTGAGGATCACCTGGCGCAGGTCGTGTACGGTGAACTTCGTCGTGTCGATGATCTCGTCTGCGAGGCGTCGGATGGGCGCCATGCGCCGGCGCTCCTGGCGGATGCCTTCGGCGATGGCGAGGCCGTGGCCGAGCGGGTGCGGGCGGCGGGTTTCGCTGAATCGGCGCTGCAGGGCCTCGTCGCTTGCTTCGATGAAGACCAATGTAGCGGCGTGCTCGCTGGCAAGCTTGCGATAAATTCCCGGCAGCAGATCGATCTGCGCGCCTTCGCGCGCGTCTACCAACAGGGCCGCGCGCTCCACTTCGCCTCGGCCGCCTTCGTAGAGCTCGCTGAAGGTGGGAATCAGTGAAACGGGCAGATTGTCGACGCAATAGTAGCCGAGATCTTCAAACGTGTTCAGCACCGAGCCTTTTCCGGAGCCCGAAAGCCCGGTAAGGATTACGAGTTGGCGGGTGCTTCTCTTGCGGTCACGGCGAGCCACGGCGAAACGGCTACGCCTTTACCCGGCGGCGGTGCGTGCTGGGGATGCGGAGGTCCTCGCGGTATTTCGCCACGGTGCGGCGGGTGACGTGGATACCTTCATCGCCGAGTTTCCTGGTGATCTGCTCGTCGGTGAGCGGATGGGAGGTGTCTTCTTCTTCGATCATCTGTTTCACGCGGCGCTTGAGCGAGAGGAGCGACATTTCGCCGCCCTGCGGCCCGTTGACCGATTCAGAGAAAAAGCTGCGCAGTTCGAGGACGCCCTGCGGTGTGTGCACGTATTTATTGGCGACGGCGCGACTGACGGTCGAGGGGTGCACGCCGACTTCTTCGGCTACTTCCTTGATCATCATCGGCTTCAGATGGTCGGGGCCGTAGTCGAGAAAATCGCCCTGGCGGCGCAGGATCGAGTGGCAGACGCGCAGGATGGTGTGCTTGCGCTGCTCGATATTCTTCATCAGCTGGATCGCGGCGGTGAAGCGCTCCTTCACGTAGTTGCGAACGTCACGATCGGCGGCGTCGCGCGCGAGCAGGCGACGGTACGTGGGGCTCAGGCGAAGCTGGGGTACGTCGTCGTCGTTCATAAAAACGGCCCATTCGCCATCGACTTTGCGGAACTGGACGTCCGGTTCGACCAGGCGCGGTTCGATTTTGTTGTAACGCAGGCCCGGCTTGGGATCGAGGCGTTTGATCAGATCGACGGCGCGCTTGACCAGCTCGATTGGGCGATTCAGCGCGCGCGCCACTTCCTTGAGTTGATTGTTTTGCAACAGTTTCAAATGCTCGGCGATGATCTGCTGCGCCAGCGTATTCTGCGGGTCAATCAGCTTCACCTGCATGATCAGGCATTCTTCCAGGTTGCGCGCAGCCACGCCTGGCGGATCGAATTCCTGCACCACCGCGAGGGCTTCTTCGACGTCCTCCATCGAATAATTTCCCTGCTGCGCGATTTCGTCGAGCGTGGCGGTCAGATATCCGTTCTCGTCCAGATTGCCGATGATCGCATCGGCGATCTTGCGAACCGTTTCGCTGCAGATGCTGACGCTCAATTGCCAGGTCAGGTGATCGGAGAGGCTTGCCGGGGAGGATAGAAACTTGTCGAAGGAGGGCTTTTCGATTTCTTCATGTTCGCCGCCGGCGGCGCGCTCGGCGCCGGTGTCGAGATATTGCGAGAAAAACGAGCCGAAATCGAATTCGTCGAAGGGATTGGCCGCCGGAGTATCGGGAACCTGCTCGACCTCCTTCTTCAAAAACGCCTCGTCGGTATAGCTGTCTCCCGCGGCGACGCTGTCTTCCGGCAGCTCTTCGAGCACCGGATTGGCCATGATCTCCTGGTTGATCATCTCCCGCAGCTCCAGGCGGTTCAGCGCGAGCACGCTGACCATTTGGACGAGGCCCGGCGTCAGAATCTGCTTCTGCGCCAGCCGGAGATGCAATTTGGGTGCGAGATAGCTCATGGCATCAGTTCAACTTGAAACCCTCTCCCAGATAGATGCGCCTGACCTCCGGATCGGCAGAAAGCTCGGCAGGCGTACCCGCGGCGAGAATTTTTCCCTCGCTGATGATGTAGGCGCGATGGGTGACCGCCAGCGTATCGCGGACGTTGTGGTCCGTCATCAAGACACCGATGCCCGCATGGCTCAAATCGCCGATGATTTTCTGTATATCGACCACGGTCAACGGGTCGATGCCCGCAAAAGGCTCATCCAGCAGCACAAAGGACGGTGAAAGGACCAGGGAGCGCGCGATTTCAAGCCTGCGGCGCTCTCCGCCGGAGAGCACATGCGCCTGGCTATAGCGGATTCCCTCGAGACCCATCTGCGCCAGTAGCTCCTCGACCCGGTCGCGCCTCTGCTCGGGCGTTACCGAGAGCGTTTCCAAGACAGCCAGCAGGTTCTCTTCGACGGTCAGCTTGCGAAAGACCGATGGTTCCTGGGGGAGGTAGCTGATGCCGCTGCGGGCCCGCAGATACATGGGGAGGTCGGTGATATCCTCGCCGTCCAGCATGACACGCCCGTAGTCCGGACGCGCAAGTCCGACCAGAATGTAGAAGGTCGTGGTCTTTCCAGCGCCGTTCGGCCCAAGCAGCCCAACCACTTCGCCCTGTCGAATCTCCAGATTAATGTCGTTTACGACTTTCCGACCCCTATAGGACTTCCTGAGATCGGCGGCTTGGAGTTTCAACATGCCGGTTCATTTCTCAACCCGGTGCTTGGTCAGTGTGCGCGAACCTTCCTGCGAATCAATTAAAATCGTATCATTCGCAACAAAGAAGGTCAACGAATGGCCCGTGGTTGTGTCGCTTCCCGCATCAGCGATGGTGGGTTCGCCACCCGACATTACGAATTTTCCGTCGGCGGCGGTGTATTCAGCTTGATCGGCCATGGCCCGGCGGTCGCCCCGGCGGACCACAACGGCGCCTTGCGCGATGGCCTTTTCCAGCTGGCGGCCGCTCAGAGGGCTGGCGGCGGCTGAGGCGCTGGCGGCGGCCGGCACCGCCGAACTGGCGGGTGAAGGCTGGCTGAGATAGAGGTCGAGCGAGCGCGAGACGAGCGAGCCCTGGTTTGATGCCGCAGTCACCCCGCCTTCGAGGTGGGCTTTGCCCTGGTCGCTCCAGTAGGTCAGAGTGGGCGCGGTCACCTTCCACAGAGTTGGACCGTTGCCGCCGCCCGCCACAGCCGGCTTCGGTGCAGCGGCGCTCGTTTTTTTGGCGGACAGCGGGACAGCCATGGCGCCGAAAGGTCCCGCTACCTGCGCAAAGACGGCAACCACGTGCCCGCTGGCTTGCAGCTTCGTGTCATCCTGCCAGACCTCGATCTGGTCGCTATCGAGCACGGACTCCCCCTGCCAGAGTCGCGCGTGTCCTGTGTAAGTGACGACCACGTGACTTGAACCGACCGTGCCGGAAAGCGAGTCCGCGGAGATGTGCGCGGTGCCGCTGCCGAGACTGAGGGTGTCGCCGGTTGCGGTTGGCGTGTAGGTGGAGACGACGCCG
>Ga0209007_1000161_pt1 | contig 38869 bp, 24 predicted proteins | sample JacPinW_OM1H0_O2_FD_187961 | JGI IMG/M metagenome (GOLD analysis project Ga0209007, IMG submission 187961) | Forest soil microbial communities from Algoma, Ontario, Canada - Jack Pine, Ontario site 1_JW_OM1H0_O2 (SPAdes) (version 2) | ecosystem: Environmental > Terrestrial > Soil > Boreal... | reverse complement strand
TTCGACGGCCAGAAAAAAGCCGGCATGCAACTGTTCACCGATGGCGAGCTGCGGCGTGGCTCGTGGCTCACGGATATGGCCGACGCGGTCGAGGGTTTCGTGGCCGACAAAGTGATTCTCGACTGGAAAGGTCCAGGCGGCGGGTTCGAGGCCAGCTCTGCGCAAGCTGTCGGCGCAAAGCTCAAGAAAACGCGCAAGCTGACCGTGCACGAATTACCGTTTCTGAAGAAATCTGCACCCGGCCCGTTCAAGATCACCGTGCCGGCGCCGTCGAATTTCATGGTGTCGAGCTACAAGCGCGGCGTCAGCTCGAAGTTTTATCCCACGCATGCGGAGTTGCTGCACGACCTGGTTGACATCATTCGCGACGAAATCAAATGGCTGGTCGCCGAGGGCGCCACGTACATTCAGCTCGACGCACCGTTCTATTCGCATTACGTCGATTCGATTCAGCGCGGCCGGTTAGAGCGCGATGGTTTGAATCCCGACGAAGAGTTCAAGAAATCCGTCGCCGGCGACAATTCCTTACTGAAAGATATTCCGCGCGGCAAAGTCACCGTGTCCACCCACATCTGCCGCGGCAACAGCCGCAGCCGTTGGTATACCGAGGGCGCCTACGACGCGATTGCCGAAAGACTTTTCGGATCTCTCGACGTGGACAATTTCCTGCTGGAATACGACACCGCGCGCGCCGGCGGCTTTGAGCCGCTGCGGCTGGTGCCGCGCGGGAAGACCGTGGTTCTGGGGCTCGTTACCACCAAAACGCCGAAGCTTGAATCACAGGACGATCTTCGACGCCGCATCGACGAGGCCGCGCGCTACATCCCGCTCGAAAATCTAGCCATCAGCACGCAGTGCGGATTCGCCTCCGTCGCCGCCGGTAACCTGCTCACGATCGACGAGCAGTGGCGCAAGCTCGAGCTTGTCGCCTCCGTCGCCCGCAAGGTCTGGGGCTGACGCCCGTCCGCCATCCGGATCCACTGGCTACAATCGAACTTCCGACGGCGAGCGCCTTCTGTGGTTCCGTCATTTCGGCCTGCTCGAAAGCCAGTGTCGACAAGAATCGCGACGCGGATCTTTTCAAGGTTTGCCATTCTCCCGCTCCGTGAAGTTCCACTCTATCGCCGCAGCACATGCGGTGGGGCGCGATGACAGTTCTACGAGCCGGCCCGGGTTGCTGGGGCAACGATTACGCGGGGAGCGATTCCGCAAGGGAGGTTATTGGCAGGGTGCGGAATATGGCGGAGAGGGGGATTCGAACCATTAAATGCAGAGCCTTGGACTTGTCCGGGCCCAGGAAACAAGGAACTTATTGAGATTCCGGTTTCCGCCCGATCTTCTCGGCTTGATCGGAGGGCTAATTGACAGCGAGGATGTAGCACGGTGACGGAAAATGCAGCACCGGATCCGTGGCCCCTATTTTCTGGTTGAGTCCGGGAGTCACGCCTCGGCAACCAAACCGCAGCGACTCTGGCGGCAGCAACTTTACCCCCGACATGCGGGTATCCGGGTGCAGCCGCGTAGATTTTTAGACGTAGCGCCGAGCTTCAGCTCGGCAGCCTATGCCTTCCTATCCCGTCCACTGTCCGAATTTGCGACGGGCCATCCTGAAACCGGTCATTTAGCATTGCACCAGCAAATCGCACCTTAAGTGATTTATGATGTGGTTCTTGACGACGGCAAACGTGGTGCCGCTGCCGAGTCTCCACGGCCAAAAGTAGAGGGGCCGAGAACATGGCATTTCTTCGCGATTTGAAAGTTGCGTTTCACTCGCTGATGCGCGCAAAAGGGCTTGCGACCATCGTGATCCTCACGCTGGCGCTGGGCATTGGGGCCAACGCCGCGATCTTCACGCTGGTGCGCGGAGTGCTCCTCAAGCCTCTCGTCAACCGAGACGAGAACCGCCTCATCTACATCCGCCAGAGCGCCCAAGGCATCGGCGACAACAACGCAACCTTCTCCGTCCCCGAAATCAAGGATCTCGAAGCCAGCGTTCACTCCGTCAGCGAATTTGGCGATTTCTCGACGATGGGCTTCACGATGATTGGACTCGGCGAACCTCGCGAAGTTCAAGGCGGCGTGGTCGGCGGCACCTACTTCGACGTCATGGGCCTGCGTCCCGTCCTCGGCCGCCTCATCGGACCTCAAGATGACGGCCAGAGTGCGGCGGGCGTTATCGTGCTCACGTATCGCTTCTGGTCCACGGTGTACAAGAAAGATCCCAATGTGATCGGCAAAACAGTTCGCCTCAGCAGTATCGGCGACCGTTCCGCCACGGTGATTGGCGTCCTCGAGCCGTGCGTCCCCTATCCCGCGGACACAGAAATCATCGGCAACATCGTCACCAGCCCGCACCATCTTTCCGCCACGATGGTCACTGGCCGCGTCCATCGCATGACCGAACTCTTCGGCAAGCTTGCTCCCGGCGCCACTCTCGACCAGGCCCGCGCCGAACTGCGCACCGCCTACGCCACGATGCAGAGGGACCACCCGGAAGCCTATCCCGATAATGGCGGCTTCCGCATCGAGGCGAGGATGCTCCGCGACCAGATTACCTCTGGCGCGCGCACGATTCTGCTCGTTCTGCTGGCCGCCTCTGGCCTCGTCTTCATCATCGCCTGCTCCAACGTTGCCAACCTGATTCTTGCTCGCACGGTTCGCCGCCAGGGCGAACTCGCGATTCGCGCCGCGCTGGGCGCAAGTTCCGCCGCGTTGCGGCGCATGTTGCTGGCTGAAAGCCTTCTTCTCTGCGGTGCTGGCGCGGCGCTCGGCGTCATGAGCGCGCAGCCGCTGCTCAGCATCCTGGCGCGGTATGCATCTCGTTTCTCTGTTCGCGCCCTGGATTTGACGGTCGATTCCGGCGTGCTTTGGGTCGGAGCGGCCCTGGCCGTGGTCGCGGCGGTAATTCTGGCGTTTGTGCCGCGACTGCCTTCCGCTACCGCGGCTAACGGCATGAACTTGGCCAGTGGCAGCGTCCGCATCACCAGCCGCCGCCAGCGCATCTTCGCGGTGACGCAAATCGCCGCGTCCTTCGTTCTGTTGGCCGGCGCAACCATGCTGGTCACCACTCTAATCGCTCTGCAACAGGCGCAAACCGGTCTCGACACGCGCCACGTCCTCATCGTTGACGTTCCCGCCCTCTCCTACGGGAAAACGCCTCAACAATTGGTCGATTTCTACAAAGAATCAATGCGCCGTATCGACGCGCTGCCTGGCGTCTCTACCACCGCTTTCAGCACGATTGCGCCGTGGCGCGATGCCGATAGCATCGGTGTAGGTCTCCAATTCTCCGCTGATGGTCACGTCCATGGCAAAGATGATCCTCGCGCTCTGTGGCGCACCATCTCTCCGGGATATTTCGCCGCGCTCGGCGTGCCCATCCTTGACGGCCGCGATTTCAACGACCTCGATGACCAGAATCGAGAGCCTGTCGCTATCGTCAGTGAGACTCTTGCGCGCCGCATGTTCCCTGCCGGGGATGCCGTCGGCCAGCATGTCTATTGGACCGATCCCGTGCTCGAATTCCTTCCCGGCACCGACGCCGAAAAGGCCCGATTCAAGGGGCCGCACCGCATCATTGGCGTCGTCGCCGACGTCGACGACCTGCATGTCGTTCCGCAGCCCGTTACCACCATTTATGGCACTTTTGCAGACTCTCAGATGTTTGGCGGGCATCTCTTCATCCACACGAACGCCAATCCGTATGCCTTGGTCGCGCCGGTCACAAAAATTATTCGCCAGCTGTCCGCTGATGAGCCCGTCGAGCATCCCGCCACTCTCGCAGACATGCGTGCCAAGGTTCTGGCACCAGACCGTTTGAGCTCGCTCGTGTTTGGCGTATTCGCTGCGGTGGCGATGCTCATTGCTGTCGTGGGTGTAGCCGGCGTGCTTGCGTTTTCAGTTAGCGCGCGGACGCGCGAATTTGGCATCCGTCTGGCGCTAGGATCTCAACCGGAAAATATTCTCAGAACCGTCATCGCGGAAGGCGCCGCAATGGCTGGCGCGGGCCTCCTAGCGGGCGCAGCGTTCGGCTTCGCAGCAGCTCGTTTGGCAGGCAGCTATTTCTCCGACGTAAAGATGCCCGGCGCCCTGCCCGTGGTCATGTCTGCATTTGTGTTACTAGGCGCAGCCGTAGTCGCGTCAATGCTGCCAGCAGCCCGCGCCGCCCGCGTCGACATCATCCAAGCACTCCGCTCGGAGTGATCATCCAACCCGTTCGTTCCGCATAGAGTTCGACGTGCTTTATACTTCCGTTGGCATGCTGACTCCGATGGCCGACGGGACGCCATTCCAATCCGCGAGCGATCAATCGCTACTAGTTTACTTCGGCCAAGAAATCACACCCGAAGCACACCAGCGTGTCATGAAATTGCTCTGGTTGCTTCAGTCGAAACCGGTCACGGGCATACGCAACCTTCACCCGGCGTACACCTCGCTGTTAGTCGAATTTGATGCGCTCACGCTGCAACAAGACGAGCTGGAAGCTATTCTGCGGCTATATCTCGACCGGATCGAGGAAGTCCGTCTCCCGGAACCTCGCCTGCTGGAAATCCCGGTCTGTTATGGCGGCCACTTCGGTCCAGACCTTGACGATTTGTCTTCGATGCATGGAATAACAGCGTCTCAAGCAATCGAGTTACATGCTTCAGCGGTTTATGTCGTTTTCTTCCTGGGGTTCGTACCCGGTTTCGCATATCTCGGTGGATTGCCGAAGGCGCTGGCCACGCCGCGTTTGACCAACCCGCGACGGAGCGTGCCGGCCGGCAGCGTTGGAATCGCGGGTGATCAGGCCGGTGTGTATCCGTTCGCCACGCCTGGGGGTTGGCGATTGATCGGGCGCACTCCTGTCGCAATGTTCCGGCCGGATCGAAGCGACATGAACCTGTTGTCCGTTGGGGACCGGGTTCGATTTGTTCCGATTTCCCGCGAGCAGTTTGCAGCACTCGAGAAGATGCGAACGTGATAAAAGTCCTGGTACCGGGTCTATTCTCTACGGTTCAGGACTTGGGACGTGAAGGCTTTGGTCCCATGGGTGTTTCACCGTCTGGGGCTGCTGATCCGATTTCACTTCGGCTCGGAAATCGCTTAGTTGGAAATAACGAGGATGCACCTGCGCTCGAGATGACGTTACTCGGCGGCACGTTCTGCTTTCCCGAAGGCGCGGTAGCGGCGCTGACCGGCTCCGATTTTGAAGCAGATCTGGATGATAATCCCGTCGAACTTTGGACTTCGATTGAAGCGCAGCCGGGTCAAACGCTTCGTCTGGGTGCCACGCAGTCGGGAGCTCGGTGCTATTTATGCGTTCAAGGCGGAATCGACGTGAAACACTTTCTGGGCAGCGCGTCGACACATGTGTTGACAGGACTGGGGGGTCTAAATGGCCGACCACTAAGGAAAGGGGATGTGCTGAAGATCGGGCCCACGACGGCTTCTTTCCGGAATAGAGCGATCGCTCCGCGAGTGATCGAGCGTTTGTCGCGTCGTACGGTCCTGCGCGTCACTATGGGCCCACAGAGCAATTGGTTTCCTGAGTCATCCCTGCGGTTGTTCTACACGAGTGCGTATCGTGTCGCCGAGGAATCCGATCGGATGGGTCTGCGTTTGGAAGGCAGTCCTATCCCAGCGCGTTCCGGGCGACAGATGATCACCGAAGGAGTTTCACTGGGAGCCGTTCAGATCCCGCCCGGGGGCCGGCCCATCATCCTTTTTGTGGACCTGCAGACCACGGGAGGTTATCCAAAGATTGCCAATGTGATTTCGGCGGATATTCATAGGGTGGGGCAGCTCCGCCCACGAGATGAGATTCGGTTTGAGCGAGTCGAATTGGAGACCGCACGATCGCTGCTAAGAGAACAGGAGGAGCTTCTAGCGTCGGAGAGGTTAATGCAGGAATGAAATCGATTGACTTGAATTGCGATATGGGAGAGTTGCCCGAATCCATTGCGGACGGGACGCAGGAGTCATTGATGCCGTCTCTTACTTCGATCAATGTCGCTTGCGGGGGGCATGCAGGCGACGAGCGAACCATGAAGGCGACTATCCGGCAAGCCCTTGGCTGGAAGCTCGCAGTGGGCGCGCATCCTGGCTATCCTGATCCCCTCAATTTCGGTCGCGTCGAGTTGGAGCTGTCCACAGAAGCAACCGCCAATTGTGTATTCGAGCAGGTGAAGAGCTTTGCCAAAGTGGCAACCGCTTGTGGAGCTCGCGTGAGTCACGTGAAGCCGCATGGCGCACTCTACAACCAAGCGGCGCGCAATTCTGCTACTGCGCAAGCAATTGCTATCGGGGTGGCTCGATGGAGTCGCGATGTCATACTCATCGGCTTGGCCGGTTCGCCGATGCTGGACGTTTTTCGAGAGGCCGGCTTTGGGGTTGCCGCCGAAGGTTTTGCCGACCGACGATACGAGGCGGACGGAACTCTGCGCTCACGCAGACTCCCCGATGCGCTGATCAGGGATCCTGCTGAGGCTGGCCAACAGGCGTTGCTCATCGCCAACCGAGGAATCGCGGTTGCTTGCAATGGAAATGAAATTGTCGTAAACGCTCAGACCATTTGCATCCACGGCGATACGGCGGAAGCTCCGGAGATTGCCGCAACGGTGGCTCGAACACTCCGGCAGTCAGGCGTCACTCTCCACGCCCTCACGCTATAGTCTTTGACCGTCTTCGACGGCGTTTACCGATTGTTTTTTGGACCTTATCAGTGTCAGAGGCGATTTTTCCAACGATGCACTGTGCGAATAGGTGAGGCCGACCAGTCCACGCTACGCTGGTTTTGGGCAGCGTTCTTTTCCAGCTGAGTCAATCAGCGAGGAACGGACATGCCTTTCGACTCCTAGCTAGAGAAAATAATCGATTGACCTATGGAATCTCATTCGAACGACCGCAGAGGGGATCTCGCTCGGCGCTAAAACTATCAGATCAGCGCCAGAACCAGGACTATCCGGCTGCCAAAACTCCCAGACTGAATGGCGGAGAGGGGGGAGTCTAGTCCAGGGCAAAACGGTTAGATACGGAGAGAGACTGTGAGTGACCGTATCGTTTGCTAATTTCGATAGTTAGCCCCGCTTTGATTTGCTTTATCTCTTTGATCTGTCGCACGTTGAAACGCCCCAATCGGGGGTTTCTATTATCATTTAGTAGCACGCTGGCCTTTCAAGCCGGAAAGACCGGTCCGACTCCCGTACGCGTTACCAAATTTCGTGGCGAGAGAGCCTGTTTTGGTCTCTGGAACCAATTTCGTACCGTATTCACTCAATCACGCACGCTGCGGATCAGACAGATTAACGGCCTCAACCTCTCCATTCAGATTTCAGCCTCGCCAGTCCAGGCCATCGTGATCTTAATAGTGTTTCTCATGAGGTTTCGCGGGCGGGCCGGCCCTAAAAGACAGAATAGAATATCTCGCGCAAGCCAATATCCTTCGTACTGCCAGTCATAGCTCCGATGGATGCGCCCGGCACCTTAGTTGGTCACGGGAGGTGGTGCCAGAGCATCGATATCTGTAACCACGTCGATAACGACCGGGCGTTTCATCTCAAGGGCGCGATGAACGGCGGATGCAAAATCACACGGACGCTCGACTCGAATGCCAGCCGCGCCCATTTCCTCCGCAATGCGCGCAAAGTTGACCGTACTAAAGGTCCACAACTCGCGCCCTCTGTCCGTTTGCTGACCGCCATACGCCCGGTCGAATCCAGGCTTCGACTGGTTGCCACCGCCGTTGTTGTTCACGACGACCACGACGTTGATTTTCCACCGTGCGGCGGTTTCGAGCTCTGCAATGTGGTACCAAAGCCCGGCGTCGCCTGTAAAGACCACAACGGGCCGCTCGGGGCAGGCGCATTTTGCACCGAGGCCCGCCGGGAACGCCCATCCCAAGTGTCCGGCACTCCGGATGTAGCTCTGGAGTGGTCCCTTCACGTCGAACATGCCACCCATCCACATGCCCGCATGGCCGGTGTCTACAACGACGATGGCATCGTCTGGGGTCTCGCGTGTCAGATCGGCCACAAGCCTTTGGGGACGCACCGGTACGGCGTCCGATTCCAGTGCAGTGCAGTACTTCTCGTACCACTCAGCGCAGATCTGTCGTACGGTGTTAAGCCAGGGCTTGCGTTGTTCGGCCATGTTCGCATCGGCGTGCTCGAGCAAACGCTCAAGAACCGTCCTTGCGTCGCCAAGGACCGCGGCCTTGAGCGGATAGTTGCGGCCAATCGCCTCCGGATCAATGTCGATCTGAATCGCGGGCACACCTATTTGCGGAGCGGTCCAGAAATTGGTCGTCATCCCACCTGTCGTGGTGCCGATGAAACAGACGAGGTCGGCCTTCGTTACAACACGATTGGCACTCTCGCGCGAGTAACTACCGACGACGCCTACAGATAACGGATGTCGCCCCGGTATCGTATCTTTTCCGTTTAGCGACGTCGCAACCGGAATCCCCATGCGTTCGGCGAAATCAATAAGTTTGGTGGCGGCACCCGAGGCCCGCACACCACCTCCTGCGATTATTACCGGCCTCTCTGCGGCTTGTAGAAGAGCGAGCGCCGCTTGAACGCTCCCCGGCTCGGGATCAGGCCGAAATGGCGGTACGCGCGAGAACATTTCTTCGCAAAGCGGCACGATTTCTCCCGCTTCTTGATCAATCTGTCCCTCGTTCCCTCGAAATTGAAGGTGGACCGGGCCGGGTGCGCCCGATACCGCGACCCGGAAAGCCTGGCGAACCATGTCCGGGAATCGCTCGACGGCGTCAACGGTAGCGTTGAATTTCGTGACCGGCTCGAATGACGGGAGGTCATCAACCTCTTGGTAAACCACTCGGAACTTCGTTCGAGGATCGCGGCCACCGGTAAACGCAATCACCGGCGAATGCGCAAGCCATGCGTCGCGCAGTCCCGCTGCGAGATTCAAAGCGCCTATGATCTGCGCCATGCAAACGCCGGGCTTTCCGGACGCACGAGCGTATCCATCCGCCATATATGCGGCCGCCTTCTCGCCGTGCACATGGAGTCGCGCGATGCGCGTCCGCCGCTCCATTTCCACAAACGTGCGGCGAAGCACCGCTGGAACCATGAACACGTGCGTCACACCATAACCCTCCAGCATGTCGGCGAGTACTTGAGCACCCAGTAGTTTTTCCATTCATTCTCACTTGATCGCAAGAGGGTTTGTCGGAGATCCAACCGCTCCCGTGATGGGAATCGTAGGAGCGACAAAAAGGAATTCGTACACCTTGTCTGCGGCACAGTCCGCACCCAGCTCGCCCAAATAGAAGATCTCTCCGATGGTCAAACCCATGATCGGGATCGTGATCCAATGCCACGGCTGGGCGATACCCGCTTCCGATTCATTGGGACGCACTTCGCATCCCCAGGTGTCGCTTGCGATAGCGGCGATCTCCTTGCGATGGATCCATTCGATCGTATTGAACGAAAATCCAGCGGCGTCGCCGCCCGGATAACCATCCCAGCTCCCGGCGGCAAGCTTCTGCTCCATCTGTCCGGTGCGAACTACAACGTAATCTCCCCGTCGGACGGAAACATCTTGCGCAGTCGCAGCGTGATCCAGGTCTTCACCGGTGATCGCGTATCCATCTGCCAACGCGTCGCGCCCGAAGGCGCGTGCCACATCGAGAAACACGCCTCGGCCTACCATTTTGTTCTTGGTCTTCTCGATGCCGCATTTCTGGGCACCAGCACCGGTCACCTCACGGCAGTCGTAGCCGTTCCACATCGAGTTCTCGTAGAAAATGTGTCCCAGTCCATCCCACTGCGTGCCGCTTTGCAGCGGCATAATCACAAGATCATCCGAGGAACGTATGCCTCGGCTATCGAGGACTCCCGCATACGCATCAGTGCCCGTGCGGAGCATGAGGTGAACTGGATTGACACGTCCGATCATCGGTGCGTAGGTGCTCTTCGCCCCCTGCGGACCGCGGTGATCGAAATTCAGCGCGAGGGAGATCGCTTTTCCCTTCTTGACCAGTTTAGCGGCCGCCACGATGTCCTCAGGCTGCGTGTAGTTCAGCGTACCGATTTCGTCCTTGGGTCCCCACTTTCCCCAGTTCTTGTACTTTTCTGCGGCGTCGCGCAGATCTTGTCTCGTGATTTTTCGTTCAGGCATGTGGATCGCCTTTGCTTAGGGATGTGGTCGTCCGCTCGCGGCGGGCCGGGCTTGTCGGGGAAGACAATTCCAGATCACGCTCGATGGCTTCGAGAGTCAGCCCTTTGGTCTCTCGCGCAAAGCCGAGGAACACCACGGCGACGAGAACGAACCAGAAGGCCATGAACGAATATGCGGGAACGATGGCAGCAACCGACGCTGCCGGCGAGACGACGTTCGCGCTTCCTAGGATCAACGCCAAACCAAGAGGCCCGATGATTTTTCCCAGACCTCCGAATGCATACGCCGCCCCCATGCCGGTAGTCCGGATGGAGGCTGGCCAGACTTCCGCCGAATAAGGACCGACGATCGACCAGCCTCCGTCGACGAAAATCTCACAGACGATCAGCATCAACCAGAAGATAGAAACGCGCCCAACGTAAGCGCCGTGCGCGAGCGCTGCCAAGACAACCAGGATTGCGGCGCCGAAACCGGAAAGGGCCGCAGATAGACGACGACCGAGGGAGTCGGAAAGAAAAGCGAAGACCATGCGGCCGAAGAATCCGGCGAGATTGACCCATATGAGCAGAAAAGCCGCGCGTACCGGGCTCACGCCAAGAATCAGCATCACAAGTGTCGGCGCCCAGAGTTTGAGTCCGTACGTGCCGGTCTGCGCTCCCAAATTGCTTAACCACGAAACGGCGATGCTCCGTGGATAGCGGAAGATTTCAGTCCAGCTGAACACCTGCGTTGGTCCTGTCCGAGCTGGCAGCGGCAGATCAGCGGGATTCATTTCCAGAGCCCACGCCAGTGACTTGCGCGCTTCCTCAAATCGTCCTTTCTGCAGCAGCCATCGGGGTGACTCAGGCACCCACACAAGAACGAGCAGAGTGACCACGGCGGGAATCGTCCCGATCGCGAAGAGGCCACGCCAGCCGACGTACGGCGTAAGAGTGGAGGCCAGCACAGATGCGGCCACCAGCCCGAGCGGCACGGCCGACGTGACCACGCCGCTGATCGCACCTCTTTTCGACCCAGGCACGAACTCCTGCACTAACGGAAGATCAACGATGTAAAGTCCTCCCACGCCCAGACCGGACACCAGACGGAAGATGGCGATATAGATCCAACTGCCTTGCGGCGTGAACGCCAACATGCCTGTGCCTATCGCTGTGTTGAGCAACGTCGCCATGAAGACGGACCGGCGCCCGATTTTGTCTGCGAGATAGCCATAGAACAGTGACCCGATCATCGCGCCGACGCCGGAAGACAGCAGAATTATCGCTGATTGACCGAATGTGAGTTTCCATCCACCTACGATGAATGAGAGTGCGAAGGCGATTAAGTAGTAGTCGAAGAACTCCAACCCGTCGCCCAGCACCGCCGCCGCAATGATCCGGTACTGACTTCGCGTTAGAGTGGTCTGACGCTCTAGGTAAGCAAGCACACTCATCCCCTCAATTCAACACCAAGAATCGGTTCAGATCGGAACCTCGAACGGCATCCGCTGCGATGGCCATGAGTCAGACGTACCTCTTCCCCAAGATCGCTGGGACAATTTTGATCGATGCCCCAGCACAGGCTAGAACGATCCGAAGTCTGCGGCCCTGTTCTCCGCCGTCTCTCTAGATTGGCGTTTCTTGGTTCGGCCGGTAAAAACACGCCGATTCGCAGTTCTCGCCGTGATCTAACTTTCATGTAGTTCGATTCGCCGAGTCGCTGGCAGCTCCTCTGTCCGGGGATGCACGATTGCACAGTCTCGGCTTACGGTAATGGCAAGGACTGGTCGAGTCGAAGCCCGCAACGATACTGACACTAAAAAATGACTACGTGTGAAGACCTCCGAAGAAGCGTCGCGGTTTGTCCACTGTGATGGCTTGGATCTCCTACCTTATGTCGGGCTGTTTGTACACGATCAAAATTGGCTTGTCAAAGCACCGCTGTGCCCTTTTGTCCTAGGTCATTTTGTCCACTAGACCGCCCCAGTAGACAGCGAAGCACTCGTACAATTAGGTACAGCGGGCTAAACTCCCCGCGGCCGCATAGATTAGAGCCGCTAATCGCCATAGGGCCGCTCGTTTGGCATGGTGACTCCATATTTGCGGACGATTGGGCGGATGCCGAATCTAGCGAAGGAGAAATTCTGATGTCTGATTTGACGATTCCTGTGACAGAAGCCAAAACCGAGTTTCCTTTGACTCAAGTCATACCCCACTTTATCGGCGGTCAGGTAGTGCAAGGTACGTCCGGAAGGTACGGCGCTGTCCACGATCCGGCGCTCGGAAAACTGAGTCGTCGAGTGGCATTTGCCAGCAAGGCACAAGCTGATAAGGCTGTCGAGGTTGCCTCGGATGCTTTTCCCCGGTGGGCTGCTATGCCACCCTTGCGCCGCGCGCGGATATTGAATCGCTTTCGGGAGCTTTTGGATCAGAACCAAGACCGCCTAAGCTCGATTATCACGTCCGAACACGGCAAGGTACTGTCTGATGCGAAGGGCGAAGTTCAACGAGGTATCGAAGTTGTTGAATTTGCTACGGGCATTCCCCAACTGCTGAAGGGCGAGCACACCGAACAAGTGGGAACGGATGTGGACAGCTATTCGATCCGACAGCCGCTCGGGGTCGTTGCTGGGATAACGCCCTTTAACTTCCCGGCCATGGTTCCGCTCTGGATGTTTCCGATCGCCTTGGCCTGTGGCAACACGTTCGTTTTGAAGCCGAGCGAAAAGGACCCTTCCCTCAGCATTGAAATGGCTCGCCTGCTTCAGGAAGCCGGTTTGCCTGGAGGCGTCTTCAACGTCGTCAATGGAGACAAGGAAGCCGTCGATGCCTTGCTCGACAACCCGCAGATTGAAGCCGTGAGTTTTGTCGGCTCCACTCCGATTGCGTCCTATATCTACACGCGCGGAAGTGCCTCAGGAAAACGCGTCCAAGCCCTCGGCGGAGCGAAGAATCACATGGTGATCTTGCCGGACGCCGACCTTGAACAGACTGTTGACGCCCTGCTTGGCGCCGCGTATGGCTCGGCGGGTGAACGCTGCATGGCCATATCGGTTGCCGTAGCGGTTGGGGACAAGCTTGCCGAAGCGCTAGTGAACCGGCTCAAATCCAAGATCAGCAATTTGAAGATTGCACCTGGAAGTGAGCCCGGCGCGGAAATGGGACCATTGGTAACCGGAGAGCATCTGAAGAAAGTACGCTCATACATTGACCTTGGTGTGGAAGAGGGCGCCGACCTCGTTGTGGACGGGCGGAAAACTCGATTCAACTCGGACGGTTTCTTTCTCGGCGCCAGTCTTTTTGATCACGTCGAGCCTTCGATGCGAATCTATCGAGACGAAATCTTCGGTCCAGTGCTCTGCTTGGTGCGCGTCAAGGACTTCGATTCCGCCCTCGATCTGGTGAACAAAAATGAATTTGGAAATGGCGCGGCCATTTTTACGCGCGATGGCGACGCGGCTCGCGCCTTCAGTAGCAGAGTGAAGGCGGGCATGGTCGGAGTGAATGTGGCGATCCCGGTGCCGATGGCTTTTCACTCGTTCGGAGGCTGGAAGCGATCATTGTTCGGGGACCACTACGTGCATGGGCCGGAAGGCGTGCGGTTCTACACGCGATTGAAGACAATCACCTCGCGGTGGCCCACCAGCAGCCGCAAGGGCGCTGAGTTTCAAATGCCGACTTTGGCGTGAGACCGAACGTTGGCTTGACGAACCGCGTTTTCCCTCAAGGACGCGAACTCGCGACTTTCTGTCGCAAACTGCGGATCTGCTTGACGGACTCGACTAGGGTTCTTTGCTCGCGTAGTACTTCGGGGGCCTGATGGCCAGCCAGGTTCTTCGGCCACGCTAACATCCCCGGAAAGAATACCAATCCCGACTTTTCTCAGGATCCGACGCACTTTCTTTGGGGAAATCGACAAGCGTTCCGCCACTTTAGAGATCTTGCGGTTTTCGCGCTTCCACACGTTGGGTATGATCATTCCCGCGAATTCCTCGCCGATCTGCTGAAAGGTGGAGTCGCCGACGATGCCCTGCGACCATGCGCGCAGTTTCGAGTCGATCCTCTCGGTACGCAAGAGTTTCTGCTTGAGACTTTGCAATTCTCTCCAGACGTAGTCCTGATTCTTCCGATCGAGCAATGCCGTGGCCTTGTCACAGCATCGCTCCACGGCAGCCAAGTCCTGGTAAAAGTCGCTTGAAAGCGTCACCCCAAGAGCGACGAACGCCTTGGCCAGCAAGCGACGGCTCTGTGTGTACTTGGCGAACTCGACTGCCTCACGCGCAAAATCGGTGGCCGCCTCGGCGGGATGATCATGATCAGGATTTTCTTCCAGCTGTTCTTCGAACCACGCCATCTCGACGGCAGACTGCAGAATTCGTGCTCGCGACTGGAGAACGTAGTCCGTCCTTTGCGCTCCGAGTTCAAACGCTTCTGAAGCCTCCGCCAGCGCACGATCCAGGACGCCTTCGTCGAGATACAAGTAACCGCGTGTAATGTGAACGCCGCCCATTCCGCGGTGGTCGTTCGATCGACTGTACGTCTCCATCGCGTCCGCCAAATGCGCAAGGGCCTGCTCGTGCAGTGTCTCGAAATAATCCCGCTCTTGCTTCCTGCTTGGACTCGCGCTTGCCCCGGGGTTTCGCAGTGCTTTCCGTTTGTGTTCAATCTTATTGTCAAATCTGCGGCGGAGGTGCAGGGCGATATGGCGTTTCACGTATGCGATATTCACGAGTGATCGTGCCACATTGCGATGTTGCCGGTCTCTTTTCTGATACAGCTCGATTGCTTTCTCAAAGTGCCTAAGCGCCTGCTGGAACCGGCCCTGCCGTCTGGCAATACGTCCGTACATAGATTGAATGTTTCCCAGAGTTGTGTAGTCGTCTGAATCGGATAGCGTCGTCTCTGATTCCCGCAGAATGGCGAGAGCCTCATTGGGCCTGTCCTCTTGGAACGCAATCCAGGCCTCCAACACTTGCATCACCGCGGACATTCTTGGGTAGTTTAGATCAGAGGCCAGCTTGCGGGCACGAATGACGTAGTTCAAAGCGTCTTGATACCGACCTGCTTGCCTCAGGCAGCGCCCGATCCAAAAGTTCAAGACGGCTACGAGAGCTTTGTCCTGAATGTCGTCGCCCAATGCCAGCACGACTGAGAAATGCCCGATGGCTCGTTCGAATTCTCCTTCAAACATGGCAACGACGCCATCTGCCGAGCGGAGATACAAATAGTCGGCCAGTGGCAAGGTCACGCGGAGAGAAGGGGAGTATCGGCGCAAGACCCGCTTGAGCAACGCTGCGTCGGCGATACCGACATCAACCCATTCGGCCAAATAGCCAACAAGAACCGCGGAACCTTCATCGTTCGGGCTGAGCGAACGGGTCAGTTTGTAGTTTGCCCGGAGTATTTCGATTCCGGTGCTTATGCTGCGCGTAGCGAGAGCTTGCGGGAGCTGCAGGATGCCTTGGCTCGGCTTCATTCTGCCAACCTCCTCGCTTTTAGCACGCGTCAGAGGATTCTTGTCTCATTTCTGAGTGGCCCCTGTCAAGGAAAGCGGCTGCTGGATCAGCCCGGTCACATCATATTCTCCTGGAGAAGTTGAAGTGTTTGAATCAGAAGCGGCGAGAAGCGTGGAGCAAAAGTGCGGGCCGATGGACAAGAACCGGATTTGAGCCATGTGACGCTGGGCAAGCTGGCAAAGACAGCGAAGTCCACTCCATTAAAGAGCGCTGCATGTAAATTCGGCGGTTGTGCACCGAAGATATCGACCTCGGGAGATCGAAGCCCTCAGCGGCGGTACGGCTTCGACGACGGCTGTTCTGAGTTCAACCGCGACCATTTAGTTTTCGAGTGGCGCCGCGATCCCGACCGACCGCGACAGGGATCATAACGCGGTCGTGGTGCGTGAAGGGCGCGTACCGAATCGAGATATCACGAACTTCGCGAGGATCGGTCGCGCGGGAAAACTGTCTCTCTTAAAACCGGGGCCACGAAGATATACAGATACTGACAGTGTTCCTCGACCAGTTTGACCTAGCACCAACTTACCTTCCCCGAGTGGCCCTAAGCTTGACAGCAAAAAACGCCCGTAGTATTCGAGTCGGCGCTTCATGGATTCAGCAAAAGCAGATGTCCAGAAGCACGAAGAACGAATTAGTGCGTTTGTGTGGTTGCCGTACCTTGGTGGTTGCGTCCCTCATGGCATGGTCACCGCGCGTAATGTGCCAGACCGCCGAGTCGGTCGCGTTAAGCAGCACGATCACAGACGCCACGGGCGCTGTGGTTTCGAACGCGACAATGGGTTGGTTAAGCCGCACGTGAGGGGGGGCAATGACGAAGATCGTGTGTTTCGGCTTTGTGGCATCGTTGGTTCTTTTCCTTGTACTGTCTCCTACTTCCGTTCTTGCTCAGGGGAGCACAGCCGCGCTTGGCGGTCGCGTGGCGGATGCGCAGGGGCTCTCCGTAGCTGGCGCACATGTGCAAGCGATGAACACGGAGACGAATGTGCCATATCCCACCGAAACAGATCAAGCGGGACTCTACAGCCTGCCGACCCTTCCTCCGGGTCAATATCAAATAACCGTCGAGGCGGCGGGCTTTCAGCGTGAAATTCAGTCCGGCGTTACCCTCCATGTGGCCGATTCGATTGCAATCAATTTCAACTTGAAAATAGGCTCGGTTGCCCAAACGGTGGAGGTCAAGGGAGGGACTCCGATCGTAGACACTACGACCACGAATCTGGGTGGCTTAGTCAACGATCAGCAGATGGCTGATCTCCCACTCAATGGGCGCAACGTCGATAGTCTGATGTTGATCCAGCCGGGAACGTCGTTGACTATTACCTATGCAACGCCGTTCACCCGTGGACTGACAGGAAACCTCTTCAGCTCGAACGGTGCACCCATTCAATCAAATTATATGTCGCTGGATGGGGCGCCGCTGGTGAACTCAACGGGACTGAACGCCACCTCGCTGCTGGGGACATTTCTCGGTGTGGACGGCATCAAAGAATTCAAAATGGTCAGCAGTGTCTATGATGCTACTTACGGCCTAGTCATGGGCAGCCAAATGGTTATGCTCAGCAAGGGCGGGACGAACCAGTGGCACGGCGACGCCTTCGAATACTTGAGGAACAACTCCCTTGATGCGAAAAACTACTTCGACACAGCAGCTTCTGCCGGAGACCACCCTGACGGAGACCCGCGACGTCTCCCGCCTTTCCGGAGAAATCAATTTGGAGGCTCATTTGGCGGGCCGATCAAGAAGGACAAAATCTTCTTCTACTCCGTCTTTGAAGGCCTGCGGCAACTCTTGAGCCAAACTGGGAATACTGTTGTTCCACCGGCCGCCTGCCATGATTTGGTAGCCGTTGGACCAAATTATGCATTTCCGGACAACGCGACGGCCTCTAGTTGCGCCTCCGGACTCACGGCCGCAACCGTTGTCCCAGGGGTCGTCAAGCCGCTTCTAGACCTAGTTCCCGGGCCCAATAACGGCATCGACTACACAACCGCTGTACCAAACCAAGGTGCTGACAATTACGGACAGGCTCGTCTCGACTATGTCCTGTCGCCCTCAGACTCGTTGTTCGGTCGGTATACCATCGATTGGACAAACATAAACTTTGCGTCAGCGCTCCATCTCTATAATACGGTTGGTTACAATCACAACCAGTTCCTCACCTTCGGCGAAAATCACATCTTTTCATCGAGCTTATTGAACGCGGTAAGATTGTCCTACAGCCGCACCGACGTTAACGAAACCAATGCGTATGCTACCCCTCTAATCGGGCCTCAATACTCCATGGTCCCCGGCCTTCCGATGGGTCTTGTCGCAGTCAGTGGCTCCGCGTCCTGGGGTTCGGGAGTCGGATTTCCCCTGAGGGCGATCCAAGGAATATTTGCGCTTAACGATGACGTATTTTATACGCGCGGGCGTCACAACCTGAAATTCGGCGCGTCAATAAATCGCTATGATCTCACCGCTCTTTATTCGCAGTTCACCTTGGGGTACGTAACGTTCGCCAATCTTGCTTCATTCATGCAGGGACTTCCCGTTTCAGCCATCGCGGACCTTGGCAACACGCGGCGCGACTATCTTTTCTACGTCCCCGGTTTCTATGCCCAGGACGATGTACACGTTACTCCTCGGCTGACTCTGAACCTTGGACTGCGCTACGAGTTCCTGACGACGCCAAACGAGATACACGGCATCCAATCGAGATTCCTGGACTTTTCGGATCCATCCCAAACCTACAGCTTTGGGCCACCCCTAAAGAATCCGGGCCACCTCGCTTTCAGTCCGCGCGTTGGATTCGCGTGGGATGTTTTCGGCAACGGGAAAACTGCGATACGTGGTGGGGCTGGCATTTACTATGATGTCGGTACGATTGATGGAGTTTTGGGGACGACCGTAGTCTCACAGCCACCTTTCTCGCAATACCATTCGGAACCTATCACGGGCCAGACATTCCAGTTACCCTTTAATTTTTCGGGTGGTGGCAACGACATTCAGTCCGCTAACTATTACGATCGGCTGCCTCGCTCGTATCAATTCAATCTAACTGTCGAGCGACAGCTTCCCTTCGGAACGGGACTCTCCGTCTCTTATCTGGGCTATCAAGGTCGAAGACTTTGGGAATACGAGGAAGGGAACCCATACCTACCATCATCGACAGATGCGAATGGCGTTATGACGTGGGATCCGTACACGTGCAACGGGGCACTCTCCCCCACGCCCTGCACCGGTGGCGCAGTACAGGCTCCTAATCCAACATACCAACGGATCAACCCGAACTATAAGATGGCCATCCTGGCCAACACAAACGCGTATTCTTACTACAATGGGCTCCAGGTGGTCGCGACCAAGCATCTGGCGCAAGGCCTGGACTTCCAGGGATCGTTCGTCTGGAGCCATTCGATCGACACTGGGGCTGGGGAGCTTTTCAACGCCGAGGGTTGTGGTGCCAACGCGATGCCAATTGACCCGTACAACCAACGAGTTGATCGGGGCGCGTCTTGTTTCGACAGAAAATACAATTTTCACCTGAACCTCCTTTATCACCTGCCGGGCCCCAGCTCATCAAATGCCTTTTTGTCCAAGGTCGGGAATGGTTGGTGGGTCGGCAACATTATCACGGCCGAAACTGGGGCACCCTTCACTGCGAACCTCGGCACCGTTGATAGAGCCGAGGCAGGAGTATTTTCGGACAATAACCCCGGTAATACTCGGGCCGACAAACAGACAACAACCGAAACGGTGACTCTTCCGGTGGCCGGTGGTACGAACACCTATACTTTTATTCCCTATAACAAGAACACGGTTGTGACAGGGAATCCGAACAACTGGTTCAATCCCCTGATGTTCCAGCTCCCACCGGTTGGACAGTTCGGTGACGTCGGCCGCAGTTTGTTGCGCGACCCGGGCCTCGCCGATTGGGACTTCTCGCTTAACAAAGACACGAAGGTAGGATGGTTGGGCGAAGCAGGGATGATCGAATTTCGCACAGAAGTTTTCAATATTTTAAATCGCGCAAATTTTGGTGCGCCGTCCAGCTCGGTGTTTGCTGGCACTCTTACGGCTCCAGCGGGCGACTCACAGGCACCTGTAGGAGCTTCGATTGCTAACCCACTTGGTACAGTCGGGAGAATTACTGCGACTGCGACCACTTCCCGACAGATTCAGTTTTCGCTTAAGCTGATCTTCTGACCTCGCGTGCCAGTCGACTTTGCGTGACAGTAGGAGTTGAGGTGAAAGGTGAGAATCACGAATCTCGACCGATTTTTGTTAGGGGACAACCATGTTGAAAAAAGTCGTTGTTGCGCTTGTCTTCACAGTATCTCTCGGCTGCAGCGCATATGCTCAGAAGCCACAGAGCGAAGCCCAAAAGGCCGTGGACGATGCGGCTAAGGCCATCGGCGCCGACGGGCTGAAGTCGATTCAATACTCGGCCAACGGTTACTACTACCACTTCCTGCAAGGTTATCTTGATCCCAGCCCTAACGACCCCGGTCCTTGGACCAAATTCTACGCAAAATACACTCGAAGCATCGACTACCAGCAGAACATCTCCCGCGAGGAAATGACTTGGTCGCAATATTCGAACCCGCCGCGGGGAGGCGGTTATCAGCCGATGTATCAGCCGGGGACGATGACCTCCGTCACATCGAATACCATCGGGTGGGAAGGCATGCATGGCGGTTCGCCGACCGGGGGTGGAGAGCCTGTGCTTACGCCTCAAGGCTTCTTGCTAGTGGCACAATCCGGAGATCCGACGCTGCGGAGCGCAACGATCGGCGGTCAATCTTTCAAGGTCGTTTCCCTTGAACTGCCGGGGCCATTCAAGATCAAAGTAGAGGCCTATATCAACAAGGACAATTTGATCGAGAAGATTGACACCTGGATGCCCAGCATCATCCTCGGCGACATTCTGGTCGAACACAACTACTCGAACTACCGCGACTTTGATGGCGTGAAGTTCCCCATGAGGATCGTGCGCACCTATGCTGGCACTCGCGCGCTGGAATTAGATGTGACGGACGTTAAGCCCAATGCTCCGGTGAGCTTGCAGCCACCGCGCGAATCACAGCCGACGCAAGTTAAGTCCTCCAAGATCGCGGACGGCGTCTGGTTTATTGACGGTCCCGGAGCGAGCACTGCCGCCGTAGAGTTTAAGGATTATGTAGTACTGGTTGAATCCTCAACCAGCGAGGAGCATGCACTCGCCAACATCGCCGAAACCAAAAGGTTGTTCCCCAACAAGCCGATTCGGTACAACATCAACAGTCATTACCATGGCGATCACGCGGGCGGTTTGCGCACCTTTATAGCGGAAGGCGCAACCATCATCACCCCGGAGGGGAACCGAGACTTCTATGAGCGGGTCGTCGTGAAGGCTCCGTTCGTCTTGCAACCCGACCAGCTTGCCTTGCACCCCCAGCCAGCCCATTTCATTTGGGTCGGCGACAAATACGTCTTGTCGGACGGCGACAGAAAAATGGAGATATACACGGTCGAGGGTGAGGGCCATTGCAAGAATATACTGATAACGTATATGCCGAAAGAGAAGCTCCTGTTTGAGACTGATATGCTGGACAACGTTGACCCGGAGAGTCTAAAGGCCGTCCGGCACCCCAATTTTCCTCCGCCGGGGATCGTCAGCCCCTATACATGGGCCTTGTGGGAAAACATCCAGCGCTTGCACCTTGACGTGCAACAAATCGTGCAATGTCATGGGCATGGGGCAGTATCCGTTGACGTCTTAAAACAGCGCGTCGTTGGCAAGGTCGAGTCCGTGGCGATCAATCCGCCTTTCTGACGCCGACGTCGAATGCCGCCGGCCTCGAGGAATCTCTGAATATCTATTAGCGATGATTTGCGATGAAAGGAACCCAATTGCGTAACGATCCTAATTTCCCTCGAACGAGCGACAATAGCGTGAGTCGTAGATCTCTGCTGAGAACCGCGGCGGGTTTCGCTTTGGGTGCCGCGGCATCTGGCTTGACCGGTAGCGCGAAGGGACAGGAGCAAGGGCAAGGGCAAGGGCAAGGCATCATGCCTGACGGCGGCACGGTTCCCTATCGTCTCCCCATGGGCGCGCTGAACTACGTGGATAAAAAGCAGTACATCCACAACATGGAGATTCACGCTCACTTTCCTACCAAGGGTGGTGTGACGATTGGCGGCGGCGAGCCGCTCACGACCCTGTGGGCGCGGGGCAAGCAGCGCATGATTCCAGGCTCGGGAGGTTTTATCGACATCAGCGACGGCCGCAACCCGTTCCAGGTCAACGAGGGTTTGTGCCCGGGTGTTTGTCCGAACATCGCCTACAACAGCAAGATCAAGAAATGGATCCGTCTCCAAGACGCATTAGGGCGGATCACATCGCCTAGCCCACAGTACCCACACGGAAAATTTGATTATTCTAAGGAGGAGCTCGACAAGGCTTTGGCGGGGAAGAGATTCAAAGGCATCAGGAATTATGACGTCACGGACCCAACGAAACCGATCTTGCTTGAGGAGTTTAGCACCGGTGAAACAGGAACTGGCACCCACGATAATTTCTATGATGGCGGGCAGTACGCCTATCTCGATTGCGGTTGGGACGATCAGTTACGGATGGAGGAGGGGTCGCAACCGTTTAGTCACGCACTAATGATCGTCGATGTTTCCGATCCGAGCCATACCAAGGAAGTGTCTCGTTGGTGGGTGCCCGGGCAGCGCTTGGGAGAGGAGGATGAATACAAGAAATATTGGTTTGCAGGCGATCGTGGCGCATTCACAGGCAACCACGGTGGTGCGATCCCGCCGAAGCGAATCGAAGATGGCGGAACGATCGCGTATACGGGATTCGGGGCATTTGGCATGTTCGTTTTGGACCTTAGCGACATCAGGCATCCGAAGCCGATAGGCAGGTACGTTCATCCTTTGGAAGGGACGGGGGCGATCCCATACCACACGATTTATCCGATACGTACCGATGCGAAGCACCCCCAGCTCCGGGACCTGGTCATTACGACTGTCGAAGCGATCGAGGCCGATTGCCGTGAACCCTTTCACCTGCCCTACATTATTAGCGTGAAGGATCCGCGACACCCGAAGCTGGTCGGAATGTTTCCGCGTCCAGTGCCACCGCCAGATGCGCCTTACGGGGATTTTTGCCAAGCCAGGGGGCGATTCAGCTCGCATAACTGTCAATCTTGGCTCGCACCGGGTGAAATGCGGCCCGATTTTGTGGTGCTGACCTATTTTAATGCGGGTCTGAGAGTTTACGATATTTCCGATCCCACCGACCCACAGGAAGTGGCTTGGTTCGTGCCGTCCCGCGAGGGCGAGGAGATCGATAAGTGGGACACCTATTTTCGCGGAACTGCCGAAAACGTATTTGTGGAGTGGGACCGAAACTTGATTTGGTTATCTACTCACGAAGGCCTTTATTGTATGTCTACTCCCTTTCTGGGTAAGCCGATCTTGGAACCCCGAAGGGTTGAAAAATGGTCGGTTCCTTACTGTAACGTGGGATTCGATGATCAAACACCGAAGAGTGTTTACTTTGGAAGGTCGCTGAGTGAAGTGGGATAGATCCTTCAGAGGGAAACTCGAGAGCTCCCTTCGCAGCCTTGAAAGTGCGCACACGTTAGCGAGCAACAACACCCGCGCCGGCGGACCAACCGTGCGGAAGCCCTAGTAATAGCGCATTGCTCAGGCAGCTGACAGGCCCTGGCTGTCTGGTCTTGAGCGGAGCACTACAGGAGTTCTTAGGCCGGTCTCTTATAGAGACGGATGCCGGAGATTCTGCTACCTCCACTTTCTGGGTGCTGCGCGACGTCGCAAATGGAGGCAAAATCGATGAGACTCCGCAGTGGGTATTACCAATTCTTGGCCGTAGTCGCAGCTTCCGTCCTGGTCGGGATGGGGGCCCGCACGCTTCTATCCCAGGAGGCGACGTGGGAATCGAGAATCGAACACGCCGATAAAGAGCCGCAAAACTGGCTTACCTTGTACGGAAACTATTCCGGCTGGAATTACAGCCCACTGAACCAGATTACTCGAAAGAATGTCGAGCGCCTTGTGCCCGTTTGGGCCTTCCCGACAGGGCTCTCAAAACCTCCTCTTAGGACAACAGGGTTGGACTCGCCACCACTGGTAGTCGACGGCGTGCTGTTCATCGAAGGGATGCAGAATAATGTCTATGCTGTAGACGCGGCAACCGGCCGATGGATCTGGACATATACCTATGAACTTGCCCCGCACTTAGCCACGGGTGAGGGGCGCGGAGCGCGTGGTCTCGCGTACGGAGATGGCAAAGTTTATATCGGTACTATGGATAACCATGTGGTTGCCATCGACGCAAAGACCGGGAAAGAAGTATGGAATGTACACGAAGAGGACCCTGTCGAGTGCCAGTGCAAGATCACCTCTGCTCCCCTGTTCGTAAGGGGCAAGGTGATGACAGGCCCCGCCGGTAATTCGGGTGGCAAGCTGCGCGCGTGGGTGAATGCATATGATGCGGGAACGGGAAAGCGCGTCTGGCATTTCAGCACAGTGCTCGCTGACAAAGATCAGAGCACCCCACAGTTCGGAGGAGGCGCGATATGGGAGACGGGGACGTATGATCCCGAGACGAATGTGACCTACTGGGGAACTGGCGACCCGTCGCCTGCAATGGCAGGGGAAGGGCGGCCGGGAGACAATCTTTATACAGCATCCGTAATCGCATTAGATGCCGACACTGGCAACCTGAAATGGTACTTCCAAGAAACTCCGCATGACGTCTATGACTACGACTCGCACCCTGGGCCTATTCTTTTGGATTTGAACATAGACGGTAGCAAGCGGAAGGTCATGCTCCACAGCAGCAAGAACGGCTTCGCGTATTTGCTGGATCGGGAAACCGGGAAATTCATACGAGCTTTCCCGTGGGGTGTTACTCCCAACTGGACCAAGGGTATTGACGGAAACGGGAAACCGATCGATATGGTCGATCCGGGCCAGATCAAGGACGGCTCGATCTGTCCGCCGCCAGGCGCAGGCGCTCAGGGAGTAAACTATTTCGCATACAGTCCCAAAACGAATTTGTGGTACGCCACCGACTACGATGTCTGCACCGTTTTCAAAGGCGGTCTCCGCAAGATGGCAGTGAACTCCCAATCCGCCCCGAACATCAGTGCCTTCGACCCAGCGACCGGCACCAAGAAATGGACGTTTGACACGAACTACATCAATTTCTCCTCCCCACTGGCAACCGGCGGCGACTTGGTGTTTGGCGGCGACGAAGAAGGCAACGCGTTTGCGCTCGACGCCACAACAGGAAAGAAGTTGTGGTCTTTCAACACGGGCAGCCGAATTTCTTCTCCGCCCATTAGTTTCTCGGTGAGTGGCCGTCAGTTCATCGCCATCTCCGCGGGCGGTGGCACGATTGGGGAGTCGATGATTATGAATTTGTTCCCCGAAGCCAAAGGGCATCTCCCGGAGCCGTCGGCCACACTCTTCGTCTTTGCTTTACCGGAAAAAGGTAAATGAATGTGGTAGCGCCTTGAGCGCTATGTGGACGGCGGGGCGCGCCACGGCACAGGAGGTCATCTCCCAGGCTGAATCACTGCGTGTGACAAAACCCGGCAAAGCCACATTCCAGAGCCACGGTCGCTGAACGAAAGGACCGCCGCATGAAGGCAAACACTCTGCCGTACACGATTGGTACCGCTCTAGCCCTGACGCTATCCACGGTCGCCCAAGCCCAAACCATCCATCCCGGACCCATAAAGGGCGAACACTTCTCAGTTGACAATGTTCGCGGCATGGTCTGGTGCGAAATCACCACTACCACGGGAACGCCGCCTAACGTCACTGTGCAGATTTACAACTCTACAGGCGTTGAAAATTGCACCGAGGAACGTACCGCTCAAATCGACCCCATTAAGCTTGCTGCACAACTCGGTGTCTCCAAGGTCTTTGTCAATGCCGGTTATTACTGGGTCATGGACAAAGTCTCAGCTTTCACGGCTGGCGAAACCTTCGACTTTGACGGTATCAAGGCCAGATGGGATGCGCAGATGACCCCGGAAGTGGGGCAATCGCAGTCTAGGGGATTCTACGTGGCATTCAAAATAATCCGGGATACGGAGTGGCTGTACCGCAAATGGAGCACAGTGTGGCTGCTGCGGACACCCGACGATAAGGTATGGGTACTACAGGCTTTCACGAAAGCAAAGGATCCGACGCTCTCGATGGATACCCTCGACACTTTAGGCGAAAAGCTGAAAATTCCCGATGGCTGGAAGTTCGAGAAGAAAACCCTTACAAAGAACCTCTCGCTCGAACCGAGGCGTTCCAACGGCTACGCCTATGTTATGCACGACGACCTCGGCAATTCGTATCAGGGCTGTGGTTTCGACAACACCTGCGACTATCTGCCCTGACACGACAACGTGACGGGCTCGGGATGTATCTGGGGCCAACCGGAAGTCGGTTATTGCGCCACTTTGATCGCTAGCGGTTTCCAAGTGCCGTCAATTATTGACGGCGGTGCATCCTTCGGCCAGTAGAACCTTGGCATCGAGATGAATTTTGCTTTCGGAGCGGGCAGTCAGTTGGCTACCTTGCCTTCCCTGGAGAATCTGCGTCCAGATATGCGTCCACGGGGCCGTCCGCGTTGGCTACGAATCAATTCCGCTCGCTCAATGTGTGGCGGTTGAGCGGATTTGGCACAAAGGAATCGATCAGCAGACGGCCCTGGAGATTAATTCTTTGAAGGGCTGCTTGGGATCTTTTACCCAGGGTTTTCATAGGAGGAATCATGTCTAAGATCACTCGATCGGTTTCGCCTGGTCGTCGTTCACTACTCAGCCTTTTGGGGGGCAGCATTGGGTTGGGGCTTCTCACGGGGGGGCGAAGCGAAGCGGCGGCCCCGGCGGCTGGCGGGCAGGAAAGTGTTGTCACCGTTGATCCCACGATCCGCCAGGGCGTGTTACAGGCCGACTGGGACGACAGCTTCTTCAAGAAACGTTCTTCGGTTGCGCCGTCGGCCGGCCAGTATCTCACCGATCCGGCATTGATTGGCGCGATCGATCTGCACGCGCATGGCGGTCCGGATCCCTACCCGCGCCAATGGGACATCTTCGAAATCGCTCGTATTGACAGAGATCGCGGTCTACGCGGTCTCGTGTTCAAGAACCATTACGCGGAAACCGCCGGATACGCATATCTTGCCCGGAAGTATGGAACGCCGGAAATCGAAGTGTTTGGCGGTGTCTCGCTCGACCTCACGATCGGTGGGGTGAACCCGCAGGCGATCCGGTACATGGTCGACGTTCCCGGGAACTACGGCCGGATTGTCTGGATGCCGACGCACGATTCGGAGCACGAGGTCAAGACTAGGAAAGAGGGGCGTCCCTTCGTCAGGGTCGTCAAGGATGGACAACTACTGCCCGAAGTGCTCGAGGTGCTCGACCTGATCGCGCAGAACGATCTGACGCTCGCGACTGGTCATGTCGGTCCCGAAGAAGCACTCATGATCATTCGGGAGGCGAAGAAGCGTGGCGTGCCGCGCATCATCATGACCCATCCGGTGTCCGGAGTCGCCAAAATGTCGATTGATCAGCTGCGGGAGGGAACCTCGCAGGGCGCATTCATGGAAATTACGTGGGGCTTCGACGGGCCTACGTCTGCCCAAAGAGCGCAGTATCTGGAAGCCATTCGCCAAATCGGCCCCAACTCGACGTTCATATCGAGCGACTGTGGGCTGCTCGGCGGGCTGAATCATGCCGACGCGCTCGCACTAGCGGCGAAGGCGTTGCGAGAGGCGGGATTCACCGAGCCGGAGCTCACACGGATGTTCAAGCAAAATCCCGCTCAGCTGGTCAAGCTGCCGATCTTGTAACCTGCGCAACAAAACTCGTCCCCGCAGCGGCAGCGGTCGAGAACCGTCAAAATGCTACTAAAGCAATTGCATGGAGTAGTACAAGGTAAAGACGCACGTACTTATAGAGATTTTGATCTATGGCGGAGAGGGGGGGATTCGAACCCCCGGTACGAGTTTTAGCCCGTACAACGGTTTAGCAAACCGCCGCCTTCAGCCTCTCGGCCACCTCTCCGCGGCAATGCAGGTGTGCTGCGTTCGCCCGTAGTATAGCGGAAACCCGGTTCCGGTAGATACAACCTCCATCCCGTGTTCCGATATCATTAAAACCATGAACCCCCGGCTTGCTCAGCCGCGCTCGGCGCCCAAGGCTGCCTCCGTCCAGCCGCCTGTCGCCACCACGCCCGTGGCGATGCCCGGCCTTCCGCCCGCATCCGCAGGGCGAACGGCCGATTCGCAGCGATTCCCTGCCTCGCTTGCAGACGCCGTCGAACGCTGCTGGCGCAAGGCCGCCGGGCCCGCCGCCTGGATCCCGACGCGCGATGAGTTTCAGGCCGCGCTTGAGCGCAGCGCCGCAAAGCGTTTCCCAGGCGCGCAGCCGTACGCACAAAAAGACAGCGAGAAAATCGAGGTGTATCTGGACACGCTCCACGCGCGCGATCTCGCGCTGGCCGTCGCGTGCAGCAAAGGCAGCGCCGCGGCGTGGGATTTCTTCATGGTGGAATTCCGCCCGGAACTTTATCGCGCCGCACGCGCCATCGTCGGGCAAGCAACCGGAGGCGATGCCGCCGCGCGCGATCTGGCCGATTCGCTCTATGCCGATCTCTACGGTCTGCGCGAATCCGTCGCCGGGCGCCGAAAATCGCTCTTCGAATATTTCCACGGCCGCAGCAAGCTCTCCACCTGGTTGCACGCCCTGCTCTCGCAGCGCCACGTGGACGAAATCCGCCGTACACGGGCGACCGAGCCGCTCGAAAACGAATCCGGCGAAGTGATCGCCGAAGCGGAGACACCGGGCGCCGCCCGCCCAGCGAATGCAACATCGTTCGAGGCCCAAGCCGATCCCGAGCGAGCGAATTATCTGGCCGCGCTTCAAGTGGCCATGGCGGCTGTGCTTGGCGCGCTCGATCCGCGCGACCGCCTGCGCCTCGCGTATTACTATGCGGACGATCGCACGCTTGCGGAAATCGGCCGCCTGCTCGGCGAGCACGAGGCCACCGTCTCGCGCAAGCTCGAGCGCACGCGGCGCGACGTCGGCTCGCGCGTCGAGGCCCGGCTGCGCGACGGCAAGAAATGGAGCGAGGCGCAGGTGCGCGCCTGCCTGGAATGCGCGCGCGGCGAATGGCCGTTCGACTTGACCGCGCATCTGCAACCCGCTGATTCAACCGACGCGAAACGCGACCTAAGTGCCATCGGCTCTAGCGCTGCCGCGCGCAAGATTTAATGTTTCGGGCGTTCTAAGTTTGGGAGGAAACTAGTTTCATGGCTTTGGGCGACAAAGTTCGAGACAAAGCTGCGGCCGATCTGCTCAGGCGGACGCTCGTGTCCTCCGGCACAAGCTCCGGCGCAGAGTCGCATCCCGAGCCTGAAATTCTGGCGGCGTATTCTGAACGCGCGCTCGATGCCGACGAAACCGCGAATTGCGAACTGCACTTCTCGCAGTGCGCGCGCTGCCGCGATCAGCTCGCACTGATGGTCCGCGCAGCCGCGCCCACAGGCGCTCTCACGCAAGATGCGCGCGCGCGGCGCTTCCACCGGATGTGGCCTTGGACCTGGTTTGTGCTTACGCCTGTCACCACGGCGCTCTTGATCGCGGCGGTCTTCATCGCGCGGCGTCCGGCGTCGAAGCCAGCGGCGGAGCAACCGCTCATGGCGATGCAAACGCCCAGCCAGCCGCCGATGCCATCGACGGCCCCCGAGACTGCGCCCGAAGATCGCGTGCAGAAAGCGCAAGAAACGCTGCCCGCGACACCTGCGTCTCCGCCGAGCGCGTCCCCATCGCGCGCGTTCGACGGCACGACACAGCGCAAGTCTTCGGATTTCGCCTCGATGCCTCAATCGATCAAACAGGAGCCGGACAACGCGCTACCACAGGAGGACAAGAAACTGCGCCTGCCGCAAACGATGGCTACCGGGCCTGCAGTGCCGAAAGCGAAAAGCTCGGGACAGAGCGGCGACGCTGTGGGAATTCGCGCTCAGACTGAAACCGTTACAGTCGAGTCTGCGGCCCCGCCTGTAACCACCGCACCGGCGCCGCAAACGCTTACGAATCCGAAGACCGCCGACACGCTTTCCCCCGCCAGCGGCGCCGCACCGGCTGCAGCCGCGCCGAAGAGAGAACAACCGGCGTTTGTCGCAGGAGTCGCGCACAATGCCCTCGCGACCAACGAAATGGTCGTCGTTGAAGCGCCGTTTGATCGCGGCGCGCGCACCCTGGTTCGTTCGCCCGATCCGCAGGTTTTGTGGCGGATTTCGAGCGGGCGCTATGTCGAGCGCTCCGTCAACGGCGGCGCAACCTGGCGCGTGCAGTGGACGAACGCGGATGCGAGCGTTGTCGCGGGCTCCGCGCCGTCCGCCGATGCGTGCTGGCTCGTGGGCCGCGGCGGAATCGTGCTGCGGACCACCGATGCGAACAAGTGGCAAACGATCGCGCCACCCGCCGACGCGGATTTCGCCAGCGTCGCGGCGATCGACGCATCCTCTGCCACGGTGACCACGACCGACGGCCGCCAGTTCAAGACCCGTGACGGCGGCAAGCACTGGACCGTTGCCCCGTAACAAAACTCCGTACCGCGCCGAATTTTCCGCACCAAAAATTCCCCTGCAAGAAATCCGCGCTCCTTCGTTCAGAGCTCATGTTCATGCGAAGGAGACAACCCATGCCATCACGCAGCGCACGAATCGCAGCAGCCGCCGCTTTCGCGACGGGTATTTTGCTTTTGCCCCTGGCCGGAAAATTGAGAGAAGCGCACGCAGCCGCTTCCGACGATAAATCCAATGCGGTCGATGCCGGCGCGACCACGCAAAAAGACCAGACGGATCTTTCCGTCACCGTCTACAACTCGAATCTGGCGCTGGTGCGCGACGTCCGCGAAATCCATCTGCAATCGGGTATTGCTCCGCTGCGATTTGAGAACGTGGCCGCGAATATCATGCCCGCGACGGTGCATTTTCGCTCGCTCACCGATCCCGCAAAGGTCGGCGTACTCGAGCAAAACTACGAATACGATCTGCTCGACCAGAATTCGCTGCTGAAGAGATTCGTAGGCCGCGATCTGCTGGTAATGCGCAACGAGGTTCAGGACAACCAGGTGAAATGGGTTCTGGGAAAAGGAACGCTGATTTCGGACAACAACGGCGCGACGGTCTGGAAAATCGGCGACGAGATCGTGACCAACGCGCAGCCCGATAGCTATCCGGACGTGCCCGCCGATCTTTACAGTCATCCGACGCTGATCTGGACGCTCGAAAATCGCGGCGCCGGTGTGCAGCGCGTGGAGACGTCGTATCTCACCGGCAACATGAACTGGAGCGCGGACTACGTGCTCACGGTTTCGCGCGACGAAAAGAGCGCCGATCTGGACGGCTGGGTGACACTCGTGAACAACAGCGGCGCGGCGTATGAGAATGCGCGGTTGCAGTTGGTCGCCGGCAATGTCCACCGCGACGAGGCGCAATATCGCGCAAAGGTCGCCTACGCGGTTTCGCAGATGGTAACCGTGGATGCGGCCGCGCCCGCATTCGAGCAAGAGAATTTCTCGGAATTTCACCTCTACACGCTCGACCGTCGAACCACGATTCACGACAATGAATCGAAGCAGATCAGTTTGCTGACCGGCACGAACATTCCGGTGGAGAAATATCTTGAGGTTGAGGGTCAGCAGAACTGGTATCACAATCCGCAGGGAATCGGAAATCCGATCCCGCAACCGGTGAAAGTTGTCTATCGGTTCAAGAACGACCAGAAAAGCAATCTCGGAATGCCGCTGCCTGCCGGAACCGTGCGGGTCTATCAGGCCGATTCGAAGGGTGCGCTGCAATTCGCGGGCGAGAATTCCATCACGCATACTCCGAAGGACGAACAGGTGCGCGTGTACATTGGCGACGCGTTCGACGTGGTCTGCGAGCGCAAGCAAATGGACTACAAAAGGCTTGCGCCCGATCTTGCGGAATTCCAATATCAGATCGCGCTGCGAAACCACAAAGACGAGCCGGTGAACGTCGAAGTGCGAGAGCCTGTTGGCGGTGATTGGGAAGTATTGAGCGAAAATTATAAATCGACAAAGCTGGATGCTACGACGATCGGGTTCACGATTCCCGTCGAAAAAGACGGTTCCGCGACGCTCGATTATCGCGTCCGCGTGAAATGGTAATCCGCGCGTCGGCCAATTTTGTTAGCGTTTCGGATCAGCCGGATGATCGAGCAGCGCGAGCTCTTTCGCGTATAGCGGATTGGCGGGATACTCCGCCATCAGCTCGGTGAGCAGCTTGCGCGCCTGCTGCGGTTGATGCTCGCGTTCGAAGGCCAGCGCGAGCCAGGCCTTCGCGAATCCCTGCATGTAGTGGCCATGATCGGCGGCGCGCTGCAACTGTTCCATTCCCTTTTCACGATCGCCATGGATGCCGCCGAACCACAGGAATGCGCGTTTGTAGCTCGGCAGGCATCCGATCACGTAGTTTGCGGCGCCCAGCGCCATGTACGCGTCTTCGGCGGACGGATCGACCGCGAGAAGTTTTGCGGCTTCGGCGTCGGCCTGCTTCGTAAGACTGAGGCCGGCCATCTGCTTCTTCACGAGCAGCGCATCGTAGTCCGCTTCCATTCCATCGGTCATGGTGAGCACGAGCAGCGAGTGACTATCGTGAGGCTCGGTCTTGAGAACCGTGTCGGCCATGTCGCGCGCGGCGTGATTGGCGTTCAGAAACGCGTCGTTGCGATTATCCGCCGGCGTGCCTATCGCGCCGCCGAGAAACTTTTCGTCACTCAGGAAAAATTCGGAGGTAAAAATTCCCTTGCTGTTGAACTGCTCGTAAAGGTAACTCGCAGCCTCGGCTGCCTTGCCCATGGGATCGCGGGGCTCGAGCCTTTGATAGGAGATAAATTTTTCGCGCCCGCCCTTGAAATTCAGTTCATACAGATTGCGGAAACCGCCTTCGAGCATTCCCGCGGAGGGAGCTGCTTCCATGCGGGGCAGGGCCGACGTGTCGGCGTTGCCGGCGGGACCGTGCGACCCGGCGTCGCCGGCCTGTGCGACCGACAGGGGCGCATACGTAAAAGCCGCGAGCGCAAAAAGCGTTACAAAACCCGCGCGGAAGAATTTTTCGGCGGGTTGAATTGAGCGGAACATTCCTGGAGTCTCCGTGCTCGGAAAACGCATTCCCCGGGGCGCTTTCGCCCTACCGCTGGATGGGTTCTATTGTATTCGAGCCAGTCCCCGGACGGCGGGTTGTCTAGGGTCTCGTTGTCTTACAGATTATTCAAGAGAAATTCCGTAAGTCCTCTGAATAGCTCGATCCGCGCGGGAAGGTCGGAAATTCCGTGGCCGCGGCCCGGGAAAAGCATCAAGTTCGCAGGATATTTTCCGGCGAGGATCAGCTCGTTCAGGACTTCGGAAGTGTTGGCGAAGTGAACGTTGTCATCGCCGGTGGCCTGCGCAATCAGCAACTTACCGCGGAGCTGCGCGGCGTCGGTGACGGGCGAGCTGATTTTATATCCATCCGGATCGTCCTGCGGACGCCCGAGATAACGCTCGGTGTACGCCGTATCGTAGAGTTTCCAATCGCTTACGGGTGCGACCGATATCCCTGCTTTGAATACATCCGACGCTCTGAACATGGCGTTGAGCGTCATGGTACCGCCGTAGCTCCATCCCCAAATTCCGATGCGCGAAGCGTCCACAAAGGACAACGATTTCAGATATTTCACGCCCGCGAGCTGATCTTCGAGCTCGATTTTCCCTAGCTGGTGATAGACGGGCGTTTCAAACGCGTGGCCGCGGAAGTAGGAACCCCGGTTATCCAGGAAAAAGACGATGTAGCCTTTTTCCGCCATCATCTGATCCCACAGACCGACGGCGCCCCATTCGTTGCGGACGGTCTGGATTTGCGGGCCACCGTACACGTCGATGAGCACGGGATATTTTTTCGAGGGATCGAAATCGGGCGGGCGAATCATCGCGCCGCAGAGCTTGCTGCCGTCGCTGGCGGCGACGTCGACCCATTCGACGGGTGAAAGATGATAGTCGGCGAGCTCGGGCACGTTGTTTTCATTGATTACGGCGATGCGCGAGCCATCGATGCGATGCAGATCCTGGCGGCCCGGCGTCATCACGTTCGAATAGGTGTCCACGTACGCCGATTCATCGGGCGCGATCATTACTCCGTGGACTCCATTTTCGCGGGTGACGCGCGTGATGGATTTGTCCTTCAGCGAAAGTCGATAGAGATCGGTGCCGCGTAGCTCGTCTTTGTTCGAGAGGAAATAGATGTAGCCGTGCGCTTCGTCCACGGTGGGATGGCTGTCGCCGCCGGGGCCGAAGCCGCCGTCGCCCGTGATGGTCCAATCGCCGCTGGTGAGCTGGTCGAGCTGATGCCCGGAAAGATCGTAGAGATAGTAGTGGCGGAAACCGGTGCGCTCGCTGGACCACAGGAAGCGCTGGTTGTCCTTGAAGAAGTAAAGGTCGTCGGCGATGTTGATCCAGTATTTGTCCGTGTCGGTGAGGATCGTTTGAGAAGCGCCGGTGGACGCGTCGGCGAAAAGAAGATCGAGTTGATTTTGGCCGCGATTCAGGCGTTCGATCGCGACGCGGCGGCTGTCGGCGAGCCAGTAGACGCGCGGAAGATAGACGTCCGCGTTCGCGCCGGAGTCCATCCATTTTGTTTCCCCGCCGCTGACCGGAACAACTCCCACGTGCACGATCGGATTTGCTTCGCCGGCCTGCGGGAAGCGCGTGTAAACCGTGGCGCCGAGCGGCGAGCTCATGTCGAGAATGGGGTAACGCGTCACCGGGCGCTCGTCCATTTCGTAGTAGGCGAGCTTGGACGAGTCGGGCGACCACCAGTAGGCCGTGGCGCAGTCGAATTCTTCGGGGTAGAGCCAGTCGAGCTGGCCTTTGAGCAATTCTTCGCGGCCGCCGGTGGTGAGCGACTTCGCTTCGCCCGTCGCGACGCTGGCGACCCAGAGGTTCGAATCGCGAACGAAGCTCACCCATTTGCCGTCGGGCGAGAATTTCGGGTCCTGGATGTCGCCAGCATCGGAATTCGGCGAAGGGGAATTTTTCGCGGCGGCGCCGAGCGGCTTCGAGGTCATGGTTTTCAGGTCGAGCAGGACGAGATCGCTAGAGCCGATGAAGAGCAGCGCGTCGCCGGTGGGCGACCAGATGTAGTTTTCCGGCTGGACGCGGCCCAGGCCGGTGGACTGGACGGCGCTGGCCTTGCGAGGTTGCATCACCTCCTCGAGCACGCTGGATTTGACGAACACTTTGCGGTCACCGGTGGCGGCGTCCATGGTCCACATCTCGACGCCGGTCGTGCCGCGGCGCAGGTAGGTGATGCGCTTGCCGTCGGGCGCCCATTCAATGCCGGGCGTGAGGGAACCGCCGAGGCTTGGGGCGCTGTAGATGCGCTCGACCGTGAGGGATTTCGAGGGACGGGGCTTGGCTGGCACCGAGGAGGTGCACAGGCCACACGCGAGGACCACAAACAGAAAACTCGCTGAGGATTTGGCTGCAAAGCGCGCGAAATTCCGTGCGGATACCCCCTCGGTTTGTTCTCGATTGGCCGCGGTACCAGTGCTTTGTTTTGTGCGAGTTACAGACGTTTCGATTGGGCAGCATTGTCGGGTAGAAATGGGTCGCTGTGCTCGAAAAAGGGCGAGGCTGCGGCGCTCCTTTTCGTGCTCGGCCTCCGGCGTTGCTGTCCGTAAATTCATCGCGTCTCCAGCGAGTCCCGATTGACCCACCCTAGCATGATGCCTGAGGCAGCGAACATTTCAAGTATGTCTGTGGTGAGAACTTTTTCCGCGCTCGACGTCTCGCCTCAGGCCAGCGCGACTTCGCGGTTTCTGCACACCTTGGTTGAAACCATTTGAGTTGGCAAGTTCGAGTTTCCTGTGCCTTGAGGCCCACGCTTTCACCGGAAGACAACGCCTGAACCCCGAAAATCTCGAAATCGCTGTGGGAGACAGCGTTGCTGTCAAAGCACAGCACGTTGCGACCGGGCGAAGATGTGTGTGGGCGGCATCCTATAATTCGGTGCCGCGGAGGAGGAACGCAGCGGCCTGGCGGGTTGGTTCGGCCACACAAGATGAAAGAGCTCATCGAGAAATTCATTCAGTATCTGCGTTACGAGCGCAACGTGTCTCCGGAGACGATTCGGGAATACCGGCGCGACACGACGCAGTTCGCGGAATTTCTGGCGCCGCCGGGGACGAAGGCTCCGGCGATTTCCGAGATCGATCACCGGGTGGTGCGCGAATACGTCGGCTGGATGTACGACCGTAAGCTGGAGCGCGCGTCGGTGGCGCGGAGACTGGCGTCGCTGCGGACGTTTTTCAAGTATTGCGTGCGCGAGAAACACTGCGCGCAGAATCCGGCGCGGTTGGTGTCGACGCCGAAACTGCCGAAGCGCGTGCCGCAGATTTTGACGGCGGAGGAGCTGAACGGTTTTCTGGATAGCCTGGGAGAGGCGGGTGCGAAGGACAAGGCGCGGCGCCGACGCAAGCCGACGGCGAAGTCGGGAGAAGAGGCGCGCGTGATACTGAAGCGCGATCGCGCGATCTTGGAACTGCTGTATGCGTCGGGATTGCGCGTGAGCGAGCTGGTGGGGCTCGACCTCGGCGATATCGACCGCAGCGGGCAGATGCTGCGCGTTCTAGGCAAGGGACGCAAGGAGCGCGTAGTGCCCTATGGAGCGAAAGCGCAGGCGGCGCTGGATGCGTATTGGCCGGTGCGCGAACAGATTCTGGCGCGTCCGATGGCGGAGCCGGCTCTGGAGGCGGTGTTCCTGAACTGCCTGGGCGGGCGGCTGACGGACCGTTCGGTGCACGCGCTGGTGCGGAAATATTCGCGGCTGGCGAATGTGAACTGGGACATGCATCCGCATTCGCTGCGGCACGCATTCGCCACGCATCTGTTGGCCGACGGCGCGGATTTGCGGGCGATTCAGGAGCTGCTGGGGCATGTATCGCTCTCCACCACGCAGCGGTATACGCAGGCGAGCATACGGCAGTTGATGGAAGTGTACGACAAGGCGCATCCCCATGCGTGAGCCGAAGAATTAAACCGTCCTCGATTCAATTCTCGATGTCGGCCGCGATCAGCGGAGATGCGACGCGGTCCCATTCGCCCTAGGATCGAAACCATTTTCCTTCGACGTCACGCAGGATTGAGGCGGCGTCGAGCAGATAGGCGGCGTCATCTTCGCCAGGCACGGAGACGTAGCCCTGCTTCGGGGTTGGGTCGAATTCGTAGTACACCACGTAGACGAGTTTTTCCTGCGGTTCATCCGCCCAAAACGAAACTTTATAGCGTGGAAGTCCGTGCGCCGGCTCAGCGGTAGCGCCGTGCGACCAGTTCACGATGAAACTGGAAACCTGCGATTCGGAATTGTCGTACGAAGAGGTGCCCGGACCTTCCCATACGCGGAACGGGGCGAGAACTTGCGGATCTGTCATTACGACGGGAGCTCTCAGCGAGCTGCCTTCAATCGTGATTCCTACGGTGGGTCCTTTGGCAAATGCGGGAGCGGCGAGAAGCACCAGCAGGATCCCGGCTAGTTGCTGATCTCATGCGAGCCTCCTGAAACATCCAAATGCGCCAATCGCGAGACGGGCGATCTCAGGGAAAGCTAGGCGCCGAGAGAGCTTGCCAGGACGAAACTGCCCGGGGCGCGCGGTGCGGCGGGCGGAGGTGGCGGCATGTTTGCGCGGTCGACCCGGTTATAAAGCGTGTCGCGTTCGACCGGGGCGCGGCCGGCGGCGCGGATGAGGCGTTCGAGCTCGGCGCGCGTGAGTCCTTCGGGCGTGGTAGCGCCGGCGTCGTGATAAATGTTTTCCTCGACGACGGTCCCGTCCAGATCGTCTGCGCCGAAGCCAAGCGCGATTTGCGCGATGCGCGGCGTCAGCATGATCCAGTAGGCTTTGATGTGATCGAAATTGTCGAGCATCAAGCGCGAGACGGCGATGGTTTTCAGCGCGTCCATTCCGGTGGGCTTGGGGATGTGCGATAGGGCGGTGTTGTCCGGATGAAATTCGAGCGGGATGAAGGTTTGGAAGCCGTGGGTTTTGTCCTGCGTTTCGCGGAGGCGCATCAGGTGGTCGACGCGCTCTTCGAGAGTTTCCACGTGTCCGAAGAGCATGGTGGCATTGCTGCGCAGGCCGATTTCGTGGGCCGTGCGCGCGATGGATAGCCACATGGTGCCGGAGACTTTGTGATCGCAGATGATTTTGCGCACGCGCGGGTGGAAAATTTCCGCGCCGCCGCCGGGGAGCGAGTCCACGCCGGCTTCCTTCATTTTCAGCAGCGTGTCCTTGATCGAAAGCTTGCTGAGGCGCGCGTAGTAGTGCACCTCGACCATGGTGAAAGCTTTCAGGTGGACGTGCGGGTAGCGCTGCTTCAGGCCTCGGATCAGGTCGAGATAGTAATCGAACGGAAGATCGGGGTGCAGGCCGCCGACGATGTGGAATTCGGTGGCGCCTTCGGCAACTCCTTCGGCGCCGCGCGCGTAGACTTCGTCGAGGGCCATGGTGTAGGCGCCGGCGACGTCGGGCGATCGGCCGAATGCGCAGAGCTTGCAGTGGGCTACGCAAACGTTGGTCGGATTGATGTGACGGTTGACGTTGTAATAGACGACGTTGCCGTGGCGCAGCTCGCGGACGTGGTTGGCTAGCCAGCCGATCGACAGGAGATCGTGAGACTGGAAGAGCGCGAGGCCGTCTTCGGCGTTGAGGCGTTCGCGGGCGAGGATTCTTGCCGCGATGGGCTCAAGGCGCGCGTCGGAGATTTGGAGTTCTGCCATGTTCGAAAGAAAGCCAAAAGCGCCGCCTGAAGGCGGCCGCTACACAAACATCCTCGAAGTTCAGGGCTTAGCGACTACCACGGCTGCGCCCCAAAACAGCAGGAACAACAAACTAATATAGCCATTCACCATGAAAAACGCAGCATTCATTTTGCTGAGATCGTTGGGCTTGACGAGCGAATGCTCGTAGCCGAGAAGGAGCGCGACTACGGCAATGCCGACCCACGCAGGCCACGCGAGATGAAACGTGGTGGCGAGGCCGATGAGCAATGTGACCATGGCCAGATGCATCACGCGCGCGATTTGGAGGGCGCGGGCGATGCCGAATTTTTTCGGGATCGAGTGCAGGCCGGCGACGCGGTCGAAATCGACGTCCTGGCAGGCGTAGAGGACGTCGAAG
>Ga0209007_1000160_pt1 | contig 39145 bp, 34 predicted proteins | sample JacPinW_OM1H0_O2_FD_187961 | JGI IMG/M metagenome (GOLD analysis project Ga0209007, IMG submission 187961) | Forest soil microbial communities from Algoma, Ontario, Canada - Jack Pine, Ontario site 1_JW_OM1H0_O2 (SPAdes) (version 2) | ecosystem: Environmental > Terrestrial > Soil > Boreal... | reverse complement strand
GGCGGACGCAGCTTCATCTTCTTCTTGCGGTAGAGTTCGTTGCGACTGTTCAGAAATTCCTTGTAGTCGCGGTTACCGATCAGATCCTCCAGCTCGGCCGGGGAAAGCCGTTCCTTCGCCAAATCGCGAAAAGAGAGCTGAAATCCACGCTTTTCCATGAAGCTGCGCGCTTTGCGGCAGGTCGTGCAGTTGGGCTTATGAAGGAATTCCGCCTTCTTGCCCTGTTGCGAGCTGCGCTTCGCCGCGCCGGCCTTTCGAGTCGCCATGCTCGATCTCCTCAGTATCGCGGCACGAGCGGATCGACCTCCGTGGTCCAGCGGTCTATCCCGCCGGCCATCGATCGCGCACCCGCCACGCCTTTTGAGCGCAGCCATGCCGCCGCGTCCATGCTGCGCACTCCGTGATGGCACATGCAAACCACGTCGGCCGCCGCAGTCAGCTGCTCGAGATACATCGGAACTTCGCGCAGCGGAACCAGCAGAGATCCCTCGATGTGCGCGGCTTCATATTCCCATTTCTCGCGCACGTCGACCAACAGGAATTTGTCGCCGCGCTCGATGCGCTGGCTCACCTCGCGCGGCGTGATTTCAATATTGGCAAGCAGATCTTCGTCCATTTGTAGATCCAGGCAAGAGCGGGTGCAGCGACGCTTCCTTCGTCAAGGCAAGGCAGCGCCCCAGGAAATGAGCTTCATGATCTTCGATTGTAATGTGGGTTTTGCGAATGGGGGACTAGAAACCGCGGAATTTCGGCGGGCGCTTCTCCGCGTAGGCGGCCAGGCCTTCTGCGCAATCCTCGGAAAGGAAGCAGTGCAGCTGCAAGCGATTCTCCTCGTCGATCGCGTCGGTGAGTTCTTTATGGGCCTCGCCGACCATGGTTCGCTTCACATCGCGATACGCCAGCGGGGGGCCGGCCGCCACGCGCTCCGCAAGTTTTTTCGTTTCTTCCTCAAACGATGCGGCGGGAAACACGCTTGCCGCGATGCCGATCCGGCGCGCTTCATCGGCGGACAATCGCTCCCCCGTGTAAAAAAGTTCCGAAGCGCGCGACAGTCCGACGAGGCGCGGCAGAAAAAACGTGGCGCCGAAATCCGGATAAAGACCCAGGTAACCGAAAGCCTGTGTGAACATTGCCTGGTCGGACGCGATTCGTAAATCGCAGGCCAGCGCCAGGCTCAATCCACCGCCGGCCGCAGGACCGTTGACGGCGGCAATCACAACCTTAGGCATCGAGGTAATCGCGAGGCAAATTTCCTTGCCCATTTCCAGCATCGGCTTGAATTCGCTCACGGCCTTGCGACTTCGCGCCTCGCGCATGAAATCGATGTCGCCGCCGGAGCAAAACCCGCGCCCCGCGCCCGTCAGCACCACGGCGCGCACGGACTTGTCCTCGCTCGCGCGGAGCAAACTGTGGACCAACGTGCGGCATAGATCGGGATTCAGCGCGTTAAGCTTCTCCGGTCGATTCAGCCGCAGGGTCAGTACGGAGCCGGAGCGCTCCTCAAGCACCAGTTGGGTCGCGACTTGATTTTGCGTAACGCTCATCTAGTCCTTTAGACTCTTCAGCAAGGTCGCGAGTTTCTTGAAGTATCGCTTTTTGACCGAGAGAGCAGCCCCGGCATTGGATCCACTGGTCGACGGCAGCACGAACACGCGCGCGCCGTAAAGCAACTCCTTCTGCAGACCCAGCTTGCAGACGCGGCCGGCGAACTTCTCGTAGACCATTTTCCCGTTGAAGGCGATGACGCGCGGCCGTAGCTCCTCGAGCTTCTGCGCCAGCAAGACGCGCCCCTCGGCGAACTCCCGCCGCTCAAGTTCATCGACCGCCCGGGTAGGCCGCTTCACGAGGTCGGTCATTCCGATGCCGAATTCCAGCATCCGGCGGTCGTCTTCATAACCGATCGGCTCGGGAATCACGCCGGATTCATACATGATCGGCCAAAATTGATTGTTGCGGCCCGCGTAATAGTGCCCCACCCGCGCCGATCGATCTCCGGGATTAGAGCCGACGAGGATCATCTTCATCCCCTTACGCAGGTAATCTGGCAGCGTCCTCATGAATGTCGCGGATTCTCCGGGCTGTCTCGGTTGGCGTCGGGCGTCTGGCCGGCCAACCGGATTGTGAAAGCTGGCCGCCCCAGTCGCCCCGAAGCGCAGTCAACATGGATGCGCAAAGGCGTCGCTGGGTATCATAATACATTCCCGGCGGCGTCAATCCGAAAGCTGTGCTAACCTTTCCACTGGGAAAATCCCCGATGAGTTCATCCAAACTGGACCCGACGCCGCGCCGCCCGCTGCCTTCGCAGGTAGTGAAGGACGACGAACCCATCTTAGTCGCCGCCGCCAAAGCAGGCGATATTTCCGCCTTCGAAACACTCGTGGGACGTTACGAGCGCAAAATCTTTCGCCTGACCCAAAACATCACCCAGAATCGCGAAGACGCCGAAGACGCCATGCAGGAAGCGTTCCTGAAGGCGTTCGAGCACTTGCAGGATTTCGAGGGAAATTCCCGCTTCTACACCTGGCTGGTGCGCATCGCCGTCAACCAGGCGCTGATGAAGCTCCGCAAACGGCGCCCCAACGTCGTCTCGCTCGACGAGGAAGTGGACACGGGCGAGGACATGGTGCCACGGGAAGTCGAGGACTGGGGACCTTCGCCTGCCGACCGTTACGCGCAGACCGAATTGTCGGGAATTCTGGGCAAAGTAATCGGCGATCTGGACCCATCTTTCCGAGTCGTTTTCCAGCTTCGCGACATCGAAGAATTGTCGACTGAGGACACCGCCGAAGCCCTGGGGCTTACGGTCCCGGCGGTGAAGTCGCGCCTATTGCGCGCGCGCTTGAAATTGCGCCAGGCGCTTAACCAATACTTTCGTCGGGGGGAACATCAGTGAAGTGCAAAACCATCATCACGGAGCTCGCGGACTATCTCGACGAGGCTCTCGACCCGCTGCTTCGCACGCAGATTGAAGAGCACCTCGGCAAATGCAAGGACTGCCGCGTGGTGGTCGATACCTGCAAGCAGACGATCGAGATCTTCTGCAATTCCGAGCCCGCGCCCCTGCCCCCTTCGACCCGCATGAAGCTTCACGAAGCCCTCGCCAAGCGCCTTCGCCGCGTGCGTGCCTGATTCGCCTCGCTAGACCCGTCCTGTTGACGCCGCACTGCCGCAGAAATCCTCACACAAACATCGGGGCTTCTTTCCCCATTTTCCTTTCCCGCGCCAGCTCGTAGACGCGGCCCGCGACGACGATGTCCTCGATCGCGATTCCGTTCGATTTGAAAAGCGTGATCTGATCGCGATTCGTGCGGCCCGGCGTCTTTCCGGAAACGATGCCGGAAAGCTCGCGCACTTCATCCCATCGTTTGGCGTCGCCTGCGAACGCCTGGATCAGGTCGCCTGCCTCCATTTTCGATTGCTCGATGGAGTCCGCCGCGATCAGGTCGGCGCGCTCGACCGTTTCCGCGTCGATCTCGGCCTTCTCCGCAAAGTTCACTCCGGCGGCGTTGATGTGTGCTCCGCGCTCGAGCCACTTCCCCAGCAGGACGGGCTTCGGTGAACTCGTCATCGTGGTGACGATATCGGCGCCGCGTACCGCCTCTTCGGCCGACGCAACCGCGGCCACGCGCACGCCGATCTTCGCGGTCATGTCCTTCGCGAATGCTTCCCGGCGCGCCGCGTCGCGGCTATACACGCGCACGAGATCGAGCTTCCTCGCCAAGGCCACAGCCTCCACCTGCGTCTGCGCCTGAAAGCCCGAACCGATCATGGCTGCGATTCGCGCGTCCTCCCGCGCCAGAAACTTCGTCGCCACCCCGGTGGCCGCCCCGGTTCGCGCCTGTCCGAGACAGTTTGCCTCGATCAGCGCCAGCAGCTCGCCGGTGTGGCCGCTGAAGAGCGGCACCAGAAATCGCAGGCCGCTCGGCGACACGGTGTAAATCTTCAGGCCCACGTAGCCGCCCTGCGAATCGGCGGCGGCCATGTAATGCATCAGCCCTTTTTCAGCAAGCTTGAGCCGGCGCCGTGGATGGGAAACTCCGGCGCCGCTGGCGAGCCTGAGGAACGACTCCTCCGTCAGCTCCATTGCCATCGGCAAAGTCAAAATCGCGCGAACGTCCGCTTCGGTGAGCAGCAATGCCATGAAATTTGCCTCGGATGAATTCGAAAGTTCCCGCAGAGGAAAGTATCAGAAGTTGAGCCGATAACGAAGCACGCGCACGTCCGGCCGGTCGAGCACCAGCAGCTCTTTGCGTGGGCTGACGGCGAGCGACGGTGCCGAACGATTTCCCTGGCCCAGTTCCGGCGCGAGATCGATGTCGAGCTTGGGCCGGCCGTCCGCGGTCCAGACATGCAGCATGCGACCGTCCGCGTCCATCGCGAAAATATAGCCGAGGCCCACGGCAAACTGGTCGCTGAGCTTGCGCGAGATCCCGTCGGCGGTCGCATCGACCAGCGACTGGAATTGACCTTCGGTTGAAAATTTCAAGATGTGATTCCCCAACGGATCGATCAGATAAACGAGGCCGTCCGGACCGACGGCAATGCCGCGCGCACGCACCCGCGCATTCGGCACGTTCGCCGCCGGCTGCCAGTTCCGCAGAAGCCGGTAATTCGGATTGTAGGTGTAAACGCGGCCTGCGTCGGAATCGAGCACGTGAATCAGCCCGTCCTCGCCTACCGCGACGCCAAGTAAGTCCTCGTCGCTCGGGCGCGTCTTCAGGTGCAACTCGTGGGTGTGATCGCCTTCGGGGAAGAAAACGAATGTGCAGCCACGGCCCGGATCGGTGAGATAAATCGCACCCCCGCTATCGACGGCGATCTCCTGCGGATCTTTCAGCGATGGCTGGCCGAAGCTGAGCAGGGGGTGGCCGTCCCATGTGAACTTGTCGATGAACAGCGTCCCTGCGTCGGCGAGATAGACGTTGCCAAGCGAGTCGGTCGCGATATCGGTGGGTTGGCTCAACTGGCCGGGATCGCTGCCCTTCATACCCCACGACGCGATATAGGAAATCGAAAAAGTCGGCACCGCCTGCGCTTCGACGCTCGCAGAGTTCCGCGAGCAGCCGGTGGCGCAGAGGAACAGAGGCAGCGCCAATAAGGCGGAGACAGCAGAACGGGCGCGTTTGTGCATTTGGAAACGTCTAGCCACGCTTGCGCTTCTCCTTTTTCTTTTGAGGCTTTTCAGGCGCGTCGCCCGGCTGTTTCACGCGGCGAACAACCGTCTGACGCATCTGATAGCGGCGCGGCGCGGCGCGGCCGTCTGACAAATCGACGAACGTGAAACCGGGATCGCCGTTCGCGCCTGCACCGAGGTGCGTGATGTTCACCGGCAATTTGCCACACAGATCGTCACCTACATATGCCGTCTCGTAGCGCTCCTTCGCCTTTCCCCACGTGAACACGCGGAATTGCGTGAAGTCGCACGGCTGGCCTTCGGGTCCTTTTGTCCCCACCAACAAATACTGCGGCTTCGGTTGGCCCTGCGAATCGGGCACCCGGTTCAGCTCGAACCATGCGGTGGGGCGCATGCCGGCCGAGCTTGCGTAATCAGGTAGCGGCTCGGGCACGTCGAGATCGACGAATCGGCCGAGAATCCAGCCCGTCGCGGTGGTGCCGTCGGCGAGACGCGCGCGCGCCAGCCACCAGTCTTCTTTTCTGGCCGTGGGCGGAGCAGGGGCGTCCGCTTCGGCTCCCGTTTGACCTGGTTGCGCGGCAGGCGCTGCCGTCGTTTTCACCGCAGCAGACGTAACAGGCACCTCGACCGGCTGGCGCGTGAATAGTTCCACCGGGATACCCTTGGCGATTTGGCGCAAGCGGGGTGTTTCGCGGCCCGGGCCGATGTGGAAATTGCTGATCACCTTCGTGGCGCCGTGCGCCTCGACCGGCGACGCTGCCGCAGTTGAATCGAGGTCGCGCATTTTCTGCCACAGATCGACCGAGAGCAGATCGCCTTCCGCCACCCAGCCGATCATTCCGCTCGACGTGCGGACTTTCGTCTGTTGCTGAAAATGATCGAGGATGTCGAGCTTGTCGCCGTACTTCAGCGTGCCGGCCGGTTCGCGGATCTCCGCGCTGCTGTCCCACAGGATCACCTGTTTGCTCCCGGCGTACGCGACGCCAAGGGGCGGCGTCGGGTGATGGAACCGGATAAACGCGATTAAGCAGACCACCAGCACGACGGCGAAGCCGAGCAGCAGCTTTCGAATTGAGCGAGGCAACGGCACAGTTTTTTTCGAGATGAGCCTTAATTCTACACCAGGGCTTCCGCGCGTTTGGGCGGCGGCCGTGGAGAAATAAACACAATGTGTCGCAAAAGGTTCGGGTGTCCGCTCCGTTCTGCTACTACAATTCGCACGGCCTTTGCCCTTCCAGCATTTTGGTCGCCATGGATTCAAGGAGCGGGATGATGAAGTTTCTGGAGAATTTGAAGCCGCTGGGATTGCTGCTGCTCCGCGTCGCGCTGGGCGTGATTTTCATCTACCACGGTTATCCGAAGCTTTTCGGGCACACGCGTGAGGCGATGGAGTCCTTCGCTCGCATGGGATTCCCGGGGTATTTCGCGTACATCTCGGGCGTGATCGAGTTTTTCTGCGGCTGCATGCTGATCGCGGGGCTGTTTGCGAGGATTGCGGGGCTCCTGTTGTCGATGGAGATGGGCGTGGGGCTTTGGGCCGCGCACCATATCGTCGCCAATCCGATGGGCGTGCCGAACTACGAGTTTCCGTTAATGCTGGCTACGGCGGCGTTTGCGCTGGCGACGACCGGCGCGGGACTCATCTCATTCGATCAGGCGCTTTTCCGCGAAGGCCGCTCGTCGCCGCGCAAACTGAAATCGAAGGATTAGGCCGTCTGTGCAGTTTGCGGCGGCGCGCTAGGTGGCGCCGGGGGCGCATAGGGCAGCGGATACGGCGCCTTCGGCATTACCAGCCACGCAACGAAGTAGCCGAGAAACGCGGGGACCACGGGCACCGGCATCAGCACCAGCAGTACCCAGAGTACGCGGACGAGCGTGGAATCGAGTTCGAGATATTCAGCGATTCCGCCGCAGACTCCGGCGATCTTGTAGTCGGTGACCGAGCGCATCAGGCGCTTTTGCGGCCGCGGCGGTCCATAGGGCGACGCCTGCTGGCGCGCGCCGCAGTAATAGCAAAAATTCGAATAATCGGCGAGATCTCTCTGGCAATTCCCGCAAATCATGTGCCAACCTCCCGGCGCCGGGCTGGTTCCCCGCGCTCATCAATAGATACGCCGTCGGAGCCCGAAAAGTTTCCTGGCCAAGCCCAGCGCTAGTACGCCGCTAATTCCTTGACGGCACGGACGATATCGGCCGTCTGCGGCAAAATGGCGTCTTCAAGAGACGGATGATACGCGCAGAAGGTATCTGCGGCCGCCACGCGGCGCACCGGCGCATCGAGGTCGCCGAATAGCTCATCCGCGATGCGCGCGGCAATTTCGGCGCCGTACCCCCAGGACCGCGTGTCCTCGTATGCCACGATCACGCGATTCGTCTTGGTCACGCTCTTCGCCACTGCCTCCCAGTCGTAGGGGCTCAGCGTCCGCAGGTCGATCACCTCGACTGACACTCCGTCACGCGCCAGTTCCGCCGCGGCCACTTCCGCGCGATGCACCACCGCGCCGTAGGTGATGATGCTGACGTGCGTGCCTTCGCGCGCCACACGCGCCTTGCCGAACGGCACGGTGAAATCCGCTCCCGGATAGGGCGAGCGATTGTAAGGCTGCCGGTAGAGATGCTTATGCTCCAGCACCATCACCGGATCGTCCGAGCGGATCGCCGTGCGCAGCAGGCCGCACAGATCGAGTGCCGTCGACGGCATCACTACGCGCAACCCCGGGATATGCGTGAAAATCACCTCGCCGCACTGGCTGTGATAAATCGCGCCGCCGGTAAGGTATCCGCCGATTGCCACGCGCACGACGGCTGGGCATTTGAATTTACCGTTCGAGCGCCATCGCAAATTCGAAAGCTCGTTGCGGAATTGCATCATCGCCGGCCAGATGTAATCGAAAAATTGGATTTCCGCGACTGGCTTTAACCCACGCACGGCCATTCCCAGCGCCCGGCCCACGATCCCAGCCTCCGCGATCGGCGTGTTGAAGACGCGCATCGAGCCGAATTTTCGCTGCAAGCCTTCCGTCGCTTTGAAGACGCCGCCCTTCCCTTTCACATGCGCCAAGTCCTCTTCGCGCGAGCAATCGGCCACGTCCTCGCCGAACACGATGATCCGCTCATCGTGGGCCATCTCATCGGCCAGCGTCGCGGAGATGATTTCGACCATCGTCTTGGCTTTCGCGGCTGTGCCGCCGCTGGGGCCCGCGAATTTCGGCGCGGAATCGAATTTCGCGCCCGTCGGATCGACATCTGGCGAGTGAACAAACGAATAAATCGAATCGGCAGGCGCCGGTTGGGCCGTCAGCGCCCGGTCCGTCGCCGCGAGCACTTCGCGGTCCACTTCCGCTTCGAGCGCCAGCAGCTCGCTTTCCTCCAGAATCCCTTCGCGCACCAGGAATAGCCCGAATCTCGGCACGGGATCGCGCTGCGCTTCTGCGTCGCGGCTCGCGGTGGTCTTGTAGAGCTTTTCGTCGTCGGAAAGCGAATGGGAATACGGACGCGTCACGTGGGCGTGGACCAGCGCCGGCCCTCGCCGTGCGCGGCAGTGCGCCACAGCTCGGGTCAGCGCCGCGTAGCTTTCCACAGGATCGGTCCCGTCGAATTCCTCAAACGCGAAATTCGGGTAATTCGCGGCGAGCTTCGAAATGTTGCCGCCCGCCGTCTGCGCCTCTACCGGCACAGAGATCGCGTAGCCATTGTCTTCCACCAAAAACAGCACCGGCACGCGCCGCAGCGACGCGGCATTCAGCGCCTCGAAGAACTCGCCCTCGCTCGTTGAGCCGTCGCCGCCGGAAACAAAGGTGATCTCGTCGCGGTGATGGCTCAGCGAATCGCCCAGGGGCGCCTTCCGCGCCTGCTCCAGCGCCTTCGGGAATTTTTCGTAGTAAATCGAAGACTCGGCCGAACCCACCGCGTGAAGCCATTGCATACCGGTCGAAGAAGCGCTCGGCACGATGTTCAACCGCTGGCTTCCCCAGTGCGAGGGCATCTGCCGCCCGCCCGACGAAGGATCGTCCGCCGCACCGACGCCCTGCAGCAGAATCTCATAGGGAGTGACGCCGAGGGCCAGGACCAGCGCGCGATCCCGGTAATAGGGGAAAAACCAGTCGTAGCCCGGCTTCAGCAGCAGGCCGGCGGCAGCCAAAACCGCCTCGTGACCGGCTCCGCTGATCTGGAAGAAAATCTTGTTCTGTCGTTTGAGCTGGATCTCCCGGTCGTCGAGCCGCCGGGCGAGAAACATCGTGCGGTAGATCCGGATCAGCGCTTCGCGGTGCAGACCGTGGTACTTCGTCGCGTCAAATCCGGTTGTCTTGACCTTAACCTGAGAGGCCATCGGGAATGCCTCCGACGGTAGGACCGGCCCTGTGAACCAGCTTCAATTCATTATAGCCAATTCGCCCACCGCACAAACAGCCACCTCTCGCTTGTGTGCGACGGATGGCCCCGGCATCCTGTTCGATGAGTTTGATCCCTTTATCAGGATCCAAAACGGACATCAGTCCAACGAATCGAAAAGTTCCGCGACCCTCGCATGCTCGGGATCGCCGCTTCGCACCGTCTCCGGATTCGCGGACTTGAAAGGCTCCTCATTCGGTATGCGGTCAATCCACCGCTGATACGTAAGCTTTTCGTGATCGGAAAAATCGAGCAGCAGCAGCAGCTTCACGCGCGTGGCAGCCTCGCCGTCTTCGCCCTTTTTCTCGGCCGCCTTCTTTGACGAGGATTTCTTCGCGGGCTTGCCAGCCGCGCTCTCTTCGCCGCTGTCCTTGGCGGCTGCGTCTTCGCGTTCGAACTTCAGCTTCATCTTATCGCCGAGCCGGAATCCCTGCTTCCAGCCGTCGATTTTGTGGCGCGCCTGCTGAGCCGCTTCTTCGTTCGTTCCGAAATCAAAAATGAATATCGATTGGGGCATGTATCTTCTATAGCGGTCGCCAGGTTGCCTGTCAAGCCGGGTAAGTACCCGATCGGCCGGAGAGACCAGGCTACCGGAGGGGTTTGGAATTGGGTATCTGCGAAAGTTTCAGTGGCCAGCCCGGCGTCCAGGCATTACCGGCGACGCAAACATGAATCGGAACCCACATCATTTCCGCGGCGGCCTTTGCGACAGGCGCAGCGGTCTCGAACGACGCTTGCCTGGAGCCGCTTACCGAGGTCACAAACGGCGTTGCTCGGCCAGCGCCCAGAACCAGCTCGACCTGCCCGGTGGAAAGGCCGCTTCGACCGGCGAATATCTCCTGCATTCGAATCGCAGAGTATTCCAGGAAACTAGCCGAAGTTTCCTTGTCCTTTTTCTTGAGCCGTACGACGCTAGCGTATCGGTCAAACGACACATGATCGAAGATCGCCTGCCTTCCCACTCTCAACTGCAGATTCCGAGCGTCCTTCGTGCTCTTAGCCAGCCTGAGTAAAACGCCGGGTTTGTATTCTTCAACGGCCAGGGTGCCCGTGAACCCGATGGGCGCTCCGAATTCTCGCTGTCGGACGATTCGTTCAAGCGCGGCGTTGCGACCCTGTCGCAGGAACACCACGAAGAGCGGAATCGCGATCACGCCATCGACCACAAGCCCGCCCACGGCGTCCAGGCAGTCGGAGGCCCAGAAAATGCCGATCGCCGACTAGTACTTTTGTTAACTGATTCATTGCGCACATGCCCGTTCACTTGTCGCGCGCCGACCCTGGCTCCTTGCTAACCTTACTAAGCAAGAGTAGCCAAGTCCATTCAACTGGAGTACGTTTTTCTCTGAGGGGGAAACATGCGTGCATTAAAGCTTTCTTCTGCCGCCATCATACTGGTAGGCGTCTTCGCCGGCGCCGCCTCGGCGCAATCAAGCGGGTCGAACTCTTCGGTAACCACCGTGGGCCAGGCAATCGACCAAATCGTCGCCCGCGAGCATGACGAGGTTGCCGTCATACGCCGCTACAACCCCATCGTCGAAACCTACGTCCAGGACATGAAACCGGATCCGGAAATGGGCATCGTGCCCGTGAAGGACCACTATTTCCTCGGCCAGGCGGAGCTCTCGAATGCAAAGGGTGCCGCCGAAGATTCGCTGCTCGACAAGAGGAAGAGCAAGGGCGAGGAATTCAACCCGTTCGCGCACCTCGAGGGATCAAAATCCGACGCCAACGGCTTCCTCCAGATGCTCTACATCGACCCTGACGGCTTCGATCGCCAGCACTACGAATTCAGTTACGTGGGACGCGAATTCATCGGCGAAGTCCGCTGTCTGGTCTTCGACGTCACACCGTTGCCCAAGACCGGCAAGGCTCGCTTCAACGGTCGCATCTGGGCGGAGGATCAGGGTTTCGCCGTGGTCCGCTTTAACGGCGTGTTCACCTCATCGGACGGCGAGAGCAAAGGCTTCAATCTCCATTTCGACAGCTGGCGCATGAATCTGCAGCCGGACCTCTGGCTGCCTGCTCTGGTCTACAGCCAGGAATCGGAACTCAGGGACAACACCGATTCTCCCGTGCGATTCCGCGCGCAGACCCGCCTGTGGGGATACAACCTCAGCAATCTGAGCCATCCGGCCGACTTCAATCAGCAGCCGCTCGATCAACAGGGTCTCGATCGCGGCAAGGGCGCTCAGGACTATTCTCCGACCGAAGCCGAGCAAAAATGGCAAGAGACGGCCGAGAACAACGTGCTCGACCGCCTACAGCGTATCGGCTTGGTCGCGCCTCCGGGAGAAGTGGACAAAGTTCTCGAAACCGTCGTCAACAATCTGCAAGTCACGAACAATCTCGACATCGACGTTCACTGCCGCGTGATGCTCACCGGCACGCTCGAATCTTTCACCATCGGCCATACGATCGTCGTCAGCCGGGGCTTGGTCGACGTGCTGCCGGACGAAGCCAGCCTCGCCGCCGTGCTTTCACAAGGACTGGCCGAGGTCATGATGACGAAACCCTCGACCGATCAGTGGGGATTCAACGATACGACGAACGTCACGGCCGCCGACGCGCTGTCTCACTTCTCCTTTAAGGGCACTCCCGCGGAGATCGATATGTCGGGCAAGAAAGCCTTCGATCTGCTGAAGAACTCGCCCTACAAAGACAAGCTCGCCAGCGCCGCGCTCTTTATGAAACAGCTGAACGCGGAATCGCAGGCTCTTCCTTCGCTCATCGACGCGCGGCTCGGCCACGGCGTGGCGCTCAGTTCGGCGCTGGCAAGCTTGGGACCGGCGCTCGACCAGAACAAAGTCGATCAGGTCGCGGCGCTGCCACTGGGCGGTCGCGTGAAGCTGAACCCGTGGGACGACCGCGTGGAGCTGCTCAAAGCCAAGCCCGTAGCTCTGAATTCCGCCCGCGAGAAAATGCCGTTCGAAGTCACGCCTTTCCTGCTATTCCTGACGCGCTACCAGGCGCCGAGGGCAGCTGGAAAGCCGGATGCATCCTCCACGGCAATCAAGTAGAGCGCGAAGCCGGAGATTCTCTGCTCGGTTCTTAGGGGCGCAGCACCGACATGAGGTTCGCTGGAAAGACGCAGGGGGTTTCAGCCCCTGCGTTCTTCCTCTTCTCGAATTGACGCCATCCCGCACTCGTGTTATTCACGAGGCACTTAATCGGTTTTCTGGGGCCGTTGTTCGGCGGGGGAAGCGTAATGAGACAAGTCTCGGGTGGACTGCTTGCGATTGTCGCAATTCTGATAGCCGCGCCTGCGGCGCCTGCACACCACTCCTTCGGCGCGGAATTCGATTTCAACAAGCCGGTCACCCTTCACGGCACGTGCGTGAAGTGGGAGATGATCAATCCGCACAGCTACCTCACGGTCGACGTGAAAAACGACGACGGCACCTTGACCGAGTGGAGCGTGCAGGCCGGCGCGCCCAGCTTTCTGTATCGCAACGGCTGGCGTAAAGACTCCGTGAAGCCCGGCGACGAGCTGATCATCACCGGCTACGGCGCCAAGGACGGCTCCCACAATGCGTTCGCGCAGCGGGTGCAGCTGCCCGACGGACGCCGCGTGCTCGGCGGCGCCATCATCGGCGCCACTCCTCCGCCTCCGCCGCCCGATAGCTCGGCGCCGGCGGCCCCGAAATCGAATCCCTGATGACGGCGCGAAGCAAGATCGTCGTCATTGCCGTGGCCGCGCTCGCATTGTTTTCGCTGCGCGTCGTGCCGCTCTCTGCGCAAGCGCCGGTACCAGCGCCATCTCAGCCCGCGAAGCCGCCCATCACCGTCACCGTCGCTTCCGCACCGGACGTTTCCGGCGCCATTCCGCGCCTTCCCGACGGCCATCCGAATTTCCAGGGCCTCTGGCACAACGACGTCGGCGTCGAAGCGCTGCGCAAAGCCGGCCTGGGCGACATTCACAGCCCGGGCACGCCGCTCCCCTTCCCGTATTACCCTGAGACCGACAAAATCCGCGAGTATCGCGATCTACACGATCCCTATCACGATCCGGAAGCGCACTGTCACGTTCCCGGCGTGCCCCGGATCATTGAACAGCCGTCCAGCATCATGCCGTTCCGCATCATTCAGGACGAACAATACGTCACGATTCTGTTCGAGTACGTCCACGACTTGCGCATCATTCCCGAAGACGGCAGCTCCCACCCGAAAAACTACTGGGCCTGGGACGGCGACTCGCGCGGCCACTGGGAAGGAGACACCTTCGTCGTCGACGTGGCGAATTTCAACGGCCGCAGCTGGCTCGACATGGACGGCAACTTCGTCGACGAAAACGAGCACGTCGTCGAGCGTTTCACCATGACCGGACCGAACTCCATCTCCTACTCCGCGACGGTCGAGGACCCGACCGTTTTCACCAGGCCCTGGACGATGCACCTGAATCTGAAGCGGAATCCGCTAACCGATCAAATCGTCTACTACGATTGCCATGAAGGCGAGCGCGACGTCGACCACTACACGCGCTCGGAAGGCAACGCCGCGAGCAAGCATGAATAAGATCGCATTCACCGCACGGATAGCCGCTGCGGCACTGGCCGCAGCCACCGGCATCGGCGCCGCAGGATACAACGCTGCCGCGCAATCGCCAGCTGCCAATGCGAAGGCGGCGCCCTTTTCTCCGCCGCGCCTCCCCGACGGCACGCCCGATTTCCGCGGCATCTGGCAAGCCCGCTCGCTCGCCTACATCGACCTCGAAGGCCTGCGTCCCACGGGCGCCGCTCAGCAGTCCACCAGGAGCGCCGTCGTCGATCCTCGGGACGGCAAAATCCCCTACTTGCCGGACGCCTTGAAACAGCGCGACGCGAATTTCAAGAATCGCGTGACCGCCGATCCTGCCGCCAATTGCTATCAGGCCGGAGTCCCGCGTGCGGTCCTGCTCCCGACGCCATTCCAAATCGTCCAGAGCGTCGGAAATTTCGCCATCGTCTACACCGACAATCACGCCTACCGCATCGTCGATCCGCAGTCACTCCCCCACGACGACGGCATCGATTTTTTCATGGGCGATTCGCGCGGCCATTGGGAAGGGGACACGCTCGTCGTCGATGTCATCGACTTGGGCGACCAAACGTGGCTCGATCAAGCAGGAAACTTTCACAGCGACCAGCTCCACGTCGTCGAGCGCTACACGATGCTCAACGCGAAAACCATTTCCTACGAAGCTCGCCTCGAAGATCCCAAAACCTACACAAAGCCCTGGACGATTCGCCTGCAGCTCTATCGCGACACCCACCCCGGCGCACGCATCACGGAGGATGAATGCCTCGAAGGCGCCGACGGCCGCTGGCACCACGTCTCGCCGTTCGACCCGAAAGCTCTGCTGCGCCACGACTACGCCGCCGAGCTCGCCGCCGAAGCCAAGGTCCAGGCCGGCGCTCCGAAGCCGTAATCATTCGGCGAGATTCCCAGGTATCCGGCGCGCGGCTCTTCGCACAGCTGTGATAAGATTTGCGCGAAGATTGAAAGGCGATGGAGTTCGCCTGAACCGTCCGTAACCGGACTGATGACTCCTGGCCGCCGCCCGGCGCCAGGAGTTTTTTGTTTTTGGGCCGGCGACGCGCCCATTCCGGCAGCACAAGGAGCACACGTGCGTATTTTCCTGTTACTCGTATTCGGAGCGCTCGGCACGCTGGCGCGTTATATCCTGCAGGGCGTGATTCAGACGCGCGTTGGCGGAACGTTTCCGTCGGGCACGCTTGTCGTCAATCTGATCGGCTGTTTCCTGATTGGCGGCATCGGCGAATACGCGCTGCTGCATCTTTCGTTTCCTCCGGAATGGCGCATTGGCATCACCGTCGGCTTCATCGGCGGGTTCACCACGTTCTCGACATATTGCTGGGAAACCGTACGGATGCTGCAGGACGGTGAATGGCGCAACGGCACGATCTACGTGCTCGCCAGCCTGATCGGCGGGCTGATCTGCGTGATCTTCGGCATGCGCATCGCCGAACGAATTTCCTGATCCGAAAGGAGCCACCATGGCCGAGCTGACCAAGCACGAACGCTTCGAAGGCGAGCGCACCCTGATGCGCATCCACATCGGTGAATCCGACCGCTGGCACGGCAAGCCCCTCTACGAAGCCATCGTCGAGCTGCTGCGCCGCGAAAAACTCAGCGGCGCCACGGTCCTGCGCGGCGTCGGCGGCTTCGGCAGCTCCAGCGTCTACCACACCGACAAAGTCCTGCGGCTCTCCCAGGATCTCCCTATCGTCATCGAAGTGATCGAAGCGAACGAGCGCATCGAACAGATCCTGCCGCAACTCGACCAAATGATCGGCGGCGGCCTGGTCACCCTGGAAAAAGTCCGCGTAATCCTCTACCGCTCCCACCCATAGCCTCTGGCTCGTCATTGGCGGTCTGTGAATCGCCCGTTCGCAGGCGACACAAAAGCGAGCCAGGCGAAGGAGCTTCCGGCCCCTGAAGCTCCCTGCTTCCTTGCCTGCCACCTCCCCTCATGCTACAAACCTCGCGCCACGGAGGCGTCATGGACAAACAAAAGCTCTTTCAATACATCGACCACTTCAATCACAAGCGCTACGACCAAGTGATGGAGTTCTACCACCCCGACGTCCTGATCGAATACCCCACCATGCTTGCCAATCCCAACGCTCCGCCCGTCACCCGCCGCGGCCGCGAAGGATTTCTCGAACAATACGTGGAGCTCCACAAATCCTGTCGCGAGGCCCTCGAAGTCCAAACCGTGATCATGGAAGGCGACATGATCGCCGCCGAAATGTACACGGAGTTTCACTTCTTCAAGGACTACGAGAATTTCTCAGGCCGTTCGATGAAGGCCGGCGACGTCTACATCACCACAAATTGGTGCATCTACAAGTTAGAAAACGAGAAATTTAAACACATTCGTGTAGCCCACTTCCGCAAACACGACCCAAAATCCGCCCGCCTCTGACCTAATTCGCCGGCGTGATTACGCGGCTCCTCTGTCGCACCGCGCCAATCGTGGCGCTGCGAACGGCTTTCACGCGACCTGCCACCGCTCGATTTTGCATGGCTACATTCGCTGCCGTCGCCAGCGACGGACCGTCATTCACCTGCGCGCAATCCATCCGCAGCGTCCCGTGGTCGTTGAACACCAGCCCGTAGAATCGAAATGTGCCGCCCGGAGCCAGCGATTGCGAGTTGGGCAGTTGCGTGCTGCTGTCCACATACACCTCCATCTCGCCCGGGTCGTTTAGAAGCGTCGTCTGGCCGGCCTGCACCGCCAGCGTCGAAAACAAATCGTACGACGCGAGATTCACCGTATCGGTTCGCAGCCCTTGCTGGCCGGCGCATAAAAAAAAAGCGGGGAGCTTTCGCCCCCCGCTCGCCTGCAACCACGCCAACTCAAATCAGGGAATTAGCGACGGCCTCCCCCAAATCCTCCGCCGCCACGGAAGCCGCCGCCGTCGTGGAACCCGCCATCCGCATGCGCACCGCCGAATCCGCCCGCATGGTAGGCGCCGCCCGGCGCAAATCCTCCTCGCGGCCCGCCCCATGCGTGCGCGTAGCGTTGCGGCGCCACGGAGTGCGGATCGAAGTGATGATCGTAGTGGTAACCGCCGTAATACCGTCCGCCGGACCAGCCGAATCCACCGTAGAAGAACGGCGGGTAGAATCCCCATCCAAACGGGCTATAGAAAATCCCGTCGCCCGGAATGAACGTGTATCCCGCAAACCACGGATCCCAATACCACCCAGCTCCGTACCACGGGCCGTAGCCGATGCCGGCGTAGTATTCCGGCGCGATATCGGCGTTGGCCTGTGCGACGTAGGACGATCGCAAGCTGCTCCACTGGTATAAATCGTCCTCGCTGGCTTCCTTGTTGAACCCCACCGCCTTCAGCGTCGGATTCGTCAGCGTCACGTCGTGCCCGCCGTCGATCGTCACGCGGCGGTCGGCTTCCTGCAGCTCCGCCTTTCCGCTGAAGACGCGCACATCGCCGGTGTCCGCATTAAAATTATAAAACCCATCCTTCACCAGCCGCGTCTTCGAACTGCCTTCATCCACAATCAACCGGTTCTGCGGATGAATAGTCGCCACCTCCACGGTCGCTTCGCCTCGATCGATCGCCACTTCGGTGTCCGTCAGATTCGGCGAAATCATCTCCACCGCGCTTTGATCGCCCACTCTCAGAAACACGCCCGGCGTCAGCAGCACTTCCGCCTTTCCCTGCCCGGTCGTCAGAGTCTGCTGCGGCGCCAACACCGCCGACCCGATCGACTTCGCGCTCAGGGTCTGCGAACCGATCGAAACCTGCCCTTCCACATAATTTACCGTTCCCGGAGATGCCGTCTTCGGCGGCTCGCTCGCCCCCACGAACGGAGCGCACCATGCGATCGCCAGAAACGCGCGTCCCAGGATATTGATTCCGTGTCGAGTCATGGACCTGGCCCTCCTTCTCCCACACTCCATTAGATGAGGATCGGTCGGGTGAAGATTCTTCGTAACCTATTGATTATAAGCGGTATAAGTTTCAGATTGCGTCCGCGCGGATCGTGTGTTAGTTTTCAGCGAACAAAAGGCGAAATGCCGCAGCGGGGCGAAAGCCTGCGCATTCGGCTTGATCCGTCATCGGAGGCGCAATGGCAGCATCCGCGCAAAGCTTGGCTCGCAGGCCTCATGGCACGCTTGAGACGGTCCAGGAGGCGCTCGGCTGTCTTGCCGGCCGCTACCGCACGGACGAAGTCCTGACCTACATCAAACACATCCCCGCGCGGGAAGCCGAATTCCGCCCGGTGCCCCCGTGGGTTCGCCCCGAGCTCGCCGCCGCCTACCGCGCCAAAGGAATCGACCGCCTCTATTCGCACCAGGCCGCCGCCGCTGAGCTCGCCCGAGCCGGAAAAGACTTCGTCGTGGTCACGCCCACGGCTTCCGGCAAAACGCTCTGCTACAACCTCCCGGTCCTTAACGAAATTCTCGCCAACGCAGACACGCGCGCTCTCTACCTCTTCCCCACCAAAGCACTCGCCCAGGACCAGCTCACCGAGCTGCACGACCTCGCTACGCGTCTCGAGGATCCGTTCGGCGTCTTCACCTACGACGGCGACACGCCCAGCGACGCCCGCAAAGCCATCCGCGAGCGCGGCCACGTGGTCCTCACGAATCCCGACATGCTCCACACCGGCATCCTGCCGCACCACACCAAATGGACGCGCCTGTTCGAGAACCTGCGCTACATTGTGCTCGACGAGCTGCACACCTATCGCGGCGTCTTTGGCAGCCATCTTGCCAACGTGTTGCGCCGCATCGCGCGCATCGCGAATTTTTACGGCTCGCGCCCGCAATTCATCTGCTGCTCGGCCACCATCGCCAATCCCGGCGAGCTAGCCGCCCAGTTGATCGCGCGCAACGTGGAAACCGTCGAGGAAAACGGTGCGCCCGCCGCCGAAAAGCTCTTCGTTTTCTACAATCCGCCGATGATCAACAAAAATCTCGGCATCCGCCGCAGCTATCTCACGGAAACCACCCGCGTCGCCAGGGAATTGCTCGCGCGGAAATTGCAGACCATCGTCTTCGCGAATAGCCGATTGCATACGGAGGTGCTGCTCACCTATTTGCAGCAGGCGAATCCTGCCACGCCCGGCGGCGCTGAACCGATTCGCGGCTATCGCGGCGGCTATCTTCCCGGCGAGCGGCGCGAAATCGAGCGCGGCCTACGCGAAGGCCGCGTCCGCGGCATCGTCGCCACCAATGCGCTGGAGCTCGGCATCGATATCGGCTCGCTCGACGCCTGCGTCATGGCCGGTTATGCCGGGTCGATCGCGTCCACCTGGCAGCGCGCCGGCCGTGCCGGACGCCGCAGCGGCACCTCCTGCGCCGTGCTCGTCGCGTCATCCGCGCCACTCGATCAGTTCATCGTGCAGCATCCGGATTACTTCTTCGGCCGCTCGCCCGAGCACGCCTACGTGCAGCCCGATAATCTCGAAATCCTCGTCAATCATCTGAAATGTGCCGCGTTCGAGTTGCCTATCGCGCCGGATGAGAAATTCGGCGCGGTCGACATTCAAGATTTGTGCTCCCGCCTCGCCGAGGCAGGGTTTCTGCATCGCAGCGGCGCGAACTGGCACTGGGTGCAGGAAGCCTACCCGGCGGACACCGTCAGCCTCCGCTCCGTCACCAGCGACAATTTCGTGATCATCCTCGGCTCAGCCGAAGACGACGGCAACACCGAAGGCGCGAAAAAAGGCGCCCCGCAGGTAATCGGCGAAGTGGATTTCTCCTCCGCGCTCACCACCGTGCACCCGAAAGCGATCTATCTGCACCAGGGCCAGCAATACCACGTCGACCGACTCGATTTCGACCAGCGCAAGGCCTACGTCCGGCGCGTCAACATCGAGTACTACACCGACGCCATCCGCTACACGCAGGTCCGCGTCCTCGAAATCGCCGAAGAATCCCGCATTTCCGCATCCGCTGCGTCCTGTGCTTCCCGCGCCCACGGCGACGTCCTCGTGCGATCCCAGGTCATCGGCTTCAAAAAAATAAAATTCTTCACCAACGAAAATGTCGGCGACGGCAAACTCGAGCTCCCCGAAAACGAAATGCACACGACCGCCTTCTGGCTCACACTGAGCCGCTCGCTGCTCACGTCGCTGCCCTTCGCGCTCTCCGAACGCCAGAGCGGCATTTTCGGTCTGCTCTACGCGCTGGAATCCATGGCTTCGCTGCTCCTGATGTGCGACCGCCGCGACCTCGGCACCGCCGTCGGAGAACGTCCCTCAACGCCGGGCGTCGAAACCGAATGGCAGGACCCCTCAATCGCGCGAACCGACGCCGAAGAAACAAAGGAATATTTCGAGCCGAATCTCTATCTCTACGACGCCTACCCCGGGGGCATCGGCTTCAGCGAGCCGCTGTATCACGTCCACGAACTCCTGCTGCAAAAAACGCGCGAACTAATCTCCGGCTGCCCCTGCGACAAAGGCTGCCCCTCCTGCGTAGGACCAGCAGGAATGAATTCCGAGCGCACGAAAGAAGCCGCCCTCGCAATCCTGAGCCATCTATGCGCCTAGTTCCCAGGCCTCACTGCATTTCACTCGACCGTCAGGGGCATCGGCCTTGAGCGCCTCGAGCATTCTCGGACGCCTGAAGGCGCTTCGGCCCGCTTCCGGTGAGCCTACGACCACGTCTGAAGCGCGCGGGCGCGCCCCGGAAATACCGGAAGGCGCCGAGCGCCTGGTCAGGTTGCTCGAAGCGAACATCCACGCCAACGAATTCGGCGAATACGTCGCTCTGCGCAAATGGTATGCGGAGCCTGTCACGGACGCTCCCGGCCTGGGCGCTCCAGAAGGCGAACTGGATCCCGCGGCGCTGCAACTACTCGCGCCGAATGCCTCGCGCGAAATCGCCGATCCCCGCCAATGGCTTTTCCTCGACACGGAAACCACCGGCATCACCGGCGGCACCGGGACCTACGCGTTCATGGTCGGCCTCGCCTGGTGGGACGCCGGCGGCCTGGAGGTCGAGCAGCTTTTCATGCGCGACTACAGCGATGAACACTCGCTGCTCGTCGCGCTCGCCGAACGCATCGTCGAGCGCCCCATCCTCGTCACCTTCAACGGAAAATCCTTCGACTGGCCGCTGCTTGAAACGCGCTACCGCATGACGCGCTCGATCCGCCCGCCCACTCTGCGCGCACACCTGGATTTCCTCCATCCCGCGCGAAATCTCTGGCGTCTGCGCATCGGTTCCACGCGCCTGGCTGAACTCGAGTTGAAAGTTCTCGGCTGGAATCGCGGGTCGGACATGAATTCGTGGATGATCCCCCAGCTGTACTTCGACTATCTTCGCGGCGGCCCACCCGAACCCCTGCTTCCGATCTTCCACCACAACCAGATGGATCTGCGCGGCCTCGCCGCACTCGCCGCGCGAACCCTGTCGCTGCTCGCGAATCCTGAAGAGCATGGCCACGACGGCCTCGAGCTTTTCGGCCTCTCTCGCATCTGCGAACGCCGCGGCGAATCCGCGCGCGCTCGAAAACACTACGCGCAGTCGATCGATCGCGATCTCCCGGCTGAAACCGACCGCGCCGCCCGCAGCTCGCTCGCGCGCCTCGCCAAGCGCGATGGCGATTTTGCGCTGGCGCTCAAGCTGTGGGAAGAGATGCTCGGGAATTCGCGGGAGGGATTAGAAGCCTACGAACAGCTCGCAATCTACTACGAGCATCGCGCCCGCGAGCCGCATCGCGCCGCAGCGCTCGCGAAAAAAGCGCTGCTTGAGCTGCGCAATGCCAGCCACCTGGGCACCATCGCGGCCGGTGTCTATCGCGAGCGACGCATCCGCCTCGAACAGCGCCTCGCCCGCCTGGAACGCAAATCCCCGGGCGGCTTACTTGCTCCCGGCGCTGCTGAATCGCGACAGGATTCCGATGAATCCAATCCCGATCGGCCAAAAGGGGAAAAATTCCATGCCGGAACGGGATAGTGTGGCAGCGCAACTGGCGAGAATATCGCCCCTGGAGACTCAACCTGTGAACGCGATCAGCGATCCCTACCTTCGAGAGCAGCTCGAAAAGCGACGCGACAGTCTCAAGGTGGCGATCTCAACGATTCCCGTGACCGACGATTCTTCCCAATCCGCGCCTTTTCTCAAGCTTCTGGACGACGTCGAAGAGGCGCTGCGCCGCATGGACGGCAGCAGCTACGGCCTGTGCGACGTCTGCCACGATCCGGTCGAAAAGGATCGCCTGCTCGCCGATCCCCTCCTCCGTCTGTGCCTCGATCACCTCACCAGCGAAGAGCAGCGCGCGCTCGAGCGGGATCTGGAGCTTGCGTCGCGAGTGCAGCAGGGATTGCTCCCGCCATCCAACGTCCACGTCCGCGATTGGCGCGTGTACTACTTTTACCGGCCTGCGGGGATCGTCAGCGGCGACTATTGCGACCTGATCCAGGGTCCGGGCGAGAATTCGAAATTGATTTTTCTGCTGGGCGACGTGAGCGGCAAGGGAGTCGCCGCGTCGATGCTGATGACCCATCTGCACGCGATGTTTCGCGCGCTCGCGGGCATCGGGCTCGAGCTCGACGCCCTGCTCGAAATGGCCAATCGCATGTTTTGTGAGAGCACCATCGCCGGCCAATTCGCCACGCTCGTCTGCGGACGCGCCGGCCGTTCCGGCGAAATCGAAATCGCCAGCGCGGGCCATTTCCCGATCCTGCTGACTTCGAAAAATGGTGTCACGCATCTGGAGGCGACCGGATTGCCGCTGGGATTGTTTTCGACAAGCCGGTATTCCGTACACCGTGCGCGCCTTGAGCCCGGCGACAGCCTGCTGCTCTACACCGACGGAATTTCCGAAGCGCGAAACGGAGCGGGCGAAGATTTCGGTCTCGAAGGCCTTTCGCGCGCCGCCGCCGACCGTTACGGCCGGGAGCCGAAGGATTTCGTCACCGCGTGCCTGGCGGATGTGGAAAAGCACTGCGCCGGCGGCCACCAAACCGACGATCAGACGCTCATGGTAATTCAGCGAGCCGGCGTCGCCGAAACTGCCTTCAACGATTGAGAGCGAGATGATTCGCCAGGCTCGCGCGTGGAGTTTACGCGGGTGCTTTGGCAGCGCGTTCGACGCCGATGTGGGTCGAGCGGTGCTCAAAGACGCGCGCTCCGGAAATCGCAGAAGACCGGAGCAGCTGTTCCAGCTCCGGCACGGTGTAAGCCGCGCGCACCGAATCGCGGTAAAGCCGCAGCATTTCACCGGAGTAATTGCGTCCGTGCCAGCGGACGTGCAGCGGATAAGCGAGGCGACCGGGACGGCGCAGGTCACGCAGCAGAATCGCTCCGTCTTCCGTGGCCAGCCGCCCCATTTCCGAAAGCACGTTTGCCGGCTCGGACAGGTGATGCAGCACCGAATTGCACATCACCAGCTCGAAGCTCTTGTCGGGAAATGGCAGTCGGTTTCCGTCGGCCAGTTCGAATGTAACGCGGTGACCCGGCCCATCGCCTGCCGCAGCAAGATTCGCTCGCGCCTGCCCGATCATTCCCGGCGAGCGATCCACACCACTCAGCGTCCATCCCGGCAACCGCCGCGCAAGCTTGATCGCGATTTGACCCGGCCCGGTGCCGATATCAAGCGCGCGGCCCTGGTTACAGCCTTCGACCAGGCGCACGGCGTGCTCGATCAGCGTGTTATCGATCTTGTCGAGATGAGCCTGGGCCGCCGCGGATGCATAGGCTTCGACCTCGCCCGAATCGTCCATCACCTCCGGTTCGGGAACGCGCGGAAGATCGAGGAACGCCATCCCGGAATACTATCGCGAGGCGAGGATGGCCGTTTCGGGAATTTGCGCCCTCGAAGGAGACGGCTCTTCCGCCGGCCCGGGAGCGGCCGGCCAGTCCATCGCGCGATTGATGCCTTCGAACGTCTGCCGCGACGCGCCTTCGACCGTCAGACACTGCCGACCCATGCAGCGGAGGAAGACTCCGCCGGCCGGCGTATCGAACTGGAAAAAATTCGGGCGCCGGAAAAGTTTCGTGCGCTCGGAATATTTCATCTCCAGCGCTTCACTGTACTGGCCGAAATAGCGCGCGGCATCGTCGTCGGTTTCGAGCGCCAAGATCCACACCAGTTTCAGATTCTTGGTTTTCGGATCTTCGAAGACGGCGTAGCGGTCGCCGTCCCACGTGGGCGAAATGGCCTTCGCGCGATCTTCATCGAGAAATTGCTTCAAGACTTCTTCGACGCCGAATTGGCCCATCACATTTTCTTCCAGCAACTTCCAGTCCGCGGGCGCGACGCCGTTCCAGGCCGGCAGGGTTACCTTCGCGGGACCGACACCCTTCAGGTAGAACTCCGGCTCCATGATCTGCTGGGTCGAAACGGGCGGATTCTCAAAGATCAGGTGCAGGTCCTGCCAGCCGGAATGCGCCTTCAGGAAGGCTTGCGAAAACGACGTGCCGGCGAGGTAAGGAAAAAGCAGCGAATCGCGGATCACCAGCGGCGCCTTCGCGAGCTTCGAATCCTTGTCCATTTCTTCGACCGCACCGGGGCGAATGAGGGCGGAGACGTCGCCGATTTCGCGGACGCTCAGATGCTCATCGCGCAGCGAGTAATCAAGCATCGCGGCGAGGGCGGTGCCTTCGCTGACGGAATCGCGCGCCAATTCCGCGTCGTCATTGGGCCGCGCGGCCTTGATCCAGGGGTCCACGTTGAAGGACTGATCTTCGAGCGCGTGCGTGAGCTCGTGGGACATCACGTCTTTCTGCTCGTCCGACGGGATCCAATCGGCGATATAGAACTCCTTGGCCTTCGGATCGTAGAGGCCGGCGACCTGCTCGGTGAGAACGTCGAGCATGAACGCGTCGAGCGGAAAATCCTTGGGGATCAATCCGAAAGCTTCCAGAGACTTGTCGTCGGCGTATTTTTGCGCGTCGTTTTTGTCTTCCTTGTCCGCCTCAATGAGGTACGCGCGGATTTCCTGCTTGGAGCGGAGGCTCTTCTTCAGCGGCTCTTTGATCGGGAGGTGCAGGATCACGCTCATCTGTTTGAGCACTTCATCGGCGGCCGCCAGAAATGCGGGATTTTGCGCTGCCGCGGCAGCCGCTTGCGTGGCGGGTTTCGTCGCGGCCGGCTCCGGCGGCGACACGGTCTGGCCCGCGGCCAACACGCCGAACGCGAGCACCGCGAGCAAACAGGCGATTCGCTTCATTCGTGGCTCCCAAGGATTAGACGCTCGATCGAGAATAACAGGTTTTCCGCTGTGCTCGATTTTCGAAGAAATTTTCGCCGGGGATTCGATCGGATAGGGGGGCTGGGACCACCTCGTGGCTTGAAAAGGGGTGCAGCAAGTAGGTCCTTTCCGACAAAATCCAAGTCAACCGCCACTGGCATTCGACGAGGAAGACCATTACGAGCGGGAGAAGCTTGAGACCGGTGCCGTGAGGACGGACTGGACGATCCTGCAGAACTCTTCGACCGGGAAGGGCTTGGCCAGCACGGGACAACCCGAGTCGCGAAGGATACGCGCGGCCGAATCGCCGGCATTCGACGCGGTGAAGACGACGCGCGCCGACAGATCGGGACGATTCTCCTTGATCCATTGGAACAAACCGGCGGTCGAAGTCTTCCCGGGGAGATTGGCGTCCGTGACCACAGCGTCCACGGAATTGTGGCTCAGAGTTTCGATCGCCTCCTCGGCCGAGTGCGCGATTCGAACCACCGCACCGCTCGACAGCAAGACCTCCTGTTCGAGCAACAGCAGAGATTCCTCGCGGTCGACCAAAAGAATCGTTCCGGAGACCGAAAGATCTCGAGGGGAAGCCGGTTCGCTGGACGACGCCGAAGTCTCCTGCGAGAGCGGCAGCGTAACGACGAACGAAGCGCCGCGCGGAGGCGCGTTGCGAACCTGGATTTCGCCGCCGTGCTCCTTCACAATTCCGTAGCAGATGCTCAGGCCCAGGCCGGTGCCTTTGCCAACCGGTTTCGTAGTGTAAAACGGGTCGAAAACCTTGTGCGGGTTGGTGACGCCGCGGCCGCTATCGGTGATTTCGACACGCAGGCGGGAGCCATCGCCTTCTGTGCGAATCCAGATTTCGCCCGAGCCACCCTTTTCCTGAACGGCATCAACCGCGTTGTTCAGCAAATTCAGGAAAACCTGTTCGAGCTGGTGGAAATCGCCGGCGGTTGCGGGCAGGTCGGGATCGAATTCGCGGTGAATCGCGATGTCGTGAATCTTCATGTCGAATTCGCGAAGCACCAGCGTGGCCTCGAGTATCTGATTGAGTTGAACGGGCGCACGATGGGGCTTCTGCTGCCGCGCGAAGCTCAGCAGATTCTGCACGATATGATGGGTGCGCTGCGCCTGTTTGTAGAGTTTTTCAAGGTAGTCCGCGCCGCGGCCCTGGACGAATTCCTCGGATTTGAGCAACTGGCTGTAGCCCAGGATCGCGGTGAGCGGATTATTCAACTCGTGCGCCACCCCGGAGATCAGTTGCCCCACGGCAGCCATTTTCTCGCTCTGGAGCAGCTGTTCCTGCGTGCGGCGCAGCGAATCGTAGGCCTCGCGGGTTTTTTCGAGCAGCAGTGACTTGTCGATGGTGGTGGCGATCTGGTTGCCAACGGCCGAAAGCAGATTCAATTCGGCGGTGGCGAAGGGCCGCGGATCGCGGTTGCCCACCACGAGTATTCCCATGATGCGATCCTTGGCCCACAGGACAATGACTTGCGATTCCTGAATTCTTTCCTTGTGGTGCAGCTCGCGGATTTCTTCAGGCAGCGCAGGCAGCGCCCCCGATAGCAGTGTCGCTCGCGCCTGACGAATCTGATCGAGCAGGGTTTTGGAAACCTGCATGGCGAGATTCCGCCGGGCGGATTCGGTTTCGTAGCCGACAGCTGCCGTGCGCTTCAGGACGCTCGTGGCCTGATCCAGAATGTAGACCGACGCGGCGCTTACGGAGAAAAGCTCGGTGATTTTGAGCAGCGCAGCAGTGAGACCGTCCTCGAGCGCAACGGCTTGTCCCAGCACTTCGCCGATGGCGTTGAGCGCGAGCAGCGCGCGATTGCGACGGCGCATTTCGATTTCCGCCTGCTTCTGATCGGTGATATCGATCAGAAAGCCCTGGTAGGCGACGACTTTGCCCGCGTCGTCGCGGGTGGCGAAACTCGATTCGTGAGCGGTGCGAACCTCTCCGTCGCGGCGCAGAAACTGGAATTCAAAATCGATGACCTCGCCGTATTCCTGGAGCAAACGCTGGCGGCGTTCGCGATCGGCGGAATCGACATAGAGCTGCGCGTGAAGATCGGCCTGGAGCAGATCGTCGTGGGATTCAAATCCGAGAATACGCATGAAGGCGTCGTTGAAATCGACGAACTGGCCCTCCGGCGTAGAGACAAACACTCCCTCCTGGATTTTCTCGAAGAGCGTGCGGAACTTGTTTTCGGCCTGGCGGCTGCTCGTAAAATCCTTGAGCACGTGGATGGTACCCAAGCGCCCGCCTTCGGAATTGTGCAGTGCCGAATCGGTTGCCAGAAAGTATCCGTTGAACGACGGATCGAGCATGTCAGTTTTTCCCGAGGCTCCCTCGCAATAAGGGCAGCGCGACCAGGGCACCACGCTTCCCTGCCGGAGAACATCGCGCACGAAGCGCGTGGCGAGCGCGTCCGGCGTGGAATTGAGCTTCTCGGCGAGCGGCCGATTGACGCGAATGATGCGCCCGTCGAGTGCGTGAACCAAGATCAAATCATCGATCGAATCGAATGTGTCGAGCCACTGGCGGCGCGAGGTTGCGGCGCCCTCGAACAGGGCCACGTTCTGCACGGTAAGGCCCAGAAGGTTCGCAACGTTGACGAGGTAATTTTCCTCTTCGGCTTCGAATTTCCGGGAAGTGGCCGAGCCGATGCCCAGCAATCCGAGCGGGCCTTCTTTTCCAGCGATCCGGACCAAAACCAGCGAGTCGAGCCTTTCCGAATCGAGCCACTTGCGGCTCGGGGCGTCGGGAGAATCACGGTAGATCGCGACAGCCGCATCCTGCTTTAGGGCCAGCGAGATCGGCGGCTCGGCCGCGGATGCGCGGGCGGCCTGTTTCCGGAATCGATCGCTGAAACCAACCGACGCGCGGACAGAGAGGGTGGGGGCGCGATCTGAATCATCGAGGAGGAAAACGACGCCATGACTGGCGGCCAGCATTTCGACCAGATGGCGCAGAACTCCCTGCAACGCGTCGTCGACTTTGAAGGATTGCGTGGCTTCGGCGGTGATCAGGGCCAGGCGGCGGAGCTTTTCGTGCAGATCCTCATTGCGAACCCGGCCCGCTTCGAGCACCAAAACCGCCATGGCAATGCCGATCGCGATTCCGAACATACCGTCGAAGGAAACCCGGAACAGACCGAGCGAGTGATTGGCCCAATCGGACCGATCGAGCCCATGAAGGCCGCGGAGAAAGCATGCTCCCGCGAGCAGTGTCCAACCCACGCCGCGGTGCCGATCCTGCGAGCGCCACAAGAGCCAGCCGGTCGAGAGATAGAGGAGGCATTCGCAGAGCGATTCCACGTTGCGCTGAAGAGACGGCACGCTCCCGACCGAGCCCAGCGCGACGAGCACGCTGGCGGCTACGCCGGCGAGCGGCAGGAGATATTTCAAATTCCTGCCGCGGCCCAGGCATTCCAGTACGGCTGCGAGGAACAGCGCAGCGGCGATCAGCGAGAGGGCCGGGGCGAAACGCGGCTCGTTGGGACCTCCCTGCCAGAGCGAGTAAATTCGGAGGGCATCCGTACCGACATAAACCGTCCAGCCGGCCAGCCAGTAGCGGAAGAATCGCGCCGGAAAACCGGGCACTAGAAGCCAATAAAGGACGAGGAGGATAAACGCCGCGGAGCCCTCCATAAACGCGACGGCGAGAAATCCCGGGTTAGACGCAAACGTCATGAAAACCTATCCGGCGATAAAACCGGCCAAAAACGCGGGGCGAAACGCACTGCGCGAGCAAATAAGAGGGTACGAAAAGGCCATTGTGAAAACTAGCACACGGTTACAACATACGGCAACAAACGCTCGGGCGGAATGTGCCGTGGATTATAATGGGTCATCGAACGGGGTGCCATGCCCAAGCAAAAAATCCTGGTTGTAGACGACGAAGAGGCGATCCGCGAGGTGATCTCGACTCTGCTGGAGGCCCAAGGCTTCCAGTGCACGACATGCCACAACGGCAAAGTCGGGCTGGAGTCGTTTCGGCGGGATTCATTCGACCTGGTGCTGAGCGACATCGTGATGCCGGAGATGGACGGGCTGAAGCTGCTGGGCGAGCTGCGGCTGGACGATCCGGACGTGCCGGTGATCATGGTTACGGCGATGCACGACATTTCGATCGCGCTGGAAGCGATCCGTGCGGGCGCGTACGACTACATTTTGAAGCCGTTCGAGAAAGACCAGCTGTATCTGAGCGTGCGGCGGGCGCTCGAGCACCGGAATCTGGTGCTGGAAAACCGGACGTATCAGAGCGACCTGGAGCAGTTGGTCGCTGAACGTACGCAACAGCTTTCCATCGCGCTGCAGGACCTGGAACAATCCTACGATTACACGCTCGAAGCTCTGGGCGGAGCTCTGGACGCGAAGGATGCGGAGACGGAAGGCCACTGCCAGCGCGTGACGGCGTTTACGATCACGATCGCGCGGGCGATGGGTGTGGAAAAGGGTCTGCTGCGACATATCGCGCGCGGGGCTTTTCTGCACGATATCGGCAAGATGGGCGTTCCGGACAACATCTTGACGAAGCCCGGACCGCTGACGGCCGAAGAGCGAGAAATCATGCGGCGGCACTGCGACATCGGGTTTGCGGTGCTTGAGAGAATCCCTTTTCTGAAGGAAGCGGCGGAAATCGTGCTGTCGCACCAGGAATGCTACGACGGATCGGGCTATCCGCGCGGGCTGAAGGGTGAGCAGATTCCCCTCGGCGCCCGGATATTCGCGGTGGCCGATACGCTGGACGCCATGATTTCGGACCGGCCCTACCGCAAGGCGCTGCCGATTTCCGCAGCCCGCGAAGAGATTCTAAGGTTCTCAGGCAAACAGTTCGATCCGCGCGTGGTCGAGGTCTTCATGGCCCAACCGGAAAGCCTGTGGCGTGAACTGCACGATAAGACCGGCGACCCCTTCCGGCTCACGCAGCTGCAAACCGTTTAGATCAATCGCACGAATTTCCCGACATTGCGGGCAATCGCCATAGGGGGAGCGGTCGCCGCTCTCCCCTGCCACACTACCGGGACATGCGGGTCCGCGTCCGGCGGTTCAGTAAGTTGAGCGCTGACGGGCCGTGAGGTTCAAGTCGTCGTCCGCCACAAGGGCTTCGCCACTCGACAGATTTCCGTTTCAGCTTCACCGTCTTCTGAACCTGTAAAGCTCAGCCGAGGCTGATTGGCTGGCGCAGTGCCACCCATGAGTTCGACGTTCTACTATTCACTCTTACTGTTTGGGCCTTCCGCACTCGCGTGAGTACTGCGCCCGCTGCTGACTTCTGCTGCAGGGCCAGCGCGAATTACTCCACGCCCAGTCACGAATCCGAGACATGCAGCAGATCTCCCGAGATAAGCTCGATCGCCTTCCGCGCGCAACCGTCGGATTTACCACCCGTGTCCTTGATGAGTATGGGCTTCGTCGTCGTTGGCCGCTTCGCCCGGCACCGTAGGCCCCCTATCCGCTTCCTGTTGATCGGCTCGCGTGTTTGCTCCACGCTTCCTTCAGACCCCGCCTCCCGGCGACGCCCAGGCGCTTCGCGATCACTTCACCCTCATCAGGTTGTGAAGAGGACTTTGACCTCCAAGCGATCGAACATGCTCGACGTAGCAAAAAGGCGGGCGGCATCCTTCGCGGCCCCCTTTCCTGGGTTCGATCGGATTCCGCTAGAACTGGAACCGCAACGAGAATTGCAATACGCGCGATGCCTCGTTGCCCGCTTCGCTGGTCAAGTCGCCGAATTGCGGCGAGGTCAGAACCGTGTTCGGAAAACCGAAGTTCGTGTGATTGAAGACGTTGAACGCATCGGTCCGGAACTGGAGAATGTATCGTTCCGAGTACAGCGGGAAGTTCTTGGCCACACCGAAATCCAGGTTCGAGAAGTGAGGTCCGCGCAGGTTGTCCCGCGTGCCTATTTCGACTCCGGTCGGCGGAACGTACGCAGCGACCGCTGCTGACGGGTTCTTGTAAAGCTGAACCGCGCCGGTCGAATCGACGTGGATCTGTGTTTCGAGCGCCGACCTGGGACCGACGAAGATCTCTCCGGGATCAGCCGCAAGGCTCGTGGTGCTGGCGATTCCGGAATCCGCGGTGAACGCCAGGCCGGTCCGCCAAGTCTGAATTCCCGAGATCTGCCAGCCGCCGATGGCCTCGTCCACGAGTTTGCTCACGCCATTCCCGAAGCTCTTGCCGCGACCGAACGGCAGATCGTAGACAAAGTCGGTCGTGATGGCGTGCTTCGCATCGAATTCGGAGTTTCCCCGGCAGACGTGGGCATTCGTGGCGTCGCAGAGAATGGCCGTCGCACCCGGTTGGTAATTGCCGTTCTCGTTGGCAATGTCGGAGTTGTTGTCGATTGCGTGGGAGTAGGTGTAGTCGACGTCAAACTGCAAGCCGCGTGTGAGCCGCTTGCGCACCGTGACGAACAAGGCGTTATAGGAAGAAGAGCCCAGGCTCGTGTCGATGGCATTGACGTCGAACTGGGGGGTGAAGCCGACGTTGGGCGGCGAGGGCAGCGAGAACCAGGTAAAGGCCGTGTCTCCCTGGCCGAGTTGCGACGACGGGCTTCCCACCGGATCCATGGCAGTGCCTCCACCAAAGTTCTGGTAAACATATTGCGTGCAACTCGAGCCGAGGATCGCAAGGCACGATCCTGGACCTCCGAGAGCGGCGTTCATTTGATTTTCAAAGAACGGCTGGTTTGGCACGTCGGCCCAAGGCGTACTCTGCTGGGCATCCTTCTCCAAGGTCGTGAAAGCCTGAGCCAAGGTTTGTTTGGAGGACGGATCGGTGAAGTTTACGAGCTGCGCGGCATCGGCCAAGGTGAAAAGGTGCCGGTTGAAGCGCCCATAGTAATCGGCTTCCACCTGGAAACCGCCGGGCAATTCGCGCTGAATGCCGAGCGAGGTGGTGAATTCATACGGCGTTTTCAGGCGGTCGTCCACGGTTTGGTTGAAAACAAGAAAAGGAGGAGTAACCGGTGTCACAAACGGCGGAGGATTGACAGGAAACGGCACGGAGGTGGTCGAGTTGAAGCGCGGCGAAGTCTCCAGCGATCCCGTGACGCTGCCGGTGACTCCGAATACTTGGGCGTCGGTATTCGCGAACGTATAGTCTTCCTGATTCTCGAGGAACACAATGTTATTGGCGACGTTCTCGTCGTAGAGAACACCGGCGTTGGCGCGGAGCACCGTCTTGCGATCGCCCACGAGCTTGCCGAGCAGACCGTCGTGGAACGATGGGTTCCAGGCCAATCCGAGCCTCGGCGCGAAATCAAGCGGAGATGAGTTATAGAGCGCCTGGGCATGGTTTTTCTTTCCGGTCAACGAATAGGTCAGCAGCGGAGTCGCATCTGGACCCGATATGCCGTCCTCTCCGTTTGAGATACGCGTGGCAATCAGGTCGGTGAAGTTCGTGTTGATCACGCTGGCCTGTCTTCCGGTCACCTCATAGGGCACCGATTGGTATTGATAGCGCACTCCCAGCGTCACGGTCAGGCTTGACTTCACCCTCCAGGTATCCTGGAAATACCCGGCGTATTCATACAGCTTGTATGAGTGAGCCGTCTTGGTGCCCTGCGGCAGCGGCTGCCCCTGGCCGGTATAACTAATGCCGGCCTGGAGGTCGTTGATGATACCGAGAGCTCCGACGAAGGCGCCGTCCCACGCCTCGTTCGCAATATCGTCAGGGTCCTGCTCAATATCGGAAGGCCTGAGGGCCGGCAAGAGCGAGGGAATGTTTCCGCCCAAGCCCTGCTGGATAAACGTAAAGTCATTCGTCAGAGCATCCTTCAGGATGGTGGGATGCAGCTCGACTCCGAACGTAAACGTATGCTTGCCGTGCATATACGTCATGTCGTCACGCCAGGTGGGTTCCGGGGAGACGATGCCGAAGGTCGTCTGGCGAAAGTAGGGATTGGAAACAAGTCCGCTGAAGAAGGTGAGTTCGTAGATATTACCCTCCGGATTGAACAGGATTGGGTCGTTATCGATCGAGTGCGTCTCTCCGTAGGTGAACTGGTTAACGAAGTTCGGGTTCGCGGTCCAGGTCTCTCCGATCACCCAGGCGCGGTCGTGGGTGATCGCGGGCGAGGTCAACGGATCGTTCGGGAACTCGTTGAGGTTCGCCACACCCGCAACGTTGCGGAAATTGAACCGCACGAACATCTTGTTCTTCTGGTTGATGTTGAAATCGCTGCGGGCCAGATAGTTGTTTTCCACCAGCGGATCGGGCGCGTTGAATTGTAACCCGGCGGTATTGACGCCGTCTCCCAGCGAGTAGTTATTCGGCGTGGGATAGCGCGTGGCGAAAAGGCTCGACAGGGCCGGGGCGGTGCCCGGAGCCACAAATCCCGGCGTACCCGCGCAGCTTACATGCGAGCAAGGATCGAGGGCGGCTACCTGTGCAGCGGTCAAGATCGTGACGCAGTTGGTGCTCACATCCGCAGCCGTCAGGCGGCTGCCAATGCAGGAATTTGCATCGTCGTTCCCCTCGCTGTTGTTGGTGTAAGCGAGTTCACCCAACGCGACATGCGGGAACGGCACGATCGCGAGCGTACCGGCCTGCGAGCGGTCCCGGCGGCCGTCATATTCGAAGAAGAAGAAGAGCTTGTCTTTCCAAACCGGGCCACCCACATTACCACCGAACTGGTTGCGGATCAGGCCCGACCGCGGAACATCGGCAATCTGATTGAAATACGTATTGGCCTCGGCGGCAGCATTGCGATTGTATTCATAGAGCGTACCGTGCCACAGGTTCGAGCCGCTCTTGGTCGTGATAATGGTCTGTGCGCCTCCCCGGCCGCCGTATTGCGGCAGCGGGTTCGCAACCTCGGTATTGAATTCCTGAATGGCCTCGACGGGGATCGAGGCCTTGATCACGAAGGGCAACCCTCCGGCAAAATCCGTCGCGTCGATGCCATCGACGATGATGTTGTTCTGATCGGCATGCGCGCCGGCCACGGACCCGTCTCGAGTTCCATTCGGATCAACCGCTCCCTGACCGCTGGTAGGGCTTCCCGACGGCGTCTCCGCGCTCACGACGCCCACTTCGAGTCGCAGCAGGTTGCCCGGATTGTCCCGAAACTCGTTCGGCAAGCTGGCGACCGCGTGCATGTCCAGATTGTTGCCGATGGCCGTATCGGTCGTGTCGAGCGAAACCGAGCCCTGGGCAGTGACTTCCACTTTTTCCGACACGGTGCCCAATTGGAGCGTGATGTCCTGCGTGGTCGCGGTCGCGACGGGCAGGTAGAGGTTATTGATGATGAAAACCTGGAAGCCGTCCTTGGTAACGCTCAAGGAGTATCCGGGCCCGGGAGGCAGGTCCGAGAGCCGGTAAGTCCCATCTCCCGACGTCTTGCCGAAATACGCGGCATTGGTTCGGGTGTCGATGAGCTTGATGCTGGCGCCCGGGACTGCGGCGCCTGAGGTATCCGAGACGGTTCCCGTGACCGTAGAAATGCTTTGGGCACGCGCGATGGAAGGGAGCAGGCAAGTCGCAGCTACCGTTACAATCAGAGCCAGGAGCACACCAGCCAGACGAATCCGCCGGAAAATCGACATACGGACAACCTCCGCTCGCTTTGGTATTTGTTCCGCAGGACGAGCCCGGTTTTTTTCCTTCACCCAACCCGGCCTGCGATCAGTCAACCTCACTAAAAGCTACAGATTGCGAACGAATGAATATAAGAAAGATTGAAAATGTGTATGCAAGATCGATTCCAGAAATCGAGCGCAATTCTACGGAATAACCGATCGCGAATCAATTACATACGGCTACAGTGACAAACTGCGGCATGCACATCCGAATTCTCATAGGGAATCGCAAATGAAATGTCATATGGGAATGGGCGCGAAGCGGGTTGCGGAAAAAACCTGGGCCGCTAGCGCGCGAGATTTCGCCGGCGATAGATGAATGCGAAGATGCCGAGGAAGAGGCTTACGGCGGGGACGAGCAAAAGCAGAATTCCGTGGCGCAGCGCTTCGCGGCCCGGTGCGGCCGATGCGGCCGCGGACTGGTAACACATGGCGCAGCCTTGGGCGGCGGCACGGGAAGTGAGGGTGACGACGGCAAACGAAACGACGGTGGCCGCCCGCCGCTTACCCCGATTGCGTGAGCGTCGGTTCATCATGGCGTCAGGCCTACCTCTCAAGTAGCATAAACAAAATCAAAAGCACCCACAACGCATTGATACCGTGCCAGTAGAGCGTAACGACGTCCGCGGCCGTCCGCCGCGACAGGCGGCGAAGCGGTCGAATCAAAACCGCCGCGAGCGCCACGACGCCTCCCAACACATGAGCTGCATGGGCCGCCGTGAAAACATAGAAAAAGCTGCTGCTCGGATTACTTGCGATGCCGATTCCATGGACCAGAAGCTGGCGCCAGGCGAGCCCAACGCCGGCAACAAAAAAAAGTCCGAGAATCGCCGTCACCAACCAACCGTGGCGGAACCCGGCCTCGTCTCCGGCCCGCAATCGACTCCGCGACCATCCGAGAGTGACACTGCTGGCCACGAGGATCGCGGTGCTGAGCGCAACGATTCGCCAGGGCAGATCGAGCTGCTGCCAGTCGGAGGAAAATCCCCGGCGCACGATTTCCGCGCTGACGAGAGCCATGAAAAACATCGCCACGCCCGCCAGAAGCATCAGCACGCCGGTGCGATAGACACGCTGCGGAATCCCGCCCCCGGCGGGGGACGACGGCGGGATCTGTTGGCCGGAGAAATTCTGCGGCAGGAAGTCGCTCGACTCGCCGGGCACGCTGTATTCATAGGGCCCGCGATAGACGCACGGGAACTTGCCTCCGAAATTGTCGGCGGGAGGAGGCGACGAGGTGGCCCACTCGAGCGTGGTTGCCCTCCAGGGATTGGCGGTTGCCGGGGCGCCCGATTTCAAGCTGCGGAAAAAATTCCAGAAGAAGATCAACTGGGCCGCGGCGGTGATGAATGCCGCGACCGTGATGAATCCGTGCAGCGGCTGGAGTCCGAGCAGATATTTCGCTCCGCTTGGATCCGCATAACGCCGGATCCCTCCGGCCACTCCCAGGAAATGCATGGGCATGAAGATGCAGTAGACGCCCGCGAACGTAAGCCAGAAATGCAATTTGCCCAGCGGCTCGCTCATCGCGCGGCCAAACATCTTCGGGAACCAGAAGTACGTCCCGGCGAAGATTCCGAAGACCGCCGCCACGCCCATCACCAGGTGAATGTGCGCGACCACGTAGTAGGTCGCGTGCAGCATGGTATCAACCGCCGGTTGGGCCAGAAAAATTCCCGAAAGCCCTCCCGTGACGAAAAATGAAACGAATCCGATGGCAAACAGCATCGGGGTCCGCAGCTCGATCCGGCCACCCCACAGGGTCCCGAGCCAGTTGAACGTCTTGATCGCCGACGGCACGCCAATCGACACCGTGAGCAGCGAGAATGCGAGTCCCGAATAAGGGTTCATCCCGCTGACGAACATATGATGGCCCCACACCAGAAAGCCGAGGAATCCGATGGCACAGATCGCCAGCGCCATGGCGCGATATCCGAATACCGGCTTGCGCGAAAAATTCGCCAGGATGCTCGAGACGAGTCCCATGCCGGGCAGAATCGCGATGTAAACCTCGGGGTGACCGAAGAACCAGAAAAGGTGCTGCCACAGAAGCGGAGATCCTCCGCCGTGTCCCTGAACTTCGCCGTTTACCACCAGATTCCCGGGGATAAAGAAACTCGTACCGGCCGAACGATCGAGAAGCAGCAGGATTCCACCGGCAAGCAGAACGCTGAACGCCAGCAGGCTGAGGATCGCGGTAACAAACCAAGCCCAGACTGTCAGCGGCATGCGCATCAGAGTCATGCCTGGCGCGCGCATGTCGATCGTAGTAGAAATAAAATTCAGCGAGCCGAGCACCGACGCGGCGGAGAAAATCAGGATGCCCACGATCCACAGCGTCTGGCCGAGGCCCTCGCCGGGGCCCGTAATTTCGCCGAGGCCGCTGAGCGGCGGATAGGCTGTCCATCCGCTGATGGGCGCGCCGCCGGGCACCGCGAACGCGGCGAGCACGCAGAGGAACGCGACAAGCGTGAACCAGAACGACAGCATGTTCAGCCGCGGAAACGCCATCTCCGGCGCACCGATCTGAATCGGCAGAAAATAGTTGCCGAATCCGCTCTGCGGCGCCGTGGTCAGCACGAAGAAAATCATGATCGTGCCGTGCATGGTCACGAGCGCGAGATATTGTTCTGGTGTCATGATGCCGCCGGTGATGAACGGCAGATGCGCGGCAGGCCACACGAGGTGAAAACGCATCAGCAGCGAAAGGATGATGCCGATGGTGACCGCCGCCAGCGCGAGGAAAAAATATTGCAGGCCGACGATTTTGTGATCGGTGCTGAAGACGCGGCTGCGGATCGATCCGGGAGAAATCGCGGCGCTGCGCGTCATTTCGACGGCACCGGCGGAGCGACCCCGCTCGTCGGCTCGAGCGCCGCGCGGTAATCGCTTTCGGAAACTACGCGGAGCTCCGCATTCATCTTGTTATGCCCCAATCCGCACAGCTGCGTGCATACGATCGCGTACGAGCCCATCTTCGTCGCCGTGAAGTGGATCGGGATCATCATGCCGGGGACGGCGTCTTGCTGGAGGCGCAGCTCGCGCACGTCGAAATTGTGGACCACGTCTTGCGAACGCACCAGCAGCTCGATCGGGCGGTTGACGGGCACCGTGAGCGTGGCGCTCACGACGTCATCTTTACCGTTCGGATCGTTCGGATCGAGGCCGAGCGGGTTTCCCGCCGGCGCATCGACCAGGCTCGGATCGAGCCGGCCGAATTTTCCGTCCGGGCCGGGATAGCGGAACGTGAAAACGAATTGCGCCTCGGTCACTTCGATTTGAATCGCGTCCGGCGCTGGAGGCGTGTAGCGGTCCATCGCCCAGGCCTTGCGTCCCGCCACTGCCAGGCCTACGAACACGATCAAGGTGATCGAGGTCCACACAATTTCCAGCGGCACGCTGCCGCGGGAAAACCGGGCGGGCGCGCCGCGGTCGCGAAACCGAAACACAGCGAACGCGAGGCCGAGCTGCGCCAGCACAAACACCGCCCCCGCCACGTACAGCGTCCGCGCGTATTGCTGATCCACCAAAACCGCGGCGTCCGTAATCGGCGCCGGTGCGGGGAAAATATGCGCCGCGAACGCAAAGACCGTCGCGGCGACCAGCAGCGTCAAAACCAGCGCCAGCAGGAAAGCTGCGGTGGCCGAGCCCCGGGCGTGCTGCCTGCTTCGATTCATGGTCAGTGCAAGACGCGATGATATAGAACCGCGCGACGGAATTGTAGGGAGATTGTCCGCTCGATCGCGGAGCCGGGGAGAAGATTAGAACCCTCGAGTAGCGCTACACCGGATGGTCCGCGCGCATCTTTGCGACGGACGCGACCACGATTTTGTTGAGCGTCGGAAGATCGATGTCCGACAGACGTTTGATGTTGATGCAGGATTTTCCGGCGGCGCATTGGCCGAGCTTGGCCAACAGTTCCTTGCGGCCGGAATGATCGGGATGCGCGTAAACGGAAATGTAAGCCTTGCGCGCCGAGAACGCGATCAGCATCCAGTCCATTTCGCGCCCGTCCGGATATTTATAGCGGCAGCTTCCGAAGCCGACGATGCTGGGCCCCCACATCTTCGGCTTCGACTTCGTGGCCTTCTGCATCATCTTCGCCACAATCCAGCATTCGGCGCGCACCCGCTCGTCCTTGATGGCGTTGATGTACGCCGCAGGATCGACTGCGGTCTTTTTTGTTTTGATCTCGGCCATTGAATTTAACGCGGGGATTATACAGCCAGAGGCCGCGGCGATCGAGATCACGAATCGCGCCGTCTAGAATGTAACCGTAGAGTGAAACGTCGCGCCATTTAAAATGTAACCCAACCAGAGAGCGATTTGAGGAGGTTAGGTTGGGAAA